>Ga0049072_1000010_pt1 | contig 314816 bp, 321 predicted proteins | sample FECB27metaG_FD_55053 | JGI IMG/M metagenome (GOLD analysis project Ga0049072, IMG submission 55053) | Cyanobacterial communities from the Joint Genome Institute, California, USA - FECB-27 | ecosystem: Environmental > Aquatic > Thermal springs > Hot (42-90C) > Microbial mats | place: USA...
GGAAATCCAGGAAGTCTATCGACTCCAGGGCGTGAAGATCAACGACAAGCACATCGAGGTGATCGTTCGCCAGATGCTGCAGAAGGTCGAGATCACCGACGCCGGCGACACCNCCCTGCTCCCCGGCGAGCAGGTGGATCGCGACGAGATGGACGAGACCAACGCCAAGCTCGAGCCCGGCCAGGCCCCCGCACAGGGCAAGCCCATCCTGCTCGGCATCACCAAGGCGTCGCTGCAGACCCGCAGCTTCATCTCGGCGGCGTCGTTCCAGGAGACCACCCGCGTCCTCACCGAGGCGGCGGTTCAGGGCAAGCAGGACACGCTGATCGGTCTCAAGGAGAACGTGATCGTGGGCCGTCTCATCCCCGCCGGCACCGGCGCGGGCATGAACCGCATGCGCATCGCGGCCACCAGCCGCGACGCCGCACTGCGCGCCCAGCAGCGCCGTCTGCAGGAAGTCCTCATCGCGCCGAACTCGGCCGCTGAGGAGCGTGCAGCCGAGCTGGCGCAGGACCCGATCGAGGCGATGGCCACCAGCGACGCGCTGGAGAAGGTCGAAGTCTCGGGCAACGGCAGCGACGCGGCCGCGGGCGATTACCTGAACGAGAGCGAGTGATCGCCCTCGTCAGCCGCTTGCGCTGACAAAGAGAAGCCGCCGTCCGGACCCCCGGACGGCGGCTTTCTTCTTGGCCTCAGCCTTTCTTTTGCCTCGGCGCGTTCCGGCTTCAGTCCTTGCCGTCGCCCGGTCCCTTCCACGACGTCATCTTCTTCGCTCGCTTCTCGAACTCGGCGCGTTCGACCGGTGAGATCTGCGCGCCGCCGACCATGACGCCACCGCCGATCGAGCAGCGGACGAAATAGGTTTCGCCATCCTCCAGTTCCATGTTGAGCGTGTCGGTCTTCTCGCCGCGCGAACTGTAGGCGTGCTTGCCGGGGTCGGTGACATGGACCCAGTATTTTCCCGCGCCGAGGCGCGCGACCTCGGCGTCACCTTCGCGCACCGTGCAACCCAGCGCGCCGCCGATGATGGTTCCCGGCCGCCAGAACACGATCTGCGCCTTGCCTGCCGGCGCCGCACCGATCGTTCCGGTCTTGGTCTTGATCGCGATCGCCTCCTGCGCGGACGCCCCCAGCGGCGTCAGACAGACGGCGGCAAGCGCCACCAGCAGGCCGGTCTTACGATAGTTCATGCTTCACTCCCCCTGTTACGGATTGGATGGCGCGGGCCCGCCCACGCCGGGCGGTTGCCCGGAAAGCTCGGTATCGGCCGCAACGATGGCGTTGGCACGCGTGCCGGCGGGGAATTCAATCTCCTTCCCTTTCACCAACAACTGCCCGAATGGCACGACCACTCCGACGGCAAAGGCCTCATCGGCCTTCTGCGCGCCCGAGGCGCCGAGCTTGAAGCGCCGCAGCGGAATCCGTACGCCGTTCAGCTCAAGGTAGCGCGCGGCAAGAAGCAATTCGCCCGCCCTGCCGCCNCCACCCGACTTGGCGGCATGAATGACCTGCCCCATCCCGGCGGTGCCGGCAGGAATCAGTTCGCGCCCGTCCACGACCACCGGCACGGCGACGCGGATCGGAAAGGTCGCGTCCATCTTCGCCGTCTTCGACGACAAGGGCTCCATGATCTCGATATCGACGATCGTCGAGGCGGCGATCCGCGGTGCGGCAATGCTTGCAAGCTGAGCCGGCGGCGCAGCAGCGGGACTCTCCTGCTGCGTCTGCCCCGCAATGGCCGAAACAAACGCAGCCGCGACATGCGCGGCGCCCGCAATCGCCCCCATAATCCTCTCCTCAGCCCCGCGGAAGGCTATGCCGGGGCGAGTGATGGTTTCAACGGGATTCATCGGACGGCTCACCGGTCGATAGCGACGGCTCCGCATTCGTTAATGCGACTAGTTTGCATTACCTTCACTTCCCTGTTAGCGCGCGCGGCAAAGGGAGATTCCAATGATCCGTCGTTTGCGTTCGCCGTTGCCCCTCGTCGCACTGGTGTGGCTCACGCCCGCCGTCGCCTATGCGCAGGAGGCGCCGGATGGTGACGACAGCGACGATCAGGTGGTCATCACCGCGGCGCGCACCGTGCTGCCGCCCAACGCGTTGCCGCTGACGATCGACGTGATCGACAAGGAAGCCCTCGACCAGCAGATCGCGATCTCCGGCTCCGTCACCGATGCGGTGGCGACGCTGACCCCCTCCTTCTCCCCCNCCCGCCAGAAGCTATCGGGTTCGGGCGAGACGCTGCGCGGCCGCTCGCCGCTCTATGCGATCAACGGCATTCCCCAATCGACGCCGATGCGCGACAGCAGCCGCGACGGCTTCACGATCGACGGCTTCTTCGTCGACCGGGTCGAGCTGATCTATGGTTCCAACGCGCTGCAGGGGATCGGCGGCACCGGCGGCATCGTCAATCAGGTGACGGTCGGCGCACCGAAGACCGAAGGGCTGTCGGGCCGCGTGCTGCTTCAGGGCACCGCCGATGGCGACTTCAGGAGCGACGGCATCGGCTACAAGGCGGCGGGGCTGATCCAGTACAAGGCAGGACGTTTCGACGCGACCGTGGGCGCGACCTATGAAAAGCGCGGCGCCTTCTACGATGCCAAAGGACGTCGCATCGGCCTCAACCTGACCCAGGGCGAAACGCAGGATTCGCGCGCGACGTCGCTGTTCGCGCGTTTCGGTTACGAACTGTCGTCGAGCGCACGGCTCGACCTGATCGCCAGCCGCTTCGAGCTGGATGGCGATGGCGACTATGTTGCGACGCCGGGCAACCGCACGCTCGGCATCCCGACGACCTCGATCAAGGGAACACCGCCCGGCGTGCCCGCCGCGAACCGCGTCGAGAGCGTCGCGCTGTCGCTCACCGATCGCGACCTTTGGGGCGGCAACTTCGTCAGCCAGATCTTCTTCAACCGCAGCCACGATACGTTCGGCGGCGAGGTGGCGCCGATCGCAACCTTCCAGGACCCCGCGATCGCGCCGATCGGCACGCTGTTCGACCAGTCGGAGAATCGCAGCCGAAAGATCGGCGGCAAGCTGAGCTATGAGCGCGGCCTGCCCGGCTTTGACGACCTCNCCCTGACACTCGGCTTCGATGCGCTGTGGGACAGGACCGAGCAGCGGCTGATCGCAACCGACCGTATCTGGGTGCCGCCCAGCGACTTCCAGAGCCTCGCCCCCTTCGCGCAGGCGAACCTCAAGCTGTTCGACGGCGTGCTCCGTCTCGCCGGCGGCGCACGGTGGGAGAATGTGAAGATCACCATCGACGACTATCGCACGCTTGCCTCGACCNCCGCGACCGGCNCCCCGCCGAATCCGGCGACATTCGGCGGCGTCGCGGTCGGCGGCGGCACCCCGAAATTCGACGACGTGCTGGTCAATGGCGGCGTGATCTTTGAGCCGGTCGCGGGCATCCGCGCCTATGCCAGCTACGCCGAGGGGTTCACCGTTCCAGATATCGGCCGCATCACCCGCGCGGTGAACCGCACCGGGATCGATATGGACAGCTATGTCGACATCTCGCCGGTCATCTCCAACAACCGCGAGATCGGGATCGAGGTCAAGCGCGGGCCGCTCGATGCAAGCGCCACCTATTTCTGGTCGTCGAGCGACAAGGGCCAGTTGCTGATCACCCGCCCCGACCGGATCTTCGACGTCCAGCGGCTGCGCGTCGAGATCCAGGGGCTTGAGGTCGCGCTGGGCATCCAGACGCCGATCGACGGGCTGAGGCTCGGCATCGGCTACGCCCATCTGATCGGCCGCTACGATGCCGATGCGACCCCCGACGGCGTCGTCGATACCGATCTGGACGGCGTGAACATCTCGCCCGACCGCCTCAACCTGTCGGCCAGCTATGCCAGCGGGCCATTCTCGGCGCGCGTCCAGTCGCAATTCTATCTGTCGCGCAGCTTCCACGCCGACACCGGCAAGACCCAGCCCGATCAGCGCAACAATTTCGGCGGCTACAACGTCACCGACGCCAATGTCCGCTATGACACCGGCATCGGCGCGCTGAGCCTGAGCGTCCAGAACCTGCTCAACACCCAATATATCGACTATTCGAGCGACACCCGGCTGCCGACCGACAACCTCGCCTTCTTCGCGGGGCGCGGGCGGACCTTCACGCTCGGCTGGGACTATCGTTTCTGACGATGAAGTGGATCGACCTTCTCCACCGCTGGACGGGCGGGATCATCGGGCTGGTGCTCGGGCTGCTCGGCTTCACCGGCGCGATCCTCGTCTTCAAGAGCTGGTGGCTGGCCTATCTGCCCGGCGCGGGCGATGCCCAGCGTCAGGACGTCGCATCGCTCGCGGCGCAGGTCGATGCGGCGATGGCGGCACCCGGCGGACCGCCCCAGTCGATCCTGTTCGCCACCCACGATTTCGGCCTGACCCGCCTGTCGCGCGGTGAGGGCGCCGGCGCCTATGCCGACCAGTCGGGCCGGATCGTCACCGAATGGGGCAGCAAATGGGACCGGGTCGAGCTGTGGCTGTTCGACTTCCACCACCACCTGTTCTTCGGCGACGCCGGCGAGACGGTGGCAGGGATCGCGGCGCTGATCGGCCTGCTGTTCGTCATCACCGGCGCAATCCTCTGGTGGCGGCTGCGCAAGACGTTCACGTTCCGCCTGATCCCCAGGCGGATGAGCCGCCCGGCGATCGTCACGCATCACCGCGACATCGGCGTGGTGTTCGCGCCGCTCTTGTTCCTCTCCCTCGCCACGGGATCGCTGATGGTGTTCCGCCCGATCAGCGAGGCGCTGTTCGCACCCGCTACCGGGCTTCGCGCGCCGTTCGAGGCACCCAGAGTCGAAGGTGGCCCGCTCGCGGCGAAGCTCGACTGGGCGGCGATGTTCGCGGAGGCCCGCGCCCGATACCCGGACGCGGAGATCCGCCTCGTCTCGCTGCCACGCAAGCCAGGCGGACTGATCCTCATGCGCCTGCGCCAGCAGCCGGAATGGCTGCCCAATGGCCGCACCTTGCTATGGTTTCGGCCCGAGAACGGCCAGTTGGTCGATACCCGCAACGTGCAGGCGATGCCGAAGGGCGTGCGCGCCTATAATGCGATCTACCCGATCCACGCCGCGAAGGTCGGCGGCATCCTGTGGAAGCTGGTGATCGCGGCCACCGGCCTCGTCCTTGCGATGCTGGGTACGCTGGCGGTGTGGACCTTCTGGTTCAAACGGCCCAAGCCCAGGCCGGTGCGCAAGCCACGCCCCGCAGCCGCCTAGGAAAACGGCCGGGCCCTACGGACCCGGCCGCCTTTCTTCAGCCGAATACTTCGTCGGCGTTGGTGCCCTGGCCCTTCGGATCCTCCCCGAAGCGGTTCGGCCCCGCCGTGCCGGGCGTGCAGTACCAGACCAGCAGCAGGATTGCGCAGGCGAGACCGCCGAGCAGCATGATCATGCCGAACAGCGTGATGCCCGAGAAGCCGGCGCTGCCACCGCCCGACATGGCGGTCATGAGGCTTGCCCCCATCAGGACGGCACCGATCAGGATCGGGCCGAGCGGAAGCAGGATCCACCAGCCCGAACGATCCGTGTCGTGCAGGCGCCGCACACCGACGGCAAGGCTGGGAATGATGGTCGCCAGCGAGAAGATGTTGGACAGCAGGCCGCCCGACATAGCTCCCGAAGCGCCGACGGACGTGCCGGTCAGATCCGCGTCGCCAGTCGCGCTTCCGCCCAGGCCGAGCATCGAATCGAGAAAGGCCAGCACGAACGACACGATCACGACGAACAGCGTGTACATCCAATATTCTTTGCGCCGCGACCGGCCCTTGAAGTCGAAATAGCGCTTAAACGGCAGGATCATCCATTCCATCTTCGTTCCCCTTGTTGCGCGACCCTAACCTCTTCCTCTTCAACCCAAACGACTCGCCTAGGATCGTGGCGGTTGGCGACGGTAGCTCAGCGCTTCCGCGACGTGAATACGACCGACCGTTTCGCTTTGTGCCAGATCGGCGATCGTTCTCGCGACGCGCAGCACGCGGGTATAGCCGCGCGCGGACATCCGCATCGCCTCCGCCGCCTGCGCGAGCAGCTTGCGGCCGGGCTCGTCGGGTGTCGCGGCATCGTCGAGCACCGGCCCGTCCGCCTCGGCATTGGTGCGGGTACCGGAGCCGTTGTAGCGCGCAGCCTGGACCTTGCGCGCCGCCGCGACCCGCGCCGCGACCTCGGCCGATCCTTCGGCAGGTGGCGGCAGCACCAGATCGGCGGCCGTCACCGGCTGCACATCGACATGCAGGTCGATCCGGTCGAGCAAGGGCCCCGAGACCTTGGCCTGATAGTCCGCGGCGCATTTCGGCGCACGGGCGCAGGCCAACGCCGGATCGCCGAGATGACCGCAGCGGCACGGGTTCATCGCCGCGACCAGCTGAACGCGCGCCGGGAAGGTGACATGGGCGTTGGCGCGCGCGACGCTGACCGTGCCGCTCTCGAGCGGCTGGCGCAGCGAATCGAGCACGGCGCGCTGGAATTCCGGCAGCTCGTCGAGAAACAGCACGCCGAGATGCGCCATGCTGACCTCCCCCGGCTTGACCTTGAGCCCGCCGCCGGTGAGCGCCGCCATCGACGCGGAGTGATGCGGGCTGCGGAACGGCCGCATCCGCGTGAGCTTGCCGCCCTGAAGCGTCCCGGCGACGCTTGCGACCATCGAAACCTCAAGTGCCTCACTGGCATCAAGCGGCGGCAGGATGCCCGGCAGGCAGCTGGCCATCAGCGACTTGCCCGCGCCGGGTGGCCCGACCATCAGCAGATTATGCCCGCCGGCTGCGGCGATCTCGAGCGCGCGCTTGGCGGTTTCCTGTCCCTTGACCTGCCTGAGGTCGGGACCGAGCGGCGCTTCCTCGGCCTCGCCCGCCTGCGGCGCACCGAGCAGTTGCTGCCCCTTGAAGTGATTGATCAGGCCGATCAGGTCGGGCGCGGCGATCACGCCGGTGGTCCCAGCCCATGCGGCTTCCGGTCCCTGCGCCACCGGACAGACCAGCCCCTTGCCCGTTTCCGCTGCGTGCAGCGCCGCGAGCAGCACGCCAGGCGACGGCGCGATCCGTCCGTCGAGACCCAGTTCGCCGACGAAGACATGCTCGCTCAGCGTCTCGGCATCGACCACGCCCATCGCGCCCAGCAGGGCCAGCGCGATCGGCAGATCGAAATGCGACCCTTCCTTGGGCAGGTCGGCGGGCGACAAATTGAGGATCACCCGCTTGGGCGGAAGCGCAAGGCCGATCGCCGCCATCGCCGCGCGCACCCGCTCCCGGCTCTCCGCCACCGCCTTGTCGGGCAATCCCACGACGACGAAATTGGGCAGGCCGGGGACGAGGTTGCACTGCACCTCGACGGCGCGCGCCTCCAGACCCAGATACGCAACCGTAGAGACGCTCGCGACCATATGCCCCCCATTTGTTCATCCGTTGTAACGGGTTTTCCGCGGCAGGAAACGGTTCATCGCGTTCGCGTCTTGCATCGACAACACACGTCCCCNCCTCCTGGCCATGCGCCGCAAACCGCATCCGATCGTGCGAATCAGCCTGCTGATGACGGGAATCCTGTTGTTCTGCGTCGTCGCGCCGCTCGCCTCGCCGATTCCCGGCCCCGGAGGCACGCTGATCGCGGCGGCCGGCATCATCCTGATTCTGCGCAATTCGCCCTGGGCGCGACACCGGTTCGTGCGCCTGAAGGCCCGCTGGCCGCGTGTCGGCGCCTTTGTCGATCGCATCCTGATCCGCGCCAGCGCCAAAAGACGGCGGAAACGCGCGAAAGAGCTGGCTGCGAATTGACTTCCCGATCAGCTTTGGCTAACGGCGCTCCTCACATGGTCGCCCCTGTGGCGGCCCTTTTAGTTTCTAGATTTCAGGGAATGAGCGATGAAGCGGACCTTTCAGCCGAGCAACCTGGTGCGAGCGCGCCGGCACGGCTTCCGCGCGCGCATGGCGACCCCCGGCGGCCGCAATGTGATTCGCGCCCGCCGCGCCCGCGGCCGCAACAAGCTGAGCGCCTGACCGCAGGTGCGCTTGCGCGGCTGACGCTGCGCAAGGATTATCTCGCCGCAAATGCGGGCAAGCGCGCACCCATGCCAGGGTTCGTATTGCTGGTCCGTGTTCGCGGCGATGATGATTCGACGATGCGAATCGGCATCACCGTCTCAAAGAAGGTCGGCAACGCGGTCGTGCGCAATCGCATGAAACGCCGTTTCCGCGAGCTTGCCCGCGCGATCCTTCCGCAGGAAGGCGTCGCCGGCGCCGATCATGTGCTGATCGGTCGCCATTCGGGAATCGAGCGCGATTTCGCGGCGCTCAGGGCCGATCTGACCAAGGCTCTGGGCAAGATCCGCAAATGATCGCCCGCGCCCTCATCCTGATCGCGCGCGGCTGGCAGATCGGCCCATCGCGCATCCTTCCACCCTCCTGCCGCTATGCGCCGAGCTGTTCGGCCTATGCAATCGAGGCACTCTCCCGCTATGGCGCGCTCAAGGGCGGATGGCTCGCGCTCCGGCGCATCCTTCGCTGCCATCCGTGGGGTGGGCACGGCTATGACCCCGTGCCCTGATTCCTGAACCGGGGACTGACGTGAAAGACGACCAGAAGAATTTCCTGCTCTTCGCCGTGCTCGCCGCACTGCTGCTGTTCGGGTGGCCGATGGCGACGCAATGGCTGTTCCCGACGGCCAATCCGCCGGTCACGGAAGTAAAGGGCGGCAAGACCGAGGTGGTCGCCAACCCCGGCGCCGATCCGGCCGCGGACAGCCCGGCAGCGATCCGCGACCGCAAGCTCGTGCTCGCCGAAACTCCGCGCGTCCAGATCGAGACCCCCACCGTGCGCGGGTCGATCAACCTCAAGGGCGCGCGTATCGACGATCTGGTGCTGGTCAAGCACAAGGAAACGATCGCCAAGGACAGCGATCCGATCCGCCTGCTTTCGCCCTCGGGCACCCAGGACGCCTATTTCGCGGGCTTCGGCTGGTCGGGCACCGGCCTGACCGCGCCAGCCGCCGACGCGGTGTGGACCGCCAGCGGCAACAAGCTGACCCCGACCACGCCGGTCAAGCTCACCACCAGCAACGGCAGGCAGCGCTTCGTCATCGAGCTGTCGGTGGACGAAGGCTATATGTTCACCGTCCGCCAGCGCGTCGCGAACCTGGGCGACAAGCCGATCAGCGTCGCGGGCTATGGCTATCTCTACCGCTATGGCCCGGGCAAGGATCACGATACCTGGACGATCCATGCAGGTCCGGTCGCCTCGTACAACGGCGTGGTCGACTATGGCGTCAACTACGATACGGTGAAGGACGAAGGCCCCAAGAGCTTCGATTCGACCGGCGGCTGGGTCGGCTATACCGACATTTACTGGCTGACCGCGCTGGTGCCCGATCAGGGCATGAAGACCGCGCTCAAGTTCCGCCCCGCGGGCGGCACCGCGACCCAGGCGCAGTTCGAGCCGGCGACCGCGCGCCAAGTCGGCCCCGGCCAGATGGTCACCCAGACCTCGCGCTTCTTCGCGGGCGCCAAGGACATCAACCTGCTCGACGATTATGAGGAAAAGGGCGGCATCCACCAGTTCGGCAAGGCGATCGACTGGGGCTGGTTCGAAATCTTCGAGAAGCCGATCTTCCACTATCTCAACTGGCTGTTCCGGATGATCGGCAATTTCGGCGTGGCGATCATCGCGCTGACGCTGACCGTCCGCCTGCTGTTGTTCCCGATCGCGCAGAAGCAGTTCGCATCGATGGCGCAGATGCGCGCGGTGCAGCCGAAGATGAAGGCGATCCAGGAGCGCTACAAGGACGACAAGCAGCGTCAGCAGCAGGAGATCATGAAGCTGTACAAGGATGAGAAGGTGAACCCGCTCGCGGGTTGCCTCCCCACCCTGCTCCAGATTCCGATCCTTTATGCGCTGTACAAGGTGCTGATGCTCTCGATCGAGATGCGCCACCAGCCCTTCATCCTGTGGATCAAGGACCTCTCGGCTCCCGATCCGCTGCACATCCTCAATCTGTTCGGGCTGCTCGACTTCAACCCGCCGGCATTCCTGGCGATCGGCGTGTTGCCGATCCTGCTCGGACTGTCGATGTGGGCGCAGTTCAAGCTGAACCCGGCGCCGATGGACGACGTCCAGAAGCAGGTCTTCGCGATCATGCCCTGGGTGCTGATGTTCGTGATGGCGCCGTTCGCAGCAGGTCTCCAGCTCTACTGGATCACCTCGAACCTGCTCACCATCGCGCAGCAGAAGTTCCTGTACATGCGCCACCCGGCGCTGAAGGAACCCGTGGCTGCATCGGGTGCAGTGATCGAGGCCAAACCCGGCCCCAAATCGGGTAAGGGGAAGAAGTGACCGAGTTCGAACCCGAAGCGATCGAGGCCGCGCGAAAGACCTTCGCCGGCCCGGTCGCCTTCCTCAAGTCAGCTCCCGCGCTCCATTTCCTGCCCGATCCCACGGTGCCGGAAGTCGCGTTCGCGGGCAGGTCGAATGTCGGCAAGTCCTCGCTGCTCAACGCGTTGACCGGCCGCAACGGGCTTGCCCGCACTTCGAACACACCGGGGCGGACTCAGGAACTGAACTTCTTCGACATCGGCGATCCGCTGAAGTTCCGGCTGGTCGACATGCCTGGCTATGGTTTCGCCAAGGCGCCCAAGGATATCGTCAAGAAGTGGCGCTTCCTGGTGAACGACTATCTGCGCGGGCGCGATGTGCTCAAGCGGGTGCTGGTGCTGATCGACAGCCGCCACGGCATCAAGGAGGTCGATCGCGACATCCTCGACATGCTCGACGCAGCTGCGGTGAGCTATCGCATCGTCCTGACCAAGGCGGACAAGATCAAGCCGGCCGAACTCGCCGAAGTCACCGAGCGCACCATCGCCGAAGCGCGCAAGCGCCCCGCCGCGCATCCGGATATCCTCTCGACCTCAAGCGAAAAGGCCGACGGCATCGCCGAACTGCGCGCTGCGGTGCTGGAAGCGGTCAGCGTCTGATCCGCGATCCCGGCCTAGGCCGGGTTATGTTTCGCCAGAAACGCCTCTAGCGCCTTCAGGAACTCGAGCCGATCCTCGGTTCGGCTGAAGTGATGATCGGCCTCGGGCTGGACGATGTAGGTCACGTCCTTCCCCGCCGATTTCAGTTTCTGCGCCATCGTGCGCGAATGAATGATCGGCACCACATCATCCTGCTCGCCATGCACCAGCAACAGCGGGATCGACACCTGTTCGGGGTAATTGACCGGTGACACGCTCTTCAGGTCGGGTGCCTGCGTCCGTAGCCATCCCGAGCGCGCCTTGCCGTAGAGCGATCCCCGTGAGCGCTGTATCATTCGGTTGAGATCGGAAACCCCGGCATATGAGACCGCACAACGGTATTTCGTGCCATCGCGCTGTGCCGCCCGCATGGCCGCGTAGCCACCATAGGACGCACCGACCATGCAAACCCGAGTGGGGTCTGCAAGGCCGAGGTCGGCGAGTGCAGTCACGGCATCGTTGAGGTCGTCCTGCATGGCGAGACCCCATTGGCCCTCACCCTTTTTGGTAAACTGTGTGCCATAGCCCGAAGACCCACGGTAATTGGGCTGGATCACGAGATAGCCCCGATCCGCCAGGAACTGCGGCCACCAGTCCCATGTTTCGCTGTCCCGCGCGAACGGGCCGCCATGCGGCATCACGACCAGCGGCAGCTTTCCGGTCCCGCCGCGCGGCGTCGTCAACACCGCCGCTATCTCCAGACCGTCGCGCGCCTTGTAGCGGATCGTCTTCACCGGATGCATGCGCCGCATCCCTATCGCGCGATTGTTTTGCGCGACTTGCAGCATTGCGTTGTCGGTACGATTATAGACAAAATAGGCACCGGGCGTGTCCGCACCCCCAACCGCGACCATTGCTCGCGAACGATCAGTACTGACCGATACGATGCTCGCGCGTGCTCCCTTGATCAGCCCCGCGACGGTCTTCTGGATTTCCGCCATTCCGGGATCAGTCCAGTGGATACCCGGCTGCGTTTCATGCACAGCAACGCCCAGATAGCCGAACCCGCTCGGGTCAAGCGCCAGACCCTCGATGTCATACCCTTTGCTCGCGAACAGCTGTCGCCCCCGCTGAAGCGTTGCCAGATCCAGCTCGTAAAGCGCCGAGAAACCGCCCTCATCATCCTCGATCGTTACCGCTTTGCCCGCTTCCTTCAGAAACGCGCTGGGTATCGTCAAAGTATCATCCGGCCCTTTCGCGCGATCGACGACGCGAAAGCGCTCCTGCTGGGTAGTGCGGTATAGCACGCGGCTCGACAGGCCGTCCTCACTGCGCCCGACCCCGATCCGAACCACGCCGTTGCCGTCGGCATACCAGCTAACGACGCCGGTATGGCCCGCCACGATCTGCTTGCGCTTGCCCGTCGCCAGATCGATTTCATCGACCTGCGGCCAGAAATCCGGCTTATCGACATACATCGATTTCTGGTAGGCGATCATCACGCGAGGGCTGCCGTCACGCGCGGTCCAGATAATGTCGTCGCCCCCCAGCGCGGCATCGCGGCCGGCCAACTGCACGATCTTTCCCGTTACCGTGTTGAACCCCAACGCGCGTGTCGCATACAGGTCGTCGCCATTGACGATCAGCGACTGACCAATACCTACGATCACCCATTCGTCATTCACCCAGCGCCACCAGTTAAGGCCGACCGCCCCGGCATTGAGCAATCGCGGCGGATCAGTTCCCTCCACGGGCACGATGGCGAAATACTGTTTCCCCTGGATCGCGATCTTGGCGGCGTAGCGCCGACCATCGGGGGAAAGCGCAGGTGCTTGCACGCGGGGCAACTCGGCAAAGTCTTCGATGGGCATTGGCTTGCGCAGCGGTGACGCTNCCTGAGGTGGCGCGGCCCCGCCAAGCACGACTGATGCTGCCATCATGATGAATATGCGCGACATTATGCCCTCCCGGTCCCGGCGAGATGGTGTCTGGACAAGCGGGGCACTGCAAGCGATTCCGTCAGCGGTTGCCCCGGCTCCGCCCCACCGCTATCCCCCGGCCCATGCTCAAGCTCATCATCGGCAACAAGGCCTACTCCTCCTGGTCCCTGCGCGGCTGGCTCGCCTGCAAGCTTTCGGGGCTCCCGTTCGAGGAAGTGGTCGTCCCGCTCTACGATCAGGACTGGAACCAGCGTCGCGAGGGCGACGAGTTCGCGCCGTCATCGGGCAAGGTGCCGATCCTGTGGGACGGCGATGCCGTGGTGTGGGATAGCCTGGCGATCGTCGAGTATCTCAACGAGAAGTCGGGCGGCGACAAATTCTGGCCCNCCGATCCCGCCGCACGCGCGATGGCGCGATCGATGGCGGCGGAGATGCATTCGGGTTTCGCCGCGCTGCGCCGCAAGCACAGCATGAACATCCGCCAGGTCTATGAGCCCAGAAAGCCTGACGACGATGTCATGCACGACATCCAGCGGATCATGGAGCTGTGGGCGCAGGCCCGCGCCCGCTTCGGTGGCGATGGCGAGTTCCTGTTCGGCAAGTTCGGCGCGGTGGACGTGATGTTCGCGCCGGTCGTCACCCGCTTCGTCACCTACTCCCTCCCGGTCGCGCGCTTTGCCCCGGCCTATATGCAGGCGGTGCTCCAGCATCCCTACATGCAGGACTGGATCGCCGCCGCGCAGGAGGAGGAATGGGTGCTCGAACAGTTCGAGCAGACGCCGAACGGCGCCTAGAACGCGCTTCCGTCCTTGCGCCGGAANCCTTCGCCCGGAAGCAAATGCAGGTCGATGTCCGGATAGTGACAGGCTGTCAGGGCCGGCTTGCCGATCGCGACATAGACGCAATCGGCCTCGCTGCGATTCTGCAGGACATGCCCGTTGCCGTCATTCTTGGGAAAGGCGGCAACGTCGCCCGCGCGCATCAGCGTCTCGCCGCCATCGTCGACCAGCACGGCTTCGCCCGCGATCATCACCACCATCTCGTCCTCGCCCTCATGCCAATGGCGCTGCGCCGACCAGGCGCCGGGCTTCAGCACGACATGGCTCGCACCAAAGTCGGCGATCCCCGCCGCGGGCGCCAGCCGCCGGTACCAGCGCTCCTGCACCACGCCCGCATGTTCGGGTGGATAGCCAGTCGCATTGGTCTGCGGGATTGTATCGAGGTCGAGCTTGGGCAATGGAGCCTCCACAAGGTTTGGAGGCCATTTTGCCCGACGTCGTCGAACTCACCAAGGCCCTGATCGCCGCACCCAGCATTACGCCGGCCCATGGTTCGGTGTTCGACGTGCTTGAAGCCGCGCTTCGCCCCCTCGGCTTCACCGTCGACCGCTTCGTGGCGGGCGAGGCGCCCGACGGTCCGGTCGAGAACCTCCTTGCCGTCCGCAATGCAGGCCCCGGGCCCCATTTCGCCTTTGCCGGGCATCTCGACGTCGTGCCGCCGGGCGAGGGCTGGACCTCGGGTGCGTTCGAGCCGGAGGTGCGCGGCGAGTTGCTCTATGGTCGCGGGGCGGTGGACATGAAGGGATCGATCGCCGCCTTCGCCGCCGCGGTGGGCGCCCTCCCCGCTTCGGGCACGCTCAGCCTGATCATCACCGGCGACGAAGAAGGCCCTGCGACCTACGGCACGCTCGCGCTGATGGATCGGATGGCGGCGGCAGGCCTGACCCCGGACATGTGCCTGGTCGGCGAGCCGACCAGCGCCCATCGCCTTGGCGACACGATCAAGATCGGCCGCCGCGGATCGACGGTGATCGATATCGAGGTGCCCGGGCGCCAGGGCCATGTCGCCTACCCGCNCCTCGCCGACAATCCGATCCCCCGCCTCGTCCGCGCGCTGGCGGAGATCGACGCCATCGAACTCGACGAGGGGACCGACTGGTTCCAGCCCTCAAATATCGAAACCATCGACCTCACCGTCGGCAACCCCGCGACCAATGTGATCCCGGGCAAGGCTTCGGCCCGCCTCTCGATCCGCTTCAACGACCAGCATCGCGGGCAGGACCTGATCGAACGGATCGAACGGATCGTTCATGCCCATGCTCCAGCGGGCATCGTCCGCGGCCGCGTCTATGGCGAAGCCTTCCTCACCGAGCCCGGCACACTCTCCACCCTGATCAGCGATGCGATCGAGGTCGAGACCGGCATCCGCCCGGAGCTGTCGACCAGCGGCGGCACCTCCGACGCGCGCTTCCTCTCGCGCATTTGCCCGGTGGTGGAGTTCGGCCTGCTCAACGCGACGATGCACAAGCTGGACGAGGCGGTCGCGCTGGACGATCTCCACAAGCTGACGGCGATCTACGAGACTCTGTTGCGGCGCGTGTACGCGTAGGTTTTCACCCTCGCTGCAGCCGCACCGGCCCACCCGGCCATCTATAGGATGGTCATGCCGGGTCGCCGCGTCGGGAAGCCGGCCGGTGCAGCACTACTCGAAAACGGGCGCCTAGCCGGCGATCCGCGCCTCGAGCTGCGGCGCGCGTTGCGCCCAGGCGATGAAATCGCGTTCCGCCATCGGCTGGGCAATGACGAAGCCCTGCAGCACGTCGCAGCCGATCACGCGCAGCACCTCGAGCTGCGCCTGCGTCTCGATCCCCTCAGCCACGACTTCGCAGCCGATGCCGTGGATCAGCCCGATCACTGCCTGCGCGATCGTGCGCGCCTCGGCATTGGTCGCGACATGCTCGACAAGGCTGCGGTCGAGCTTCACCCGGTCGAGCGGCAGATCGCGCAGCCGGGCGAGGTTGGAATAACCGGTCCCGAAATCGTCGATCGCGATGCTGGCGCCGTCGGCGCGGAGCGCCGCGATGGCGTCGATCACCTCACGCGAGCAATGCATCGCCAGCGTCTCGGTGATCTCGAGCTCAAGCAACCGCGCCGGCGCGCCCGCCGCCTGCATCGCATCGCGCAGCCGGCGGAAGAAGGCGGCATGGTCCAGCTGGCGCGGGCTGATATTGACCGCCATGCGCTGTTCGACGCCCATTTTGCCCCAGCGGGCGATCGTATTGGCGACATTCTCGACCACCCATTCGCCGATCTCGACGATCAGGCCGGTCTCCTCGGCGCGGGCGATGAAGGTGCCCGGCAGGCACAGACCACGCTCGGGATGCTGCCAGCGCAACAGCGCTTCCGCTGCGACGATCCGGCCATCCGCGGCGCTGATCTGCGGCTGATAGACCAGCGCAAACTGATCGCGCTCGACCGCGCCGCGCAGGTCGCTTTCAAGCTGTGCCCGCTCGGCGATCTCGGCGGCAAGCCCATCGCTGAAATGCTCTGCACGCCCGCGGCCATTGCCCTTGGCATGATACATGGCCGCGTCCGCCGCGCGCATCAGATCGGTCAGCGTCGTACCGTGCTCGGGCCGCATCGCGATGCCCACCGACGCACCGATGCTCACTTCCTGATCCGCCAGGTCGAACGGCTCGGACAGCGCGAACAGGATGCCGCGACCCACGCGGTCGGCGTCGCGTACATGCGTCAGCACGGGGAAGAAGATGGTGAACTCGTCGCCCGAAAGCCGGCCGATGAGCGGCTGGCGGAGGTCGCCCTCCGCGGTAAAGCGATCGGCCACCGCGCGCAGCCGGTTGGCGACCATGCCCAGCAGCTGATCGCCCATCGCGTGACCGAGCGTGTCGTTCACCGCCTTGAACCGGTCGAGATCGATGAAGAACAGCGCCGCCATCGCGTCGTTGGGAAGCTCGGTCAGCGCCCGCTCGCAGCTGCGGCGGAAATGGATCCGGTTGGGCAGCGCGGTGACCGGATCGAACAGCGCGAGCCGCTGCACGCTCTCCAGGTTTGAATGGAGCTGACGAAACAGCCCCCCCATCGCATCGGCCAGCTGCGGCACGCATTCCCCGACTTCGACGGGAATCTCGCTCTGAAGATCGCCATTGGCGGCGCTCGACAGACGTTCGATCGCCGCGTCGATAGCGGCGGCAGTGGAAGCGATGGTGCGCTCCGCATAGGCCCAGCACATCGCGGCGCAGATGATCGCGGCGATCAGCGCCCGCCCGGCATTCTCGGAGTCGAAATGTCCCTGCGAGGTGGCCGCGAGCGCAAGAATGAACACGAACGCCCCGGCGCAGATCGCAAACACGATCGCACGACTCTTGAGCGAAAATCCGTTCATCGCGGCTGCGCTATCCCCCATTGCCCGGTCTGATGTGGACGAGGGATCGCTATAGGTGCGAAAGGGTTAAAAATTCTGCCGTGGCGCGGGCCGCTGTCGTTTCAGCACGATGTAGAGTGCACCCTGCCCGCCGTGCCGCGGATGGGCGCCTCGCACCGCGGCGATCCGGTCACCATGCCGCGAAGCCGCGAGCCAGTCGCCCACCGCCGCGCGGATCGCGCCGCGCGCATGGGGACGTTCCGATTCCGGGCGCGGCGGCTTGCCGGTGATCAGGAGCAGCACCCGGTCGCCGCGCGCGATCGCCGCCTCCAGCCCCCGGTCGAGCCGGGCATGCGCGCTGGCAAGGGTGTGGCCATGAAGGTCGATCGCGCTTTCGGGTGCCACCAGCCCGCGGCTGAGGCGCCGGTCCCAGCTCGAGTCGAGCGTGTCGGCGGACGGCGGCGCGGGTCGCGGTTTCGGGGCCGGCGCAGGCGGCACGCGCCCCTTCGTCCGCGCAACCGGCATCGGTTCGGACACGACCGGCACGGGCGGCTGCGCCTCGGCCGGAAGAACAGGCTCGCGCACGATCGGCGTCACCGTTGCGATCACGCGCGCCCATAGCGCCCGTTCCTCGGGCGTCATCGTTCGCGGTGGCCGCGTCATCTCAATCGGCGCCGTGGCGCGCCAGCGTTCCCTTGGGCAGCAGCAGCCATGCGGTGCCGCGTGCAGCCATGCCGCCTGCGATCGCGCGCGCATCATCCCCTGCACCCCAGAAGGTATCGAAACGGTTGCTGCCCTTGATCGCACCGCCGGTATCCTGGTTGACCCAGATGCCGGTCGCATCCTGCCGGTCCATCGACAGGAACACCGGCGCTCCCATCGGAACGAACCTGGGGTCGGCGGCGACGCTGCCGCGCCCCGTGACGGGATAGCCCATCGCGCCCAGCGGCCCGGCGCCGGTCAGCTCGCGGAAGAACACATAGCTCTTGTTCTCGCGCATGATCGCGCGCCCCTCTTCGGGGTTCTTGCGCAGATAGGCCATGATCCCCTGCATCGACCCCTGCCCCTTGGGCAGGATGCCGCGATCGATCATCAGCTTGCCGATGCCGGTATAGTCGCGCCCGTTCTGGCTGGCATAGCCGATGCGCATGATCCCGCCATCGGGCAGCCGCAGCCGCCCCGAACCCTGGATCTGCAGGAAGAACAGCTCGACCGGATCGGCTGCCCAGGCGATTTCCAGCCCGCGCCCCTGCAGCGCGCCCTGCTCGATCGCGGTGCGGTCGTAGAAAGGCACGAACTTGGTGCCTTCGACGCGCCCGCGGATCGAGCGGCCCTTGAGATTGTCGGAGAAGGTGCCGAGATCGACATCGATCAGATCCGCGGGACGGCCATAGATCGGCACCTCATAGCCCGAGCGGCGCGTGCGCGATCCGGCGATTTCGGGCTCGTAATAGCCGGTCGCAAACGCCTTGCCGTCGGCGACCTGAACCGCCTCGAAATAGCGTGCGAAGAAGGCGGTGGCATCACGCGCCTGCGTGGTCCGCGCCGCGTCGCACGCCGCACGCCAGTCCTCCGCGCGCGTGAGACCGCTGGCGTCGGTGCGTTTGATGAGACTGGGGCAACTGATCCGGAACGCCTCGAGCGCACGCGTCGCACCGATCGCCGTGATCGGAAGCGTAGAAATGTCCGGCCCGGCGACCAGGCCCGCCGATGCGGCGGTGGCGGTGCTGGCGGTGGCGGCGGGCGCAGGCTTGGGAGCGAGCGGGGTCGCAGCGGTCGGCTGACGGACAGGAGGGCCGGACGGCGGCGGGGGCCGCACCGCCCCTGGCCGCGAAGGCACCACGCCCGAAGAACAGGCGCTAACCGCTACGGCAAGCGCCGCTACCCCCCAAGCGCGCATCACTACCCCTCAGGCTTCGTCGGTGTCGCTGAGCTTCCAGTTCGGATCATCGCTGCGCAGATCGCGGCTGAACGTCCACACATCATGCGTATCGACCGCGTCGGTCAGCGATCCGGCGATGACGTTGCCATCCTTGTCGCGGGTCACCGCCGCGATATCGGCATCGAAGCGCATCGTGACGCGTGCCACCCGGCCTTCGACCGCGATCTCGGCGATCACCGCGCGCTCGATCGAGATCAGGCGGTTGTCGAGCGTCTCGCCCGCAGCCTCGCGCGCATCGATCGCAGCGACGAAGCTGTCGCGCACCGAATCCTCGACCAGCCAGGACAAGGTGTCGCGATCCCCCTTCCAGAAGGCTTCCAGGATCATCCGGTAGGCCGACTTGCCGCCCTCGACGAACTGGGCGACGTCGAACGAGGAATCGGCGGCAATGAGTGCGCGAAGTCCGCCCTCGGCGCCCGGTTCGACGGTGCGCGGGCCGGCATCGCGGACCTCCGCCGGAATGTCGATCGTGCGCGGCATCGGCGGCACGCCGACACGCTCGTCCGCTGCACGCGGCAGCGGCTGCTGCTCATGACCGGTGCGCTTGCCAAGCACCGAATAGAGCCGGAGCGCAAGAAAGGCCGCGATCGCTGCAAACAGGACGACTAGATACACTTTGGACACCTCGTTTCACGCTCCACATAGGCAGGATACGCGCGGTATTCAAATATAGCATGAACAGCTTGATGCGCCGAGCATCATCCACGCCCGTTGAAACGCCGCATCGCCCCTGCTAGGCGCGACCGTCATTCCAACGCGGCGTGCCGCGACATGTATCCCTGAAAAGAAGGACTTTCGAACGATGGACGAGCCGGAAAACGCAGCGCCGCAGGGTGAGCCGCTCGCGAACGGCGCCGATACCGCCCCCTCGGTGGGCGTGATCTCGCAATATGTGAAGGATTTCTCGTTCGAGAATCCGAATTCGCCCGCCGTCTATCAGATGCAGGGCCAGCCCCAGTTCGACGTCCAGTTCAACATCGGTTCGGGCGAAGTCGGGCAGGACCTGCACGAAGTCGTCCTCAAGATCGACGTGCGCGCCGAGAATGAGGGCCAGGTCGCGTTCGTCGTCGACCTTTCCTATGCTGGCCTGTTCGCGGTCCGCAACGTTCCGGCAGAGCATCTCCAGCCGTTCCTGCTGGGCGAGGCGCCGCGTCTGCTCTTCCCGTTCGCGCGCCGCGTGCTGGCCGATGCCGTCCGCGACGGCGGCTTCCCGCCGCTGATGCTCGAGCCGATCGACTTCAACGGCCTCTACTACCAGCAGCTCGAGGCGCGTGCCGCCGAGGGCGCCGCCGGGGAAGCCGGCCAGGCCTGAGATTTGGCGAGCTCTTTTCCGGCCTCCTACCCCGTCACCCCGGCCTCGTGCCGGGGTCCACGGAGCGTCAGGCGGAGGACAAGAGGCTCAAGAACATTGCTTGCCGCCCGGTGGACCCCGGCACGAGGCCGGGGTGACGAAGGTGTGCAGTACGACACGCTGGATCACCAAAGATGAACCTCGTCCGGGCACTCGGATCGATCGGCGGGCTGACGCTCGCCAGCCGCGTGCTCGGGCTGGTCCGCGATTCGCTGTTTGCGCGCTATGTCGGGGCCAGCTTCGCCTCCGACGCTTTCCTGATCGCCTTCCGCCTGCCCAATCTGTTCCGCGCGCTGTTCGCGGAAGGGGCGTTCAGCGCCGCCTTCGTGCCGATGTTCAGCAAGAAGGTGGGCGAAGCCGGAGGCGATACGAAATCGGCGCTTTCGTTCGCGGAAGAGGCGCTGTCGGTCCTTCTCCCGATCCTGATCCTGCTCACCGCGATCATGGAGATCGCGGCCTACCCCGTCGTCTGGGCGCTGTCGGGCGGGTTCAACGACGTGACCCCGGGGCAATTCGCCTATGCGGTCGAGCTGTCGCGGATCACCTTTCCCTATCTGCTGCTGATCAGCCTCGTCTCGCTGTTGGGCGGCATCCTCAACTCGCTCCAGAAATTCTGGGTCAACGCGGCCGCGCCGATCCTGCTCAACCTGACGCTGATCGCGGCCCTGCTGTTCTTCCACAACGACGACACGCTGCTTACCGCCCGCAACCAGGCCATCGCCGTGACCGTATCGGGGGCGCTCCAGCTGATCTGGCTGTTCCTCGCCTGCCGCGCCAACGGCGTGAAGCTGCGGATCCGCGCGCCGCGCCTGACGCCCGATGTGAAGAAGCTGCTGGCGCTGATCGGTCCCGCCGCTGCGGGCGCCGGCGCGACGCAGATCAACCTCATCATCTCGACCGCGCTTGCAGCCAGCCTGCTGGCCGAGGGTTCGGTCTCGTACATCTACTATGCCGACCGGCTGAATCAGCTGCCGCTGGGGCTGATCGGTATCGGCCTTGGCACCGTGCTGCTCCCCACCATCGCCCGCCAGCTCGGCGCCGGGAACAATGACGCCGCGATGCATACCCAGAATCGCGGCGCGGAGCTGGCGCTGTTTCTCACCCTCCCCGCCACCGCCGCACTGGTGATCTGCGGTGGCCCGATCGTCGCGGCGCTCTTCCAGCATGGCGCATTCACAGCGGAAAATACGGTCAAGACCGCACAGGCGCTCGCTGCGTTCTCGGTCGGCCTGCCCGCCTATATCCTGGTCAAGGTGCTGACCCCCGGCTTCTATGCCCGCTCGGACACCAAAAGCCCGGTGCGCTACGCCACCGCGTCAATCGCGGTGAACCTGATCCTCAACCTCGCGCTGATCGTACCGCTCCAGCATATGGGTCCACCGCTCGCCACCGCGGTCGCGGCGTGGGTCAATGTCGCCCTGCTCTATCGCGCGCTGGCGAAGCGCGGCCATTTCGTCGCCGACGCCCAGCTCAAGCGCCGCGCCTGGCGGCTGGTGGGCGCATCGGTCGCGATGGGCGCGGTGATGTTCTTCCTCAACGACCTGTTCACGCCCTATATCCATGGCGCCTGGACGATCCGCACCGCAGCGATGCTGGTGCTGGTCGGCGCCGGATGCATCGTGTACGCGGTCGCGTGCTTCGGCACCGGAGCGGTCCGGATCGGTGACCTGAAAGCGCTGATCCGCCGCCGTTCCGCCTAGGAACCATCCAAACACAGAGAAGTGCAATGCGCGTCGTTTCCGGCATCAAGCCTACGGGCAACCTCCACCTCGGCAACTATCTGGGCGCCATCAAGCAGTGGGTGGGGATGCAGGCCGATGTCGATGCCGCGGGCGGGGAGAGCATGTACTTCATCGCCGACCTGCACGGCCTGACCGAATGGATCGAACCGGCGGCGCTCCACGCCAACACCTTCGAGATCGCCGCGGCGATGATCGCGAGCGGAATCGATCCCAAGAAATCGATCCTGTTCAACCAGGCGCGCGTCCCTGCGCATAGCGAGCTGTCCTGGCTGCTAAACAACGTCGCGCGCGTCGGCTGGCTCAACCGCATGACCCAGTTCAAGGACAAGGCGGGCAAGAACCGCGAGGGCGCAAGCGTCGGGCTGTACGACTACCCGGTGCTGATGGCGGCGGACGTGCTGATCTACTCGACCACGCATGTACCTGTGGGCGAGGATCAGAAGCAGCATCTCGAGCTTGCCCGCGACATCGCTGCCAAGTTCAACCTGGACTATGGCGTCGAGCTGCTCGTCCAGCCCGAGCCGCTGGTGAGCAAGGAAGCGCCGCGGATCATGAGCCTGCGCGACGCGACGCAGAAGATGTCCAAATCCAACCCCTCGGACGCGGCGCGGATCAACCTGATCGACGATGACGACGCCATCGCCCAGAAGTTCCGCAAGGCGAAGACTGATCCGGAACCGCTCGGTGAGACGTTCGAAGACCTCAAGGACCGGCCCGAGGCCAAGAACCTCGTGACGATCTTCGCCGCCCTGTCGGACCGCACCCCGCAGGATGTGGTCGCGGAATATGCCGGTCAGGGCTTCGGCAGCTTCAAGCCCGCGCTCGCCGACCTTGCGGTCGCCAAGCTGGGCCCGATCCGTGACGAGATGGTGCGCCTGACCGCCGATCGCGCCGCGGTCGATGCGGTGTTGCGCGACGGCTCCGACCGCGCCGCCGCCCTCGCCGCGCCGCTGCTGCGCAAGGTGCAGGAGACGATGGGTCTGCTGGTCTGAAATGCGGGCGGGGCGCTAGATCAGCAACAAGCCGGTCGGCGCCCCGATCTGCATCGCAACGATCAGCAGCAACAGCGTCGAAAAGGGCTGCTTGCGCGTCTTGTGCCGGAACAGGCGGCGCGCGAGCAGGGCCGCGGGCGATCCGCCGATCAGTGCGAGCACCAGCAGGTCCACCTCACGCACGCGCCGCCCGCCGTCGATCGCGCGCCGCTTGTCGTGGCGGAAGGCCAGGAAGGTGACGAAGTTGACGAGCGCGAGGTAGATCGGAATCGCGACGGTCAACGGAGTTCCTAGAAGCGGTTCTCGGCGTACATCCGGCAGGCGTCGCCGTCCCACTGGCCGCGATAATGCTCCAGCAGCACTTCCGCGGGTNCCTTGCCCGTCCGCACGATCTCGCGCAGCGGATCGAGGAAGCCGCTCTCATTGTCGCCGGCCGAGTTGAGGCGGCCACGCGCGGTAAGCCCGGCCCCGGCAATGTCGATCACCTTCCCGGCGATGTCGCGGAGCTTGCCGCCGCCCGGCAGCGGCGCATCGAGACCGAGCTTCGGCACGGAATCGCGCAGCTCCTGCCGCCCGGCCATGTCCCAGCCCTTGACCAGATCCCATGCCGCGTCGAGCGCGCCCTGATCGTAGAGCAGACCGACCCAGAGCGCGGGCAGCGCGCAGATGCGATTCCACGGCCCGCCATCGGCCCCGCGCATCTCCAGGAAGGTCTTGAGCCGCACTTCGGGGAAGGCAGTCGAGAGATGATCGGCCCAGTCGTCGATCGTCGGCTTCTCGCCGGGCAGCACCGAAAGCTCGCCCTTCAGGAAGTCGCGGAAGCTGAGGCCCGCGGCGTCGATATACTTCCCGTCGCGATAGACGAAGTACATCGGCACATCGAGCGCGTACTCGGCGTAGCGCTCGTAACCGAACCCGTCCTCGAACACGAAGGGCAGCATGCCGGTGCGGGCCGGATCGGTGTCGGACCAGATATGGCTGCGGTAACTGAGATAGCCGTTGGGCTTCTTCTCGGTGAAGGGCGAGTTGGCGAACAGCGCCGTCGCCAGCGGCTGGAGCGCGAGGCCGACGCGGAACTTCTGCGCCATGTCCGCCTCGCTCGAATAGTCGAGGTTCACCTGGATGGTGCAGGTGCGCAGCATCATGTCCAGGCCCAGGCTGCCGACGCGCGGCATGTGGCGCAGCATGATGCCGTAGCGGCCCTTGGGCATGATCGGCAGTTCGGCGCGCGTCTTGTCGGGCCACATGCCAAGGCCGAGGAAGCCGAGGCCCAGCTTCTCGCCCACCGCCTTGACCTGCTGCAGGTGGCGGCCGGTCTCGGCACAGGTCTGGTGAAGATTCTCCAGTGGCGCGCCTGAGAGTTCTAGCTGCCCGGCGGGTTCGAGGCTGACCGTGCCGTCGGGGCCCGACAGCGCGATGACATTGTCGCCCTCGGTCACCGGCGTCCAGCCGAACTGGGTCAGCTCGGCCAGCAGGTCGCGTATGCCGCCCGGCTCGTCATAGGACGGCGCATGGCAGTCCTTGGTCGAATAGACGAATTTCTCGTGCTCGGTGCCGATTCGCCAGCGCTCGGCGGCCTTCTCCCCACCGGCAAAATAATCGAGGAGCTGCTGACGGCTCTCGATGACAGGCGCGTTGCTGCTAACAGCCGTCTTTGTGCTCATGCGCGGCATGTAGGCGCGCGTAACGATCCGCGAAAGAGGGGATGAAACACCCTATTTTCAGTGGATATTACCAGTCCCCCGCCGCGCCCATCCACAGGCTCACCGCCGCCGCGGTCTCAGCGCGCAGGGTCCGGGGGCCGAGCGTGATCCCCACCGCCAGAGGCATCGCGCGGATCGCGTCGCGCTCATCGGCATCGAATCCGCCCTCAGGCCCGATCAGGATCGCCGCGGGACCGCGATGTTCACGCATCGCCTCAAGCGCGGGGGCACCGCCGGTTTCGTCGGCAAAGAACAAGGCGCGCTCCGCCGGCCAGTCCTTGAGCATCGCCGCCAGCTTCACGGGCTCGACCAGCTCGGGCAGGGCGGTGCGTCCGCATTGCTCGGCCGCCTCGATCATATGGGTGCGCAGCCGATCGAGGTTCAGCTTGTCGACCACCGCACGCCGCGTCAGCACCGGCGCCAGCCGCGCGACCCCCAGCTCGCACGCCTTCTCGGCGACCCAGTCGATCCGTCCCTTCTTGATCGGTGCGGCGCACAGCCACAGGTCGGGTACGGCCTCGCGCACCCGCAGTTGCTCGCGCACCTCCAGCGTGACGTCGCGCTTACGCACCTCGGCGGCGACCGCCAGCCATTCGCCGGTCGCATCGTCGAACAGCTTGACCGGATCACCCGACTTGAGCCGCATCACGCTCGCCAGGTAATGGCCCTGCGGCCCGTCGATCCGCCGCAGCTCTCCCTCGGTCAACGCGGGTTCGACGAACAGGCGCGGCGTCGATTGCGGCGGCCAGGCGGGGGNAGCGATCACGGGCTCTCCGGAGACTTGCATCGCGGTCTTCTACCGCGATCCGATCGGCACGGAAGCACCTATTCCCCGGCCAGATTAACCACCTATTGCTCCATCTGGTGGCCGTTGTCTCATAATAGTCCGCGACTCCTGCTGCGTTAATCACAAACTATTCTATCAATACCCGTGAACTAACCCGAACATCGAGCGCATGGGCAGCTTGACGATTCGCAACACCGCGCACGTCAGATCGCGACAGGCGATTAACCATTTCACGACTTCGCCGCGCATCGTTCCCGCGATCTTCGCGGTTGCTCTGACCCTTCGCATCCTGAGCGTGGTCTTTCTTCCCATAGAGCCGGATTCGGATGCGCTCTGGTACTTGCTTCGCGCGGGCGAAATGGCGGAGGGCGCGGGATATCAGGAGTCCGGCTATCCCACCGCCTTCTGGCCGGTAGGATACCCCGCGCTGCTCGCCGCGAGCATGATCGTTTTCGGCCCGTCCCTGTTCGGCCCGATCCTGCTCAACCTTGCCGCGGTCGCGCTCAAGCTCTGGCTCATCCTGTGGTTCTCCCGCCGGCTGGAACTGGGCGAGGCGATCGGACGCGGTGCGGCACTGCTCTATGCCCTCTATCCGTCGCATATCGTCTATGTCGGCACGGCAGCGTCGGAGGTCACCGCCACCGCAGTCACGATGGCGGCGATGGCGCTGCTGCTGGCCGCGCGTGGCAGGATCGGGCTCTCGCTGTTCGCAGGGCTTGTGTTCGGCGTCGCCACGCTGACGCGGCCCCAGACCCTCCTGTTCGCGCCGCTGCTCATCGCACTGATGTGGCTGACCCTGCGCAGCTATGGCTGGCGGCACGCATTGGTCAGCGGAGTTGCCTGCTATGGCGCCCTGATGCTGGTGGTCCTCCCCTGGACCGCGCGCAACGCAATGGTGCTCGGCACACCCGTCCTCGTCTCCACCAACGGCGGGGTCGCGCTTCAGGCCGGCGCCAACCGGCTTGCCGATGGCGGCTATTTCCAGGTCGAGAAGTCGGCTCTGTGGCAGGATACCGGCATCGATTTCCGCCGCCGCGTTCAGGATCAGGTCGAGATGGACCGCCGGCTCAAAGCAATGGCGATCGACTGGATCGAGGCAAATCCGGCCGACTGGTTCCTGCTCGGCTTTCGCAAGATCGCGGCACTCTGGGGCAAGGACAGCGATGCCTTCTGGTCGCTCGATGCCAGTCACGCGCAATGGAAGCCGGTATGGACCGGCGTGAAGGCGGCGAACCAGCTCTACTATCTCGGCCTGCTCGCACTTGGCGCGCTTGCGCTGTCGATCGGCGCACGCGCAGCGTGGCGGCGCGACATGCGCGTCGCNCCGCTGCTGATCATCGGCGCGATGCCCTTCTTCTGCACCGCCCTCGCCTTCGGCTTCACCGGGCAGACGCGCTATCATTTTCCGGCCATGCCCTTCATGTGCATCGCGGCAGCCTATGCGATCGCACGCCTTTCCCGGGCGCGGCAGGAGGCGCAAAAAACCGCGCTCGCCGGATAATTCGCTGTCCTGGCNCCCCCTGCCTGTGGCAGCAGGACAGCGATATGATGGCTGTTCATGACTGACCCGGCGCAGATCGTCCCCGATACCGAGCATCGCGGCCTTGTCCGTCTGCTTCCCGCCGCCGCGCGACCCTATGCGCTGCTCGCCCGGTTCGACCGGCCGATCGGCTGGTGGCTGCTGTTCTGGCCCGGCGCCTGGGCCATTGCGCTGGCTGGCGGCGCGGTGCAGCGATGGGACCTGATCCTCTGGTTCCTGCTCGGCAGTATCGCAATGCGCGGTGCTGGCTGCGTCTACAACGACATCGTCGACCGCGACCTCGACCGGCAGGTCGCGCGCACCCGCAGCCGCCCGCTTGCCAGCGGCGCGGTAAGCCTCAAAGCCGCATGGATCTGGCTCGTCTCGCTCTGCCTCATCGGCCTTGTCGTCCTCCTCCAGCTCAACCCTTTCGCCGCGGCCATCGCGCTGGCCAGCCTCGCACTGGTCGCCGCCTATCCGTTCATGAAGCGGATTACCTGGTGGCCCCAGGCATGGCTCGGCCTCGTCTTTTCCTGGGCGGCGCTGGTCGGCTGGGCGGCGATCGCCCGCGAACTGCCCCCGCCCGCCCTGATGCTCTACGCCGGCTGCATCTTCTGGGTGATCGGCTACGACACCATCTATGCGCTGCAGGATGTCGAGGACGATGCGCTGGTCGGGGTGCGTTCCTCCGCCCGCCGGCTGGGCGAGAATGTCCAACTCGGGGTTGCCGCCTTCTACGCCATCGCGATCACGCTGTGGGGTGCAGCACTGTGGCAGGTCCGCCCCGACAAGCTCGTCCTCGCCGCGCTTGCCCCGGCTGCGGTGCACCTGCTCTGGCAGGTCGGCACGCTTGTCCCCGCCGACGGCGCCAATGCGCTTCACCGCTTCCGTTCGAACCGCTTCACCGGCCTGCTCGTCTTCGCCGCCTGTTTCGTCGTCGGGACGACAGCGGTTTGAAGCGCGGGCTTTTGACGTTCGCGCGCCGACTTCCTAGATCGCCGCGATGCTGACCCCCGAACAAGCCCGAGATCGAGTCCAGGATGCCATCGCCCGCGCGCGCAAGGCCGGTGCGGACTGCGCCGACGCAATGCTCTCAGGCGGCGAATCGCTCTCCGTCTCCGTGCGCCTCGGCGCGCTGGAGGATGTCGGCCGGGCCGAGCATGAAGAGCTGGGCCTGCGTGTCTTCGTGGGCACGCGATCCGCCAGCATCTCCTCGACCGATCTGACTCCAGCCGCGCTCGACACGCTTGCCGAACGCGCAGTGGCGATGGCGCGTGAGGCGCCCGAGGATGAATGGGCCGGCCTCGCCCCGGCCGAGCGGCTGCTCAAGGGCAGTGTCCCGGATCTCGACCTCGACGACGGCCAGCTGGGCGAGCCTGCCGCGCTCAAGGCACGCGCACTCGCCGCCGAGGATGCCGCACGCGCAATCCCCGGCGTCACCAACAGCGAAGGCGGTGGCGCATCGGCCAGCCGCAGCATCTGGGCGCTCGCCACCAGCCACGGTTTTGCCGGCGCCTATGCCGTGACCAGCCACAGCCTGTCCGCCAGCGTGCTTGCGGGCGAGACCGGCGCGATGGAGCGCGACTATGCCCATCACAGCGCACGCCACGCCAGGCATGTCGAATCGCCCGAAGAGATCGGCCGTCGCGCGGGCGAACGTGCGGTCGCCCNCCTGAACCCCGGACGGATGAAGAGCGGCGCGATGCCCGTGGTTCTCGATCCGCGCGTCGGCACCAGCCTGCTCGGTCATCTCAGCGGCGCCATTTCGGGCAGCGCGATCACGCGTCAGACCAGCTTCCTGCTCGATGCGATGGGCACGCAGGTCTTCGCCCCGGGTATCCGTATCCAGGACGATCCGCACCGCCCCCGCGGGCTGCGCTCGCGCCCCTTCGATGGCGAAGGCCTGCCCGTCTCGCCGGTCGCGCTGATCGAGGACGGCAAGCTCGAAACCTGGCTGCTCGACAGCGCCGCTGCTCGCCAGCTCGGCCTCGAGCCGACCGGCCATGCCAGCCGCGGCATCGGCGGCGCGCCGGGAGTCGGCCCCAGCAATCTGTTCATGGAGGCTGGCAAGCTGCCCGTCGAAACGCTCATCGCGGATATCAGCTACGGCGTCTATGTCACTGAACTCATTGGCCAGGGTGTCAATCTCATCACCGGCGACTATAGCCGCGGTGCCGCCGGCTTCCTGATCGAGAATGGCGAGATCACCCGGCCCGTCTCCGAATTCACCGTCGCGGGCACCCTCCAGGCGATGTTCGCGGCGCTGGTGCCCGCCAACGACCTCGAGTTCCGCTACGGCATCAACGTGCCGACCCTGCGCATCGATGGGATGACCGTTGCCAGTGGCTGACACGCTTGCCTCCGCGGTCAGCGCCATCGCTGCCGAGGCGGGCCGGCTGGCGCTTGCCCGCTATGGGCAGGATGTCCGCAGATGGGAGAAATCGCCCAACAATTTTGTGTGCGAAGTCGATCTGGCGATCGACGAACTGCTCCGCGCGCGCCTCTCGGCGCTGCTCCCCGATGCCGGCTGGCTGTCGGAGGAGACCGCCGACGATCTCGCCCGGCTGTCGGCCAGCCACGTCTGGGTGGTCGACCCGATCGACGGCACGCGCGATTTCCTGCGCCACCGCCCCGGCTGGGCAATCTCGGTCGCGCTGGTCGAGAATGGCCAGCCGGTGATCGGCGTGCTCGATGCACCGGTCCGTGGCGAGCATTGGCTGGCGGAAAGGGGCAAGGGCGCGACGCGGAACGGTATTCCGCTTATCGCCTCTGACCGCATCGAACTCACAGGCGCGCGCGTCCCCGCCGACGACCTTCCCAGGATCGACCGGCATCTGACGATGGTCGACAAACCCAATTCGATCGCGCTGCGCATGGCGATGGTCGCGTCAGCGGAGGCCGACCTGCTCGCGACCTTCCGCTGGGGCAACGAGTGGGATATCGCCGCCGCCACGCTGATCGCACGCGAAGCAGGCGCGAAGGTTACCGATGCACTCGGCAAGAAGCTGCGCTTCAACACCCCTGCTGGAGAGGCATTCGGCGTGCTCACCGCTGCGCCGGGCATTCATCAGGCCGCGGCCGACCATTTGCGTGACCGCGCAGTCGAAGCGTTGGGCCGCCCCCGCTTTTGAAGGCAAGCGCCGGGAAGCGCTCCCCAATCGCACGCGCCATGTGCCCGCTCCGAACCAAGGAGACAGGAACATGGCAAGACTCGACGGCAAGGTTGCAATCATCACGGGGGCCAGCTCGGGCATCGGTGAAGCGGCGGCGCGGCGCTTCGCGGCAGAAGGTGCAAAGCTGGTTCTCGCCGCACGGCGACCTGCCGAGCTTGAGCGCGTGGCCGACGAGCTGGGCGGCGAGACAGCGTTCCTCGCTGGAGACGTCCGCGACGAAGCGTATGCCGAAGCGCTGGTCGCGCTAGCGGTCGAGCGTTTCGGCGGGCTCGATATCGCGTTCAACAATGCCGGCGCCGTCGGCGTGAGCGGTCCGCTGACCGGCCTTGCCGCGGAAGACTGGGGCTGGACGATCGCCACCAACCTCACCGCCGCTTTCTATGGCGCTAAGCATCAGGCTGCGGCGATGGCGGGGCGCGGCGGCGGGTCGATCCTGTTCAGCTCAAGCTTCGTCGGGGCCGCCAACGGCATTCCCGGCATGGGCGCCTATGCCGCTGCCAAGGCCGGCCTGCTCGGGCTGGTCCGCACGCTCGCTGTGGAGCTTGGGCCGCAGCGCGTCCGCGCCAATGCGCTCATCATCGGCGGCACCGACACTCCCGCCAGCTCGGCACGCCAGCCGGATGCCGATCCGGGCGTGCAGGNGTGGATGGAACAGCTCCACGCGCTCAAGCGCCTCGCCGAGCCGGAAGAAATTGCCGAGATGGCGCTGTTTCTCGCATCCGACGCTGCCAGCTTCGTCACGGGCGGTGCGATTGCGGTCGATGGGGGCGCTTCGATCACCAAGACGTGAGGGTCTCGCCTGCAGTCTACTCCGGACCGCCGTCGAGATCGCCGACGCACTGAGTCTCGGGCTCGCGCGCCGCCATCCGCTTCAGTTCGAACGTCCGGGCGGTAATGCCGGGAAACAGCGTGTCGGGCGCGACACTATAGGATCGGATCAGCCGTACCGCCCATCCATAGTGCTTCGCGCCCGCCGCGCAGCTGTCGCTGCCGCCATCGCCCTCGCCCCAGACCACGCGCCAGGGCGCCTTGCCCTCGCGCGTCAGGATCGCCTGGAACCCGCCGATACCGCCCTCGCCTTCGACATAGGAAATGGCGCGGTTACGCTGGTGAAAGACGTGGAATCGCCTGAAGGTGTAGCGCACCCCCGCGTCGCCCTCGCCCTTCAGCGTCCTGACGATCGCGGTGCGCTCCGCGCTGCCGGCCGCCGGCGTGTAGACGCCGTTCCGTGACGCTGCGAGCGGCGCCGCAACAAACAGCATGGATGCCGCGACAAGCGCCGCTGGCATCAAGCCCCGCCGACCTCGTCATCGCCGCGATACTTGACCTGCAGGTAGCGCCCGCGCGTCGCCAGCGCATCGAGATCGCCCTGGGCCAGCTGCCGGGACATGTCGGAAATCTCCTGATCGATCAGGCTGAGCCCATCGACCAGCTGCTTGTCCGGCGACTGGCCGAACCGGTCCTGGCCGCGCAGATTCTGCGGCACGCGCTGGTAGCCCTTGATCAGCTCGGGCAATTGCTCGCCCACCAGCTTGCGAACCTCGGCCGCCGCGGGTTCGCCCTCATTGAGCGACTTGAGCTGCCCCGCCAGCACGTCGAGCTTCATCCCGATCGAATCGAGCAGCGGCATCGCCGCGCCGGGCAGCGTCGGCCGCTGGCGGTCCAGCCACTCCTCGGTGCGCAGCGGCAGCGTGACGAGCGGCGCCTCGCCGAACTTCTCGGGCGCGACTTCCTTGCTCGCCGGCGCCAGTCCGAAGAACAGTGTCGCGGCGATCAGCAGCGCCATCACGACCAGCGCCCCGCCCATCCCCAGCGGAATGAACCAGCCCAGGATCATCGCGCCGATCACGATCGCGCCCGCGGCGCCCGCGATGCGGCCGACACGGGTCAGGATCTCGGCGTCGCGCCGCTTCTTCGCGCGCGTGCTCAGCGTCGTGTAACGCTCGCGCGAACGGTTGAGCACTTCATCGGCACGGGCAATCTCACGATCGATCTCGCTTGGCATGGCGGACTTACAGCGCCTCCAGCTTGAACTGCTCGGCGCCGCCCGAAACCTGGTTCTGCGCGGCCCCCTCGGCCCGGGCGATATAGCCCTTCGACTTCTCGACCTCGTTCGACAGCACGTTGACCGTGGTCTTCATATTGTCGAGCGCCTTGAGCTTGAACGTGTCGATCGCGTCCATCGTGTCGTAGATGTTCTGGAAGGCGCGCTGCAGCGTCTCGATCGGGATCGTGCTGCTCGCCGCCTGCTCATGCACCATCGCCGTGTTCTGCTTGAGCAGATTGCCGGTCGAATCGATGATGTTCGCGGTGGTGGTGTTGAGCGCGGTGATCTGGTCGAGCACCAGCCGCTGCGCGGTCAGTGCCTGCGCCACCGTTACCGCAGTGCGCAGCGCGCCAACGGTGGTGGTCGATGCGCGATCGACGCCTTTCACCAGCTCGACATTGTTCTTCTTGACCAGGTCGAGCGCCAGATAGCCCTGCACCGTCACCGCCATCTGGGTCAGCAGGTCCTGCGTGCGCTGGCGGGTATAGAACAACGCCGTCTCGCGGATCGCCTTGGCCTTGGCCGGATCGGTATGGTCGAGCTCGAGCGCCTTGTCCTCGAGCTTCTGATCCATCTCCTTCGAGATGTAGATCATCTGCTCGAGCCGGCCCATCGCCGCCCACAGGTTCTGCCGCTCCACATCGATCGCGGCATTGTCCATCAGCAGTTCGTCCTTGCCGGACTGCAGGCTCTTCAGGATCGACGCGATGTGCGTCTGGCTCGACTTGTAGCTGTCGAAATAATTGCGCAGGCTGTTGCCCATCGGGATCAGGCCGAAAAGCTTCTTGCGCTGGGTCAGGTTNCCCTTCTTGCCAGGATCGAGATCCTCGACCACGCGGCGCAGCTCGGCCAGGTCCTTGCCGACACCGACATCCTTGTCCATCGCCCGGACCGGCCGGTCGAGGAAGCGGTTGGACTGTCCTGCCGCATCGCGGATTTCCTTCGATCCCATCGCGGTGATCGCGTCGACGCGCTTGCCGAACTCCGGCGAGTTCACGTCCTGTGCCACCAGATCGTCGATGAAGGTCTCGACGCGGGCGACAAGCTCGGTCTTCTTCGCGTCTTCGACAGGCACAAGCCCTGCCATCTTCTCGGGCGCACGCTCCTTCAGCGGCTCGGGCGCGGTCAGCACCAGGTCGTCGGTCTTCTCGGCAGTCGCAGTCTCGGTCGCCATTTGCCCATCTCTCCAGCGGTTCTGCCCAAGATGAACGGGAACCGCGTGCGCTTCAAGTGTATCGCCAATATAATACACTTGATCTATGGTGCAACCGACCGATGTGGTCAGGGGTTCCAGATGACGCGGGCTGTTAACATATCCGCGCTAGGACGGGTGGCATGGAACGCAGGCTGAAGATGATGATCGCCGGTTCGATCGCGGTGTGGGTGCCGGTCTCCACGGCTGCTCAGGCGTCGCCCGCGGCCGTCGATCTGGGCAAGGCCTATCGGCTGAAGGCAGAACCGGCGGACGAATCACCGGTACTTCCCGCGCCGCACAAATTCCGCTAAGGGCGCGCGCAACCCGCGATTCCGCGGCATCCAGGATATCCGCATGAACCTTCGCAACGTGGCGATCATCGCCCACGTCGATCATGGCAAGACCACGCTCGTCGATCAGCTTTTCCGCCAGTCCGGCACCTTCCGCGACAACCAGCGCGTCGAAGAGCGCGCGATGGACTCGAACGACCTCGAGAAGGAACGCGGGATCACCATTCTCGCCAAGCCGACCTCGGTCGAGTGGAACGGCACGCGCATCAACATCGTCGACACGCCCGGCCACGCCGATTTCGGCGGCGAGGTGGAGCGTATCCTCTCGATGGTCGATGGCGTCATCCTGCTGGTCGACAGCTCCGAAGGCGCGATGCCGCAGACCAAGTTCGTGACCGGCAAGGCGCTGAAGCTCGGCCTGCGTCCGATCGTCGTGGTCAACAAGATCGACCGCCCGGACGAGCGCATCCAGGAAGTGCTGGACGAGGTGTTCGACCTGTTCGTCAGCCTCGACGCGACCGACGAGCAGCTCGACTTCCCGGTCCTCTACGCCTCGGGCCGCAACGGCTATGCGAACGAGGACCCGACGCTGCGCGAGGGCACGCTGGAACCGCTGTTCCAGAAGATCGTGGATCACGTCCCCCCGCCCGCGCTCGACATCGACGCGCCCTTCACCTTCCTGGTGACGCTGCTCGACCGCGACAATTTCCTCGGCCGCGTCCTCACCGGCCGCGTCACCAGCGGCAAGGTCAAGGTCAACCAGGCAATCCATGCACTCGACATGGACGGCAACGTCATCGAGACGGGCCGCGCGTCGAAGATCATGTCGTTCCGCGGTCTCGAGCGCGTTCCGGTCGATGAAGCACAGGCGGGCGACATCATCAGCCTCGCCGGCCTGACCGTCGCGACCGTTTCGAATACCATCGCCGACNCCTCGGTCAGCGAGGCGATCCAGGCGCAGCCGATCGATCCGCCGACGCTGTCGATGCGCTTCGCCGTCAACGACAGCCCGATGGCGGGCCGCGAGGGCACGAAGGTGACGTCGCGCATGATCCGCGACCGCCTGCTCCGCGAAGCCGAATCCAACGTTGCGATCAAGGTGACCGAAGCCGCCGACAAGGACAGCTTCGAAGTCGCCGGCCGCGGCGAGCTTCAGCTGGGCGTGCTGATCGAAACCATGCGCCGCGAGGGCTTCGAGCTCGGCATCAGCCGCCCGCGCGTGCTGTTCCGTGAGGAAGACGGCCAGAAGATGGAGCCGTACGAAACGGTCATCATCGACGTGGACGAAGAGCATTCGGGCACGGTCGTCGACAAGATGAACATCCGCAAGGCCGAGATGACCGACATGCGTCCCTCGGGCGGCGGCAAGACCCGCATCACCTTCAGCGCCCCGTCGCGCGGCATGATCGGCTATCATGGCGAGTTCCTGTCGGACACGCGCGGCACCGGCATCATGAACCGGCTGTTCGAGAAGTACGGCCCGCACAAGGGCGCGATCGAAGGCCGCAAGAACGGCGTGCTGATCTCCAACGGCTCGGGCGAGGCGAACGCCTATTCGCTCAACACGCTGGAAGAGCGCGGCATCCTGTTCGTCGGCCATGGCGAAGCGCTGTATGAAGGCATGATCATCGGCGAGAACGCCAAGCCGGAAGACCTCGAGGTCAATCCGATGAAGGCGAAGCAGCTCTCCAACGTCCGCTCGTCGGGCAAGGACGACGCGATCCGCCTGACCCCGCCGAAGAAGATGACGCTGGAACAGGCGATCGCCTACATCGACGACGACGAGATGGTCGAGGTGACCCCGAAGACGATCCGCCTGCGCAAGCGCCACCTCGACCCGCACGAGCGCAAGCGCGCGAGCCGCGCCAAGGCGGCGTAAGGCCACCGGATCGGGTTTGAGATCGGAAGGCGCCGGGGGAAACTCCGGCGCCTTTCTCTTTGGGCGCGACTTCAGCCCGTCGCACGATACGCACCAGCAGCCGCACCGGCCTTCAGCTCGCGGAACCGGCGATCCGCATGACGGTTTCGCCCGCCAACGCAGCACAGCGTTTCAAGGAGAGCAGAGTGCGTATCGTTTCCCGAACCCCCAAGATGATCCTGCCGCTGGCGCTGCTGGCCGGCGTGGCGCCCGCCAGCCTCGCCCAGACGCAGGAAAACCCGCCCGCCGACGTGTCGATCTACGGCTCGCAGCCGGCACCTGCCGAGATGGCCAAGGGGCCTGAGGTCAAGGGTATCATCTCCGCACGCAGCGGCGACAAGGTGCAGGTCACCACCCCCGATGGCTCGAAGACGGTTGTCGCTGTCACCGATGCCACCAAGATCAAGGCCAGCGGCGGCTTTCTCGGCCTTGGCGGGAGCAAGCTCGCGGCAGGCTCGCTGCTCAACGGCCTGCCCGTGACGATCAAGACGCTGCAGGCCGGCGACACGCTGGTGGCGAGCCAGATCAACCTGCAGAACAAGGATCTGCGGACCGCCAACATGATCCACAACGGCACGGACCAGCGCTTTGCCGAGCAGACCGCGGCGACTGACGCGCTGCGCAGCCGCGTGGGCGATATCGACCAGTATAACGTCAAGGGCACGACCAACGTGAACTTCGACACCGGCAAGGCGGTGCTGTCGAGCCAGGCAAAGGCCGATCTGTGCGCTGCGGCCCAGCAGGCCGAAGCGATGGACAACGCAGTGCTGCTGGTGGTCGGCTATACCGATTCGACGGGAAGCCAGGAGTTCAACCAGACGCTGAGCGAAAAGCGGGCAAGCACCGTGATCAACTATCTGCAGCAGGCGTGCAAGTGGAAGCCCTATCGGGTGATGACCCCGACCGGCATGGCCGAAGCAGATCCGCTGGCGGACAATTCCACGCCTGAGGGCAAGGCGCAGAACCGCCGCGTCGCGGTGAACATCATGGTCAGCAAGGCCGTCGATGGTTTGCAGGAAGCGCGGCTCAACTGAAAATGACGAAGGCGCCGGGGGTGACCCCGGCGTTTTCTTGGTGCGGAACGGTTTGCGCCCCTGATAGCGGCGATTCCGCTATTTTCCGTCGAACAGCCCGTCCTGCGATCCGGCAGGCGGGTTGAGGCCGAGATGCTTCCAGCCCGCCGCGTTGAGGCAGCGGCCGCGTGCGGTGCGGGCGATCATCCCGATCTGGATGAGGTACGGCTCGATCACCTCCTCAATCGTGTCGCGCGGCTCGCTGAGGCCGGCGGCGAGCGTTTCCACCCCCACCGGACCGCCCCGATAGATGTCGGCGATCATGGTGAGGTAGCGGCGATCCATCGCGTCGAGGCCGAGCGCATCGACCTCAAGCCGGTTGAGCGCGGCGTCGGCGGCGCGGGCATGAACCACGCTTTCCCCCGCGACATTGGCGAAATCGCGCACGCGGCGCAGCAGGCGGCCGGCGATGCGCGGGGTGCCGCGCGAGCGCCGGGCAATCTCGGCAGCGCCATCCTGCGCAATACCGAGGTCGAGCAGGCCCGCGGCGCGGGTGACGACGCGGGTCAGTTCCTCCACGGTGTAGAATTGCAGGCGGACGGGGATGCCGAACCGGTCGCGCAGCGGCGTGGTGAGCAGCCCCTGACGGGTGGTCGCGCCGACCAGAGTGAAGCGCGGCAGATCAATGCGGACCGAACGGGCAGACGGCCCCTCCCCGATCATCAGATCGAGCGCACGATCCTCCATCGCGGGATAGAGCACTTCCTCGACCGCGGGGTTGAGCCGGTGGATCTCGTCGATGAACAGGACGTCGCCATCCTCGAGATTGGTGAGCAGCGCGGCGAGATCGCCCGACTTGGCGATGACCGGGCCCGAGGTGGCGCGAAAGCCGACGCCCATTTCCTTGGCGATGATCTGTGCGAGCGTGGTCTTGCCGAGGCCCGGCGGGCCGAAGAACAGGACATGGTCGAGCGCGTCGCCACGGGTGCGGGCCGCGTCGATGAACACGCGTAGATTGTCGCGCGCGGCACGCTGGCCGACGAACTCGTCGAGCGATTTCGGGCGCAGCGCGGCATCGACGTCCTCGGGACGGCGGGATGCGGTGAGGATGCGGTCGGGATCAGTCATTGGGGCTGGCCAGTCTGCAGGAGCCGCCCGGGAGTGACCTGCGGTTCACCGGATGCTGAAACAAGTTCAGCATGACGGAAGTAGGAGGAGATGACCGCCCTCACTTCGCCGCCTTTCGCAGCGCGAGACGCACCAGCGCGTCGAGGCTCGCCGTCGGTCCCAATTCGTCGCTTGCCGCATTCACGGCAGTGCTGGCCTCGGCAGGCTTGAAGCCGAGGTTGAGCAGCGCCGAAACCGCGTCGTTCGCGGCGCCGCTGGCCGGGATCGCAGCCCCTGCCCCGCCCCCGCCGAGCGCGATCGCACCGGCCTTGTCCTTGAGCTCGTTGACGATGCGCTGGGCAAGCTTCGGCCCGACCCCGTTGGCGCGCGCGATCATCGCGGCGTCGGCGCGGGCGACCGCGGTCTGTACCTCGGCCGGGGAGAGGATCGAGAGGATCGCCAGCGCGACCTTGGCCCCTACCCCCTGCACGCTGGTGAGCAGGCGGAACCAGTTGCGCTCATCCGCCGAAGCGAAGCCCATCAGGCGGATCGAATCCTCGCTCACCAGCATCTCGGTGTGGACGGTCACGAACTCGCCAAGGCTGCCCAGCGCTGCCAGGGTCTTGGCCGAAGCGCCGACGAGATAGCCGACTCCGTTCACGTCGATCACCGCATGATCGATGCCGGTCGCGGCGAGATGGCCGTTGAGATGCGCGATCATCGACGGGTATCCAGATGCCCGAAATTCATAAAAGTCCTGCTCGCGTGTGCGCCCTGATGAACAAGCGGCCGGTATTCAGCGATAGCGGAGGGCAAGCGACAGGCCATGCCGGTACATAAACGGAACGGCGCCACGTAGGAAAGCGAAATTGCGGCCCGCCCCTTGGCAGACACGGCCGCCGCACCATTTCAATCGGGATAGGGGGAGATACCGGATGCTGACCGTCGGATTGCTGCTGGGATGGGCGGCACTACTGCTCGCCGGAGCCACCCGCACCGGACAGTCGATGCGCGCCGCGCTGATCGAGCGCCCGGCCACTTGGCTGAACCGGTTTACCCGCGGTCAGGCGATCTTCACCGCTGTGCTGATGCTGTTCGCAGGACTGATCTTCTGGATCGCGGGAGAAGCGGGTCTGCGATTCGTCAGCCTATACGCCCCGGAACTGATCGGGCTGCTGGCCAGCGTCGAGTTCACCGCGGCAATCGATGCCGTTGCGGTGGCGATCGCAACCGCCGCTTCGGCGCGTCTGCGCAGCATGACGGCATGGGTGAAAATGCGCCTGCCGGGGCAGAGATCGCGCGCACGCCGTACGCAGCGGACCCGCCGGCCCAACCTGCCCGCCAACGACGCGGACGGGCCCGCCCGCCGCCTCGCCTGCGCCGCCTGACCTAGCGCAACGCCCGCGCGCTCGCGAGGTGGTGGGCATGGCAGATCGCCACCGCGAGCGCGTCGGCGGCATCGGCGCCTGCGATCTTCNCCCCCGGGAGCAGGCGCGACACCATCGCATGGACCTGTGCCTTCTCGGCAGTGCCGGTGCCGACCACCGCCTTCTTGACGAGACGCGGAGCATATTCGCCGACATCGAGCCCCGCGCGCGCGGCCGCCGCGATGGCGACGCCGCGGGCATGCGCGAGCTTGAGCGTCGATTGCGGGTTCGAGTTGACGAACACCTCTTCCACCGCCGCCGCCTGCGGCGCGTGATCGGCAATCAGCGCGGCGAGCATCGCGTCGAGATGCGCGAGGCGGCGTGGCAGCGGTGCCTTCGCATCGGTCTTGAGCTGGCCGTTGGCGAGATGGCTGAGGCGGTTACCCTCTGCGCGGATCAGCCCCCAGCCGGTGGTGCCGAGGCCGGGATCGAGACCGAGCAGGATCATGGCGTCAGTACCACATGTCGAAGCCGGGGTCGGTATCCTCGGGTACGGCGTCGGGAATACGGCCGACGGGATGGGCGCCGCTCCTGCACGAAAGCGTCGCCAGATCCTTGTCGCCGCGGCGGACATGGATACCCGACCACAGCCTGCCCGGCCGCTCGGTCAGGTTGCCCGCCGTGCCCCAGAAGACGACATAGCTGTAATCGGCGCGAGTGAAGCGGAGATAGGGCTGCGAGCCGCCGCCGCCCCCGACCACGACCTTGCGGCGGACGTTGCTCCAGTCAGGGGTGCTGGCGATGGCGATGTCGGGCTTGCCGGGAGGACCATAGCGATAGTGCAGCTTGCCGCCGCCGGAGCAGACGCTGCCCGCCGATTTGCCGAAGTTGCAGGTGTAGACGACCGCCTCCCCCGCGCGGCACTGGCTGGCCGGCTCGGGCGAAGGNGCGGCAGTGACCGGAGCCGCCGCGGGCGCCGCCAGCATGAGTGCGAGTGCGGTCAGGAGCAAAGTTCGCATCGGCACCTCCCATCAGCTCCTGGAGGAGCCCGTTTGCTTCAGGCCCTCCATCATGCCTGCCGCATGACCCCTCCCCATTCCGGGAAGGAGCGGATCAGCCCAGCTTTTCCATCACCGCGTCGGACACTTCGTAATTGCCCCATACGGTCTGGACATCGTCGTCGTCGTCGAGCGCGTCGATCAGCTTGAACAGCGTCGCGGCGTCTTCCTCGCCCACCTCGACCATCGTCTGCGGCTTCCAGGCGAGCTTGGCGCCCTCGGCCTCGCCCAGCACGGCTTCGAGCGCCTTGGCGACTTCGTGCAGGTCGGCGCTGGCAGTCCAGATCTCGTGGCCGTCCTCGCTCGACGTCACGTCCTCGGCCCCCGCTTCAAGCGCGGCTTCGAACNCCTTCTCGGCATCGCCCGCGCTGGCCGGGTAGTTGATCAGGCCGACGCGGTCGAAGGCATGGCTGACCGAGCCTGAAGCGCCGAGGTTGCCGCCGTTCTTGCTGACCGCGGTGCGGACGTTGGTCGCGGTGCGGTTGCGGTTGTCCGACAGCGCTTCGATGATCAGGCTGACGCCGCCCGGGCCGAAGCCCTCGTAGCGGATTTCCTCGTAATTCTCGCCTTCGCCCTTGCTCGCCTTGTCGATCGCGCGTGCGATATTGTCCTTGGGCATCGACTGCGCCTTGGCCGCGTTGATCGCGGCGCGCAGGCGCGGGTTCATGTCGGGATCGGGCAAGCCCATCTTGGCCGCGACGGTGATTTCGCGGCTGAGCTTGGAGAACATGCCCGAGCGCTTCTTATCCTGCGCGCCCTTGCGGTGCATGATGTTCTTGAATTTGGAATGGCCTGCCATGGGTCGTCTCTGCGAAAATGTGTGGCGGCGTCTCTAGGCGAGAGGCGGGGCGGCGCGCAATGCCTACCCGTCACCCCGGTACAAGGCCGGAGTGATGGTACAGGCTCAGACCCCGCTGACCGAGACCGCGGTGCCGGAGGCGGAGACCATCAGCATCGAACCGCCCTTGCCGATCACTTCGTAATCGAAATCGATCCCGATCACGCCGTTCGCGCCGAGCGCCAGCGCCTCGNCCTTGAGCTCCTCGAGCGCGGTCTTGCGCGCTTCCTTGAGGGGGCGCTCGTAGCTGCCCGAACGGCCGCCGACGATGTCGCGAATGCCTGCGAAGAGATCGCGGAAGATGTTGGCGCCGATGATGACCTCAGCCGTCACGATGCCGTGATAGCGGGTGACCGAATGGCCATCGACGGTGCTGGTGGTGGTCAGAATCATGGAATGAGATTTCCTTGCCTGTGTCAGCTTTGCTGACGCGGCACCGGCCCGCTCCCCACCCGGCCACCCATAGGATTCTGGCGCTGGGTAGCCGGATGGGCGAGCGGGCCGGTGCCGCAACCCGGTTCAGCGACCGCTGAACCGAACAAGCATTAGACCATGCCCAGCGCGTTGCGATAGGTCTCGAGAAGCGCGTCCTGCTCGTCGAGCTGGTGCTTCTCCATCTTGCGCAGGCGCACGATGGTGCGGATCGTCTTGGCGTCGAAGCCGGTCGACTTGGCTTCGGCATAGACATCCTTGATGTCGTCGCTGATGCCCTTCTTTTCCTCTTCCAGCCGCTCGATCCGCTCGATCAGAAGGCGCAGTTGCTCGGCCGAAATCGAGTCGCTCATGTCCCGCTCCAAAATAAGGTGCCAATTAGGGTGAACGCGGGCGTTTAGCGGCTGCGGCAGGGGGTGCAAGGGGGCGTGCGGCGGAACGTGTGGATAGGGAAGGATGCCCGCGCGCACCCCTAAGCGGCCCCATTACCTGCGACGTAATTGGAATGATTCGCGCCCGCGGCGAAGTTGCAGTCACCGCGGCGAGGGATGCCGCCCAAGGAGAACTGCCATGATCCGCTTTCCGCTCAATGTCCGCCAGGCGATGATCGTCGATTTCGCCGGCACCGGTGCCACCGCCGTGCTTGCCATCGTCGCGGCAGGGTTCACCGCTGACCTCACGGGGCTGCCCGAAGCGCTGATCCGCGGCGCCGGCCTCGCGCTGGTTCCCTTCCTCGCGCTGGTGCTGGCGATGGCGGTGAAGCCTGCGCGCGGCGGCGTGGTCGCGGTGATCGCGATCAACATCGCCTGGGTGATTGCGAGCTTTGCGACGATGGCCTTCTTCGTCAGCCCCAACGCATTCGGCTACGCCTTCATCACCGCGCAGGCGCTGGCGGTGGCCCTGTTCGCGGAGCTCCAGATCCTGGCGCTCCGCAATGAGGGCAAGGCGGCCGGCGCCTATGCCTGAGGCGGATGGTCCGCGCCCGCGTCCNCCCGGTCATCGCGACGATGGCCGGGTGGAACCGTATCAGCGCGTCCGGCGCGCCATCGACCCGGTCGGCATATATTCGGCCGAGAGCGCCTCCGCCTCTGCGGGGGCAACGCCCGCGCGTGTGAGCGCTTCGACGAGCGCACGCTCCGGGGCGACCTTGATATCGGGAGTGACGCCGGTCCCCTCCCAGCCCTTGTCGCCCGGAAAATAGCTGTGGCCAAAGGGAATGAAGGCCGAATAGACGCCGCCCAGCTTCACCGCACCGCCGTAATGCCCAGCCCCGGCCGTGGTATCGCCGATCAGCGTGGCCCGCTTCGTGCCCTTGAACGATGAGGCGAGATGCTCGGCCGCCGACGCCGTGCGCGGCGAAACGAGGTAGTAGATCTTCGCATTTACCCATGGGCTGGCGGGGCTGACGGGCGTGACCCGGTGCTCGCTGCGCGCCAGCTCGGCGGGGGCATCCACCTTGACCAGCGAGCGGAACGGCAGCGGACCGTTGACTGCCGCGACCGATGCGCGGGTATCCATCACCATCACCGGCTGTGCCTTGGCGAAGATGCGCGGGAAGAGGACGTCCATTTCCTCGAGCCCGCCGCCGCGATGGGTGCGCGCGTCGATGATGAGGGTCTTCGCCCCGGCAGTCCGGTCGAGGAATTCGGCGAAGGCTTTCAGCGTTTCGGGCTGACCGTAGAAGCCGTTGAAGCGGACGAAGGCGATACCGGGCGCGATCATCCCGGCCCGCTCCATCGGCGCGGGCGGCGGCGCTACCGGTGCGCCTCCCTGAGCGACCCGCGGCTGAGGCGACGGACCGCCATCCAGAAACATCGCCAGATGGCCGTCAGGCGCCACCGCCTGAAGGTCCGCCGTTACCGCACGGGCGAAGGCGACGCTATCGGTGAACCCGTCATAGCCCCCGGCCGCAAGCTTGGCGCGCAGCGCGACGGCATAGCGCTTGGCGACGTCGGGAAAGACGAACGTCTTTTCGATCTCATCGGCCAGCTTGGCCACCGCCTTCTTTGCTTCGGCGGCGTCATAGATCGCGATTTCGCCAGCGGGGGCCGTCGCCGCGGCCTGGGCCATGGCCGGCACCGCCGCCGCAAGTATCGCAACCGCCAGAACATGCTTACGCATCAACACTCTCCATCTTTCGACATAGAGCGTGTTCTATCCGGCCAACACGCCTTTTGCGGGCGATCTGAACCGGCTATGCGACGAAAAACGGCAAAGTCAGGGGTGCGGACGGCGAAGATGAGCAAGCTCGACGCATTCGACATCCAGCTGCTCAACCTGCTGCAGGCGGACGCGCTGGCGACCGCCGAGCAACTTGCACAGGCGGTGCCTCTCTCCGCCTCCGCCGTGACCCGTCGCGTGCGGCGGCTGCGGGCCGAGGGCTGGATCGCTGCCGATATCGCGGTGATCTCGGCGAAGCTGACCAACCGGAGGCTGCGCGCCCTGGTAAGCGTGCAGGTGCATGAACATGCCGAGGAACGCGGCATCGCCGCGTTGCGCGCGAAACTCGCCGCGGCGCCCGAGGTGCAGATGATCCTCGATGTCGCGGGCGCCAACGACCTCGCCGTGCTGATCAGCGCGCGTGACATGGCGGACTATAACGCACTTGCCGAGCGGCTGTTTCAGCAGGACCCGGCGGTACGGAGATACGAAACCGGCTTCGTCAAACGGGTACACAAGCAGAGCGCGGCGATCCCGCTGCGTCCGGGAGACGGCGATCTGACCTAGAAGGGGACAAGCGATGAGGCGGAAGCGGAGCAACTGGTTGACCTTGCCGCAGCTGGCGGGCGGCGCCGATCTGGCACTGCTGGCGGCGCGGCTCGTGATAGGCGGGTTCCTGATCTACGGCGTGTGGGACAATATCGTCAGCGCCGAGCGTATGGCCGAGTTCGAGAAGTTCCTGACGGTCAAGGGCTTCGCCCTGCCCGGGCTGATGGCCCCGCTGTCGGTCTATGCGCAGTTCCTCACCGGTGTCGCCTTCATCGCCGGTTTCGCGATTCGCTGGGCAGGCCTGATCTGCGCGTTTAACTTCATCGTCGCGCTGGTGATGGTCGATGCCCCGCTCGGCATCCGCCCGGCCTTTCCGGCGGCGGCGCTGGTGGTGATCGGACTGCTCTTCGCGACGATCGGCGCAGGACGGCTCTCGATCGAAGGCATGTTCGCGCCTCAGCGGCGTTAGCCGGTTGCGGCAGTGCAAATCTGGAGAAACAAGGGGCCATCCCTGAAGAGGATGGCGCGAGTGACGGGGCTCGAACCCGCGACCTCCGGCGTGACAGGCCGGCGCTCTAACCAACTGAGCTACACCCGCTCAAGTCCCGCGCCGCAGCGCTTTCCCTTGCGAGAGCGCGGCAACTAGACGGGGGGTTCGGGGCTGTCAACAGCCCTTTCGAGATTGTTTTGCGCAGTTGGGGATAATGGCGTTCCGCCCGCCACCAGCGTGCCGTGTTCGAACAGGAATCCGGCGATGTCCGGCTTGCCCGCGGCGTTGAGCACCGTCTGGAAGATGATCAGCAGCGGCACTGCCAGCAGCGCGCCGGGCGTGCCCCACACCCAGCCCCAGAAGGACAGCGAGATCAGGATCATGATCGGATTGATCGTCAGGCGCCGCCCGACGATCAGCGGAGTCACGACATTCGCCTCGATCAGGTGAAGCGCGATCATGATTCCCGCAGGCAGCAGCGCGGCCCACACGTCCTGGTACGTCATCAGCCCGCCCAGCGCGAGCAGCAGCGCGGCGAAGATCGGGCCGAGATAGGGGATGTAGTTGAGCAGGGTGACGATGCCGCCCCACATCAGCGGGCTGGGCATGCCGATCAGCCACAGTGCGCCCGCGACGACCAGCCCCAGCGTGACATTGATCGCGGTGATCGTGCCGAGATAGGCCGAGGTGTCGTCGACCACGTCCTGAATCACCCGCGCGGTCGCCATCGCCCCGCCGAAGCTGGTGCGGCTGGTGATCGCCTTGCGCCGCAGCCGCGTCCATCCCGACAGGAAGAAGAAGATCACGAGGATCGCAAAGAACATCTCGATGAACGCGGCCGGCGCGGCGGTGGTCACGAACTCGAGCAGCGAGCGCGGCGGCTCGGCCGCGGCGCGGGTCGGACGAATCGGGCTCTGGGCGAAATCCTGGATCGTCTTGTTCACGAAGGTTTCGAGGTTCGCGTAGAAGTCGATCAGCGGCCGGACGTTCGACTGGATGTTGTCGATCCGCTCGGGGATCGCGCTCAGCCAGCTCCATGCCGGGACGACGATCGATACGATCGCGGCGTTGGCGGCGGTGAGGAACAGCAGCACACAGATCAGCGCGGCGAGCGGGGTCGGCACGCGATGCCGCTCGAGCCACTCCAGCACCGGGACCAGCGCGACCGCGACGACCAGCGCGGCGGTGAGCGGCAGGAAGAAGGGCGAACCGGCCTTGAGCGCAAAGGGAAGCGCGAGGAACAGCCCCGCGCCGATCATCAGCGTCAGCGCGGCGAGCAGCCGATCGCGGCGATTCTCTGCCTCCGTATCGTGCGCGGGCGCGACGATCGGCTGTAGCGGCGGCGCGGGCGACGATACCGCACCGGTCTCCGACGCCTGCTCTCCCCTGCCCGCTTGCTGATCCAAGTTTCGCCCGCCTTTCAACGGCTTTCTAGCGCGATTTGCGCGGCTTGTAATCCCGGCTAACCTGCGATCATGGGTGAGAAACTGCTGGTCATCGACGAGGGAACCACCTCGACCCGCGCGATGCTGTTCGCGCCGGATGGAACGCTGCTCGCGAGCCGATCCGCCGAGCTGGCGCAGCATTATCCCGCGCCGGGGCTGGTCGAGCATGACGCAGCGGAGATCTGGGAAAAGACGCTGGGCTGCGCCGTCGCAATGGTCGAGGCCGCGGGCGGCGCCGACCGGATCGCCGCGATCGGCATCACCAATCAGCGCGAGACGATCGTCTTCTGGGACAAGGCCACCGGCGAGCCGCTCGCGCCCGCCATCGTGTGGCAGGACCGGCGCAGCGCGGCGATCTGCCGCGAACTCAAGGAAGCGGGCGAGGAACCGGGCGTGCAGGCGCGCACCGGCCTGCTGCTCGATCCTTATTTCAGCGGAACCAAGATCGCCTGGGCGATGGCGAACTGGCCGCAGTTGCGCGAGGCCGGAGACCGGCTGGCGATCGGAACGGTCGAAAGCTGGCTGGTCTGGAAGCTGACGGCCAATGAGAAGCGGGGCGGCCTCCACATCACCGACGCGACCAACGCCTCGCGCACGCTGCTGATGGGCCTTGGCAGCGGCGGGTGGAGCGACGGCCTGATCGACCTGTTCGGCGCCCCCCGCGCCGCCCTGGCCGAGATCGTCGATTGCGCCGGGCGATTCGGCGAGACGACGCTGTTCGGCGGCCCCATCCCGATCTGCGGCATGGCGGGCGACCAGCAGGCGGCCACGATCGGACAAGCCTGTCTGTCACCCGGCGATACCAAGGCGACGTTCGGTACAGGCGCCTTCGTCCTCACCAATGCCGGCGAGCGCCAACCCGCGTCGAAGCACCGGCTGCTCTCGACCGTGCTTTGGCAGCTCGGCGGGCGGCGCACCTATGCGATCGAGGGATCGGTGTTCGTCGCGGGCAGCGTGGTGAAATGGCTGCGCGATTCGCTGGGGCTGATCGAAAGCGCGGGCGAGACCGAGGTGCTGGCACGATCGGTGCCGGACAATGGCGGCGTCTATTTCGTCCCGGCGCTCACCGGGCTGGGCGCGCCCTGGTGGGAGCCCGAAGCGCGCGGCGCGATCAGCGGTCTCAGCCTCGCCAGCACCAGAGCGCATGTGGTCCGTGCGGCGCTGGAGGCGATGGCGCACCAGAGCCATGACCTCAAGGCCGCCTTCGCCGCCGACGGCGCCGACTGGTCGAGCCTGCGGATCGACGGGGGCATGGTCGCCAACGACTGGATCGCGCAGGATCTGGCCGATGTGCTCGATCTGACGGTCGAGCGGCCGGACTTCACCGAGACCACCGCGCTGGGTGCCGCGATGCTGGCAGGCGTCGGGTGCGGACTCTTTGCCGGGCTGGACGAGGCCGCGGCGATGCGGGGCAAGGTGGAGCGATTTGCGCCGGGAATGAAGGTAGAGGCACGTGATGCGCGGCTGGCGGGCTGGAAGGCTGCGGTCGAGGGGGNGATGGCGTGATGCGAACCCAATTCATCGCCGGAATCGGTATTCGCCATGACGTCCGCGTAGGGGATGGCCGCGTATTTGTCCGCCCGCTGGCAGGCGACTTCGCGAGCAAGCATGTATGCCGGGCCCCCGGGGCAAGCCCGGGGTGACGAAATCGGTCCATTCTGGACCGATAATGCCTAAGCCGCCGCTTCCTCCGCGAACAATCCCTTCAGGTCCTTCTTGAGGATCTTGCCATTGGCATTGCGCGGCAGCGTGTCCCTGGTGAAGCGGATCGCGACGGGCACCTTGAACGCCGCGAGCCGATCGCGGACCCATTGCTGCAGTTCCGCCTCGCTCGCCTGCTTGCCCGGCGCGAGGTGAACGACCGCCACCGGTTCCTCGCCCAGCGTACGGTGGGGAATGCCGATCAGCGCGGCATCGGTCACCGCAGGATGCGCGTAGAGCACGTCCTCGACCTCGGACGAGTAGATATTCTCGCCGCCGCGGATGATGATGTCCTTGGCGCGATCGACGATGAACAGGAAACCCTCCTCATCGACCCGCGCGAGGTCGCCGGTGCGCACCCAGCCGTCGCGGAAGCTTTCGGCGGTCTCCTCGGGCTTGTTCCAATAGCCCTTCACGATCATCGGCCCCTTGGCCCATAATTCGCCGACTTCGCCGATGGGCAGTTCATGCTCGCCCTCGGCATCCATGATCTTGAGCTCGGCCACCGGTACGGGCGGGCCGGCGCTGGTCGGGCGATTGAGGTAATCCTCGGCCGAATGCTGCGTGACCGTCGCCATCGTCTCGGTCATCCCCCAGCCGTTTCCGGGCAGCGCGCCGAATTCGGTGTAGATGCGCTTGACCAGCTCGGGCGCCGAGGGCGCGCCGCCATAGGCGATCATCTCGAGGCTGGAGAGGTCGTATTTGGCTCGCGCGGGGTGCTCGAGCAGCTGCCAGGCGATCGTCGGCACGCCGCCGGTCAGATTGACCTTCTCGCGCTGGATGATCTCCATCGCCTGCTCGACATCCCATTTGCGCATGAAGATGGTGGTGTGGCCGGCGAAGACCGCACCCATCAGGCTCGCCGAACAGGCGGTGACATGGAACAGCGGGATCACCATGAGGCCGACGCGCGGTGTCGGATCGGGTGGCATCTCGCCGCGGCGCAGATAGGGACGCGCGCCGCAATAGCCGCTCGACAGGATATTGGTGATGAGGTTGCGGTGCGTGCCGAGCGCGCCCTTGGGGTGGCCGGTGGTGCCGCTGGTGTAGAAGATCGTCGCGTCGTCGTCGGGCACCAGCGAGGGTTCGGCGGGCAGCGGCGCGTCGGGCAGTTCCGCCCAGTCGCCGGGCTTGCCGATCAGGTCCTCCAGCTGCCGCACGCCCTCGCCCAGCGGACCGCGCGCGCGGCTGACGACGATGTGCTTGAGGTCGGGCAGCCCCGGCAGCGCATCGGCGAGCCGATCGTAGCGCTCGCCATCGGTGAACAGCACCACGCTGCCCGAGTCGCGCAGGCCGTAGTCGAGCTCGCCCGAGGTCCACCAGGCGTTGAGCGGCACGAGGATCGCACCGATGCTGACGGCGGCGAAGAACACCACCGGCCATTCGGGCAGGTTGCGCATCGCCAGCGCGACGCGGTCGCCCTTCCCCNCCCCCATCTCGCGCAGCTGCGTCGCGAGCCGGGCGACGGCACGGAAATTGGCTTCGAAGCTGACGCGCTCATCCTCGTGGATGGTGAAGATGCGGTCGCCATGCATCCGCGACGCCTGGATCAGCCAGGCCAGGCTGGGCGGGGCATTCTTCCACACGCGGGTGCGGACGCCGCGAATCTCGACCTCGTCCATTTCGAACTTCTGGCCGGGCGCGGTCATCAGCGCCTGCGCTTGCCCTAGCGTCATCTTCGGCCAGTTGGGGTCGAGCGGGATGATCGGTTCGGCAGCCACGGCACTCTCTCCAGCTTTGTTGAATGTGCGGTTTGGCATTTCCGCCACCACAGCTTTCAGGTTATTCTTGATTCATCCGCCGCCAAACGCAATAGGGAAGCGACAGGCGGGCCAAACCGCCGGAAGCAAGGATTCGAACCTAAGGTATGGACGCCGCCCGCTTCGCACCGCCTGCCATGACGGGCTTCGACGCTGACCGGCTCGCCGCGATCGATGCGTTCATCAAGACGCACTACCTCGACTCGGGCAAGCTGCCGCATGCTCAACTGCTGATCGCCCGCGAGGGACGGATCGCGCATTTCAGCCATCAGGGCGCCGCGCGCGAAAATGGCGCGCCGGTCGATGAGACCTCGATCTTCCGCATCGCATCGATGACCAAGCCGGTCACCTCGATCGCGTTCATGCAGCTGGTCGAGGAGGGCAAGGTCGCGCTCGACACGCCGGCCCACCATGTCCTGCCCGAACTGAAGGGCGTCGGCGTCTATAATGGCGGCGGCGCGGGCGTGCCGTTCGTCACCAAACCGACCGCAGAACCGATGCGGATGGTGGACCTGCTGCGGCACACCTCGGGCCTGACCTACAGCTTCCAGAACCGCAGCAATGTCGATGCGGCGTATCGCGCAGGGAAGATCGAGAACTGGTACGGCAACCTTACCCTGGACGAATTCATCGCGGCGCTGGGCAAGCTGCCGCTCGAATTCTCGCCGGGCGAGGCGTGGAATTATTCGGTGTCGACCGACGTGCTCGGCGCGGCGGTCGAGCGGGTTGCGGGGATGCCGCTCGACCGCGTGTTCGAGGAGCGCATCTTCGCCCCGCTCGGCATGGCCGATACCGGCTTCTGGGTGCCCGAGGACAAGATCGCCCGGCTGACCGATTGCTGGACCCTCATCCAGGGATCGCGCGTCATGTACGACGAGGGCGCCAAGTCGGCATGGAGCCGGCGCCCCACCCTCGTCTCGGGCGGCGGCGGGCTCGTCTCGACGTCACTCGACTATCACCGCTTCGCGACGATGCTGCTGAATGGCGGCACGCTGGAGGGGGTGCGGATCATCGGGCGCAAGACACTCGAGCTGATGACGCAGAACCATCTACCCGGCGGCGGCGACCTTGCGAGCCTGTCACGGTCGCTGTTCAGCGAGACCAGCAATGCCGGTACCGGCTTCGGCCTCGGCTTCGCGATCAACCTCAATCCGGCGAAGTCGATGATCCCCGGATCGGTCGGCGAGTTCTACTGGGGCGGCATGTTCTCGACCGCCTTCTTCGTCGATCCGGTCGAGCGGATCACGATGGTGTTCATGACCCAGCTCTCGCCATCGGGCGCCTNCCCGATCCGGCGCGAGCTCAAGACGATGATCTATTCGGCGCTGACATGATTTCGAACCCAACCCTTACCCCGTCATTCCCGCGAAGGCGGGAATCCATTCAGGGCTGACGTTCCGGCAGGAGCCGCAACCTCAGCGCCAATGGACCCCCGCCTTCGCGGGGATGACGATTCAGAAGAAGGAAGACCAATGACCGGCCCAATCACCACAGAACGTCAGGGCGACATCCTCGTCATCACCTCGAACAACCCGCCGGTGAACGCGCTCGGCGCGGCGGTGCGGCAGGGGCTGGACGCCGCGATCAAGGAACTGGCGGGCGACGACAGCCTGAAGGCGGCGGTGATCCGCTGCGACGGGCGCACCTTCTTCGCCGGCGCCGACATCACCGAATTCGGCAAGCCGATGCAGGAGCCGTCGCTCCCGGTGCTGGTCGATCTGATCGAGGCGAGCGAGAAGCCGGTCGTCGCCGCCGTCCACGGCACTGCCCTTGGCGGCGGGTGCGAGGTCGCGCTGGCGTGCCATTATCGTATCGCCGTGCCCTCGGCGAAGTTCGGCCTTCCGGAAGTGAAGCTCGGCATCCTCCCCGGCGCGGGCGGCACGCAGCGGCTGCCGCGCGTCGCGGGCGTCGAGTTCGCGCTCGAGCTGGCGACCAAGGGCGACCCGGTTTCCGCCAGCGCCGCCAAGGACGCGGGCCTGGTCGATCGTCTGGCCGGCGAGGACAGCCTGACCGCCGACGCGATCGCCTATGCCAATGAGATCGCCGCCGCGCGTCCCCTGCCCCGCACCAGCGAGAAGCCGGTAACGGTGGAAGCAGGCGTGTTCGACGCCTTCCGCAAGACCAACGCCAAGCGCTTCCGCAACATGGACGCCCCCGCCGAGATCATCGCGGTGATCGAAGAGACCGCGGGCAAGCCCTATGCCGAGGGCGTTCAGCGCGAGCGCATGGGCTTCATGAAGCTGATCATGGGCGCGCAGAGCGCCGCGCTGCGCCACATCTTCTTCGCCGAGCGCAAGGCCGCGAAGATCGACGATGTGCCCGAGGACACGAAGCTGCGCCCGATCAAGCGCGTCGGCGTGATCGGCGCCGGCACGATGGGCGGCGGCATCAGCATGAACTTCCTCTCGGCAGGCATCCCGGTGACGATCGCCGAGATGCAGCAGGAGGCGCTCGACCGCGGCACCGGCACGATCCGCAAGAATTACGAGGCGACCGCCGCCAAGGGCCGGATGACCGCCGAGCAGGTCGAGGGCGCGATGGGGCTGCTCAAGCCCACGCTCGACCTGAACGACCTCGCCGAATGCGACCTCATCATCGAGGCCGTGTACGAGAATATGGACGTCAAGAAGGACATCTTCGGCAAGCTCGACAAGATCGCCAAGCCGGGCGCGATCCTGGCATCGAACACCAGCTACCTCAGCATCGACGAGATCGCCTCCGCGACCGGCCGCCCCGGCGACGTCGTGGGCATGCACTTCTTCTCGCCCGCCAACATCATGAAGCTGCTCGAGGTCGTGCGCGGCGCCAAGACCGACAAGGACGTGCTGGCGACGGTCATGGACCTCGCCAAGAAGATCAAGAAGGTCGCCGTCGTGGCGGGCGTCTGCTACGGCTTCATCGGCAATCGCATGCTGATCCCGCGCCAGATGGAGGCGATGAAGCTGCTCCATGAGGGCGCGACCCCGATGCAGGTCGACAAGGTCCATGTCGAGTTCGGCATGCCGATGGGCCCGTTCCAGATGAGCGATCTCGCCGGTGTCGACATCGGCTGGCACCGCGACCCGACCCGGATCGAGAATATCCGCGACGCGCTCGCCGCCGAGAACCGTTGGGGTCAGAAGACCAAGGNGGGCTTCTACGACTATGACGACAAGCGCAATCCGTCGCCCAGCCCGCGCGTCGCCGAGATCATCGAGGAGTTCCGCACCAAGACCGGCACCCCGCAGCATGAGGTGACCGACGAGGAGATCATGGAGCGCACCTTCTACACCATGGTGAACGAGGGCGCGAAGATCCTGGAAGAGGGCATGGCCCAGCGCGCGTCGGACATCGATGTCGTGTGGATCTATGGCTATGGCTGGCCTCCCTATCGCGGCGGCCCGATGTTCTGGGCCGATCAGGTCGGCCTCAAGACCATCGTCGCGGGGCTGGAGAAGCACGGCTTCGAGATTTCCAAGCTGCTCCGCGACAAAGCCGAGAGCGGCGGGAAGTTCAATGGCTGACCTGGCTGTCCCGGCACCGCATCGGGCGACCGATGCATGGGCCGGGACCAGCGCGCTCGGGATCGCCGCGGCCATCGCCGCCGGCGAGACCAGCGCGCGCGCGCAATGCGAACTGGCGATCGCACGGATCGAGGCGGACGACGGGGCGGTTAACGCCGTCGTCGTCCGCGATTTCGCGCGCGCGCTGGAGGCCGCGGATCGCGCCGACGCGGCGGTTGCGCGGGGCGAACGCCGGCCGTTCCTCGGCGTACCGATGACGGTCAAGGAAGCGTTCGACGTCACCGGGTTGCCGACCAGCTGGGGCTTCGCGCACGCCACAAACAACATCGCCACCAGCGACGCGGTGGTGGTGCAGCGGATGAAGGCTGCCGGCGCGGTGATCCTCGGCAAGACCAATGTCGCGCCCGGCCTCGCTGACTGGCAGTCCGACAATGTCGTCTATGGCCGCACGAGCAATCCGCGTGACCTCTCCCGCACCGCGGGCGGTTCCTCGGGCGGATCGGCGGCGGCACTGGCAGCCGGGTTCGTGACCGCAGAGATCGGATCGGACATCGGCGGGTCGATCCGCGTCCCCGCCGCCTTCTGCGGCGTGTGGGGCCACAAGCCGAGCTACGAGCTGATCGATCCCTATGGCCACCGCTTTCCCGGCAGCGACGGCGCCTCGCCCCCGCTCGGCGTGGTCGGTCCGATGGCGCGCGATGCGGCCGACCTTGCCGCGATGCTCGATATCCTCGCAGATACGCCGCTGCCGCGTGCCGGGCGGTTCCTCGGCCCCGGGGACAAGCAGATACTCCTGCTCGACAGCCACCCCGCCGCGCCGACCGATCCCGCGATCCGCGGCGCGCTCGACCGGCTCGATGCAGCCGCGAACCAAGCGGGCATCCATATCGCCCGGTCGAGCGATCTCCTCCCCGATCTTGCCGCGCAGCATCGCGCCTATTGCAAGATGCTGGCGATCACTTTTGCGCGCGGCGCGCCGGGGCCGAACGGTGAGGCCGCAAGCCTTTCCGACTGGTTCGACCAGCTCGACGCGCAGGCGCGCAATCGCCGCATCTGGAGCCGGCTGTTCGACGAATTCGACGCGGTGGTGACCCCCGCAAATGTCGTCACCGCCTTTCCGCACCGCGACGATCCCTACAACGAACGCCGGATGACCGTGGACGGGCAGGATACGAGCTACGATGCCCAGCTCGTCTGGGCGGGCATCGCCACCTATCCCGGCCTCCCTGCTACCGCCTTCCCTGCCGGAACCACCGCCGACGGCCTGCCCGTCGGGCTGCAGGTGATCGCCGATTATCGCGACGACCACCGCGCCATCGCTATCGCCGACCTTCTCCACGGAGTGCTGCAATGAGTGACCTCGACACCTTCCGCGCCGAGACGCGCGCATGGCTGGAAGAAAACTGCCCCGCATCGATGCGCGAGCCGGTGCGCAGCGAGAAGGACACCGTCTGGGGCGGACGCGACCAGTCGGCGCTGACCCCGGACCAGAAGACGTGGATGGACCGCATGGCCGCGCGCGGCTGGACGGTGCCCGACTGGCCCAAGGCCTATGGCGGGGGCGGGCTGTCGCCGGCCGAGAGCAAGATCCTGCGCGAGGAGATGCGCGCGCTCGGCTGCCGCAATCCGCTCAGCAGCTTCGGCATCTCGATGCTCGGCCCGGCGCTGCTCAAATATGGCAACGAGGAACAGAAGCTCGAGCATCTGCCCAGGATCGCGCGCGGCGAGATCCGCTGGTGCCAGGGCTATTCGGAGCCGAATGCGGGCAGCGACCTTGCCGCGCTCGCCACCAGCGCCGAGGATATGGGCGACCATTATCTCGTCAACGGGCAGAAGGTGTGGACCAGCTATGCCGACAAGGCCGACTGGATCTTCTGCCTCGTCCGCACCGACAAGAGCGTCAAACAGGCCGGGATCAGCTTCCTGCTGTTCGACATGGCCTCGCCAGGGGTATCGACCAAGCCGATCCTGCTGATCAGCGGCTATTCGCCCTTCTGCGAAACCTTTTTCGACGATGTGAAGGTGCCCAAGGCCAATCTGGTGGGCGAGCTCAACAAGGGCTGGGACGTCGCCAAGTATCTGCTCGGGCATGAGCGCGAGATGATCAGCGGCATGGGGCTTGGCCTGTCGAGTGGCGGCACGCTGATCGGCAATGCGGTGGCGCGGATGGGGCTGGGTGACGACGGCCGCCTCGCCGATCCGCTGCTGCGCGGTCAGATCGCATTGCACGAGGTCCGCGCGCGTGCCTTCGCGGCGATGTCGGAACGGTTCCTCGACGAGCTCAAGGCCGGCCGTGCGCATCCCGCCCAGCCGAGCATGATGAAATATTACGGCACCGAGCTGAACAAGGCGCGGCACGAGCTGGAGATGGCAGCGGGCGGATCGGACTCGCTCGAATGGGAGAGCGCGGCATCGAACAACGGCGCCGCGCCGCGCGCCTGGCTGCGCACCAAGGCCAATTCGATCGAGGGCGGGACCAGCGAGGTCCAGCTCAACATCATCGCCAAGCGCATTCTGGAGCTGCCTTCGTAGGAACCGTCACCCCAGCAAAAGCTGGGGTCTCCCGCCTCAAACCATGCGCTTGCCGCACAAGACCCCAGCGTTGGCTGGGGTGACGGAGTTGGAAATGCCTCTCTACCTCAACGAAGAACAGACGATGCTCCGCGATGCTGCGCAGCAATTCGTGGGCGAAGCCGCCCCGGTCAGCCACATGCGCGGGCTGCGCGACGCCAACGACCCGACCGGTTTCAGCCGCGATCTGTGGAAGCAGTTCGCCGAGATGGGCTTCACCGGCATCCTGATCCCCGAGAGCCACGGCGGCCTCGGCCTCGGCCATGTCGAGGCGGGCGTGGTGCTGGAGGAGATCGGGCGCAACCTCTCCCCCTCCCCCTTCCTGACCACCGCCGTCGCGGCGGTCGAAGCGCTCAAGGGCAGCGCCCAGCGCGAACGCTGGTTCCCCGGCATCCTCGCAGGCGAGACCGTCGCCGCGCTCGCGATCGACGAGAAGGGCAAGCATGGCAATGCGGTGGCCATGAAGGCCGAGCGCTCGGGCAACGGCTTCCGTCTCTCCGGCGCCAAGCAGTTCGTGACCCACGGCCATGTCGCCGGCCTGCTGATCGTCGCCGCGCGCACCGCCGGCTCGCCCGATGACGATGCGGGCGTCACCCTGTTCGCCGTGGCGAAGGACGCGGCGGGCCTCACCGCCGATCCGCAGCGGCTCGCCGATTCCAGCCTCGCCTCGCGGCTGACCTTCGAGAATGTCGAGGTCGATGCGGATGCGGTGATCGGAGAGGTCGATGGCGGCCGGTCCATCCTCAACGCGCTGCTCGCCGCCGGGCGCACCGGTGCCGCCGCGGAATCGCTCGGCGTCGGCGGCGGGGCGATGGACCTAACCGTGCAATACCTCAAGGAGCGCAAGCAGTTCGGCACGCTGATCGGCAGCTTCCAGGCGCTGCAGCATCGCGCCGCGCATCTCTACACCGAACTCGAGGTCGCCCGCGCCGCGGTGCTCAAGGCGCAGCAATTGCTCGATGCCGGCGATGCCAAGGCCGGTGAGGCCGTGTCGGTCGCCAAGGCGATGGCGGGGCTTGCCTCGACGCTCGCGGTGCAGGAAGGGGTGCAGATGCATGGCGGCATCGGCATGACCGACGAGTTCGACATCGGCTTCTACATGAAGCGCGGCCGCGTGCTGGCGGAGATGTTCGGCGACGCCAATTTCCATGCCGATCAACTGGCGAGGGCAAGCGGCTACTGATGGCGGATGAAGTCAAACCCCGGCGTACCGACGAAGAGATCGTCCAGGAGCTGCTGACGCTGCTCGACGTCGAGGAGCTCGACGCCGACCTCTATCGCGGTCATCGCCAGCCGGGCGGGCGCGGGCGCGTGTTCGGTGGGCAAGTGATCGCGCAGGGGCTGCAGGCGGCGCAGCGCTCGGTCGAGGACAAGGTCGCACACTCGCTCCACGCCTATTTCATGCGGCCGGGGAACGAGGATCATCCGATCACCTATCGCGTGGTACGCGATTTCGACGGCGGCAGCTTCGCCAACCGCCGGGTGATCGCGATGCAGCGCGGCATACCGATCCTCAACATGACCGCGTCGTTCCAGCGCGCCGAGGAAGGCCTGCATCATCAGGACGCGATGCCCGACGTGCCGCCGCCGGAGGGGCTCCGCTCCGAACAGGAATTGCGTCGCGAGAAGATCGACGAAATCCCGGAGGCGATGCGCCCCTTCTTCCTGCGCCGCCGCCCGATCGAGATCCGGCCGGTCAGTCCGCGCGACTGGATCAAGCCGGAAAAGGCACCGCCGATCTGGTACAGCTGGTTCCGCGCGATCGCGCCGCTGCCCGACGATCCGGCAACGCACCGCGCGGTGCTGTCCTACGCCTCGGACATGTCGCTGCTCGGCACCGCATTGCTGCCGCACGGCCTGACCTGGCTGCGACCCGACCTGCAGACCGCTAGCCTCGACCATGCGGTGTGGCTGCACGAGCCGTTCCGCGCCGACGACTGGCTTCTCTACGCCACCGACAGCCCGTGGGCAGGCCATGCCCGCGGCTTCAACCGCGGCAAGATCTTCACCCGCGACGGCCGGCTGGTCGCCAGCACCGCGCAGGAAGGGCTGATGCGGCTGCGCGGCTGAATGCGATCAGTCCCGCCGCACCGTATAGGTCGAAGGCAGGTACAGGAACACCTCGGTCGCGCCGGCGCGGGCCCATTCGACCGGGCGGTCGAGGCCGCTTACCGCCACGCCATAGCCCGTGCCGAAGCGCTTCGCCTGCTCGGCGGCGTCGGCCGCGATCAGGTCGATGATCGCGCCACGATACTGGTCGGGATTGACCACGCTGAGCGTCGGATCGCCGGACACGGTGAGTGTCGTGCGGCCGGTCTTCGCCACCGAGGCGACGAACTTCGCGATCTGTGCCTTGGCAGCGGCGAGGTCCATGCCGGGCGTCAGCCGGACCTTGACCAGAAAGTTGGTACGCGACGTATCCGGCCGGCCATCGCCGATATAGCCGAGGCGCTTATAGTTGGTGAGCGTCAGCGGCTCGATGACATAGTTGCCGATGCCCAGCTCGACCCCGGCCTTGCCCGCGCTGCCGATCACGCTGCGCATCGTGGCGTCGAGCTCTTCCGCGCGCTTTGCCGCTTCGCGCGTGTCGCCCACGATCCACACCGTCTGTACGGCGTAATCGGCGCTTCGCTTCAGGCTGATGATCGAGCGTTGTGTCGGAATCGCACTGAAATCCGCGAGATAGCCGCCGGTGGCCTCCGGCCCTCTGCGTGACGCGGTGACGATTATTTCCTGCGCGAAGGCGGGCGCAACGCTCGCGGTGAGGGTGAGCGCGATCAGGACGTTGGACAGAATCCGCATGGCTTTTCTCCCCCTGCTCAGTTGCGCGGCCGCACTTTACTGTCCGCGGGCAGGAACAACTGCACCTCGGTCAAGCTCGCGCGCTTCCACTGGACCGGCTTGTCGAGCCCCGTGACCTCGACGCCATAGCCGGCGCCAAAGCGGGCACTGGTGCCGGCGGTGTCCTTCGCCACCAGATCGATGATCGCACCGCGATATTGCTCGGGGTCGACCACGGAGAGGGTCAGCTCGCTATAGGCCTTGATCTCGGCTCGGCCGACGGCGGGCACGGCCTTGATGAATTTGTCGATCTTCGCAAGCGCCGCCTTGGCATCGATGCCGGGCGCGAGCGGCACCTTGACCAGGAACTTCACCGCTTGGCCGTCGATCTCGCCCTCGTCGATCTCCTCGATCTTCAGGTCCGTGTAGTTGCCCGCGGTCAGCGGCTCGACGACAAGCTCGCCGCTGGCAAGCTGCACGCCCGATGCGGCGGACAGGTCGATCGCCTTGCGTGTCATTGCCCGCACTTCCTTGTCCGCGTCCGCCTCCTCGACCGTGTCGCTGACCACCACAACCTGCTGCACGGCGAAGTCGGCGGTGCGGCGCAACATCTGCGCTGCCGCAGGCGGGATAGCCGCCGCCGTCGCGGTACGGACGTCGAGCGGATGCACCGAATCATTGTCAGGACTGAGCCTGCGCATCCCGGTGACGATAATCTCGTCCTGCGCCAGCACGGGCATCGCCCCGCCAAGGATGCCGGCGGCCACCAGACCGATGAGAATCCTGCGCATTCCCCTCTCCCCCATTTGCAGCGAAGGGTGCTGGGAAACGATTAGCCTGTCAAACCGCGGTCTTGCCGTATTCCTGCCGCGTTACCGGGTGGCTCGACGACAGCCCGCCATCGACGGCGAGCGCCTGTCCGTTGACATAGCTCGCATCGTCGGAGGCGAGGAACAGCGCCGCGCGCGCCAGTTCCTCGGCCTGCGCGCCGCGGCGCAAGGGATTGAGGCGGCCGATGCGGTCCGTCTTCCCCGCCTCGCGCGCATAGTCGAAGGTCGGCTTGGTCATCCCGGTCTCGGTCAGGCCGGGGCAAAGCGCATTCACTCGCACGTTCGATCCCGACAATTGCTGCGCAGCAACCGCTGCCAGGTTGATGACGCCCGCCTTGGACGCCGAGTAAGCCGGGCTGCCCGCGCCCGACCGGATCCCGGCGACGCTGGCGGTGAGCACGATCGCCCCGCCGCCCCGCTCCGCGATCCTGGGCGCGCCGTGCTTGATCGCCAGCAATGGCCCGATCAGATTGACGCGCAGCACCTCCGCGATCAGCTCGGGCGTGGTGTCGAAGATATTGGCCATCCCGCCCGAGATTCCGGCATTGGCGAAGAGGATATCGAGCCCGCCGAACTCGGCTACCGCCAGATCTACCGTCGCGATCACGTCCGCCTCGCTGCCGGCATCCATGCGGATCGCCTTGGCGATGCCGCCCGCCGCGGCGATCATCGCCACGGTCTCGTCCGCGCCTTCGGTCCGGTCGGCGACGATCACCCGCCCGCCCTCGGCCGCGAACAGCAGCGCTGCGGCGCGCCCGATGCCGCTGCCCGCACCGGTGACGATGATCGACTTGTCCGCAAAGCGCGCCATCAGATCGTCACCCCGCCATCGACGACCATCGCCTGCCCGGTCATGTACCGCCCTGCCGGCGAAGCGAGATAGACGACCGCCCCCGCGATATCCTCGGGTTCGCCCAGCCGCCGCAGCGGGGTGCCCTGGTTGACGCGCTTCTCCGCGGCGGGATCTTCCCACAGCGCACGCGCGAAATCGGTCCTGATCAGCCCCGGCGCGATGCAGTTCACCCGGACGTTGTCGGGGCCATATTCGACCGCATAGTTGCGCGCGAGCTGGAAGTCCGCTGCCTTTGACACGTTGTACGCGCCGATCACCGGCGATCCGCGCAGCCCGCCGATCGAGGAGATGATGACGATCGCGCCATCCTTGCGCTCGCGCATCTCGGGCGCGGTCATCTGGATCAACCAGTGGTTGGAGATGATATTGTTGTCGAGGATCTTGCGGAACTGATCGTCCTCGATCCCCGCCAGCGGCCCGTAATAGGGGTTGGATGCGGCGTTGCAGACCAGGATGTCGATCCGCCCGAGCGCGCGCCGCGTCACATCGACAAGGTTCTGGAGCGCTGCCTTGTCGGAGATGCTCGCCGCGACCGCGATCGCGGTGCCCGCGCCATGCTTCGCGTTGATCGCCGCCGCAACCTCGTCGCACGCATCCTGCTTGCGGCTCGAGATCACCACCTTCGCGCCATGATCGGCCAGCGCCTCGGCCGACGCCTTGCCGATCCCGCGCGAGCTGCCGGTGACGATCGCAACCTTTCCGGTCAGGTCGAACAACTTCATCCTATGCCCCCGCCTTGCGCGCGAAATCCCATGCGCTCGCCGCCAGCCCCGGCACGCGCGCCGCGGTCTCCTCCGCATGGGCGTTGCTGGCATTGCCGTCGAGCAGCCGCTTCTTGATCCCCTGGACGATGCTCATCAGCCGGAAGGTGCCGAAGGCGAAATACCAGTTGAGGTCGGGAATGCCGTCGCGCCCGGTCGCGGCGCAATAGCGCTCGACCATCGCATCGACGGTCGGGATGCCGGTCCCGGGTCCCGTGATCCCGGCGATCCCCGACGCGCCGTTGGCGGGCACGAACCAGTTCATCAGCAGGTAGCTGAAATCCGCCATCGGATCGCCCAGCGTCGACAGCTCCCAGTCGAGCACCGCCTTCACCTCCGGGGCGCCGGCGTCGAAGATCATATTGTCTATACGATAATCGCCATGGACGATGCTGGTGCGCGTCTGCGGCGGCAGCGTGCGCGGGAGCCACTCGATCAGCTTCTCGACATCGGGCAGGTCGTCGGTCTGCGCCAGCCGGTACTGCTTGGTCCAGCGCCCGACCTGCCGCTCGAAATAGCTGCCGGGCTTGCCGTATTCGCCAAGGCCGGCGGCGACATAAACGGTGTTGTGCAGCTGGGCGAGCCGATCGCACATCTCGAAATAGATCGCGCTGCGCTGTTCAGGTGTCTTGTCCGGCAACGCGCCGTCCCAATAGGTCACCCCCTCGACCCGCTCCATGATGTAGAAGGCGGAACCGACGACATCGTCATCCTCGCACAACCCATAGGGGCGTGGCACCGGGAAGCCCGTCGGGTGCAACCCCGCGATCAGCCGGTATTCGCGATCGACCGCATGGGCGGAGGGGAGCAATGGCCCGAACGGCTTGCGGCGCAGGACATAAGTCCCGCTCGCTGCGTCGATGCGATAGGTCGGGTTGCTCTGCCCGCCCGGAAACTTCGCATAGGTCAGCGGACCTTCGAACCCATCGACATTCGCCGCCATCCACGCGGTCAGCTTCGCGGTGTCGAGGTCGCTCACCGCCTCCATCGGCTGCCCGCCGCGATGTCCCGCCGGCGCGCTCATGAAAACTCGATCACGGAGCGCACCGCGTCGCCCTTGCGCAGATTGTCGAAGGCATGGTTGATGTCCTCCAGCCGGATGCGCTCGGCGACCATCGTGTCGAGGTCGAGCAGCCCGTCGAGATACATCTGCACCAGCCGCGGCAGATCGACCGGGAAGCGCATCGACCCCAGCAGCGATCCCTGCAGCTTCTTGCCCGTCAGGAAGGTCGGGCCTGGGATGCTCACCGACTGGCCCGGCGCGATCATGCCCAGGATGGTCGCGGTGCCGCCACGGCGAAGCAGGTTCCAGGCGAGCTCGGCGGTATTGGGCCGCCCGACCGCCTCGATCGCATAGTCGACCCCGCCATCGGTGAGCTTGGCGACCTGCTTGACCAGATCGTCGGCCATGGCGTCGAACACATGCGTCGCGCCCATCTTGCGCGCGATCTCCCGCTTCTCGGGCACCGGATCGATCGCGATGATTTTGCCCGCGCCCGCGATCTTCGCGGCGTTGACCGCCGACAGGCCGATGCCGCCGCAGCCGATCACCGCCACCGTCTCGCCCGGTGTCACCTTGCTGTCGCGGAAGATCGCTCCGGCGCCGGTGATCACCGCGCAGCCGAGCAGCGCCGCGCGGTCGAGCGGCATGTCCTTGCTGATCGCGACGCAGGCATTCTCGTGCACCAGCATCTGCTCGGCGAATGCCGACAGGTTGAGGAACTGCGCGATCGGGGTGCCGTCAGGCAGGCGCAATTTGGGTTCGCCCTCCTTGGGCCGTTTGGTCGAGCCGTCGACGCACAGCGACGGCCGGCCCGAGACGCAAAACTCGCACGATCCGCAGAACACGGTGAAGAAGGTGATGACGTGATCGCCGGGGCGGAGCCGCGTCACCTCGCTGCCCACCGCCTCGACGACGCCCGATGCCTCATGTCCCGGAATGGTCGGCATGACATGCGGATAGGCACCATCCACGAAGTGGAGGTCCGACCGGCACACCCCGCACGCCGCGGTGCGGATCAGCACCTCGCGCGGGCCGGGCTTGTCGATCGTGATATCGTGGATCTCGAGGGGTTGCTTCGCCTCGAACAGAACCGCTGCCTTCACCTACTTCTCCCCTCCCGCTTGCGGGAGGGGCCTGGGGAGGGCCTGTCTTCCGCGAGCGGTGTGTTTGTTGCGAGGGACATGCCCTCCCCTACCCCCTCCCGCAAGCGGGAGGGGAACTGGATCACCGCGACACCGCCATATCGCCGCTCGATACGCGATCGGCCTTGAAGTCCCCGTACTTGCCGAACTCGGCGCGGGCGATGGCGCGATTGTGCACTTCGTCCGGACCATCGGCGAAGCGCAGCGTGCGCATGCTCGCCCAGGCGCTGGCCAGCGGCGTGTCGCCCGATACGCCCGCGCCGCCGAAAGCCTGGATCGCATCGTCGAGGATCTGTAGCGTCATGCGCGGCCCCATCGCTTTGATCATCGCGATCTCGCCCTGCGCCGACTTGTTGCCGGCCTTGTCCATCATGTCCGCGGCCTTGAGGCACAACAGCCGCATCATCTCCAGGTTCGAGCGCGCCTCGGCGACGCGCTGCTCCCAGATCGAATGGTCTGCGATGCGCTTGCCGAAGGCGACGCGGCTCAGCAGCCGCTTGCACATCAGCTCCAGCGCCGCCTCGGCGACGCCGATCGATCGCATGCAATGATGGATGCGCCCCGGCCCGAGCCGGCCCTGCGCGATCTCGAACCCGCGCCCTTCGCCGAGCAGGATATTGTCGACCGGCACGCGGACATTCTCGAGCACCACTTCGCCATGGCCGTGCGGCGCGTGATCATACCCGAAAACCGAAAGCATTCGCTCGACCCTGACGCCCGGCGTGTCCATCGGCACGAGAATCTGGCTCTGCTGCGCATGGCGCGACGCGTCCGGGTTGGTCTTGCCCATCACGATGGCGACGGCACAGCGCGGATCGCCCACGCCCGACGACCACCATTTGCGCCCGTTGATAACATAATGGTCGCCGTCACGGACCATCGAGGTCTGGATGTTGGTCGCGTCGGACGAGGCGACGTCCGGCTCGGTCATCAGGAAGGCCGAGCGGATCTCGCCGTTCATCAGCGGCCTGAGCCAGCGGTCCTTGTGCGCGCGCGTGCCGTAGCGATGCAGCACCTCCATATTGCCGGTGTCGGGCGCGGAGCAGTTGAACACCTCGCTCGCCCAGCCCGCGCGGCCCATCTCTTCGGCGCACAGCGCATATTCGAGGTTGGTGAGCTGAGTCCCTTCGAACTCGAAACTGTCGTCGACATGAGTCTGGCCGGAGTGCGGCGGCATGAAGAAGTTCCACAGCCCCTGCGCCCTGGCGACTTCCTTCAGCTCCTCGATCACCGGGAGCACCTTCCAGCGCTCGCCTTCCGCAGCCTGGCGGTAATAGTCGCCGTTGCGCGGCATGACGTGCTGGTCGATGAACCCCTTCACGCGGTCGCGGAAATAGGTTTCGCGCTCGGTCAGCGTGAAGTCCATCATCCTTCTCCTTGCATCGCTCGTTTCGACTCGAATACGCCATACCCGATTTTCGGTAAAGTAGGGCGCCGCCCATTTTTCCGTAGCGTATCCACCGCGTGCGGCCCTGCCCGCTTTAGGACTGTTCCTTCGAATCAAAGCTGCTAATCTGACCGGATGGTAGTCGAAGAGGGGCTCCCCGCCGAAGCGCGGGGCGAGACGAAACGGTTCAAGGCGAAGCGCGACGCGATCCTCGCCGCGGCAGCCGATGTGATCAACGAACAGAGCGCGAAGGGCATGACCTTCGCGGACGTCGCGCAGCGCGTGGGGCTCAACACCACCAGCGTCACCTACTATTTCAAGCGCAAGGAAGATCTGGCGGCGGCGGCGTTCGAGGTGACGCTCGACCGGCTCGACGAGATGCTCGACGAGGCGCACAAGGAAAGCACGCCCGAGGCTCGCGTTGCCCGCTACCTCTCGATCAACATGGAGCGGCTCGCCCGGATCGACCGCGGCGAGGAAAAGGCGTTTGCGATCCTCTCCGATCTCCGGGCGATGGAGGGCGAGCTCAAGGCCGGGCTGCTCAAGCGCTGGCAGAATGTCTTCCGCCGCACCCGCGCGCTGTGGGGCGAAGGCGGCACGCGGGCCGAGACCGATCTTTACGGCGGCCGCGCGCACGTGCTGCTGGAGAACACCTTCTGGCTGCCGGTCTGGCTCAATCGCTACGAGACCGACGAGTATCCGCGGGTCGAGGCGCGGCTGATGGACGTGTTCCGCCACGGCATCGCGGCGGACGGCGCCGCATGGAAGCCGGCGATGCTCGATCTCACCCATGACGAGGCCGAGCCGGGGCGCGAGGCATTCCTGCTCGCCGCGACCCGGCTGATCAACGAACTCGGCTATCGCGGCGCATCGGTGCAGAAGATCGCGAGCGAGCTCAACGTCACCAAGGGCAGCTTCTACCACCATCTCGACGCCAAGGACGAGCTGGTGATCGAATGCTACAAGCGCAGCTTCGACATCATCGCCGATGCCCAGCGCCTGGCCGAGGATGGTCCGGGCGACCATTGGCACAAGCTGATCAGCGTGATCGCGACCCTGCTCGACGTCCAGTTCTCCGAACGCGGTCCGCTGCTGCGCACCACTGCGCTGTCGGGCCTGCCCCCGCGCGTGCGCACTGCGATGGTCGATCGGTCGAACCGCATCGCACGCCGCTATGCCGGGATGCTGTCGGACGGCATTGCCGAAGGATCGATCCGCGCCATCGACCCGCTGGTCGCCAGCCAGACGATGATGGCGATCCAGAACGCTGCGTTCGACATGCGCAAATGGGCCGGCACCATGGAGCGGGACCGGGCTGTCGCCTTCTACGCCTCGACCATCGTATTCGGCCTGTTCGATGACCGGGTTCTCGACTTCTGACGCGCGCTCCGCACGCCGGCCGGGAACGACCAGCGTGACGGAGGCGGCACCGAAGCGGCAACGGCGCACTCAGGCGGAACGGACGGCGGAAACGCGCGAGGCGCTGCTCGACGCGGCGATCCGGCTGCTCCACCGCAAGGGCTATAGCGGCGCGACGACCGAGCTGATCGCCGAAGAGGCCGGGATGACCCGCGGCGCGCTGCACCACCATTTCAGGACTCGCGCTCATCTGATGGCGGAGGTCATCCACACCGTCTACCAGCGCGAGCAGCATGCCTATCGGGAAATTGCCGCGCAAAGCGGCCGCGGCGCGCAGCTTGTCGACTGGCCCGACATGCTTTGGGAGGTGCTGAGCAGACCATCCGGCCTGGCCGTGCTCGAGATCCTCCAGGCATCACGCAGTGATCCCGAACTCGCCGCGATGGTCGCACCGATGCAGGCGGCGGTCGAACGGATGTCGCTCGAAGCGATCGACGCGCAGTTCGGCAGCGAAGACGGTGCCGCGATGCTGCCGGGGGTTCGCCTGCTCGTCTGGGCAGTGCGGGGCCTTTCGGTCGCGCAGATGCTCGCGCCCGATCCGGCGGAGATCGGGCGCTCGATCGATTTCCTGCGCCTTTTGATCGACGGAGCGGTCCGCGCGGGCGTGATCGACCCGCGCGGCCGCCCCCAGCGCGCCAACAATACTGCCCCTCACGGCACTGGCTGACCCTCGCGGCACACCGCCGCCACGGCGTCGAAGGCGCCCGATCCGTCGTCGGTGGCGAGCATCCCGAGATGCCCCAGCCACACGAAGCGCCGGAACGCCCGGTCCCTGGTCCTGCGCTTCTCGCCACATGCGATCTGCGGCGCATCGCGGCGGACGACGACGTTGCGCAGTTCCGCGCCCGGATCGGGGATAGAGGCAAGGATATCCGCTTCGATCGCCGGACGCTCCGGCGTGGCGAACGGGTTCGGCGCGGGCGATGCCGCGGACGGGATCGCCCGCGGCGGTTCGACAGGCGTCACCGCTACCAGCCCGGCTTCGGGCTCGCTCCGCGATGGCCGCCACCACAAAAAGGCAGCGGCGGCCACGGCGGCGGCGATCGCAGCAATCAGCAACGGCTTCCTCACGGAACGTTGCTGACCCGTCCGGTCCAGGCGGCAGCGGTGAAGAACTCACCGGTCCCCGTCTTGAACGCGGCCCCGGCCGCCGCATCCCCCTTCAACCGCCAGGCAAGCCAGGCCGTCGGATAGCCGAGATAGCCGTACACGCCATTGTTGCACGAACGCAGGAAGCCGAGCAGCCCGCACCCCGGCGTGCCGGTGATGTCGTTGTGGTTGGCATTGCGGATCAGCCCCTTGCCCTTGAGCATCGTCCCGGGGGTCGCGTTGTAATAGGCCGTCTGCGAGTTGAGCTGGGTGCCGCTATTCTGCGTGTCGGGCGCGATCAGGCTGTCGGCGGTACCGCTGACGTAGAAGATCGATCCCGATCCGCCGGTCAGGGCCGGAGTCAGCAGGCAATTGTCCGCCGGGTTGCACCACATCTGGCTGGGCAGCTGGAATGTCACCGTTGTCGTGACAACGCCGTTCGAGTTGAACATCGCATTGGCCGCGCCCGATGCACCCTGCGAATGGCCCGCCGCGCCCACCTTGGTGAAATCGATGCGGTGATAGAAGGGGCTCGCCGGGTTCGCCTCCTCGGTGCGGATCCAGGCGAGCGAGTCGAGCACGGTGTTGCCATAGCCGGTCTGCTGGTCGCGCGTCGCGACGACGACGAAGCCCCAGCTGGCGAGATGCTTCAGCCAATAGGTGTAGTTGTCCGGAGTCGAGCCCGTGCCGTTGGCCCAGAGCACCAGCGGCAGCCGTTCCTGCGATGCGGTGATGGTGCTCGGGTAGAAGACGTCGCACTGATTGCCCTTGGAATCGCACGCCACGGTCGATCGCGTCTGTGTCGTCGCGAACGTGCCGTTCGCGTAATATTTGGTCTCGATGGTGCCGGTCGGCCCGTTCGGTACCGATTGAGCGGCGGCCGGCACGGCCAGTGCGGCGGCGGAAGCGAGCACGATCGCCCGAGATAGTCCCTTCATCTGCCTCTCTCCTTGCGCTTGTCTTCTTTGTACCGGACCGGGGCGCGACGATGGGCGGCGCGCCGGACGATCCGGCCGCACGAAGGCAGACGAGCGGAAGCTTTGCGCATGTGTGAGACCCGCACCCGCGATGGCGGATGCGCGAATAATCCTCTCCCGTTCGCCGATCTCCGCCGGCCTCCGGAGCCTATGCCTCAACTTACATACAATCAAGAATGTATGTATATAATATGGTAATTTAGTGGATCGGCGCCTGGCGCTGAGCGTCACCGCATCACCCCCGGCGGTTCAGTCGGCCGCTGCGCCCGCACTCCAACCGCCGATATGGCCATAGATCGCGTCGCGCAGCCGCTTCACCTCACGGTTGAGCTGGCCAAGTTCGGCAGGCGCCTGCCCCGACGCCGCCAGCAGCGTTTCGCCCAGGCATCCGACCCTGCTCCGCAGCGCGCGGCCGGCGTCGGTCAGCGCGACGATCACCTGCCGCTCATTCTCCGGGTTGCGCGTCCGCACGACCAGCCCGCCCGCTTCCAGCCGCTTGAGCAGCGGCGTCAGCGTGCTCGATTCGAGCGCGAGTTGCTCCGCGATCCCGCCCACGGTCTGCCTGTCCTCGCGCCACAGCACGTTGAGCACCAGATATTGCGGATAGGTCAGCCCCAGCGTGTCGAGCAGCGGCTTGTACGCGCGCTGGATCGCGATGCCTGTCGAGTAGATCGCGTAGCAGAGCTGATCGTCGAGCGGCAGCAGCACATCGGCATCGGTACCCATCGGGACTCCTTGTCGTCCGGGGTCCGATCCCCGGCCGGATCATATATCGCGATAAATATTTTCTGGACAAGTCCAAGGGCCGCCCCTACCTAACATTTATCGCGATAATTGTTGTCGCGCACGAAGGAGACGATCATGAACATTCTCTACCGCACCGAATCCACCGCGACCGGCGGCCGCACCGGCCGCGCCAGCACCGCCGACGGATCGTTCAGCGTCACGCTCGACACGCCCAGGGAGCTTGGCGGCGCGGGCGGCGAAGGCACCAACCCCGAACAGCTCTTCGCCTCCGGCTATGCCGCCTGTTTCCTCGGCGCGCTCAAATTCGCCGCGGGCAAGCGCAAGGTGAAGCTCTCCGACGACAGCGCAGTCACCGCTTCGGTCGGCATCGGCCCGCGTGAGGATGGCCAGGGCTTCGGTCTCGACGTCGGGCTGACGATCGCGCTGCCCGGCATCGACCCCGTGCTCGGCCGCGAGCTGGTCGATGCCGCGCATATCGTCTGCCCCTATTCGCACGCGACGCGCGGCGGCCTCGACGTCCGCCTCACCCTCGCGGACTGACCGGCGCAGGCGGGTGGCGTTCGCGCTGCCCGCCGTCAGCCCGCCCTGCGCTTCAGCCACACCCCCGCTCGCCAGTAATGGAACAGCGCCCAGGGCGTCGCCGCGGCAAAGCTCAGCATCGCCCAGCGCAGCGCCTCCGCGTCGCCCATCGACGGCTTGAGCGTATCGGAAATCACCCCGATCAGCGTCGGCCCCAGCCCCAGCCCGATCAGGTTGATCACCAGCAACGTCACCGCGGCCCACAGCGCCCGCATCCGCAGCGGCGCGAGCCCCTGGATCAGTGCGAAGGTCGGGCCGAGATAGGAATTGATCAGGATCAGCGACGCCCAGTAGATCGGCACCGCGATCCAGGGGTCGCCCGCCGCATAGAACAGGAACGACAGCGGCAGCCCCACGCCCTTCATCGCCAGCACCAGCCACGCCTGGCTATGCAGGCCCCAGCGCTCCGCCGCCTTGTTCGCCAGCCACCCGCCCAGCACCGCCGACAGCGTTCCGCACACCGCGCCCACCGGCGCGACGATCGACGCGATCTGCAGCTTGTCGAGGCCGAGGGTGCGGATCAGGAAGCTCGGGCCAAAGGCGGTGTGGCCGTATCCGATCAGCGAGGTGATGGTGACGCCCATCACCAGATGCACCGCCGCGCGGTTGGCGAACAGCGAGCGAAAGCCTTCGCCGAAGCCGGGCATCGCGGCCTGCGGTACCAGCGCGCGATCCGGATCCGAAAGCCCCCGCCGCGGCTCGACCACGAACAGCTTGATGACGACGGCCAGGATGATGCCGGGAATGCCCACCGCGAACATCGCCACGCGCCAGCCGAAGAAATGCGCGAGCGTGCCGCCGATCATCGATCCGCCGGCGACGCCCAGCACCACGCCGAGCGAATAGATCCCCATCGCCCCCGCGCGCTTCTCGGGCGGGTAGAGGTCGGCGATGATCGAATGGCTGGGCGGGCTCGATCCCGCCTCGCCGATCCCCACGCCGATCCGCGCGAGCAGCAACTGCACGAAATTCTGCGCAAGGCCGCAGACCGCGGTCATCGCGCTCCACAGCGCCAGCGCGATGCCGATGATGTTGACGCGGTTGCCCTTGTCGGCCCAGCGTGCGACGGGCAGTCCCAGCGTCGCGTAGAAGATCGCGAAGGCAAACCCCGCGAGCAACCCCAGCTGCGTGTCCGACAGCAGCAGCTCGGCCTTGATGTCCTCCTGCAGGATCGCGAGGATCTGCCGGTCCATATAGCTGAAGAAATAGGCCGCGGTGAGCAGCCCCAGCGTCACATTGCGCCGCCGGATCGCGACCTCGTCCGTCGAGAGTTCAGCCATCGTCGCCCTTCATGAAAAAGGGCGAGTCCTGAAACCCGGACTCGCCCTGATGTTGTTCGTCACCCCGGCCTTGTGCCGGGGCCACCGTCAGGCAAGCGCTGGACAAGAGGCTCGAAGGTCACCGGTGTTGCGCCGTGGACCCCGGCACAAGGCCGGGGTGACGGTTTGAAGACCGATGGACTCTCCCAAGCCCAGCTCCGCCTCAGAACTTGATCCGGCCGGTCACGCCATAGGTGCGCGGTTCGGCCAGGAACTGCGAGAACATCTGGCGCCCGCCCGGGAATTGGGGGTCCGCGAAGGGCATTGCGGTGAAGCCGGCCGCATAAGGCGGCGTGGTCGATCCGCCCTGCTGGAAGGGCGAGTTGAACGCCACCTGGGCATATTTCTCGTTGAACAGATTCTGTGCCCAGAATTCCAGCGCCCAGCGCTCCTCCTTGCCACGGATGCCGATGCGGCCGTTGACCACGACATAGCTGGTCTGTTCCTTCTGCGGGAACAGGTCCGAACCGGTGTTGAAGTCGTCGGTCAGGCGCGTGTCGATGTAGAATAGGCCCGACAGGCCCGACGATCCGATATCCGGCGTCCAGGCGAAGGATCCGGTGGCGACGATCTCCGGCGCGTTGGACAGGTTGTCGCCGGGCAGCATGCGCAGCGCCGGGTTGAGCGGCGCGCCACTGTCATTGCCGACCAGATTGTCGCGATATTTGGTGTCGGCATAGGTAAGGCCCAGGTTCACGCGGATGTCGCGATGCGGCACCAGCGTCGCCTCCACCTCGACGCCGGTCGAGCTGACGCCATAGCCGACATCGGCCTTCGCGCAGGCACCGGTGCCAAGCGCCGGGTTGAGGTTGAACGCGGTGCCCGCCGCAATCACCGGCGCGATATAGTTGGCCCCGCCCGGATTGGCGCTCTGGTCGCGGTCGGCACCGCCCAGATCCTTCTTACAGCCATTGACGTTCTGGACGATGAACACCGTGCCGTCGAACGTGTTGAGCTGGAAGTTCTTGAACTGCTGGCGGAACAGCGAGACGTTGAGGCTGAACGGCCCGGTCGAGTATTTCGCGCCGACCTCGAACGCGTCGACGATCTCGGGATCGAACTGCAGGTTCTTGACCAGCGCCTGCGCCCCGCCTGCACTGGCAAAGGACTGCGCCGGCGCCTTGAGCGCGGACCGGTCGAGGTTGAACCCGCCCGCCTTGTAGCCGCGCGAATAGCTCCCGTAGAGCAACAGGTCGTCCATCGGCTTCCACGAAAGGATCGCGGTGCCGGTGAACTGGTCTTCCTTGCGCTCGTCATTGATCGACACGCCGTTGAGTTCGGCGGTCGAATTGCCCTGGCACGACAGGTTGAGCAGCGACTGCGAAACAGCGAAGAGACCGGTGTTGAACGCCGGGCTGTTCGGGTTGGCAAAGGCGCCGACCAGCGCCTGGTTGGCGACGCAGGCGCTGTTGTCGTTGCCGAACCGCGCGCTGAACTTCTTGCGCTCGTTGGTGTAGCGCAGGCCCAGCGTCAGATCGACCGTGTCGGTGACGTGGATGATATTGTGCGTGAACAACGCCCAGTTGCGGCTGTCCTGCCGATACCGGTCGCTGGTCGTGCCGCGATTGTTGATCGAATCCAGATTGTCGAACGCCGCATAGATCAGCGGCGAGGCGGCGCCGAACAGCGCCGGCCGCGCAGCAAGGCAGGCGGGCGACGTCGGTGAATAGAGCGCCGAAAGCCCGCCGGGCGAGACGATGCGGCAGCTCGCGAACCGGCCATATTGGTTGCCGAAGCGCAGATTGTCGGTCGCGGTCAGCTTCTCGTCGGCATAATAGCCGCCGATCAGCCAGTCGAGCTTGCCGCCGAACGCCTGGCCCTGCAGGCGCAGCTCCTGGCTGAACGTCTCGAACTTGCGCGCCGAGCCGTCGTCGTCGGCGCGATAGAGGATATCGACCGCGCTATAGTCGGTGTCCGACCCCTGGCTGCTGAAATAGTTGCGGTATCCGGTGATCGAGGTCAGCGTCGTGTCGCCGAAGCTCCAGTCGACCTGCATCGATGCGCCATAATCCTCGGTCCGTCCGCCATAGGAGCGGCCCGGCGATACCGACAGTTCACGCGACCAGCCGGCGTTGAGCAGCGCGGGGTTCTGGCCGAGCGCCAGCAGCACGTTGACGATGTTGTTGCCGCTGTCGTTGGTGCGACCCGGCACCGCGCCGGGCTGCTGCAGCGGGATCGCCGGGTTGTTGAGGTTGCCGATATAGGGGTTCACGCTGTTGCTGACATAGGTCGCGCCGCAGCATTTCTCGTCGCGCTTGGTATAGTCGCCGATCAGGCGCACGCGCAGGTCGCTCGACGGTTCGAACAGCAGCTGGCCGCGAATGAAATAGCGGTCGCGGTCGTTGACGTCGGTCTTGTTGGTCGCATCGTTATAGAAGCCGTCGCGCTTCACATAGACGCCGTCCACTCGCGCGGCGATCGTCTCGCCCAGCGGCACGTTGATATTCCCGCTGAACCGCCACAGGTCGTAATTGCCATAGGTCGCCTCGGCTCCGCCCGAAAAGCCGCTGAACGACGGCGCCTTCGATACGATGCTGATGATGCCCGCCGATGCGTTGCGGCCGAACAGCGTGCCCTGCGGCCCGCGCAGCACTTCGACGCGCTCGATCTCGCCCAGTTCGTTGAGGCCGATGCCCGAACGCGAGCGATAGACGCCGTCGATGAACACCGCGACCGAGCTCTCCAGGCCGGGGTTGTCGCCCACCGTGCCGATGCCGCGGATGCGCGCCGAACCGTTCGCCTCGCTACCGGTCGATGACACGAGCAGCGACGGCGCCACCTGATTGAGCTGGCGGATGTCGTTCGCGCCGGAATTCTGCAGCTGCTCGGAGGTCACGGCCGAAACGGCCAGCGGCACATCGGCCAATTGCTGCGCGCGGCCCTGCGCAGTGATCACGATTTCGCCGGCGGCGGCCTCGGGTTCGCTGGCCTGCTGCGCGTCCTGCGCAAAGGCGGGCGATGCCATGGCGACGGCAAGCGCCGGAACAGCTGCCGCAGAGAAAAGGCTAATCCGCTTCATAGATCCCACTCCCGTTGTGGCTGGAGCGCTTCCCCGGCTCCATACCGCAAACTCGAATAGATCGATAATCCGGCTTGCGGTCAAGCCAACAAAACCGTTGCAAATTGCCACTTACACTAGCGTAGATCGCATGGTTCACGCGGCAGTGCAGCATTAAGGGTATGCTGAACGCTTGTTCGAAAGTATGACTTTACCCGATCTGCNCCCGCGGCCCCGGCCCGCCGCTGCGGCTCGCCCGCCCGGTCCGCCGCTCGTCATGCATTGCCGAGTGCAGCCCTTCGCTCCTATGTCGCGCGCCATGAGCTACGACTCCGTCCGCGACGATCTCGCCCGGCGCGCGCCCGATCTCACGATCATCGAGGCGGAACAGAGCACCGCAACGGTGATCGAGGCCGCCCAGGCGCTGGGCGTGGTACCGGGGCAGATCGCCAAGACGCTGGCGCTGCGCGTCAACGAGCGGGTCGTGCTGCTGGTGGCGCGTGGCGACGCCCGGCTGGACAATCAGAAGACCAAGGCCGCGCTCGGCGGCAAGCCGCGGATGCTCGATGCGGAACAGACGCTTGCCGCCACCGGCCATCCCGTCGGCGGCGTCTGCCCCTTCGGCCTCCCCGCCCCGCTGCCGATCTATTGCGATATCAGCCTGCGCGCCTTCGCCACCGTCTTCCCGGCGGCAGGCTCGCTCAATACTTCGGTCGAGATCGCCCCGGATCGCCTCGCGGCGCTGCTCGACGCCCAATGGGTGGATGTCTGCAGCTTGCCTGCTCATAGCTGAGATGCCTTGACGGCTGACCTTCTCGCAGCCAACCGCGCTACAGCTCCTTCAATCAGGGTCAGAACGGTCGATGCCTCCCTACCCACCGCCCGACGACTAGCCGCATAATTCACGAGCCAAAGTGTATCACTGTATTGTCATTGTATAACACTATTGATAGCCCAGTGTGTCTATGCCTTCCTTCGCGCCGCCTTCTGCCCCCTGGCTAGTCGCCACCATCGAATCGACGCAGGCCCTTATGAGACGAACTGGACGCCGCTTCATGCGTTGGAAAGCCCGTAGAAAGGATCACCGGGCACGCAGGCCGGCGGCCGCATCGCCTCTCGATGGCATCCGCTTCTTCACGGCCTGGCTGGGCAATCCGCTCAGCGTCGCGGCGATCGCCCCGTCGAGCAAGGCGCTGGCGCAGCTGATCACGCGCGACATCGATGCGCAAACCGGTCCGGTGCTGGAATTAGGCCCGGGGACGGGGGTTTTCACCCAGGCGCTGCTCGATCGGGGGGTCGCGGAGCGCGACCTGACCCTGGTCGAATATGACGATGGCTTCGCGCGGCTGCTCAAGCGGCGCTTTCCCCAGGCGAACATCCTCAGCATCGATGCCGCCGAGCTGGCCGAGCATCGCTCGCCGTCGGAGCTGTTCGGCGCCGCGGTCTGCGGGCTCGGCCTGTTGAACATGAAGCGGGCGAAAGTCGAGGCGATCCTGCGGGCCGCCTTCATGCGGATGCACGGCGGCGCACCGCTCTACCTGTTCACCTATGGCCGCAACTGCCCGGTGCCCGATGCGGTGCTGGAGCGCCTCGATCTCGATGCGGTTCGCGTCGCCACGATCCGGCGGAACATTCCCCCGGCGTCGGTGTACCGGATCGTCTCCCGCCAGGCGAAAGCGGACTGACGCATGCCCGGCGCCGGCATGGTTGCTGACCTGCTCTCCCTTGGCTTGATCGGCGTTTTCCTCGTCACCACGCTGGAGAAGTTCATTCCGGTCGTGCCGTCCTACGTCATGCTGCTGGCGCTGGGGATGAGCGCGCCCGATCTGCCGCGATTGACCCTGATTCTTGCGATCACGGTGATCGGCTCGCTTTGCGGTTCGGCCGGCTGGTTCGCGATCGGCCGCACGCTGGGCGAGCAGCGGATCGAGCGGCTTGTCGCGCGCTTCGGCAAATATATCTTCTTCCCGCTGCCGACCTATCAGCGGCTGGCGGCGTCCTATCGGCGCAATCGCTTTGGGGTAACCGCACTCGGCCAGACGATCCCGGTGGCGCGCGTCTATATCGGGCTGCCCGCCGGCGTCCTCAAGCTGCCGGCAGTCTCCTTCCTCGCCGCCGCGACGCTTGGCATCCTTGCCTGGAACTTGCCCTTCCTCTTGCTCGGTTTCCTGCTGAAAGGCACCTCGCATTCGCTATTCTATGTCGGCCTGCGGGCATCGATCGTGCTCGTCGCCGCGGAATTCCTGATCGTCACGCTTGTCGGCATGATCCGTCGCGCACGCGCGGACGGCCGGACATGAGCCCTTCCCTCATCCGGCCCGACCTCCTGTTGCCGCTCGCCGTCAACTTTGTCGCGATGGTAATTCTACCGGCAAAGCTGGGCTTTTCAGGCGCATCGGTACCGATCTTCCTCGCCTATGCCGCGCTCAGCGGCGCGCTGCTGACCCTTGCCGGGGATCTCCGCTATCTGCGCACCGTCTTCTCGCGCCGCGACGTCCGCGGCTATCTGCTCGCCCGCATCCTCATCGTCGCGACCGCGGGCGCCATCCCCTTCATCGTGGCGAGGAGCCTGACGCAATGAAGCGGGCGGAGTCCCTTCAGAACCCGCTCAGCCGCGCAAACCGGTCGCGATGGTATGCCGCGTTACCCCACATCTGCTCGAGCACGCGCATCCGCTTCAATGTGAAGCCAGCGTCATACTCATCGGTCATGCCGATGCCGCCGTGGAGCTGGATCAGTTCGCGGCTCATCAGATGGCCGACCTCATTGGCCTTGCCCTTGGCGAGCGACGCCGCCTGCCGCGTGTCTCCGCCGCGGTCGATCGCCGACAGTCCCGCCTCGACCGCCGATCGCATCAGCTCGATCTCGCTATAGAGGTTGGCCATGCGGTGCTGCAGCGCCTGGAAGGTCGCCAGCACCTGCCCGAACTGCACGCGCTGCTTGAGATAGGCGAGCGTCGTGTCGAACGCCGACCCGGCCATGCCGAGCATCTCGGCGCTCGCCAGCACCGCCGCGCGATCGGCCACCGCGTCAAGCAACCCGTCCCCGCCATCGGCCAGCTTCTCGGCCGCCGCGCCGTCGAAGGTCACCTGCGCGTGACTGCGGAAATCGGCAAGGTGCCGGCGCGACACGCTCACGCCCGCCCCCGCCTCGACCAGATACAGCCCGTCGGTCGCCGCGACCACGAACAGCCCGGCGCTGTCGCCCTCCGCGACGAACGCCTTGGTGCCGCTGAGCTTTCCGCCCTCGACCTTCGCCGCGATGTTCGCCGGGTCGAAGCGCGGCCCCTCGGCCACCGCCAGCGTCGCGACCAGCTCGCCGCTGGCGATGCGCGGCAGCCACCGGGCCTTCTGGTCCTCGCTTCCGCCGAGCAGGATCGCCGACGCCGCCGCCGCCGACGCCGCCAGCGGGCTCGCGGTCAGCGTCTTGCCCAGTTCCTCGATCACCAGCCCCAGGCTCAGCCAGCCGAAATCGCTGCCGCCCTGCGCCTCGGGGATGATGATCCCGGTCCAGCCCATCTCCGCCATCGTCGCCCAGGCGCCGGCATCATAGCCCGCCGCCTCGTTCGCATCGCGCACCTTGCGCCATGCGTTCACCGGGCTTTCATTCCCCGCCCAGTCGCGCGCCATGTCGCGCAGCATCGTCTGTTCGTCGGTCAGAACGGCCATTCTTCGATCCCTTTACGTCACCCCAGCGAAAGCTGGGGTCTCGCGCGGCAAGCGCACGGTTAGTGGCACAAGCCCCCAGCTTTCGCTGGGGTGACGGTCGCTATTGGTGGTCCAGCATCCCCAGAATCCGCTTGGCGATGATGTTGTTCTGGATCTCGGTCGATCCGCCATAGATCGTCGTCGCCTTGCCGAAGAGCCAGGCGCGCGTGCCCTTGAGCTGCGCCTCGCTGAAGCCCTCGCCTTCCCAGCCAAGGCCTTCATGCCCCTGGATCTCGATCAGCAACTCGGCGCGCTCCTGGCCCAGCTTGGTGCCCACGGTCTTGAGGATCGACGACACTTCGGACACACCGCCCGCCGCCTTGCTCTCCGCCTGCACCCGCATCGCGGTCAGCAGGAAGGCGCGCCAGTCCATCTCCCATTTGGCGATCCGCGCGCGCAGATCGGGGTCGGCCACCCGCCCCTCGGCATCCGCGCCGACATAGCTCTTGGCGATATCCGCCAGCGACGGGCCGCTCGGCATCAGCCGCGATCCGCCGCCCGACAAGTTGGTCCGCTCGTGCTGGAGCAGCCGCTTGCCGATCGTCCAGCCCTGCCCCTCCTCGCCGACGCGGTTCTCCTTGGGCACCTTCACATTGGTGAAAAAGGTCTCGCAAAAGGGCGACATGCCGCTGATCATCTGGATCGGCTTCACCTCGACCCCCGGCGTATCCATGTCGATCAGCAGGAAGGTGATGCCGCCCTGCTTCTGCGTCTTGTCGGTGCGGACGATGCAGAAACATTTGTCGGCCCATTGCCCGCCCGACGTCCAGGTCTTCTGCCCGTTGACCAGATAATGGTCGCCCTTGTCCTCGGCGAAGCATTGCAGATTGGCGAGGTCGGACCCGGCATTGGGCTCCGAATAGCCCTGGCACCAGCGCACCTCGCCTTTGGCGATCGCCGGAATATGCTCGCGCTTCTGCGCCTCGTTGCCATATTCCAGCAAGGTCGGGCCGAACATCATCACGCCCATCCCGCCGATCGGGTTCCAGGCGCCGGCCTTCGCCATCTCGTCGGCGAGCACCTTGGCCTCGGCCCGGCTCAGTCCGCCCCCGCCATATTCCCTGGGCCAGGTCGGCACGCCCCAGCCCTTTTCGCCCATCGCCTTGCGCCAGGCGGCCTGATCGGGAGTCTCCTCGGTCGGCCCTTCGACGGCGGACATGGTGTTGTCCTTGCCCTTGAGCGAGGCCGGAAAGTTCGCCGCCAGCCATTCGCGTACCTCGGTACGGAATTGGTCGAGTCCGGTGCCGGTCGCCGGTTCTGCCAGGGTTGCCATGTTACGCTCCTTTTCCCCTCCGGGCCGGAGAGACTCGCCTTAGCGCAAGTCCGAACATCGGCACCGACATGTTCTCTTTCACCCCAAAGCCCGCCCCTGCCGGAGTCGGCCCTGAAGTCATTTTTCGAGTTTGCGGTATGGTCGCGAGCGCGTCAAGCGCCGTTTTGGCAGCAGCGCCGCGATCTCATCGAGAACCCCGAGACACGCCGCCGGGCACCGGCTAGAAGCGCCGCCGGAAGGGGAGCTTATGCGCTTCGAACATCGCGCGGTGCCGATCGTGCTGACGGCAGTCATGATCGATTCGATCGGCTTCGGCATCATCATGCCGGTGCTTCCCCGGCTGATCGTCGAGCTCGCCCATGTCGGGCTCGAGGATGCCGCGCGGATCGGCGGCTATATGCTCGTCGCCTTTGCGGTCGCGCAGTTCTTCGCGGGCCCGGTCCTCGGTACGCTGGGCGACGCGATCGGGCGGCGGCCGGTGCTGCTGTTCTCGATGATCGCCTTCTCGATCGACTACGCCCTGATGGCCGCCGCCCCCACCATCGGCTGGCTGTTCCTAGGCCGCGTCGTCGCCGGGATCGCGGGCGCATCCTTCGGGCCAGCCAACGCCGTCCTTGCCGATGTCACCCCGCCCGAGAAACGCGGCGCCACCTTCGGCTTGATGGGCGCGGCGTTCGGCATCGGCTTCATCCTCGGCCCCGCGCTCGGCGGGCTGCTCGCCGGTTTCGGTCCGCGCACCCCGTTCATCGCTGCAGCGGTGCTGGCGGGGCTCAACGCGGTCTGGATTCTCGCCATGCTGCCCGAGACGATCAAGCCGGAGGGCCGCCGCCCCTTCCGCTGGGGCAATGCGCACATCTTCGCGGCGTTCAAGCCGCTGTTCCATGCGGGCAATGCCGGGTGGCTGCTGATGGCGATGTTCCTGTGGCAGTTCGCCCACATGGTCTATCCCGCGACCTGGGCGTTCTTCGGCGAGATCACGCTCGGCTGGAACGAGAAGATGATCGGCCTGTCGCTCGCCGCCGCCGGCCTGTGCATGGCTGCGGTGCAGATGCTGGTCACCGGCCGCGCGATCAAGGCATGGGGCGAGGAGCGCACCGTCGTGCTCGGCATGGCGGCGGGCGGGCTCGCCTTCACCGCCTATGTCTTCGCGCGAGAGACGTGGATGATCTACCTCATCCTCGCGGTCAGCGCGTTCCAGGCGCTCGCCTTCCCGTCGATGAACGCGCTGCTCTCGCGCATGACCGACGCCAGCCGTCAGGGCGCGCTGCAGGGCGGCATCGCCAGCCTCAACAGCGTCGCGCTGATCTTCGCGCCGCTGGCCCTCACCCAGTCGCTGGCCTTTGGGGCGGAGCACGGCTTCAACGCGGGGAATTTCGTCCTCGCCGCGGCGCTCGCCTTCGGCGCGCTGATCATCATCGTGCTGCGCGTCGTGCCAAAGGTCCACAAGCGCGAAGCTGCAGAAACCGCACCCTCAGCCTGATCCCTGCGGCATTCCCCGGTTGCGCTGGGCGAGCCGCTTCCTATCTCGCGGCTCCAACCCACGCCGGAGGCTTTCCCCGACATGATCGATCTCTATTACTGGCCCACCCCGAACGGCCACAAGATCACGCTGTTCCTCGAGGAAGCCGGCCTCCCCTACACCATTCAGCCGGTCAACATCGGCCAGGGCGACCAGTTCAAGCCCGATTTCCTCAAGATCGCGCCGAACAACCGCATGCCTGCGATCGTCGATCATGATCCGGCCGATGGCGGCGAACCGATCAGCGTGTTCGAAAGCGGCGCGATCCTGACCTATCTCGCCAACAAGACCGGCAAGTTCTTCGGCCCGGCACAGCGAGACAAGATCATGCAGATGCAGTGGCTGATGTGGCAGATGGGCGGTCTCGGCCCGATGGCCGGGCAGAACCACCATTTCAACCGCTACGCGCCCGAGCAGATCCCCTACGCCCAGAAGCGCTATATCGACGAGACCAACCGCCTCTACGGCGTGCTCGACCGCCAGCTCGCGGGCAAGCCGTTCGTGACCGGCGAGGACTATTCTATCGCCGACATGGCGATCTATCCCTGGATCGTTCCGCACGAGGCGCAGGGCCAGAATCTCGACGATTTCCCCCATCTCAAACGCTGGTTTGAGGCGGTGAAGGCCCGCCCCGCAACGATCCGCGCCTATGAAAAGGGCGAGGAGGTCCGCCCGGGCAATCCCGCCATGTCCGAAGAGGACAAGAAGATCCTGTTCGGCCAGACCGCGGCGAACACGGCAAAGGTGTAGCGAGAAGCGTTCCTCCTCTCTCCGTCATCCCGGCCTTGTGCCGGGATCCACGACGCCTCTCGCAATGCGATCCGTCCTAGTCGTTCGCTCCCTGCCCCGCCCTTGCAGCAGCGCGGAACAGCGCCGCCGACACCAGCCACAGCGCGGTGAATGCGCCACCGAACAGCCAGGTCTTGAACACCCCGTCCGATACCAGCGCGGTCACCGGCGCGGTGGCGACGGCGAGCGTCCACACGACCTGCATCACCGCTACCCCGGCCATCGTCCGCGCCATCCCCGCCGGCCGGAACCGCGCGGCGTATCCGCCCACGACCGGCGCCATGACCAGCAGGAAGAAGCCGGCGCTGTCGACGCTGTCGCGAACGATCGTGGTCCACACGATCAGGAACGATGTCAGCGCCGCCACGCCGACTCCCGCGCGATAGGGGGTGCTGCCCGTCGCCATCTCAGCCGTCTTGCTCGATCCGTTCATGCTTGAGCCTCCTTCAAGATCGCGCCTTGCTCGCATACGCCGGGATGAGCGGCATGAGCGACACCTGAGCAAAGGCTGAAAAGCGCCGTCGCGGCCGAGTATCGGTAAAGTCGCACTTGCAACGACCCTAGGAGCGCTGCGTTTTCCCCCGCTGCGCAACCGCCTAGCCTCTCCTCACCGCCGCGTGACTGACGCTTGAAGATGGGCCACCATCGGGAAGCGCGAGCGGACCTCGCCGCGCGTCTGGGCATCGCTCTCACATCGGAGGATGACATGCCCGGACCCGACACGCTTCTCGCCTTCGCCGCCATCGCGCTCGGCATGGTCCTGACGCCGGGGCCGAACATGATCTACCTGATCTCGCGCTCGATCTCGCAGGGGCGCGCGGCCGGGCTGATCTCGCTCTGCGGCATCGCGCTCGGCTTCATCGTCTACATGCTCTGCGCTGCCTATGGCCTCACTGCGCTGCTGATGGCGGTGCCCTTTGCCTATGACGCGATCCGCATTGCCGGCGCCGGCTACCTCCTGTGGCTTGCGTGGCAGGCGGTGCGCCCCGGCGGGCGATCGAGCTTCGAGGTGCGCGATCTGCCGCGCGACGGGCCAAAGCGGCTGTTCACGATGGGGCTGGTGACCGTCCTGCTCAACCCCAAGGTCGCGGTTCTCTACCTCTCACTGCTCCCGCAGTTCATCGATCCGGCCAAGGGCAGCGTGCTGGGCCAGGCAGTCGTGCTGGGCTCGATCCAGATCGTCACCAGCGTCACGGTCAACGCCGCGATCATCGTCTGCGCCGCCTTCATCGCGCGCTTCTTCCAGCGCCGCCCCGGCTTCGCGCTGGTCCAGCGCTGGCTGATGGGCACCGTCCTCGCCGGCCTCGCCGTCCGGATGGCGACCGAGGCGCGGCGCTAGCCCTTCCCCGGCCTCCGCGAGAGGCCGACGTCAAGATGCGCCCCCGCGTCGAGCAGCACCGTCTCCCCGGTGATCACCCGGCTCGCGGGGTCGAGCAGGTTCACCACCGGCCCGGCGATATCCTCGGCATGGGCCGCCATCTGCATCGGCGTCTGGCTGGCGATGAACTGCTCGAACGCCTCGAACGCCTCCTGCGTCATCCGTTCGCTGAACCAGCCGGTGCCGACATAGCCCGGCGCCACCGCGTTGACCCGGATCGCCGGCGCCAGCACCCGTGCCAGGCTCTTGGTCATCGTCGCCAGCGCGCCCTTCGACGCCGCATAGGCGACCGACGATCCGTTGCCGAACACGCCCGCGACCGACGCGATGTTGACCACCGCGCTCGCCGGCCCCTCGCGCATCGCCGATGCGCAGGCGCGGATCATCTGGAACGGCGCGACGGCGTTGAGCCGGTAGATGTCGAGGAAGTCGTCGGCGCTGAGCGCCTCCAGATCCTCGTGATTGGCGAACTTGGTCTTGCCCGAATTGTTGACCAGCAGGTCGATCCGCCCGAACGCTTCGAGAGCAGCAGCGGCAAGCCCCCGGCACTGCGCATCGTCGGCGATGTCGGCCTTCACCGCGATCGATCCGTTGCCGATCTCCGCCGCCAGCGCCTCGGCGGCGTCCTTGCTCGACGCATAGTTGATCGCGCAGCGCACCCCGCGCTCCGCCAGCCGCCGCACCACCGCCGCGCCGATCCCGGTTCCGCCGCCGGTGACGATCGCGGCCATGCCTTCCATCGAAACGCTCATCTCCGCGCACTCCGCACCATTTTTCGAAGATTGCGTATGGCAGCAAGCGGCCGCTTCGCCTAGCAGTTCATCCGAATCGAGGAGAGAGCATGCAAACCGCCGCCGACATCCTGGCCCAGCCCTTCGCCACCCTGTCCGATCTGATCGCCGCCCATGCGCGCGAGCGCGGGAGCAAGGCCGCGATCATCCATGGCGATCGCAGCCTCACCTATGCCCAACTCGACGCGCGGATGGACGCCATCGCCGCGGCGCTCCAGCGCGACGGCCTCGGCCATGGACAGGCGGTGGCGATCGTCGGCGCGATGGGGCTCGATTATGCCGCGCTCTTCCTCGGCGCGATCCGTGCGGGCGGCGCCCCCGCCCCGGTCGCCCCCTCCTCCACCGGGGACCAGATGGCGGCGATGATCGCCGACAGCGGCACGGGGCTGGTGTTCCTCGACGCCGACGCCGCCGCGACGCTCGGCGACCGCCCGATTGCCGCGAAGCGGGTCGCGCTCGACGCGAGCGACGCGGGCATCGCCTTCGATGCCTGGCTCGGCGATGCGGCCACGCCCGCCCCGGCCGCGATCGCGCCCGAGGATCCGTTCAACATCATCTATTCCTCGGGCACCACCGGCACGCCCAAGGGGATCGTTCAGCCGCACGCGATGCGCTGGGCGCATATCGTGCACAACGCCGCCGCCGGGTTCGGCGATGCGGTGACGATGATCGCCACCCCGCTCTATTCGAACACCACCCTGGTGAGCTTCATCCCGACGCTCGGCTGGGGCGGTACCGCGGTGCTGCTCGGCAAGTTCGATGCGCGCGGCTTCCTCGAAGCGGCGGCGAAGCATCGCGGCACCCATGCGATGCTGGTCCCGGTCCAGTATCAGCGGATCATGGCGGTCGAGGATTTCGACCGCTTCGACCTCACCTCCTTCCGCGTCAAGACCTGCACCAGCGCGCCTTTCTCGCCCGCGCTCAAGGCCGATGTGCTGGCGCGCTGGCCGGGGATGCTGATCGAATATTACGGGATGACCGAGGGCGGCGGCACCTGCGTGCTGATGTGCAACATGTTCCCGAACAAGCTCCACACCGTCGGAATGCCGGTGCCGGGCCACGACATCCGCCTGATCGATGACGAAGGGCGCGAGGTGCCGCAGGGCGAGATGGGCGAGGTCGTCGGCCGCAGCCCGGCGATGATGAGCGGCTATCACGGCCGCAAACAGGCCAGCGCCGACGCCGAATGGTTCGATGCCGAGGGCAACCGCTATATCCGCCACGGCGATGTCGGGCGGTTCGATGAGGATGGTTTCCTCACCCTGATGGACCGCAAGAAGGATCTGATCATCTCGGGCGGGTTCAACATCTACCCGAGCGACCTTGAGACCGAGCTCGCCAGGCATCCCGCGGTACGCGATTGCGCCGTGGTGGGCGTGCCGTCCGAACAATGGGGTGAGACCCCGGTCGGCTTCTATGTCCCCGCCGACGAAACCCCGGCAGCGGAAGTGCTGGCGGCGGTCAACGCGGTGCTCGGCAAGACCCAGCGGCTTGCCGCGCTGCTCCCGATCGACGAGCTGCCGCGCAGCGCGATCGGCAAGGTGCTCAAGCGCGAATTGCGCGACCGCTATCTTGAGGCGCTCCCGGCATGACCTCGCTCCCCGCCCTTCTGGCGCAGGCACAGCGCAGCGAGACGGGCTTCACCACCGGGATCCCGTCCAACTGGCTGCAGGGGCGCACCGCCTATGGCGGGCTCTCCACCGCGCTCGCGCTGGCGGCGGCGAAGCAGATCGAGCCCGACCTGCCCCCGCTCCGTTCGGCGCAGGTTGCGTTCATCGGTCCCCTCGCCGGTCCCGTCACCGTGACCGCGACCAAGCTGCGCCGCGGGCGCAACGCCGCCTTCATTCAGGCGGATATCGTGTCCGAAGCAGGCCTCGGCCTCCGCACCACCTTCGTGTTCATGGCGCAGCTCCAATCGGCCATCGACCACGACGTCACAAGCCCCGCCGCCCACCGTCCGCCGCCGGCCGACGCACCGCTCTACACCGGCCCGGCGGAGTTCTTCACCGGCAACTTCAACTTCTTCGACCTGAAGGCGCCCGGCGCCACCGAATGGCTGCGCTGGGGCCGGCTGATCGACCGCGAGGGCCTGGACGCGGAGGTCGAGCTTATGGCGATGGGCGACGCGCTGCCCCCGGCGGCGTTCAAGCTGTTCCAGAAGATGACGCCACTCTCCTCGCTCACCTGGATCGTCAACATCCTCCAGCCGCGCGCCGTGACCCGCGACGGCTGGTGGCTGCTCGAAGCCCGGACCGACCGCGCCCGCGACGGCTATTCGAGCCAGTCGATGCGGATGTCGAACGCCGACGGCGCGCTGGTTGCGGAGGGGATGCAGGGGGTGGCCATTTTCGGTTGAGTCACGGCAAGGCCGGGCCGTCGGGAAGCGCCGGAACGGCAGCTGACCACCCAATAGCGGATCCCTTTCTAGCCCTCTCCCGCAAGCGGGAGAGGGCTAAGAAGGATTGACGCGCCCTCCCCCTCCCTCCCCGATACAAATTGCGACACTTTCCCGCCGCGCTGACATAGCGCTGCGACAGCGGACGTTCAGAAAGGCACCACCGCGGCACCCCCTCGCCGCCCCGACAGGAGCCTGCCCCGATGAAGAACCTTCTCACTGCCACGGCGATCGGCGCGATGCTTGCCGCCGGTGTCGCGATCGCGATGCAGAGCGAAACCCCCGCCGCAGCCCCGAAACAGCCGATCACCAGGGCCGAGATGCTCGCCCGCGCCGATGCGCGCTTCGATCGAATCGACACCAACAAGGACGGCCAGCTCGACGCGAACGAGCGCAAGGCCGGCGCCGAGGCCGCGCGCGCGGCGATGGCGGAGCGTAAGGGCGGCGAAATGGCCGACTTCATGCCGGGTGCCGGCCGTCGCGGCGGCGGCATGGGCGAGCGCATGCTCGGCCGCATCGACACCAATGGCGACGGCATGATCAGCAAGGCCGAGAACCGCGCCGCCGCCGAGGCCCGCTTCGCGCGGATGGATGCCAATGGCGACGGCACGATCGGCGCCGACGAGCGCGGCAAGGGCATGGGCAAGTGGAAGCGTGGCGGCCGCCGCGGCGCTGCGGCCGAAGGCAGCCCCGTTCCGATGCATGGCGGCAAGCGCCATGAGATGAAGGCCGACGCCAATGGCGACGGCGTCATCACCCGCGCCGAGTTCGACGCGCACAGCGCTGCGCGCTTTGCCGCGATGGACGCGAACAAGGACGGCAGGATCGACGCATCCGAAATGCCGAAGCCGCGCCGCATGCGTGGCGCGACGCCACCCGCCCCTGGCGCACCCCAGGGCGAGTGACCGGCATGCCGGGCGGGCTCTACGACCTCCTCCGTGCCGCCCGCCCGGCACTTTCCGTGCCGGACGAATCTGCTACCCCTGCGGAGATGACCGCAGACACCCCGCATTTGCTGCTCGTCGATGACGAGCGATCGATCCGCGAGCCGCTGGCCCAGTATCTCACCAAGCAGAATTTCCGCGTGACCCAGGTCGCCGATGCGGAGGCGGCGCGCGCGCGGTTGTCGGCCTATGCGATCGATCTGGTGGTGCTCGACATCATGATGCCGGGCGAGGACGGCCTCAGCCTCTGCCGCCATATCCGCGCGACCAGCGACACGCCGGTGATCCTGCTCACCGCGAAGAGCGAGGAGACCGACCGGATCGTCGGGCTCGAGATGGGCGCCGACGACTATGTCGTGAAGCCGTTCTCTCCCCGCGAGCTGGCGGCGCGGATCAAGGTGGTGCTGCGCCGGATGCAGGCGGGCGGCACGCGCCAGCATGCCCCCGAAAGCGGCAGCTTCGCCTTTTCGGGCTGGGTGCTCAAGACCGGCGAGCGCGCGCTGGTCGATCGCGACGGCGTGTCGGTGCCGCTGTCGACCGGCGAATACAACCTGCTGCTCGCGTTGGTGATGCGGCCGCGCGCGGTACTGACGCGCGACCAGCTGCTCGACCTGACGCAGGGACGCGAGGCGGCGGCGTTCGACCGCGCGATCGACAACCAGGTCAGCCGGCTGCGCAAGAAGATCGAGCCGGACGCGAAGAACCCCAGTTTGATCAAGACGGTATGGGGTGGCGGCTACACGCTGGCGAGCGATGTCACCCGGCTATGAGGCGCATCCCCCTTTGGCCCCGCAGCATGATGGGGCAGATGGCGCTGGTGGTCGCCGCAGCGTTGTTTCTGGCGCAAGCGCTCAACTTCGGCCTCGCGCTGCGCGACCGCTCGAGCTTTCGCCTGGCGCAGGCGACCCGACCGGTCGCGATTCGCGTCGCCGATGCGCTCGAACGGGAGGTACAGAACGGCCGCCCGATCCCGCAGGATCGCGGTCGGGTTCGTCGCGCGCCCGGTAACCCGATCCCGCCCTATCTCGAACGCCGCACCGAAGTGCAGGATGAGCTGCGCCGTCAGTTGACCGAACAGGGCGTGACAGCCGGCCGCATCGACACCGGGGTGCGCCAGGTTTCGGACGAACCCTTGCCGATGGAGGAAGGCCGGCGGCCGCGCGGCCGGCGGCCCGGTCCGATCCTGGTGATCGCGATCGAGGTGCCCGGCAAGGGCTGGCTGACCACCGCCGCGCCCTGGGAGCGTTTCCCGCGCCGGCTGTTCTGGCTGCTCGCCGCCCAGACGCTCATTCTCTACGCGATCATGCTGCTGCCGGTGCTGTGGGCGACCCGCCGCATCTCGCGTCCATTGCATGTCCTGGCCGCCGCGGCACGCCGCTTCCAGCCAGGGGTCGAGGCGGAGCCGGTGGCGGAGGCCGGCCCCAGTGACGTGCGCGCGGTGATCTCCGCCTACAATGCGCTGAGCCGCCGCGTCACCGCGATGCTGGACGAGAAGGATCAGATGCTCGGCGCGATCGGCCACGATCTGCGCACGCCGCTCGCTGCCCTCCGCGTCCGCATCGAATCGGTCGAGGACGACGAGGATCGCGCCCGCATGGCCGACACGATCGACGAGATGAACCGCACGCTCGACGACATCCTCAGCCTCGCCCGCCTCGGCCGTCCGAGCGAGGCGCCGACCGAGACCGATCTGTCGGCGCTGATCGACGCGGTCGTCGACGATTTCCGCGAACTCGGCCACGCGGTCGACTATCAGGACGGCCAGCGCCTCATCGTCCGCCTGCGCCCCGCACTGATGCGCCGCGCGGTCCGCAACCTGATCGAGAATGCGGTCAAATATGGCGGCGGCAGTAGCGAGGTCCTGCTCACCGCCGACCCCGCGCAGGTGCGAATCGAGGTCTCCGACCGCGGCCCCGGCATCCCGGCGGAGCAGCTCGCCGCGGTGTTCGACCCGTTCACCCGGCTCGATCCCTCGCGCAACCGCACAACGGGCGGGGTCGGTCTCGGTCTCACCCTCGCCCGCGCGATCGTGCGCGAGGCGGGCGGCGACATCGCGCTCGCCAACCGCGAGGGCGGCGGCCTCTCCGCCACGATCGCGCTACCGCGGCGCTAAAAAGAAAGGCCCCTCCCGCGCGGGGAGAGGCCCTTCCTTGTCCTTCAGGCCGAAGCCCGAATTCAGCCGACGATTTCTTCCGGCTTGAAGAAGAACGCGATCTCGATCGCCGCATTCTCGTCCGAGTCCGAACCGTGCACCGAGTTCGCCTCGATCGATTCGGCCAGTTCCTTGCGGATCGTGCCGGCATCGGCATTGGCCGGGTTGGTCGCGCCCATGATGTCGCGGTTGCGCTGCACTGCGTTCTCGCCTTCCAGCACCTGCACGACCACCGGGCCGGAGATCATGAACTCGACCAGGTCGTTGAAGAATGGACGCTCGCGGTGAACGCCGTAAAAGCCCTCGGCCTGCTCGCGGGTCATCTGGATGCGCTTCGAAGCGACGACGCGAAGGCCCGCTTCCTCCAGCATCTTGGTGACCGCGCCGGTCAGGTTGCGGCGGGTGGCATCGGGCTTGATGATCGAAAAGGTCCGGTTCGCGGCCATGGCCGTGCGGCTCCTGTCATTAGGGGTGGGGATTGCGCGGGCCTCTAGTCGGGCACGGCGGCGGTGGCAAGGGGGAGGCGGCGCAGACGAGGCTCGTCTCTCGCAACGCGATTACGCCCTTCTTGGCCCCTCCCGCTTGCGGGAGAGGGCTAGAACATCTCTAAGCCGCCTGCGCCCAGCGTCCATTCTCGTCCTGCTTCCAGTAGCGCCGCTCGACCCCTTCACGGTCGGCCAGCCCCTTCCACGCGATGCGTGCAGCCCCGATGCTGTCCTCGCCGAAGAAGTGGAACGCCCGGTCGAATTCCAGCGCCGCATCGCGCCATTCGCCGTCGATCAGCGCGACGAAGCGCGCGCCGTTGGCCGGCGCCACCTCGCCCGCGATCAGCACCGGCTGGACCTTGTCGTCGCCCGCCCCCGCCTGTGCATGGGGCAGGAAGCTCTCGGCCTGCCAGGTCCAGAGCGACCCGTCGATCCGCTGGCGCTGATGCGCGTCGGCCGAGACGATCAGCAGCCGCTGGCCGCTCTCCACCACCTTCACCGCGATGCCGGGGAGCGCCCGCTCCAGCGGCGTCACGGTGAGGTGGTAGAAATCGACCTGCATCAGTTTCTCCAGATCCCTGCCGCACGCGGGAGGGGCGGGTCAGCGCTCGAAATTGTCGCGGACGAAGCGGTCGAGCAGGCGCACGCCGTAACCGGTCGCGCCCTTGTCATAGGTGCTGCCGGGCTTGTCCGCCCACACCATGCCCGCGATGTCGAGATGCGCCCAGCGCACGCCCTCGTCGACGAAGCGCTGGATGAACTGCGCCGCGGTGATCGATCCGGCGCCGCGCGGGCCGACATTCTTCATGTCGGCGATCGGGCTGTCGATCAGCTTGTTGTACGCATCGCCCAGCGGGAAGCGCCACAGCAGGTCGCCGGTCGCGCGGCCGGCCGCCAGCAGCTCGTCGGCCAGGCCGTCGTCATTGGCGAACAGGCCGCCATGCTCGCTGCCCAGGCTGATGATCATCGCGCCGGTCAGCGTGGCGAGATCGACGATGGTCCTGGGCGCATGCACCTTCTGGACCCAGGTGATCGCGTCGCACAGCACCAGACGGCCTTCCGCGTCGGTGTTGATCACCTCGATCGTCTGGCCCGACATCGACGTCACGACGTCGCCCGGACGCTGGGCATTGCCGTCAGGCATGTTCTCGACCAGCCCGCACACGCCGATGACGTTGGCCTTGGCCTTGCGCGCGGCGAGCGCCTTCATCGCGCCCGCGACGGCGCCGGCGCCGCCCATGTCCCACTTCATGTCCTCCATGCCTGCGGCCGGCTTGATCGAGATGCCGCCGGTATCGAAGGTCACGCCCTTGCCGACCAGCGCGAGGTCGACGTCGCCCTCTCCCTTGCCGTTCCAGCGCATCGCCAGCAGCCGCGCCTCGCGCACCGATCCCTGCGCAACGCCGAGCAGCGCGCCCATGCCCAGCTTCTCCATCGCGGCGCGATCGAGCACCTCGATCTCGACGCCCAGTTCGGCAAGGTGGCGACAACGCTCGACGAAGCTCTCGGGATAGACGATGTTGGGCGGATCGGAGACGAGGCCGCGGGTCAGGTCGAGCCCTTCGGTGACCGCCGCCTGTTCGGCATAGGCCGCCTCGGTGCCGTCCGCGGCTCCGGCGACGACGATCTCCGCCAGCGTCGGCTTCTGCTTGTCGGTCAGGCGCGTGCGATAGACGTCGTGGCGCCAGCCGCGCTGAACCGCCGCCGCCGCCAGCCGTGCGGCTGCGCGGGCCGTGGGCGCACCGCCCAGGCTCGCCAGGTCGATCGCGATAGCGGTGACGCCCGAGGTCAGGTAGCGCGCAGTCAGCGCGCCGCCGGCACGCTCATAATCCGCCTCGCTGCCCGAACCGACGCCGAGCAGCACCAGCCGGTTCGCGCCGTCGGAGCCGGGCACGAAGATCTCGACGATTCCGCCCGCTTCGCCCTCGAACCGGCCCGCCTTCGCCGCACCGCGCGCAAGCGCCAGCGTGGCGTCGTCCAGCACGCCCGCCGGGATGCGGTCGATGCCGTCCTTCTCGACGGGCAGGGCAACGACACCCGCATCGGCTGGGCGGGCGGCGGAAAATGTTACGCGCATGAAGCTTCCTGTTCCTGTGGATCTTGTCGTGATTTGCGTTCTCTCTAGGCCAGTGCGCGGCGAACGGCAAAGCCTAGGGTCTGACCTCAATTGGAACGGGGTCGAGACGGAGTCGGATTTGGTGTCAGGCCAGGAGCGAGGAGGGAGCGATGGGGTGCATCGTGACGGATGAGCGACGACGCGTGGCGCCAAATTCGGCCCGCCGCTGCGCGGTCGCCCGTGGAAGGCCAATTGAGATCAGATCCTGGACTTGTCCAGCGATTGCGAAGCGAGGCGCAGGGTGCAATAGGGTTGGCGGGTAAGCGCGCAACGGGCGCGGGTGCCGTGTCGGCGTTAAAGGGGTATGGTTCGGACGTGACGCGCAAGGCTCTGCTTCTCGCCGGGATTCTGCCGATCGCGCTGTGCTGTGTGCCTGCCTATGCGCAGGATCTGCAGGACCGGCCGGTCGAACCGCCGCCGCCGTCGGAAACCGCGCTCCCCGCCGATCCCGACCAGATCCAGTTCTCCGCCGATCTCGCCGAATATGATTCGGACGGCGATATCGTGACGATCAGCGGCGACGTTCGCCTGTTCCGCGAGGGCAACCGGCTGCGCGCGGACAAGGTGGTGTGGAACCGCAAGACCGGCCAGGTGCTTGCCTCGGGCAATATCGCGGTCACCAATCCGGAAGGTGACACCGCCTATGGCGACCAGATCGAACTGACCGATTCGCTCAAGGACGGCGCGATCGACAATATGCTCGTCGTGCTCGAACAGGGCGGGCGCCTCGCCGCCGAACGCGGCACGCGCGACGCGAACGGCGTGATCAGCGTCGATCGCGCTGCCTATACGCCTTGCGCGGTGGTCGATTCGAACAACTGCCCCAAGGAACCGTCCTGGAAGATCACGGCGGTGCGCGTCGTCTATGATCCCGCGCGCAAGCGCATGCGCTACAAGGGCGCGCGGGTCTCGCTGTTCGGCTTCGCGACATTGCCGCTTCCGGTGTTCAGCCACTCGGTCGGCGCAGGCAATGCCAGCGGCCTGCTCGCTCCCGCGATCCGCTACGATGCGGTGAACGGCTTCGAGGTCGCCCTGCCCTATTATTTCGCGCTCGGCCCCAATCGCGACGTCACCGTCACGCCGCACGTCTTCACCGATGCGCTGCCGATGCTGCAGGGCGAATATCGCCAGCTCACCGGCAACGGCGCCTTCCGGGTGACCGGCTACGCAACCTACAGCCGCCGCAGCGACGATTTCGTCTCGCCGACTCCCTCGGTGTCGAGCGAATATGCCTTTCGCGGCTATATCGACGCGGCCGGCCGGTTCCAGCTCGATCCCAACTGGAGCGTCAGCGGATCGATGCGGATCGCCAGCGATCGCACCTTCCTGCGCCGCTACGACATTTCGAGCGACGACCGGCTGCGCAACAATATCCGGATCGAGCGGATCGATCGCAATTCGATGCTCAGCATCAACGGCTGGGCCGTCCAGACGCTGCGCCCGACCGAAAGCCAGGGGCTTCAGCCGATCGCCCTGCCCGAAATCGACTATCGCCTGCGCTTCGGCCAGGGGCTGCTCGAAGGCGGGCGGTTCGAGCTTCAGCTCAACAGCCTCGCGATCGGCCGCGCCAGCGGGCAGGATACGCAGCGCGCCTTCGCCTCGCTGCGCTACGACCTGCGCAAGCTCACCGCCTGGGGGCAGGAAATCACCCTCACCGCCTATGGCCGCGGCGATCTTTACAATACCGACGAGATCGCAGCGACCAGCCAGGTCAGCTATCGCGGGCTTGAGGGCTTCCGCGGCCGCGCGATCGGCGCGATCGCGCTCGACATGAAATGGCCGCTGATCGGCGAGGCGTTCGGCGGCGTGCAGCGGATCACCCCGCGCTTCCAGGTCGTCGCCGCACCGCGGATCGAGAATTTCGACATTCCGAACGAAGATGCGCGCTCGGTCGATCTCGAGGATTCGAACCTGTTCGCGCTCAACCGCTTCCCGGGTTACGACCGGTTCGAGGATTCGACGCGCTTCACCTTCGGGCTCGATTATGCGCTGTATCTGCCCGGCCTCTCGATCGAGGCGAATATCGGCCAGAGCTACCGGCTCGATTCGCGGCCGACGATCCTGCCCGACGGCACGGGGATGACCGACCGGCTCTCCGACATCGTCGGGCGGACGGTGGTGCGCTACAAGGATTTCCTGACGTTCACGCACCGCTACCGGCTCGACAAGGACAATATCGCGATCCGCCGCAACGAGATCGACGCCACGATCGGCTCGCGCGATACCTTTGCGACGATCGGCTATCTGCGGCTCAACCGGAACGTCGATTTCGCGCTCGAGGATCTGCAGGATCGCGAGGAAGCACGGGTGGGCGCGCGGGTGAAGGTCACGCGCTTCTGGTCGGTGTTCGGATCGGCGGTGATCGATCTCACCAATGCCGAGGAGGATCCGGCCTCGCTCGCCGACGGGTTCGAACCCGTCCGTCATCGCCTCGGCATCGAATATGAGGATGATTGCCTGCGTCTGGGCGTCACCTGGAAGCGCGATTACCAGACGACCGGCGACGCACGCCGCGGCAGCAGCTACCTGTTGACGCTGGCGCTCAAGAATTTGGGGCGCTAAGCCCCAGTTCAGGCACAATTGGCGACTAAACGCCGCTCTTCCTTCTTCGGGAACGGATTTCAGGTACGGATGACGATGACTCTTAAGGTCGGACATTTCTGCCGCTCGGCAGCGCTGATTCTTGGTATTGCCGGCAGCGCCGCGATCGCTGCGCAGACCGCGGGCGATACGCCGCCGTCCAGCGCGGCCAATCTCGATCTGCCCAAGGAGCTTCAGCTCTTCAGCAAGCCCGATCCCAATGTCCGCAAGCCGACGGCATTGGTGAACGGCTATGTCATCACCCGCACCGATGTCGACCAGCGTTTCGCGCTGTTCGTCGCGCTCAACCAGCTCAAGCTGACCGCGGAGGAGCAGGACCGGCTGCGCCTTCAGGTGCTTCGCCTGCTGACGGACGAGACGATCCAGATCCAGGAAGCCAAGTCGAACGACATCACGATCCCGCAGGATCAGATCGACCGCAGCTTCGCCTCGATCGCCAACCGCTACCAGCGCACCCCTGATCAGATGCGCGCATGGCTGCGCGAAATCGGCTCGTCCGAACGCTCCTTCAAGCGCCAGATCGAAGGCGAAATCGCCTGGCAACGCGTCATCCAGCGCAAAATCGGCTCCCTAATCAACGTCGGCGACGAAGAGGTAAAGTCGATCATCGAGCGGCTTGAGCAGGCTAAGGGAACGGATGAGTTCCAGCTTCGCGAGATCTACATCTCCGCCACGCCCGAACGGCAGGGCGAAGTGTTCCAGGCGATGCAGCAGATGATCCAGCAGATGCAGCAGGGCCGTCCGTTCGAATATTTCGCACAGTTCTCGGAAGCGACGACCCGTTCGGTCGGCGGCGACCTTGGCTGGGTTCGTTCCGGTATGCTTCCTGCGCAGCTTGGCCAGGCGGCGCAGCAGATGCAGGTCGGCCAGGTCGCGGGCCCGATCGAGGTTCCGGGCGGCTTCTCGATCCTCTATCTCGTCGACAAGCGTCAGGTCCTGACCAGCGATCCGCGCGACGCCAGGCTCAGCCTGCGGCAGCTCACCGTGAAGTTCCCGGCGGGCACCACCCAGGCCCAGGCGCAGACCAAGGCATCGGAATTCGCCACCGTCCTCAAATCGACGGCCGGTTGCGGCGCAGTGGGCAAGGCCGCAGAAACGCTAGGCGCCGAGGTCGTGGACAATGATTCGGTACGTGCACGCGACCTGCCACCGCAGCTGCAGGACATCATCCTGAAGCTCCAGATCGGCGAGTCGACGCCTCCCTTCGGATCACCCGAAGAAGGCGTGCGCGCGCTGGTCCTTTGCGGGCGCGACGATCCCAAGACCGCCGCCCTGCCCAACCCGGACCAGATCCGTGAGCAGATCGAGGAAACCCGTACCAACCTTCGTGCCCAGCGCTACCTTCGCGACCTGCGCCGGGACGCGATCATCGACTATCGCTGAGCGGTGACGATTCCGGTCCTCCCCCTTGCGATCGCATTGGGCGATCCTGCCGGGATCGGGCCGGAAATTGTCGCCAAGGCGTGGCGGGATCGTGAACTTCAGGCATTGCCGCCCTTCTTCGCCGTCGGCGATGCGCGCGCGATCGCAGCGGTCTGGGATGGCCCGATCGCCAGCATCGCAAACCCGAGCGAAACCCCGGCGATATTCGGCGAAGCGCTTCCGGTACTCCCGGTCGCCGGTACGAGCGAGATCATTCCCGGTACCCCGGACGATGCAGGCGCACGCAGCGCGCTCGACAGTCTCGAGCTCGCCACCGGTCTGGCCCGCTCGGGTACGGCAGGCGCGCTGGTGACCGGGCCGGTGTCCAAGGCTCAGCTCTACCGCATCGGGTTCACCCACCCCGGCCAGACCGAGTTCATTGCCGAACGCTGCGGCATCGCGCCGGAAAATACGGTGATGATGCTCGCAGGGCCGACCCTGCGGGTCGTTCCGGTGACCACGCATATCCCGCTTGCCGCCGTGCCGCAGGCGATTTCGGTCGAACTGATCATCGCCAAGGCGCGCGTGACGGCGCGGGGCCTCTCGCGCAATTTCGGGATCGACGCGCCGCGGCTCGCCTTCGCAGGGCTCAATCCGCACGCAGGCGAAAGCGGCGCGATCGGACGGGAGGAAATCGAGATCCTCGAACCCGCGATCCGCCAGCTACGGGCCGAAGGAATCGATGTGGTCGGACCGCTTGCCGCCGACACGATGTTCCATGCCCGCGCCCGCGCCACCTATGACGCCGCGATCTGCCTCTATCACGATCAGGCGCTGGTGCCGCTCAAGACGCTGCATTTCGATGAGGGCGTCAACATGACGCTGGGCCTGTCGATCGTGCGTACATCCCCCGATCACGGCACGGCGTTCGGCATTGCCGGGCAAGACATGGCCGAGCCGGGTGCGATGATCGCCGCGATCCGCATGGCTGGTCAGGCGGCAGAGAAGCGGGCATTGGCTGAGGCGTGACCGCCCTTCCCCCGCTTCGTGAAGTCATCCGCAACCATGGGCTGAGTGCCAGCAAGGCGCTGGGCCAGAACTTCCTGTTCGATTCGCAGCTGCTCGACCGGATCGCGCGCGTGCCTGGCGATCTCGAAGGACGGGAAGTATTCGAAGTCGGGCCCGGGCCGGGTGGCCTGACCCGTGCCCTGCTGCAAGCAGGAGCGAAGGTCACCGCAGTCGAACGCGATCGCCGCTGCATCCCCGCGCTGGCCGAGCTGGGTGAAGCGTTTCCGGGCAAGCTCACCGTGATCGAGGGCGATGCACTGGAGGTGGACGCGCCGTCGCTGTTCGCCGGCAAGCCGCATATCGCATCCAACCTGCCCTATAATATCGGCACTGCACTGACGGTGGGCTGGCTCTCGGCAACCTGGCAGCCCTGGTGGGCGAGCCTGACCCTGATGTTCCAGAAGGAGGTCGCCGAGCGCATCGTCGCCGCCCCAGGAACCGGCGCCTATGGCCGCCTCGCGGTGCTGGCGCAGTGGCGGAGCAGCGCGAAGATCGCGATGCCCGTCCACCGCTCCGCCTTCNCCCCGCCGCCCAAGGTGATGTCGGCGGTGGTGCATATCGTCCCGGGCGAGGAGCCGGCAGGCGTCAAGCTCGCGGTGCTCGAGAAGCTGACCGGTGCAGCCTTCGGACAGCGGCGCAAGATGCTGCGCCAGAGCCTCAAGGCCATGCCCGGCGCGGTCGAGGCAGCCGAGAGCATCGGGATCGATCCGACGCGGCGCGCAGAAACGGTAAGCGTCGACGAATTCGTCGCGCTCGCGCGCACGCTGTCTGCCTAGTTGATTTCAGCTGCGCTGAACCCGGCACCGGCAAACGAAAGTCAGCCTTAGTTCTTCTTCGCTTCAGCGGGCGGCGGAACGACCTGCGCGGTCGCGGTCGCGGGCGGCCCCTTGGCAATCGCAGCGGCGAGCTGGTTCGCGTCGGCGCAGCTGGCACCGCACAGCGTCTTCACCCGCGCGAGGTTTTCCTTGGCGCGCTCGACCGCACCCTTTTGCACCATCGCCTCGCCCTGCCCGCGCAGCGCAACGACGTCGTTCGGCTCGAGCGTCAGCGCCTCGCGGTAGAAGCGGATCGCCTTGCCCGGCAGCCCCTGCGCGCGCGCGACTTCGGCGAGCACGATATAGGCCTGACGGTTGCGCGGATCGACGGCGAGCGCGCTTTCGATCAGGTCGTTGGCGCCGTCGAGATTGCCCGCGGCCCGCGCCGCTTTGCCGCGTTCGAGCAACGCGATCGAGCGCGCGTCGATCTGGTCGTCAGCACGCTGGCCATAAAGCGAGGTCGAAACGCTGAGCAGAGCGAGCGCGGCGGCGGCGGACACGACAGTGATACGCATCAGGGACTCCGGACGTAGAATGCGCAGGGCTATCATGTGCGCACCAGCTTCGCGACAAAAAAGCCGTCGGTCGAATGGGACAGCGGGGTCAGGCGCATGCCCGGTCCATGCGGAGTTCCGAGCGGAAGCGCAAGCGGCGCGGCGCTCCAGCCCGGCTGACGGGCCAGAAACGCCTCCACCTGATCCGTCCCTTCGGCATCGAGCAGCGAGCATACGATGTGGATCAGCGTGCCGCCGGGCCTGACCAGCGCAGCGCCGACATCGAGCAGCCGGGCCTGGGTCTCGACCAGCTTTGCCAGTCGCGCGGGTGTGAGCCGCCAGCGTGCCTCCGGGTTGCGGCGCCAGGTGCCGGTGCCCGAGCACGGCGCGTCAATCAGCACGACATCGGCGGTTCCCGTCCAATCGGCGAGCGGTTCGCTCTCGCGGCCCGGGTTGAGCAGGCGCGTTCCGACGATCGAAACCCCCGCCCGCTCGGCCCGCGGCAGCAGGCGCGAGAGGCGCGACCGATCGGAGTCGGAGGCGAGCAGTTCGCCCCGGTTCCCCATCGCGGCGGCGAGGGCAAGCGTCTTGCCGCCACCGCCTGCGCACAGATCGACCACGCGCATTCCGGGCTGAGCACCCGCGGCAAGCGTGACGGTCTGGCTGCCCGCGTCCTGCACCTCGATCCAGCCATCGGCATAGGGCTGCGTCTTCTCGACCGGCGTATCGGACGGAAGGCGGAGCGCCGCAGCGAGCCCATCAACCGGCAGCGCATCGGGCAAGGCGGCCCGAACTTGCGCGACACTGGCCTTGAGCGTGTTGACTCGCAGGTCGAGTGGCGCCCGACCGAGCATTGCCGCCGCCTGATCCGTACCGATGCCCGATGCGGCGAGCCCCTCGATCAGCCAGCCAGGCGCGATCCCGGCTTGCGCGACCGGTTCACCGGCGGCACGCGGCGCCGGGCCGTAGGATGAACCGTCGAAGGTTGCGGCCAGCGCCACATCAGTGGCCGCGAGCGCCAGCAGCGCAGCGCGCCCGCTCCCCGGCCGTTCGCCGCAGAAGCGGATCGCGTCGTAGATCAGCCCGCGGATCGCACGGCGGTCCTTCGACCCGGCATAGCGGCGCGCCACGAACCCGCGCTGGATCAGCACGTCCGCGGAGGCTCCGCCGTCCCGCGCCGCGACGATGATCTGGTCGAGCAGCTCGATCGCCGCCTGGGTACGTGCGGCGGGTGTCATGCCCGCCGATCCGGGTGACAGGTCGATTGACAAAGTTGACGCGACACGCGTGTTTTCGCTGCAATGATAGCACGCGGGGCGTGTGGCATCGACGAGGGGAATTCAGACTGCATTGCTGGTACGGCAAAGCAGATGGGTTCGAATATTGGAAGGGGGAAGCATGGGACACAAAGCGATCCGGCCGATGAAGCCGCGCGATCCTCACGAGCAGCATCGCGCCGCGACGCCGCTGGAATTGCTGTTCGACCTCGTCACGGTGATCGCTATCGCCGCCGCCGCGGCATCGCTGCATCACGGCATTGCAGCGGATCATGCAGCGGAGGGAGTCGTCCGCTACCTGTTCACCTTCTTCGCGATCTGGTGGGCATGGATGAACTTCACCTGGTTCGCGTCGGCCTATGACAATGACGATGCACCGACCCGGCTGCTGACGATGGTGATCATGGGCGGCGCGCTGCTGATCGCCGCGGGCATCGAACGCTTCTCCGCCCATCTCGACATCAGCCTGGTCGTGGCGGGCTATGCGGTGATGCGCGTGGCGATGATCGCGCTGTGGTTGCGCGCGGCGTGGCACGACGCGGCGCGGCGCCCCTGTGCGCTGCGCTATGCCGCCGGGATAGCGATCGCCCAGATCTACTGGATCGGCCTTTATTTCCTCGGCGATCCGCATTCGCCCGTGTTCGTCGCGCTGATCCTGCTGGGCTGGCTTATCGAGCTTGCCGTGCCGGCCATCGCCGAGCGCGCGGGCATGACGCCGTGGCATCGGCATCATATCGTCGAGCGCTATGGCCTGCTGACGATCATCGTGCTGGGCGAGGTGCTGCTGGCGGCGACACTGGCACTCGAGAAGGCTTGGGACGGCAGCTTCGACGTGCGGCTGGTGCATACTGCCATCTCCGCGCTGGTGATCACCTTTGCGATGTGGTGGCTCTATTTCGCGCGCGAAGAGCAGCTTTCGAGCACCAGACTGAGCCGCGCGCTGCAATGGGGCTATGGCCATATGATCGTCTTCGCATCCGGCGCAGCGGTTGGCGCAGGCTTTGCCGTGCTGGTCGAGATCCTCACCGGCCATTCCAAGATCGGAATACGGGCCGGCGATCTGGCGGTGGCGATCCCGCTTGGCATCTACTTCCTGGCGCTGTGGCTTGTGCGCGACCGGTTCGAACTGCACGGGGCGGCACGCTGGGTACTGCCGGTGTTCGCGGCGGCGGTGATCGCCCTGCCCTTCGCCTTCCCCGCGCTGGAGGCGATCGCCGCGCTGGCCGTGGCGGCGGTAGCGATCCGCGCGGCGCTGGCCGCCCGCAGCGTCAGGGCGGAGTCTGCCGCTTGATCCCATAGTCGATCCGGATCCGCACCCATTCGCCGATCTTCGGCTGGCCGCCAAGCCGCGGCGGGCGGACGCGGAACTGCCAGGCGGCGGCGAGCACCGCACGGGCGATCTTCGAGCCTTCGGGATACTCGTCGAGCATAATGCAATCATCGACCCGGAAATCGGGCACGGTGCGGCACGCGATCAATCCCCAGCCCGGCCCGCTCGCGGTGGAGAGATAGCCGCTGAGTTCACTGTCATAGGGCTCGCGATACCAGGCCGCGGCATAGAGCGGTTCGCCGCGCGGCCCCCTGCCCTCGACCCGCGGCGTATCGCCGGGCAGGCTGGCGAGGTTGGGCGGTCCCGCGGCACGGCGCGGCGCGGCCGGCGCGACAGGCTGGCGTGGAAGCGCCGCGATATCCGGCATTCGCCCGAGCGGTATGTTGAGCAGCACGGGCGGTGACGGCTGGGGCTGGGGCTGCGGAACGGGCGGCTGCGGCGCTGGGTCGGGCTGGGTCTCCGCAGGCTGGACCCGCGCCGGATTCGGAGCGGCACTTGGCGCGGGCTTATCCTCGGTTTCGGCTTCGGGCTCGGGTTCGGGCGTCACCCCGAACACCGTCATGCCCGCATCCCCGTCCTCGCGGCCGACGATGTCCGGTGCCAGCGTGAAGATCATCAGCACGACCAGAAGCTCGACCAGCAACGCGAGCACGAAGCCGCGCGTGCGCGTGCCGAACCGGTCGCGCAGACGATCGAGACGTGAGGGTGCGGGAGAATCCGGCTGGGACAATGAACCTCGGGAAACAGAAGCGGCGCGGACGGGGCGTGGCTAGGACGGCAATAGGACTAGAATATGTCGGACTCAGCGCAACCGTTCCGCAAGGAAATCGACAAAGACGCGAACGCGGGCCGGGGTGTTGGCACCACCAACGAACACGGCGTGGATCACCTCGATATCCCCGGGGTTGAATTCCTCAAGGACCGGGACAAGCCGACCGTCGGCAAGCTCATCCGCGACGCTGAACGCGCCCACGCGCGTGATCCCGACCCCGGCGGCGGCGAGCTGGCCCAGTGTCTCGCCATTATTGGCCTCGATATTGCCGGTGACGGTCATCGCATAGTCGCTCTGTCCGTCGCAGAACGGCCAGACCGGTTCGGCGCGGCGAAAGTTGAAGTTGAGGCAATTATGGTCGTGCAGGTCCGCGGGTACGCGCGGGGTACCGTAGCGGGCAAGATAGTCGGGCGAGGCGACGATCACCCGGCCATTCTCCCCCAGCTTGCGCGCGGTGAGGCCACTGTCGGCGAGCGGGCCGAAGCGGATCGCGACATCCGCCTGCCCCGCCGCCACATCGACGATCGAATCGCTCAGGCTGATGTCGACCAGGATATGCGGATAGAGGCGCGCGAACTCGCCGAGCAACGGGACGATGCACAGTCTTCCATGTGAAAGCGCAGCGCTGACCCGAAGCCGCCCGCGTGGCGCCCCTTGGTCGGCGATCGCCTGCTCGGCATCATCGAGATCGGTGAGGATGCGGCGGGCAGCGCCGAGATAGGCCTGCCCCTCCGCGGTCAAGGTCAGCGCGCGGGTGGTGCGGAGCAACAGGCGAACGCCCAGCCGCGCCTCGATCCGGTCGACGGTGCGGCTGACCGCGGAGGGGGTGAGACCCAGCACACGCCCCGCGGCCGAAAAGCTGCCCTGCGCAGCGACTGCGGCAAATACTTCAAGTGAGCGGGCACGATCGGCACCGCCTTCCATCTTTGCATCCATGGCAAAAATCCTTCGCGTCGACGCCACCTACAAGGCTTATCGGCCAGCGTCCATCTGTGCGTCGAACGCTATCAGGGAGTGTATGATGGAATACCGGCAATTGGGCGCTTCGGGACTTCGCGTACCCGTACTGAGCTTTGGTGCGGCAACCTTCGGCGGCACCGGGCCGCTGTTCAGTGCATGGGGCACCAGCGATGCGGCGGAGGCGCGGCGATTGGTCGACATCTGTCTTGAGGCTGGCGTAAACCTGTTCGACACCGCAGACGTTTATTCGAACGGCGCTTCCGAGGAAGTGCTGGCGGAAGCGATCAAGGGCCGGCGGGACCAGGTGCTGATCTCAACCAAGACCGGGCTTCCGCTCGGCGACGGGCCTGCCGACTGGGGCGTGTCGCGCTCGCGGCTGATCGCAGCGGTCGATGCGTCGCTCAAGCGGCTCGGCACCAACCATATCGACATCCTCCAGCTCCATGCCTTCGACGCGCATACTCCGGCCGAGGAACTTCTGGCGACGCTCGACACGCTGGTCGCGCAGGGCAAGGTCCGCCACACCGGCGTCTCCAACTATCCCGGCTGGCAGCTGATGAAGGCGCTCGCCGCCGCCGACCGTCATGGCTGGCCGCGCTTCGTCGCGCACCAGGTCTATTATTCGCTGATCGGGCGCGCCTATGAGGCCGATCTTATGCCGCTCGCCGCCGATCAGGGCATCGGCGCACTGGTTTGGAGCCCGCTCGGCTGGGGGCGCCTCACGGGCAAGATCGGGCGCAACCGTCCGGTGCCCGCGGGCAGCCGCCTGCACGATACCGAACAGTTCGCGCCGCCGGTGAGCGAAGAGCATCTCTACAAGGTGATCGATGCGCTCGAGGCCGTGGCGGAGGAAACGGGCAAGACCGTGCCCCAAGTCGCGATCAATTGGCTGCTCCAGCGCCCTACAGTCTCGTCGGTGATCATCGGCGCCCGCAACGAGGAGCAGCTGCGGCAGAATCTCGGCGCCGTCGGCTGGTCGCTGACCCGCGAACAGGTCGCCGCGCTGGATACGGCGAGCGACGTGCTGCCGCCCTACCCGCATACCCCCTATCGGCAGCAGGAGGGCTTTGCCCGCCTCAATCCGGCGATCGTTTGATTGCGGCACCGGCCGAACCTTCCAGCAAGACTCTGAACCGGAAAGCCGCGACAATGAAGCTCAATCCTCCATTGCTCGCGCTCGCCGCGGGCGCCTTCGGCATCGGCGTGACCGAGTTCGCCCCGATGGGCCTGCTGCCCGTTATCGCCAACGATCTGGGCGTTTCGATCCCCGCCGCCGGGCTGCTGGTCAGCGCCTATGCGCTGGGCGTGCTGATCGGCGCCCCGCTGATGACGCTGACCACCGGGCGCGTGCCGCGACGGACGCTGCTGATCGGTCTTGCCGCGATCTTCACGCTCGGCAACCTGCTGTCCGCCGTCGCCGACGGCTATTGGACACTGCTCGCGGCGCGCGTGCTTACCTCGCTCAATCATGGCGCGTTCTTCGGCGTCGGATCGATCGTCGCAGCGAGCGTGGTCGCGCCCGACCGCAAGGCCGGCGCGGTCGCGGCGATGTTCATGGGGCTGACGGTGGCGATCATCGTCGGTGTGCCGCTCTCGACCTGGGCGGGCGAGCATCTCGGCTGGCGTGCGTCTTTCTGGGCGATTGCGGGGCTGGGCGTGGTGACGATGGCGGCGCTACGCTTCACCCTGCCCGCGATGCCAGCGCCGGAAGGCGGCAATGTAGCCGACGAGTTGCGCGTGCTGGCGCGCAAACCGGTGCTCGCCGCGCTCGGCCTCACCGTGATCGGCTCGAGCGCGATGTTCACCGTGTTCACCTACATCACCCCGATCCTGCAGACCCAGACCCGCGCTTCGCTGGCGTTTGTTACGGCGATGCTGGTGGTCTATGGCGTAGGCCTCACCGTGGGCAACTGGCTGGGCGGCAAGTTCGCCGACAAGTCGGTCGATCGGACGCTGATCATCACCCTCGCCTCGCTGTCGGCGGTGCTGGTCGCTTTCGCTGCACTGATGCCCTTCCATGCGCCAGTCACGGTCCTGGTGTTCCTGTGGGGCGTGGCGAGCTTCGCACTGGTCCCGCCGCTTCAGGTGCGGGTGATGACCGCCGCGGCGGATGCGCCCAACCTCGCCTCGTCGGTCAATATCGGCGCGTTCAACCTCGGCAACGCGATCGGCGCGGCGCTGGGGGGCGCGGTGATCGCTGGCGGGCTGGGTTATCCGGCGGTTTCGCTGGCGGGCGCGGCGACCTCCGCGATCGGCCTGATCATGGTGCTGTTGGCGCGCCGCGGAAGCGTCCCGGCCGAGGGAGAAAGGCTGGCTGCGGGCACCTGTTGAGCGTGCTTCGATCCAATACTTAAGTTTTCACTTGACTATTGGCCACCCGATTCGTTAGTTAAGTGCATGCTTAAGCATCAAGACGTCGATACCCTGCTTCGCGCGTTGGCCGAACCGACCCGTCGGTCGATCATCGAGCGATTGAGCAACGCCCCGGCTGCGGTCGGGGAGTTGGCCAAGCCCTATGACATGTCGCTCGCGGCGGTCATGCAGCATCTGCAGGTGCTGGAGGCGGCGGGGATCATCGCAAGTGAAAAGGTCGGGCGTTCCCGCATCTGCCGGCTGGAGCCGGAAGGGATGGACGCGCTCGCCCTGTGGATCGAAGCCAGGCGTCATCCGTCCGAGCGCAAGCTGGACCGGCTGGCCGCCTTCCTCAACGAAACCGGAGACAAGCCATGACCGATACCACTGCCACCAAGCCCGCCGTGCACAGCACCTTCCGCATCGAGCGCTTCTACAATGCCAGCCCGGACCGCGTGTTCGGCGCCTTTTCCAACCCCGACTCCAAGCGTCGCTGGCTGATCGAGGGCGAAGGATGGGAGATCTTCGAGTACACACCGTCTTTCGAGATCGGCGGCCATGAGCGCTCGCGCTTCGCCTATCAGGGCGGGCCGGAGATCCTCAATGAGACCATCTATCAGGACATCGTCCCTGGCGAGCGGCTGGTCTATTGTTACCGCATGGCGATGGCAGGCGCGCCGATGTCCGCGTCGCTGACCACGATCGAGCTGGTCGAGAAGGACGGCGGAACGCTGCTCATCCAGACCGAGCAGGGCACCTATCTCGACGGCCATGACGACGGCACGATGCGCGAACAGGGCTGCCGCGAGCTGCTTGAGGCGCTTGCCAAGGAGGTCGAGGGCTGAAGCCCTGGAGGGGCGCGGCGATGGCCGCGCCCCTCTTTCATCGATACCTCAACAACCAGTTCCACATCGTTACATGATCAAATAATCTCAAACAGCACGCGCCTAGTATGAAATAAATCAATTACGATTCGGGTTTTGATATCTGACAAAATAGATCTGGGCTCCGTCGATATACGTCGCATGAATCCGGATTTCTATTTCTGATTATTTCATGCTATACGATCTGCGCTGACGTCGCTTGCGACGGATATTGGGCCGCCTAGGCTCCTCCCTTTGTCCATTTCTAGCCTCGCCGAAGCCGGGATGCACTGCCGTTAGCGCATGCCCGCCCTGGGACAAAGGAACCCAATATGATCACCGGAACCGTAAAATTCTTCAATCCTGACAAAGGCTTCGGCTTCATCGCGCCCGAAGGCGGGGGTGGCGATGCCTTCGTCCACATCTCCGCGGTTGAGCGCGCCGGGATGCGGACGCTGGATAAGGACCAGCGCGTCACCTACGAGCTCGAGACCGACAACCGCGGCAAGACTTCGGCCGTCAATCTCCAGTCCGCCTGATCCGAACCGGCTGAGGGGCGCTCGCACGGGAGCCCCTCGCCTCTCCCTTGCTAACGGAGATCCAATGTCCAGAGCACTCAATATCAATGCCACCAAAGACGAAGTCATCGCCGCTTGCGCCAAGCACAAGGTGCCGATCAGCGCGATCGAAACCCTGCTGTCGGGCGGCACGCGCGTCGTCATGAACAATGCCGATGATACGGCACGCATCGCCAAAGCCTATGGGTCTAAGGTGATGACTGGGAAAGCGACCCGCGTTCCGACCCGAATGAGCCGGCAATAGGGTGGCGGGAGAACCGCGCATGGCAGCATATCGGGAACCCGGCTTTGAGGAGCGCGCGGCGCTGGCCGCACGCGCCAAAAGTGCCGCGCTGGCGCGTCTGCGGGCAAGGCCGCCCATCGACGAAGCCGAGCGGGCGGCTCGCGCTGCCCGAGCGCTTAAGCGCGAGACTGCTGCGGAGGAGAAGCGTGCTGCAAAGCGCATGACTCGCGAAGCGGCTGCCGCACTCAAACGCATCGCCACGGCCGAAATATCCGCTGTGGAGGATACGCAGGCCAACGCGACCGGGACGACCGAAGCCGATCGCAAGGCGGCCCGCGACGCCCGCTATGCTGCACGCAAGGGCAGGAAGTCGAAATAGGCCGGGTGGCACCCCGATAGCCGAACCAACAATCGCCGAGAGGAGCCGAACAATGGCCAAAAGTCAGAAAAGATCGAACCGAGAAGTGCGCAAACCCAAGGCGACCAAGGAGCCGAAGCCCAACGCGTCGAACCCTTCCCAAAAGGGCAAGCCGGTCGAGATGACGACGCTGAAAACCTGACCGGCGGGCGCTTCGGCTGCCCGGCCCCTAGCGCGTCGGGTAGTTGGGCGCCTCGCGCGTGATCGTCACGTCATGGACATGGCTCTCGCGCAGGCCTGCGCCGGTGATGCGGACGAAACGGCCCTTCTTCTGCAGGTCGGGGATCGTCGCCGCGCCGGTATAGCCCATCGCGGCCTTGATGCCGCCGACGAGCTGGTGGATCACGTCCTTTGCCGGGCCCTTGAACGCCACCTGTCCCTCGATCCCTTCAGGAACGAGCTTGAGCTGGTCCTTGATGTCGCCCTGGAAATAGCGGTCGGCCGAGCCGCGGCCCATCGCGCCGACGCTGCCCATGCCGCGATACGATTTGTAGGCGCGGCCCTGATACAGGAAGGTCTCGCCCGGGGCTTCCTCGGTCCCCGCGAGCAGCGAGCCGACCATGCAGGTCGATGCGCCCGCCGCCAGCGCCTTGGCAAGGTCGCCCGAGGTGCGAAGCCCGCCATCGGCGATCACCGGCACGCCCGACTTGGCGGCCTCGTTGGCGCTGTCCATCACCGCGGTGAGCTGCGGCACGCCGACCCCCGCGACGACGCGGGTGGTGCAGATCGATCCGGGGCCGATGCCGACCTTCACCCCGTCCGCGCCCGCGCCGATCAGCGCCTTGGTCGCCTCGCCCGTCGCGACGTTGCCGGCGACGACCTGAACGCGATTCGAGAGCTTTTTCACCCGCTCAACCGCGCGCGCAACGTCCTTGTTGTGGCCGTGCGCGGTGTCGATCACGATCAGGTCGACTTCGGCATCGACCAGCGCCTCGGTGCGCTCGAAGCCCTTGTCGCCGACCGTCGTCGCGGCGGCGACGCACAGGCGGCCTGCACTGTCCTTGGTCGCGTCGGGATAGGTGACCGCCTTCTCGATATCCTTGACCGTGATCAGCCCGACGCAACGATAGGCATCGTCGACCACCAGTAATTTCTCGATCCGGCGGGCGTGGAGCAGGCGGCGCGCCTCTTCCTGTCCGACCCCGATCGAAACGGTGGCGAGATTCTCGTGCGTCATCAGCTCGCTGACCGGCTGCTTGGGATTCTCGGCGAAGCGCACGTCGCGATTGGTGAGGATGCCCACCAACTTGCCCGACGCTTCGGTAATTGGAATACCGCTGATTTTGTGCCGTGCCATCAACGCCTGCGCCTCGGCCAGCGTTCCGGTGGGGGTCATAGTGATCGGATTGACGACCATCCCGCTCTCGAATCGCTTGACGATCCGCACCGCCTCGACCTGCTCCTCGATCGACAGGTTGCGGTGGAGCACGCCCATCCCGCCGAGCTGCGCCATGACGATCGCCATATCGGCCTCGGTGACCGTGTCCATCGCCGAGGAGAGGATCGGGATATTGAGCTTGATGTCGCGCGTCACATGGGTGCGGGTGTCCGCCATGCTCGGCAACACTTCGGATTCGCCCGGATAGAGAAGGACGTCGTCGAAGGTGAGACCGAGGGGGATATCCATATGTGCGCCAATGTCCTGAGTCGGAAGTTGGCGGCCCATGTAACCGTGGATACCGCTATGCGCTAGGGGGTGGAGTCGATCGTCAGGCAGCCGCCCGCTCAAGGAGAGGGTAGAGGGTGCGCTGTTCCTGCAGAATACGGTCGCGCATCATCTTCTGTACCACCACCGATGCCGCGCGATATCCGTCCCAGTCCGCGAGCGCCTGATCGATCGACCAGCGGCTGATATGGCTGGAAGACGCCGCGACATGCTCTGCATTCTGCTCGCGCAGCGCACGCACGTTGGGCCGTTCGCTGGAGAGTGCGCTGATCATCAGCAGATCGCACGCCGCATCCACGATCTTGCGTCGCTCAGCACTCGCCTTGCTCAGCTTCCAGCGTGTATCTGCGAGCTTCGCCCTGTCCGGCATCGCATCCCGGGTCAGCCTCTCCAGCTCGTTAAGGCAGGAGAGCAACGCGTCATGCGCGCGCTTGAGCTCCCAAAGCACCCTCGCCTCCTTCCACGCGCCGCGACGGGACGATGGCCTGTGCGGCGTCTATGTCTTCAATCATTCGATCGCCGAAACGTTCCGTGTCGCCATGCGCCGATCCGCACCGGCCGCAATCACGGCGCCGATCGCATAGGCGAACAGATCCCTGACGTCGAAACCGGTGCCGAGTACGACTCGCAGCCATGAGTGATGGGCGAGGCCGAGGATGTGCAGGATGCCGATCAGCTGGCCCAATTCGATGGCCACCGCGACCGAAAGCGCGACCGCCGCCGCCGTCCACGGCCCCGCTGCAGACACTGCGCGGATCGCCATGAAGACGAGGATCACGGCCAGCACGTCGCCCAGATAGGGCCGGACGAAGGCATCGTTCACGAACAACGCGATCAGCACCTCTACCGCAAGCAGCACCAGCGCGGCAATGGCGTGGCCAGTCCGGAAGGTCACCCCGCCCGCGCCAGCAGCAGCTTCGCCTGTTCGACGTGCATGTCCTCGATCATCCGGTCCTTGTACCGCTCGGCGCCACCGCCCGCCGCGGCGATCAACGCGCGGGCATCGTCCAGTTCGACCGGCGACGGATCGAACGCGGCGCGGACGATGTCGATCTGGTTCGGATGGATCAGGCTCTTGCCGTCAAAGCCCAGCAACCGCCCCTCCGCCGCCTCGACGGCAAGACCATCGCCATCGTCGAGCCTGTTGAACACACCATCGAGCACCCAGATTTCAGTCGCGCGTGCCGCCAACACGATCAACTGAAGCGAAAACTGCATCTGCGCACGTCCCGCCGCAGGGGGCAGCCTGAGCGAGGCGGCAAGGTCATTGGTGCCGGCGATCAGCCCCGCCATCTCAACCCCCGAACCGGTCGCGCCGGCGATCGCCCCGGCATGCATCNCCCCCGCCGCGGTCTCGATCATCGCCAGCACCGGGCGTTCGGAATGGAACGCAGCCCGGACGATCGTCTCCGCCTTCTCGACCTTGGGCACGATCACATGCGTCGCGGCGGATTTCCTGACCGCCTCCAGATCCTCAATCCAATGCGCACTGTCCTCGGCGTTGACGCGGATGCCGAACAGCCGGTCGCCGAACCCCTCCGCCGACTGTGCAGCCTCCCGGGCCGCATCCTTGTCCCCGGCCTTAACCGCGTCCTCCAGATCGAGGATGATCATATCGGCGGCGAGCGTCCGCGCCTTCTCGATCGCGCGCGGGTTCGACGCGGGCAGGAACAGCGCGGTGCGCGGAGCGATGTAATGGACTGTGCTCATCGCTGCTCTATGCTAGCATCCGCCGGACAATGCGAGGTCCGGCGATTTCTGGGGGAGTGACATGGAACTGACGGTTGGCGCCTTCTTCGTCGGCATGCTGCTGGTACTGCTCTACCTCTTCTCCAGCATCAAGATCGTCCGGCAAGGCTATGAATATACGATCGAGCATTTCGGTCGTTTCACCGCCGTGGCAAAGCCCGGATTCAATCTCTACCCCGCCTTCTTCTACCGGGTCGGCCGCCGGGTGAACATGATGGAGCAGGTGATCGACATTCCGGGTCAGGAGATCATCACCAAGGACAATGCCATGATCTCTACCGATGGCGTGGTGTTCTTCCAGGTGCTGGACGCGGCCAAGGCGGCCTATGAGGTGTCGGACCTCTATGTCGCGCTGCTCCAGCTGACCACGACCAACCTGCGCACGGTGATGGGCTCGATGGACCTCGACGAGACGCTGTCGAAGCGCGACGAGATCAACGCGCGGCTGCTGTCGGTAGTCGATCACGCGACCACGCCCTGGGGCGTCAAGATCACCCGCGTCGAGATCAAGGACATCCGCCCGCCTGCCGACATCGTCAACGCAATGGGCCGCCAGATGAAGGCCGAGCGCGAGAAGCGCGCCAACATCCTCGAGGCCGAAGGCTCGCGCGCGTCGGAGATCCTGCGCGCCGAGGGCCAGAAGCAGGCCCGCATCCTCGAGGCCGAGGGTCGCAAGGAATCGGCCTTCCGCGACGCCGAGGCCCGCGAACGCGCGGCGGAAGCCGAGGCCAAGGCGACCGAGCTGGTGTCGCAGGCGGTCGAGTCCGGCTCCGCCGCGTCGCTCAACTACTTCATCGCGCAGAAATATGTCGAAGCGGTCGGCAAGTTCGCCACCTCGCCCAACGCCAAGACGATCCTGTTCCCGGTCGAGGCAACGCAGCTGATCGGCACGCTGGGCGGGATCGGCGAGCTGGCGAGGGACGCGCTCGGCAAGATCGATGCCCCCGCCGCGTCGCCGGCTGCTCCGGCCCGCACGCGCCAGTCGCCCTTCGTGCAGAAGGAGGGNGAATGAACTGGAGCGAACAGGGCGGCTTCATCTGGCTGATCCTCGCCGCGGTACTGGCGATCGCCGAACTGATGCTGCCGGGCGTCTACCTGACCTTCATTGCGATGGGTGCGGCGGTTACCGGCGTGCTGGCGCTGATCTTCCCCGAACTGGGGCCGGTAGGGCAATTGGTGAGCTTCGCCGCCTGGTCGACGGTGTTCGTGCTGGTCGGCAAGCGCTGGTACGGCGCGAACCCGGTGCCGAGCAGCGATCCCGATCTCAACAATCGCGCTGCACGCATGATCGGCCAGACGGTGACGGTGGTCGAGGCGATCGAGGGCGGCACCGGCCGGGTGCGCGTCGGCGACGGCGAATGGCCGGCGGAGGGTCCTGACCTTGCGGCCGGCGCCAAGGCCAGGATCGCAAGTGTGCGCGGCGGCGTCGTTGTGGTCGAGGCGGTGAAGGCGATCGAGGGGTGATGCTCCCATCGCTGCTGTGGATGGCGATAGCCTCGATGGCGCCCGCACCGGATNCCCTCCCGGCGGCACGCTATTTCCCGGCCGAGCTTTCCAATCCGGCTTGCGCAAACAGCAAGCCGGAGCCGGTCAGCGATTTTCGCAAGGCATGGTATTCGAAACACCTGCGCAACGCAGGCGAACCGTCAATGTCTGCACGTATCGAGGGGATTGAACGTACACGCCGTTCGGCGCTGCGCTTCACCTGGCTACGCAGCTTCCACAAGCCCGTAATCGTCAGGATAGAGGAATGGGGCTCGGCACGCCCCCGGCTCCTCGCTGTCGAGATGGCCGGCCGCGGCGGCTATGGCGGNGGTGAGGCTATCCGGCGGATCGACCGGAAGCTGTCCCTTGCCGAGGGCAAGGCGTTACGCCAGCTCTGGACCCGGGCAAACCCGTTCACACACCAATCGCCGCCTTGCGGTCGCATGATGGACGGCGCGCGATGGATCATCGAGACCGCCGGTCCCGGCGGATATCGCTTCATCGACCGGCAAAGCCCCGATAACGGCCCGGTGCGCGAAGTCGGGCTGGCGTTGCTTGGGCTGACCGGATGGGAAGTCGGCGACATCTACTGACCCGGATCAGTTCCCCGCCGCCTGACCGATGCGCGTCGCCGCGATGCGCGAACCATGCTATGGTCGATCGCTGACGGGAGAGTCGAAAGGTCGCGTCCTCATTTGATGGAGGCACAGCATGACTGCATCGATCGACGAAGCAAAACTCCACGCGTTCATTGGCAAGATGCTCGGCGATCTGGGCGGCGCCATGTCCGTCCCGACCGTGCGCATCGGCCTGCGGCTGGGGTTGTTCGAGGCACTGACTCAGGGGCCCGCCACCGCGGCTGAGCTCGCGGCCCGTGCAGGCGGGCTGCACGAGCGCTATGTCCGCGAATGGGCGCTGGCGCAGGCTGCCAACGGCTATATCGGTTTCGACCCGGCGACCCAGCGCTTCAGCATCTCGCCCGAGCAGGCGATGGTCTTCGTCAATCCGGACAGCCCGGTCTATCTCGCCGGCGCGTTCGAGCTGATCGCCGCGATGATCGAGGCGGAGCCGAAGGTCGAGGCGTGCTTCCGCCACGGCACCGGCGTACGCTGGGGCGATCATGCCGGCTGCCTGTTCTGCGCGACCGGCGCCTTCTTCCGCCCGGGCTATGTCAACAATATCGTCCAGGCGTGGATCCCCGCGCTGAATGGTGTCGAGGCCAAGCTGCGGAGCGGCGCGAAGGTCGCGGACGTGGGCTGCGGTGTCGGCTTCTCCACCTTGCTGATGGCGGAGGCGTATACGGAGAGCGAGTTCACCGGCTACGATTTCCACGCCCCGTCGATCGAGGAAGCGCGCCGTCACGCGCAGGCGCATGGTCTGAGCGATCGGGTGCGCTTCGAGGTCGCCACGGCAAAGGACATACCGGACAGCGGCTTCGATCTCGTGACCATGTATGATTGCCTGCACGACATGGGTGATCCGCGCGGGTGCGCGGCGCATATGCGCGGCATCCTTGCGCCCGGCGGCACCTGGATGATCGTCGAGCCGATCGCCGGGGACAGTCCCGAGCAGAATTTCAACCCGGTCGGGCGGCTCTACTACAACGCATCGACGATGATCTGCGTCCCGACCTCGCTCGATCAGGAAGTCGGCGAGGGGCTGGGTGCGCAGGCGGGCGAAGCCAGGCTTGCTCAGATCGTCCGCGACGCGGGGTTCGAAGAGGTCAGGCGAGCGACCGAAGGGCCGTTCAACATGGTGCTCGAAGCCGTCTGAGCGGCAGGCCGGACGCCCCCGCGCGCTTGCCGCCCTCCGCCAGACGCGGCATAGCGCACGGCAGATGAAGCTCGCTGACCGAACCATCTGAAGCGTTCCCGCGCCGACGCGTGAGGAACCCTAAAGCCGGACGCCCGCGCCCGGCTCGCCGCGTCATATCCATTCGGCGCCTGCGCGTGCCGCACGCCGATTTCAGCGAGTTTGCCATGAGCAACTATTTCGAGAGCCCGTTCAAGGGCATTCCCCTCGACCGTCAGGTCACCCACCCCAATATCCGGGTCGGGCGCTACAGCTATTATTCGGGCTATTATCACGGCCACAGCTTCGACGATTGCGCCCGCTTCCTGTTGCCCGATCCCGACGCCGACAAGCTGGTTGTCGGCAGTTTCTGCTCGATCGGCTCGGGCGCGGCCTTCATCATGGCGGGCAATCAGGGACACCGGAACGAATGGGGCAGCACCTTCCCGTTCCATTTCTACCCCGATGCGCCCGAGTTCGCGGAGGCCGCCAACGGCTATCTGCCCGCGGGCGATACGGTGATCGGGCACGATGTGTGGATCGGGTCGGAGGCGATCGTCATGCCCGGCGTGCGTATCGGCCATGGCGCCGTGATCGGCACGCGTGCGCTGGTGACCCGCGACGTCGAACCCTATGCGATCGTCGGCGGTAATCCGGCGCGTGAGCTGCGCAAGCGGTTCGACGACCGGCGGATTGCCCTGCTGCTCGAAATGGCGTGGTGGGACTGGCCAGATGACAGGCTGCGTGCCGCAATCCCGCTGCTGACGAGCGGCGAAATCGAGGCGTTGCACAGCTTCTGGCTGAGCTGTCACGAGACCTGACGTTGGTCGAAGGGGACCTTTCGCGGCCAGCGAGAGGTCCCTAAGGTAACCGCCGAAACTTCCTCCCGTTTCCCGGAGACCCCATGCGCACCACCCGTCGCCAGTTCCTCGCCACCACCGCCACGCTAGCGGCGATGCCCGCCCTTCCGGCCTTTGCTCGCGGTCAGACCGCGGCACCCGGCGATGCGGCGGCGGAGGCGCTGCTGGCCGCGGCGGCCGAACAGCTGCTGCAGAACGGACCGGAAGGCGCCACCAGCCTTGGCATCGACAAGGGCGAGCGCGCGCATCTGCGCTCCAAGCTCGAGGATCGCAGCATCGCGGGCAAGGCGCGGGTTGCCGAAGGGCTGCGCAAGCGCGTCGCGGAGCTCAAGGCGCTCGACGCCAAGGCGCTCAGCCCGGTGATGCGCACCAACGTCGATTCCGTCCGCACCTCTTTCGAGATCGCGCTCGACGGCATGGGCTTCCCCTATGGCGACGTCGCGGTCGGCGGCTGGCGCAATTCGCCCTATGTCGTCGTGCAGAATGTCGGCGGCTATCTCGACATCCCACGCTTCCTCGACACCGAGCACAAGGTCGATAACGCGACCGACGCGGCGAGCTGGCTCGCACGGTTCGATCAGTATGCTGCGCTGCTCGACGGCGAGACCGAACGGCTCAAAATCGCCTATGACAAGGGCGTGGTTGCGCCCGACTTCCTGCTCGACAAGTGCCTGCGCCAGATCGCGCTGACCCGCGGCACCGATGCCGGCAAATGGGAGCTGGTGACCAGCTTCGCGACCAAGCGCGCCGTTACCGGCGATCAAGCGACCGCAGCGGCGAAGATTGCGGCGGGCAAGATCGCGCCCGCGCTTGACCGCCAGATCCAGGAACTGAAGCGCCATCGCGCCAGGGCGACGTCGGACGCGGGCGTGTGGAAGTTCCCGGACGGCGAGGCTTATTACGCCTGGGCGCTGCGTGCGGGCACCACGACGACGATGACGCCGGACGAGGTCCACCGCACCGGCCAGGAGGAGCTGAAGGCGCTTCAGGCCGAGATGGACGTGATCCTGAAAAAGCAGGGCTTCACCAAGGGCACGGTCGGCGAACGCATGACCGCGCTGGGCAAGGACCCGCGCTTCCTGTTCCCCGACAACGACGCGGGCCGCGCCGAGATCCTGAAGTTCATGACCGACCGGATCATGGACATGCGCAGCCGGATGCCGCGCGCCTTCCACACGCTTGTCCCCGGCAATGTCGAGGTGAAGCGACTGCCGCTGGCCGAGGAGCCGGGCGCGCCGGGCGCCTATGGTGGCGCCGGATCGATCGACGGCACCGTGCCGGGCAAGGNGTGGCTCAACCTGCGGACCACCGCGCTCCATTCGCGCTTCAGCCTGCCCACCCTCGCCTATCATGAGGGCATTCCAGGGCATGTCTGGCAGGGCGAATATACCTTCAAGCTGCCGCTGGTCCGCTCGCTGCTGTCGTTCAACGCCTATACCGAAGGCTGGGCGCTCTACGCCGAGCAACTCGGCGCGGAGCTGGGCGCGTACGACGAAGATCCGATCGGCCGGCTCGGCTACCTCCAGTCCCTCGCCTTCCGCGCCTGTCGCCTGGTCGTGGACACCGGCCTTCATGCCAAGCGCTGGACGCGCAGCCAGGCGATCGAATGGTTCGCCACCGCCAACGGCTCCTCGGTCGAGGAAGTGTCGGGTGAGGTCGACCGCTATTGCAGCTGGCCGGGCCAGGCCTGCGGCTACAAGCTCGGCCATACCGAGATCAACACGCTGCGCGCCAAGGCAAAGACCGCACTCGGCCCGCGCTACGACTTCAAGGCGTTCAACGACGCCGTGGTGCTGGGCGGCAGCGTCCCGCTGACGGTGCTGGAAAGCGTCATCGATCGCCATATCGCGGCCCGCAAGGGCTGACCCGCCCCTGATCTCACTTGCGCGGTGTATTGACGAAGCAACACAGCTAAATTAGCCATTCTCCCCTGCTCGGGGGAGAATGGATCGCGTGCGGTATCGGAAGACAATTGCGGCGCTGAGTCTCCTTCTTGGCGTTTCCGCAAGCGGGGCGGCCATGGCGCGGGAGGAATACCGTCCGTCATTCCATCCCGATCGGCTGAAGGGCCCGCCCGCCGGCAAGCCGAACGAGGTGCTGACGCTCGGGTCCCCTCATCTTTCCGAGTTTGGCGAGACTTTCCGCCCGGAGATGCTCGCGCCGCTCATCGAACGCCTCGCGGGATGGCGTCCGGCAATCATCGCGATCGAACGGGTATCGGGGCTCCAATGCGACGCGTTGCGCCGCTATCCCAGCCGCTACACGTCGACCCTCAAAAACTATTGTCCGGACCCGATCGCCGCAGCCAAGGCCACCGGGCTCGACGTCCCAGCCGCCAATGCCGAGGCCGAACGCCTGCTGGCGGCGTGGCCCGCGAGTCCCTCCCCTTCTCAGCGACGGCATCTGGCGGCGGTCTTCCTCGCCGCCGGTGAAACGCCTTCGGCCCTGGTGCAATGGCTTCGCCTGCCCGCAGGCGAACAGCGCGAAGGCGACGGGCTGAGCGCCGATCTGGTCGCGCTGCTGAACAGGCAGAAGGAGCGGCGCAACGAGATCAACCTGATCGCCGCACCGCTTGCCGCACGCCTCGGCCACGAACGCCTGTGGAGTGTCGATGATCATTCCGCCGATCGTCCCGATCCTGTCGACGCGAAAGCCTATGGCGAGGCGCTCCAGCGCGCCTGGGACAATCCCGCCACAAAGGCCCGGCTTGCGGAAGACAAGGCGTTGCAGGCCGGCCTGGCGCAGCCCGACGGGATCCTGAAGATGTACCGCGCGTACAATGCGCCGCAGGCCCCTCTCCTTGCCTACCAGTCCGATTTCGGAGCAGCGCTCAGCGAGCCGTCAGGGCAAGCCTTCGGGCGAAGCTATGTCGGCTATTGGGAAACCCGGAACCTGCGCATGGTCGCCAACATCCGCGACGTGCTGGGGCAGCATACCGGATCGCGCCTGCTCGCGATTGTCGGTGCCTCGCACAAGGGATATTACGAAGCCTATCTCAATCAGATGCACGACGTGAAGTTGACCGATGCGAACAGCTTGCTTCGATAACTGCGTGGGCCGCTGCGCATGATCCTGCGGCGCTGGCGCGGCGTGATCCGCACCGCCGAGCGGGAGGCGTATCGCGCCTATATCGCCGGCACAGGCGGAAGCGACTACACGTCCACACTAGGCAATCTCGGCTGGCAGATGCTGTTCTGCGATCTGGGCGATGGCACCAGCGAGGTGGTGACGATGAGCTGGTGGCGGTCGCTCGACGATATCCGCGCCTTTGCCGGCGCGGATATCGCAGTTGCACGCTACTATCCCGAAGACGATCGCTTCCTGCTCGAACGCCCGCGCGAGGTTGAGCATAGCGAGGTGGCCGACGGCAGCCTGTTCAGCGGCTAACCCACCTTGGCAAGGTGCAGCGCGGTCGCGCCGACCCACAGCCAACCCAACATCCCGCCCCAGTAGAAGGCGATCCCCGGCGGGATCACGCTCGCCATGCCGATCCCGATGATCGCAGGCAGTGCGAGCCCGACGACAAGCGATCCTACGCCGGGTACCAGCTGCTCGGTCAGCAGGAAATGCGTGCCGAGCGCGAAGCAGGCGAGGACCAGCCCGGCATAGGCGAGCATGAACGCAACGCTGTGCAGCACCGTAGCGCGCGCCGTCATATCCGGCTGCTGGTCGAGCGGCGTGCCGGCGGGAAAGCCGAGACCCGCCGGCGCGTCGTAGATACCCGCCATCACCAGCCCCACACCATGGGCACCGATCAGCAGCAGCACGGCATAGCCCGCCCAGCCGCCTCCCAGCGCCCTGAACATTCCGGCCGCGCAGGCAAAGGTGAGGAGGCCCGAGACGATAAACACCGCCTTCATCTTCCACCCGCCCTCGCCCAGGCTCAGCATGCTGATCGCATGCCGCCCGATGTCAAAGGCGGGGCGGCGAAAGATCTCGATCGTCGGAACGATGAAGAACAGCAGCCCCGCTGCCACGCCCGCGAACAGGAGCCACCGCCCCATATCGGTATCCGTCATGACTTGCCCCCCCTCCCCGTGGCTTAGTTGAGCGACGCCTTGATGTGCGCGACCATCTGATCGACCACCGTGCCCCAGCCATCGTGGAAGCCCATCTGCTCATGCGTCTGGCGCGTCTCCTCGCTGCCGTGGATCGCCATCGCGGTGTAGCGGGTGCCGCCCTTGCCGTTCGGCTCAAGATAGAGGCCCGCGGTGAAAAACGGCTTCGGCGACGGGCGGAAGCCGGGCAGCAGCGTGTCGGTAAAGATCAGCCGCTGCATCGGGACGATATCGAGATAGCAGCCGATATTGGGGAACTCCTCCCCCTCGGGCGAACGCATCACCGAGCGGAACACGCCGCCCGGACGCAGATCGACCTCGCATTCGGTGATCACCCACGGCTTGGGGACGAACCACTGCCTGATGCTCTCGGGGTCGGTCCAGGCTTCCCAGACGAGCTCGACAGGCACGTCGATATCGCGTTCCAGCACCAGGTCGAGCTTGGGGTCGGGTTTCACGAGCGGGGAAGTCATTCGGGTCTCTCCTTCTTCTTTGCGAGCAGATAGGCATCGAGCCGGTCGAGCCGGCCCTCCCACAAGGTCCGTTGACGGCGCAGCCAGTCGTCCACGACCAGCAATTGTTCGGGCACCAGCTCATAGGTCCGCACCCGCCCGGCCTTTTGTGACCGCACCAGCCCGGCGCCCTCGAGCATCTTCAGATGCTCGACGAACGAGGGGAGCGCCATGCGATAGGGTGCGGCGAGATCGCTGACCGATGCCGGCCCGGCGTTGAGCCGTTCGAGAACGTCACGCCGTTTGGGATCGGCAAGCGCGCGAAACACGCCGTCGATCGCCGCCGGTGGCGGTGCACCTGCATTGCCCTGCCCCAGTGCCGGGAACATCAACCTACTCCATCCTTGCGAGGTGGCGCAGATAGCGCAGGATAATAGTTAGGACAATCCCTTAGTATTCGAACCGCGAAGCAGGGCGCGCCGTCACCGGCGCGACCCCCTCCGCCGCTACTCAGGCAAGCCCGGCAATACGCAGCGCGATCCCGATCACTGCGGCCGCCGCGAGTATGGTGAAGGTGCCCAGCCTGAATCGGAACGCCGCAACGATTGCGACGGCCGTGAGCGCAGCCGTCCACGGATCGATGCTCGTCATTACCGGCATGTCGAACCGGATCGGTCCCGCCTCCACCGGCACGACCTGGCGGAACACGGCATGGATCGCGAACCACAGCACAAGGTTGAGCACCACCCCCACCACCGCCGCAGTGATCGCCGAAAGCGCCCCAGCGAGTGCCGCATTGCCGCGCATCCGCTCGATGAACGGCGCGCCGAGGAAGATCCACAGGAAGCAGGGCGCGAAGGTCACCCAAGTCGCGATCAGTCCGCCAAGCGTCCCCGCCCAGAGTGGCGCGAGCATGCCCGGATCGCGATAGGCACCAAGGAAGCCGACGAACTGCAGCACCATGATCAGCGGCCCCGGCGTCGTCTCCGCCATACCGAGCCCGTCGAGCATTTCCGAGGGGCGGAGCCAGCCATAATGCTCGACCGCCTGCTGCGCGACATAGGCGAGCACCGCATAGGCGCCACCGAATGTCACCAACGCCATCTTGGCGAAGAAGATCGCGATCTGGCTGAATACATGATCGGGGCCGAGCGCGATCAGCAGTGCGGCGATCGGGAGCAGCCAGAGCGCGAGCCACAGACTCACGTCGAAGACGACGCCCTGCCAGCGCGGCCGGGCGTGATCGGGCAGCCCCTCTCCCAGCAGCGTCTCCGCATCGGCGACGCCGTCGCCGGCTCCGCCATGCCCGCCCCCCTTGAACGCGCCGCTGCCCGCACGCCCTGCCAGCCAGCCGATCAGGGCAGCGCCGAGCACGATGAGCGGAAACGGCACAGCGAGGAAGAAGATCAGCACGAACGCCGCCCCGGCCAGCAGCTTTGCTTCAGCTGTCCGCAGCGCCCGCCCCCCGATCCGGATCACCGCCTGCAGCACGATCGCAAGCACCGCCGCCTTCAATCCCAGGAACAGCCCCGCGATCAGCCCGGTGTTGCCATAGAGGACATAGATCCAGCTCAGCGCCATGATCGCCAGCGCGCCGGGCAGGATGAACAATGACCCGGCGATGAGCCCACCGATCCGCTTGTGAAGCAGCCAGCCGATATAGGTGGCGAGCTGCTGCGCCTCGGGGCCGGGCAGCAGCATGCAGAAATTGAGCGCGTGGAGAAACCTCTGCTCGCCGATCCAGCGCTTCTCGTCCACCAGGATGCGATGCATCACCGCGATCTGGCCCGCAGGACCGCCGAACGAGAGCGCGGCGATCCGCGCCCACACCTTCGCCGCCTCGCCCAGCGACACCGGTGCGGGCCTCATGCCCTCACCCCGCGCGGCTGGTGCGAGGTCCAGTCGTGCTTCTCCTCCCGCGCATCGCGTGCCCAGCGATAGAGTGCGTCATAGACCGCCATCCCCGCCTCGAGCTGGCGATGATCTTCGCCCGCGATGACGAGTGGACAGGCGGCCCCCCCGATAAGCCGGGCGAGCGTCGAAACGGAAATCAGATCAGGTGCAGGCATGGTGCGTCCTTCGAACGTTGCGGACGCGACACTTCGGCTGACGCCTCATGGGGGGATCGCCGCCCCCATTGCCATGCAGAAGACCGCGCCGCCCGCCCGCTGTCAAGCGGACGGCGCGATCCCCTTATTTCTTGCCGAAGAAGCCGGAGGCGATACCGGTCAGATCATTGAGTGGATTGCCATCGCCGTCCTTGTCGAGCGCGCCGAGGATTCCGCCTGCCCCGCCCTGCTGAAGCAGGCTCGCAAACTGGCCAAGCGAGCCCTCCCCGCCGATATGACCGATAATCTCCTGAAGCTTGTCCACCGGCAGGCCGGTCGCGGCTGCCGCACCCTCGGCGGTATCGCCTTCCATCGTATGGTATTTGGCCAGTGCCTGGATCGCCGATTCGGCATGTTCGGGCGACAGCCCGACCTTGGCCGCCAGGTTGGTCACGGTGGCGTCTCCGCCGATCTGGCCCAGAATCCCGTCGAGAATGCTCATTTGCCGATCCTCATTGCTACGCTTGGGGAGAGGCAAAGCTAGCACGGCCGATCGGCCTGAGCGAGACGGCCCTGTGACGCCGGCGGCACTTTTTACGGTGTCGTGCGTCATTGCGTTGTCGCCGAAAATCGCCAGCATGGCGGTGGGGCGATCCGCCGCACGACTCCCCGCGGCCACTCCAGGAGGCATCCATGGGTATTTTCTCATCGATCAAGAATGCGATCTTCGGCAAAGCGAAAGCGGCGCCTGCGCCCGAAGCCGCGCCACAGCCCGAGGCGGTCGCCGCGCAGCCTGCCCCGCAGCCCGCGCCCGAGCAGCCACAGGAAGTGGATATCGAAGCGGTGCTGGTCGAGCTGGACGCTTCGGACGGCCGCGGCCTCAACTGGCGCACCTCGATCGTCGATCTGATGAAGCTGGTCGGGCTCGAGTCGAGCCTCGCCGAGCGCAAGGAACTGGCGCAGGAGCTGGGCTATACCGGCGCGCTCGACGGAAGCGCCGAAATGAACATCTGGCTGCACAAGCGCGTCATGCAGGAACTGGCCGCCAACGGCGGCAAGGTTCCGGCATCGATGCTCGACTGATCCTCAGGGGAGCGGCGCGCGGTCCGGCTGAACGAACCCGCGCCGCGCCTCGACCGAGAAGAGCCGCTCGCGGCTGTAGAAACGCAACGGCCAGTTGCGGCTGCCCGTCTCGCTTGCCAGCAGCGCATTGACGTCCGTGGTCAGGTCGCCGCTGGCACGTTCGCGCAGGAACTTCCGCACCCCAGCGACATAGGCGCGGGTAATCGTGTCGTGATAGCCGTTCTGGTCGTCATTCNCCCCGCCGACGCTTTCGTTGAAGCGCGAGATGATGCCGGCGATCTCGCTATCCACATCGATATCGGGACGCCGCGCGAGAAGATACAAGCACGCCGCAAGATGCGCCTCGTGCGTCCATTCCTCGCGGGCCAGCGTGCAGGCGATCAGCCCCTCGCCCAGATGGGCGATGGCGGAATCATCGGCAAAGAAGCGAATGGAATGGTTGATCATCGATCGGTCACTACTTGCAGGTTTGCGGCACCAGCCCGCGCCCCACCCGGCACCATATCGTAGTGGCGTTGGATGGCCGGGNGGGGGAGCGGGCTGATACCGTTACACTGACTCAGCTACCCGATCGATGACCAGGCGTTTCAGGCGGTTTCGGTGGCTCGGCTTTGAGGTGCCGCTTGCCGCACCCCCTCGTCCACATGATCCGCAAATTGGGCGAAATTGGCGACGAACTCATCGACCAGCTTGCCCGCGGTCGCATCATACTCGGCCTTGTTCTCCCAGGCCGCCCGCGGATCGAGCATGTTCGGGTCGATATCCCCGGCCGCGACCGGCACCATGAAGCCGAAATTGGGATCCTGGCGGAACTCGGCGTCCTTCAGGCTGCCGTCGAGCGCGGCGTTGAGCAACGCGCGCGTCACCTTGATCGGCATGCGCTTGATCCCCGGCATCGTCGCCTTGCCGCCACTCCAGCCGGTGTTGACCAGCCAGCAATCGACCCCGCCCTTGGCGATCCGCTCCTTGAGCAGATTGCCATAGACCGACGGGTGACGCGGCATGAAGGGAGCACCGAAACAGGTCGAGAAGGTCGCGGTCGGCTCGGTCACGCCGATCTCGGTCCCGGCGACACGCGCCGTGTAGCCTGAGAGGAAGTGGAACATCGCCTGATCCGGCGTCAGCTTCGCGATCGGCGGCAGCACGCCATAGGCGTCGGCGGTGAGGAAGATGATGTTCTTGGGCACCGGGCCCAGATTGTCCGCGCTCGTGTTCGGGATGAAGTCGAGCGGGTAGGAGCCGCGGCTGTTCTCCGCCAGGCTGTTGTCGTTGAAGTCGAGTTCGCGCGTCTCGTCGTCCATCACGACATTCTCGAGCACCGTGCCGAAACGCCTGGTGGTCGCGAAAATCTCCGGCTCAGCCTCGGGCGAGAGGTTGATCATCTTGGCGTAGCAGCCGCCCTCGAAATTGAAGACGGCGGTGTCCGACCAGCCATGCTCGTCGTCGCCGATCAGCGTGCGGCTGGCATCGGCCGACAAGGTGGTCTTGCCCGTGCCGCTGAGACCGAAGAACACGGCGGTGTCGCCGTTCGGACCGATATTGGCCGAACAATGCATCGGCATGATGCCATCGACCGGCAGCAGATAGTTGAGCAGGCCGAACACGCTCTTCTTCATCTCGCCGGCATAGGCAGTGCCGCCGATCAGGATCAGCTTCTCGGTCAGGTTGACCGCAATCACCGTCTCGCTGCGCGTGCCATGCTTCGCAGGGTCGGCGCGGAAGCTCGGCAGGTCGATGATCGTATATTCCGGTTCGAAGCCAGGCAACTCGCTGGCCTCGGGCCGCACCAGCAGCGTGCGGATGAACAGGCTGTGCCAGGCGAATTCGTTGACGACGCGGACCTTGACGCGATGCTCGGGCTGCGAGCCCCCATACAGGTCCTGCGCGAACAGCGTGTCCTTCGTGCCGAGATGCGCGAGGAAATCGGCCTTGAGCGCGGCGAAATGCTCGGGCGTCATGCCGCGGTTGGTGTCACCCCACCAGACATTGGTCTCGGTCTCGGCGTCGCGGACGATGAACTTGTCCTTGGCGCTGCGCCCGGTGTGTTTGCCCGTCGCAACCACCAGCGGGCCATCCTTGGCCAGCCGGCCCTCGCCACGCTGTACGGCATGCTCGACCAACGGCGCGGTCAGAAGGTTCCAGTGAATGGTCGCGCCAGCCCCGACGCCAAGCGCGTCGAGACCGATTACCGGCTTGCGGTCAGTCAAGGTTCGTCTCCTCATTGCCGCCGCGCGATGGCGTTTGCGGCACTATTTTTAGTATCTGGAGTCGCGCATCGCAGCGGCGATCAGGGGGGTCAATGCCAGTAACCGGTGTCATCGCCCGGGCTAACCAATTCAAATCNCCCGACAACGTTGACCTGTCCGCAATAGCCGGCCGACAACGTTGGCAAGAAAACGGTACGCCTGCGGTATGATTCACTCCGCCGCGCCTATCAGCCGTTGAGCAACGCCCGGCATTGGGCTACGCCACGTGCCATGACCGCAACGATCGCGCTGGTTGACGACGACCGGAATATCCTGACCTCGGTCTCGATCGCGCTGCAGGCCGAAGGCTTCGTCACGCGCGTCTATTCGGACGGCGAGACGGCGCTGAAGGCGCTGCTCGAGAATCCACCCGACCTGGCCGTGCTCGACATCAAGATGCCGCGGCTCGACGGTCTCGAGCTGCTGCGCCGCCTGCGCGAGAAGCTGTCCACGCCGGTGATCTTCCTGACCAGCAAGGACGACGAGCTGGACGAGGCGCTCGGCCTCGCGATGGGCGCGGACGACTATATCGCCAAGCCGTTCAGCCAGCGGCTGCTGATCGCCCGAATCCGCGCGATTCTGCGGCGGACGGAGGCGCTCGCCGCGCCCGCCGACGCCGAAACGGCGGAGGAGCCGCAGCCGGTGCTCGAGCGCGGGCGGCTGACGATGGACCCGGCACGGCACAAGGTGACTTGGGGCGGTGGCAATGTGACGCTGACGGTCACCGAATTCCTGATCCTCGAAACGCTTGCCCAGCGGCCCGGCATCGTCAAGACGCGCAACCAGTTGATGGACGCGGCGTATCAGGACGACATCTATGTCGATGACCGCACCATCGACAGCCATATCAAGCGCGTCCGCCGGAAATTCCGCCAGGTCGATCCAGAATTCGACGCCATCGAGACGCTCTATGGCGCCGGTTACCGATTCTCCGACGAATAGCCGCGGAAACCGGGAAGACCGCGAAGACCGCGATCTCTCACTCCGCTGGTCGGCGCGGCTCAGCCTCACGCCGCGCATCCTGGCGGTCAACATCTTCGCGCTGGCGATGCTGGCTGGCGGCTTCTTCTATCTCGACAGCTTCCGCGCGCGGATCATCGATGACGAAGTCGAGCAGGCAGGGCGCGAGGCGCGGCTGATCGCACAGGCGGTGGCGATGACCCCGCCCGAGGATCGCACCGCGCTGATCCTGCGGGTCGCGACCGAAGCGGGGCTGCGTATCCGTCTCTACGACCGTAGTGGCCGGGTGACGCTCGATACCCGCGCCCTGGGCCTCAACAATGTCGTGCTTCGCGACCCCGACAAGGATCCATGGGGCCAGAGCGCCGCGCGCTTCCTCGATGCCGCGATCGATACCGTCGCCGGCGCAGATCGTGCACCGCAGTTCCGCGAACGCGCGCCGGACAAGGGCATGGAGTGGCCCGATCTCGCGAGCGCGCTGCGCAGCGGGGAAGCGAGCGCAACCGTATGGCGCGCGCCTGACCGCACGCCGGTGATCACGGCCGCCGCGTCCTATGGCCCGGAAGGCGCGGTATTCACCACCGACAACGCGCGTGAGATCACTCAGCGCGTCCGTATCGAACGCTTCCGGCTGGCCGTTGTGCTGGCGGTCGCGATCGGCCTGTCGGTGTTTCTTTCGCTGTTCCTTGCGCGCACCATCGTCCGCCCGCTGCGCCGGCTCGCCCGCGCGGCGGTGCGGGTACGGCTCGGGCGCGCACGCGAAGTGATCGTGCCGCGCCTGCCCGAGCGGCGCGACGAGATCGGCCATCTCGCGCGTTCGCTGTCGGACATGAGCCTGGCATTGCGCGCGCGCATCGATGCGACCGAGGCATTTGCGGCGGATCTGGCGCACGAGCTCAAGAACCCCCTCGCCTCGCTGCGTTCGGCCGTGGACGGACTCGCCAACGTTCGCGACCCCGAACTGCAGGAACGTCTGCTCGCCATCGTTCGAGACGATGTCCACCGGCTCGACCGGCTGATCAGCGACATTTCGGAGGCGTCGCGGCTCGACGCCCAATTGAGCCGCGCCAAGTTCGAACCCGTCGATGTCGCTGCGATGCTCGAAGGGCTGATTGCGCAGCGTAGCGATCGCGGCGTCGAGCGCGGCGTGCGGCTGCGCCTCGACCAGCCCGTACGCCCGGTCCCAAGGGTCATGGGCGAAGGCGCCCGGCTCGAACGGGTGTTCGAGAATCTGATCGACAATGCGATCTCCTTCTCGCCGGAACAGGGGCTGGTGACGCTGTCGGCCGCATCGGACGGCGAGATGCTGGAGGTACGCGTCGAAGACGAAGGGCCGGGCGTTCCCGAAGAGGCGCGTGAAGCGGTGTTCCGCCGCTTCCACTCGGTCCGCCCAGACAGCGAGGCCTTTGGCCAACATTCGGGGCTGGGGCTTGCTATCGCCCGCACCATCGTTGAAGGCCATGGCGGTATGATCGGGGTCGAATCGCGGGAGGACCGGATGCGCGGCGCACGTTTCGTCGTCCGTCTTCCGCTGGTGCAGCCGAACTAACGGGGCGAAGCGAATGGCCGTCATCTCCTCAGAAACGCTTCACGCCTCATGCGTCGCCATCGGCGGGCGCGCGGTGCTGATCGAGGGCCGTTCGGGCGAGGGCAAGTCCGACCTCGCACTACGCCTGATCGATCGCGGCGCCGTGCTGGTCTCCGACGACTATACGATCTGCACGCGCTCAAACGGCACGCTGCTCGGTGCGGCGCCGCCCAATATCGCGGGCAAGATCGAGGTGCGCGGGATCGGCGTTATCGACATGCCGCATGAGGACCGTCTGCCGATCGCGTTGCTGATCACCATTCTCGACAGCCCGCCGCGCATGCCGGAGGGGCCGAAGAAGCGCCGGATCGCCGGGATCGACATTCCCGAAGTCGCGCTCGCCGCGCTCGAGCCTTCGGCACCGGTGAAGGCCGAACTGGCATTGAAGCACATCGGCTGGACGCCCGCCCAGTGAGCAGAGAGCAATGAGCAAGCACAGGCCCAAACAGATCCTGCTCGTCACCGGCATGTCCGGCGCGGGCAAGTCGACGGTTCTGCGCACGCTGGAGGATCTGGGCTGGGAAGTGGTCGACAATCTCCCCATCCTCCTCCTCAACCGGTTGCTCGACACCGAGCCGCCGGAGGGCAACGATGGCGACGATCGGCCGCTCGCGCTCGGTATCGGGGCGCGCACCCGCGGTTTCGATGCCGACAGCGTCGTGCGCCGGATCAAGAAGCTGCGCGACCACCGCGGCTACGATATCGGAACGCTCTACCTCGATTGTGCCGGTGCCGAGCTCGAGCGTCGCTATAACGAGACGCGCCGCCGTCATCCGCTGGCGCAGGACCGGCCCGCCGGCCATGGCATCGCCCGCGAGCGCGAACTGCTGGAGCCGTTGCGGCGCTGGGCGAACCGCCTGATCGACACCAGCACCATGTCCGCCAACGAGCTGGCGCAGAAGATTCGCGCCACCTTCTCGGGCGAGGGGTTGGGCGAGCCGACACTGTCGGTGATGTCGTTCGGCTTCGAGCGCGGCATTCCGGCCAATGCCGATCTGGTCTTCGACATGCGCTTCCTGCGCAATCCGCATTGGGTCGATTCGCTTCGTCCGGGTACCGGCAAGGACCGCGACGTCGCCGATTATGTCATCGGCGACCCTGCCTATGCCGATGCGCTCGCCCGCATCGAAGGGCTGCTCGAAACGCTGATTCCGCGCTACCGCGCCGAGGGAAAATCCTATGTTACCATCGCGTTCGGGTGCACCGGCGGGCGGCACCGATCGGTCCATGTTGCCGAACGGGTGGCCGCACGGTTGCGCGACGCGGGATTTTCGCCCACGGTGACGCATCGTGACTTGCAGACCGCACCGCAGGACTCGTTAGAAGGCCCGCCGGCTGCAAGATGAACCGCATGGGACGCAATTTGGAATGATCGGTCTGGTACTCGTGACGCATGGGCGGCTCGCGGAGGAGTTCGTCGTCGCGATGGAGCATGTGGTGGGCAAGCAAGAGCGAATTGCTACCATCTCGATTGGCCCCGAGGACGATATGGAGGGCCGCCGGTCCGATATCGCCGCGGCGATCACCGAGGTGGACGCCGGTCGCGGCGTGATCGTGCTGACCGACCTGTTCGGCGGAACGCCGTCCAATCTCGCCATCTCGCTGATGGAGGCGGGCCGGGTCGAGGTGATCGCGGGCATCAACCTGCCCATGCTGATTCGCCTTGGCGGCGCACGCAAGACGATGAAGGTCACCGAAGCCGTCGCCGCCGCGCGTGAGGCCGGCCGCAAGTACATCACCGTCGCATCCGAAGTGCTCGGGGAGGCTGCCGCTTGAGTCGCGTCAGCCGGACCGTCCTGATCGGCAACCGCCGCGGCCTGCACGCCCGTGCCAGCGCCAAGTTTGTTACCCTAGCCTCGTCCCAGCCGGTCGAGCTGACCGTCGAGAAGGACGGCAATTCGGTGACCGGCACGTCGATCATGGGCCTGATGATGCTCGGCGCCGCGATGGGCGACACGATCACGATTAGCGCCGCGGGCGACGGCGCCGAGGATGCCGTGCTCAAGCTCGTCGGACTGGTCGAGGATCGCTTCGGCGAAGACTGATGCGCGAGATTACCGCCTTCTCCAACCCGCTGGTCAAGCGGGTGCGCAGCCTGCGCGACAAGAAGCACCGCCGCGACGAGGGCCTGTTCCTGGCCGAGGGTCTTCGCATCCTGACCGAGGCGCGCGAAGCCGGTCACCTTCCCGAATACCTCTTCTTCGCCAAGGGACACGACACCCATCCGCTTGCGGGCGAGCTGATCGCCGCGACCGAGGCAGCGGGNGGCGAGGTCATTTCTACCGACAGCGACATCCTCTCCAAGCTTTCGGGCAAGGACAATCCGGGCGCAGTCGTCGGCGTCTATCGCGAGCTGTCCACCGATCTTGCCCGGCTCGACCGCAATGCCGCTCAGATCTGGCTGGTCGCCGAGCGGCTGCGCGATCCGGGCAATCTCGGCACCATCCTGCGTACCGCCGATGCGGTGGGCGCAGGCGGCCTCATCCTGGTCGATGAGTGCGTCGATCCCTTCTCGGTGGAAGCGGTGCGCGCCAGCATGGGGGCGCTGTTCACGATCCCCCTCGCGCGCGCACCCTGGGACGAATTCCACAGCTGGCTGCGTGCCGGACCGGGACAACTGGTCGGCCTCGCGCTCGAAGGTGCGGTCGATTATCGCGCGCCGGATTTTTCCGCNCCGGTCTTTCTGTTCACCGGCAACGAGGCGCAGGGCCTGCCCCCCGCCTATGCCGCCGCGTGCGACGTTCGCGTCAAAATACCCATGCTGGGCAAGGCAGATAGCCTCAATGCCGCGGTGGCGACCGCGGTGATGGCCTATACGGTGCTAGACCGGATGCGCCCCTTCTCCTGACCCCGGGCTTGTTGCAGTTTTGCAACAGGGCTGATCCCATTTCGGAACGCGCTTGGAACAAATGCCGATTCCGGGCGTCGAACCGGTGCAATTTGGAGACGAAGCGATGTACTACGACACCGACGCCTTCACCGCCGCGCAAAGCGGTTACCGGATCGCCTTCCGTCCGGGTGAACGAAACTACNGCCCCGGCTGCGGCCAGTCGCACTGGACGGTCGGGCGGATGACCGCGGAATGCGCCTTCTGCGCCACGGCCCTCCCGATCAATACGGGCGGCACCTTCGGCGCCGGCCTTTTCCACAACAGCGCCAAGGCCGAACAGCTCGCCGCCTGATCGCGCGCCTCGACGCGCGCAGGCGGTTTGACCCCCGCCGCAGCCGCGCTACATGCGCCTGCATGACTGGCGCCACGCTCACCCTCTACAATTCGCTGACCCGTTCGCTCGAGCCCTTCGCGCCGATCGATCCTGCCAAGGGCGTGCGCGTCTATTCGTGCGGCCCCACCGTCTACAGCGATCCGCATCTCGGCAATCTGCGCGCCTATGTCTTCACCGACACGCTCAGCCGGGTGCTGCGCTGGAAGGGCTACCCCCTCACCCATGTGCTCAACATCACCGACGTCGGCCACCTGACGTCCGACGCCGATGAGGGCGAGGACAAGATGGAGGCCGCGGCGAAGAAGCGGGGGATGAGCGCGTGGGATATCTCGCGCCATTATGCCGATGTGTTCCGCCGCAATCTGCGCGACCTCAACATCCGCACCCCCGATCACATGCCGCTGGCGACCGACTATGTCGCCAAGATGATCGAGTTCGCGAAGGGCTTTGCCGACGCCAATTGCTACCAGCTCGACTCCGGCCTCTATTTCGACAGCAGCACCGTGCCCGACTATGGCAAGCTCTCCGGCGGGCAGGACGATGCCGGCGAAGGGCGGATCGAGAGCGTCGAGGGCAAACGGCACCCGCAGGACTTCGCGATCTGGCGCACCNCCCCGCCCGGCGAGACGCGCCAGATGGAGTGGGATTCGCCCTGGGGCCGCGGCGCGCCGGGCTGGCACCTCGAATGTTCGGTGATGAGCGCCGAGCTGCTCGGCCTGCCCTTCGACATCCATACCGGCGGGATCGACCATCGCGAGATCCACCACGTCAACGAGATCGCGCAGAACCAGGCGCATTGCCGCTGCGGCGATTCCGGCGCGCGGGNGTGGATGCACAACAACTTCCTGGTCGACCGCGGCGGCAAGATGTCGAAGTCGAAGGGCGGCATCGCCACGCTCGATGCGCTGGTGGCAAAGGGCGTGCACCCGCTCGCCTATCGCCTGATGTGCCTGTCCGCGCATTACCGCAGCGAGCTGGAGTTCAGCGGCGAGAATCTGATGGCGGCGCTCGTCCGCCTGCGCCGCCTAGTCCTCGCCGCGGAGAAATTCCGTGCCGCCGAGGGCAAGGGTGGCGGCAATGCCGCGAGCTATCTGGAGCGGCTCGACGCAGCGGTCTCTGACGACCTGAACACGCCCAAGGCGCTGCCGGTGCTGGAGGAACTGCTCGCCGACAAGCAATTGGGGCAGGAAGCACGGCTGATGACGCTGGCGCAGTTCGACACCGCGCTCGGCCTCAACCTGCTCGACCTCGGCCGCGCCGACCTGCGCGTACGTCCGGCCGATGCGTTGGTGACCGAGGCGGAGATCGAAACCCGCCTCGCCCAGCGCAAGGACGCGCGCGCCGCCAAGGACTTCGCGCGCTCCGACGCGATCCGCGACGAGCTGCTCGGCGCCGGGGTGGAGGTGATGGACGGCGATCCGCTGGGCTGGGACTGGAAGGTCGAGCTTTAGGCTCGATCGTCAAACGAAGCCCAGGTTCCGCGTCGAATAGTTGCCGATGTTGGGCAGCACCGTCGACAGGTTCGAATCGCTGACACCGAACCAGCTCGCCAGCGTCGCGGCATATTGATCGACCGAGATCGTCGGCAGCAGCCGCCCCTGCCCGACATCGTCAGGCGTGTTGTGCCCGATCGCGGGCGGCGTGCCGTAGATGCGCTGGCCGTTCACCGCGCCGCCCACAACGAAATGCGTCGCCCCCCAGCCATGGTCGGACCCGTCATCATTCTGGGTCAGCGTGCGGCCGAAGTCTGATGCGGTGAACGCCGTTACCTTGTCCGCCACGCCCAGCGCCGCGGTAGTATCGTAAAAGGCGCGCATCGCCGCGGCCACCCGGCCGATCTGGGTCGGGTGATCGCGCACGAGGAAGTCGTGCATGTCGAACCCGCCGAGCGAAACGAAGAACACCTGCCGCTTCGCCCCCAGCTCCTGCGAGACCGAGATCATCCGCGCGACGATCCTGAGCTGGTCTGCCAGACTGTTGCCGGTGGGAAACAGCGGGAAATTCGACGCCGGCGCACTGCCCAGCGCCCCGTTAACCTGTGCGTAGAGATCGAGCGCACGCTTCGAGATCGCCGCATGCTCATTCTCGATCAGATGCGTCCGCGCCCCACCCATCAGCGACCGCAGCGCGCTTGCCGCCGCGGATGAGCCGTAGAGCGTCGAGGCGTTGTTGATCAGCGGCGTCGGCCCGTTGGTGCCGGTGACGTACTGGATCGAGCTGCGGCCGGAGAGATAGACTGCGTTGCCCGACGCGCTGATGCAGGTCAGCGCCGCACTGCCGTTGCCGCTCTGGAGCAGATCACCGATCCGCCCGCCCCAGCCCGAGGTGGCACCCTCCGCGCTGGAGGCCTGCCAATAGCTTTGCTGGTCATTGTGGCTGAACAGCTTGGGCGGCAGCGCCACGCTGTTCGCCTGATACTGCGCCTTGGTCGTCGGCCGCACCAGCGTCCCGACGTTGAGCACCACCGCCATCTTGCCCGCGTCGAACAGCGGCAGCAGCGGCGCCATCGTCGGCGCCAGCGCATATTGCCGCCCGCCCAGCGAATTCAACGGATTGAGCGCCGTCGCCGTCAGCGCATCGCGGAGGTGGGCGAGCCCCGGCCGGGCGGTCGTGTAGAGCGCGTGGCTCGCCGCGTCATAGGGCGGCAGCGTGTTGGCATAGTCGTTGCCGCCATAGAGGAAGACGCAGACCAGCGCCTTATAATCGCTTGCCACGCTGGCAGAGGCTTCCCCGATCGCCGCAAGCTGGGTGACGAACGGTGCCGCGCCGCCCGCAATGCCGAGCGAGGCACCGCGGCGGAGAAAGGCGCGGCGGGATTGATCGGTATCCATCGTCCCGCCCCTCACTTCTGCGCCAGATATTCGGGCGCGGCCATCGTCAGCAGCAGCGCCATCGCGATCCGGTTGTTGCTATTGGTCGAGCTGTCGACCGCGGTCTTGATCTGAGCGACCGTCGCCGTGCTCAGCTGTCCCGCGGCGAGCACCAGGTTGATCCGATCGATCAGCGCTTGGCTGTCCGCGGCGATCGCCGTCAGCTCGGCGTAGCTGCTCTTGAGGTCACCCAGCCCGTTGTTCACCACCGACTGCATGTAGTTTACATAGCCGACGACGCTGATCTCGTTGGTGATCTGGAACTCGGGCGCCNCCAGCCCGCCGCTCGCAAAGCCGCTATTGGGCGGCGTATAGCCCGGTCGGAAGAAGTTGAAGACCGATGGGCTGCGCCCCATCGACTGCGCCAGACGGTTGATCGAGCTGCTGGTGTCGCCGATCGTCCAGTTTCCGCTCACCGACGCCGCGCCGAACCCGCGCGCCCAGCCGGTGAAGCGCATCACCGGCTCGCGCAACTTGCCCGCGCTGGTGCCCGACGGATCGGCCCGCGCCTCGTCGTCGAGCAGGATCGCGCGGATCACCGCCTGCATGTCGCCGCGCACCCCCGATCCGTTGTCGGCGAACTTCGCGGCAACGCGACCGACATAGGCGGGCGTCGGATTGCTGGTGACGAGCCGCTGGATCAGTTGCTTCGACACGAACGGCGCGACATTGGGATGCGCAAAGATCGTGTCCAGCGCCTGTTTGACCGCATCCATCCCCGCCGTTCCCGCAGCAACGGTCGTGCCGAGGAACGTCGATGCCCCCGTCTCGTGCGTGTTCGCATTGACGATCAGCGGCCGACGATAGCGGTCCGGGGTCGTATTGTCCGTCGAGTCGAGCGTGAGGCCCGTGAACACCCGTGCAAGGCCCGAGACGTCGGCCGGGGTATAGGTTTCGACCGGTGCGCCCCCCGACGTCACCACCGTCCCGTCCATGTTGAGCCGGTGGAGCCCGATGGTGAAGAGCTGCATCAGCTCGCGCGCATAATTCTCATCGGGCACCGATCCGGTCGTCGCGTTCGCCTTGCGATTGCCGAGAAAGGTCAGGAACGAGGCCATCGCCGCGTTGGTGGTGATCTTCTCGAGGATCGTCCGGAAACTCCCGAACGCATTGTCGAGCAGCACGTCGACATAGGCCGCCATCGCGAATTGCCGCCAGCTCAGGTTCACGCCGGAAATGCCGACGACCAGCACTTCGAGCAGCGCCATGCCGACGCGCTGGCGCAGCTGGTCGCCCGCGCCGATCAGCTGGCTCCACATCACATTGTCGAAGCCGGCCTCGCCGTTGATGTTGGCGACGTCGTTATAGCCCTTCGATACCAGCCAGTCCCAATGGGTGGTGCCGCGCGGCTTGGCGAACTCGGCGGTGATCCAGCCGGCATAGCCGCGCGCCTGCACATCGGCGATATCCGCACCGGTCGCACCCATCGTCGCCTGCGCGAGGAACCGGCTCGCCTGAACCGCGGTGGGCGGCGGCGCGGGCGTCGGTGACGGCGTGCCGGTCGGCGGCGTGGTGACGACACCCCCGCCTCCGCCTCCGCCTCCACCCGAATCACAGGCTGCCAATGCCAGCGCCAGCACACTGACGCCGCCCGGCGCCACACCGAAAGCAGACGGCTCGACCGCTTCGACGCCGTCAATTTCAGCCTCGGCGAGTGGCACTTCCAGATTGTCCATGAGGTCCCCGCGCACGGGCGCGCCGCCCGCATCCGCTATGTCTCGCATTTCCACGCTCTCGGCCAGCCGTAAACAGTATCAACTTGTCGCAAACCATTCATTTTCTGGCGGTTTGCGTGGTGACGATGATCGTCCTAACCTGTTGAGATGAAAGCCGTCCTGCCCGCCCTTACCCGCCCGCTGATCGAATCCGGGCTGCCCGCCGGAATCGAGCCGCACTGGTTCGCCAGCCGCGAGGAGGCGATCGCGATGGTCGCGGACGCTGATATCGCCTGGGTCGACATGATGCGCCCGGACTGGACCGGCGAAGCCGCAGCGGCGGGTGTCCGGCTCAAATGGCTTTCGACCATCTATGCCGGGATCGACGCGTTTGACGTCGATCTGCTCAAGACACGCGGCACGATCCTGACCAACGGCGTCGGGATCAACGCGATCGCAGTCGCCGAATATGCGGTGATGGGGATGCTCGCGGCCGCCAAGCGCTTCGATCAGGTGGTGCGCATGGCCGACCGTCGCGAATGGCCCGCCGATGCACCGGGCAAGGTCGAGCTGTTCGAGACCCGCGCGCTGATCGTCGGCTATGGCACGATCGGGCGGATGATCGGCGATCGGCTGGCGGCTTTCGGGGTGGACGTGACCGGCGTCACCCGTTCGGGCCGCGACGGAACGCTGACTCCGGGCCAGTGGCGCGAGCGGCTCGGGGACTATGACTGGCTCGTCCTCGCCGCGCCTTCGACCGGCGATACCCACGCCCTGATCGGCACGGCGGAACTCGCGGCCATGAAGCCGGGTGCTTGGCTGGTGAACGTCGCGCGCGGCGACATGGTGGATCAGCCCGCGCTGATCGAGGCGTTGGAGAAACGGCGGATCGCCGGCGCATTTCTCGACGTCGTCGATCCCGAGCCCTTGCCCGACGACCACCCGCTATGGACCACGCCCAACGTCATCCATTCGATGCATCTGTCGGGCCGCTCGCAGGCGAAGATGTTCATGCGTGCCGCGGCGCTGTTCCTCGAAAACGCCCGCGCCTTTGCCGAGGGGCGGCCGATGAAGAACGTCGTCGATCTCGACGCGGGTTATTGACCCGGCTAAGAGGCGTTCGAGCGGGCCGGTGCCGCATTTCGGCGTCAGCCGAAATCAGATTGAGCACCCCACCATGATCCTTGTCATCGACAATTACGACAGCTTCACCTGGAACCTGGTCCATTATCTGATGGAACTGGGCGCCGAGGTGAAGGTGGTGCGCAACGATGCGCTGACCGCCGCGGAGGCGATTGCGAGCAACGCGCAGGCCTTTCTGCTCTCGCCCGGCCCGTGCACGCCGAACGAGGCGGGGATCAGCCTTGATCTCGTCGCCGCCTGCGCCGATGCGGGCAAGCCCTTGCTCGGCGTCTGCCTCGGCCATCAGTCGATCGGCCAGCATTTCGGCGGACAGGTCGTGCGCGGCGGACTGATGCACGGCAAGACCAGCCCCGTGCGTCACGACGGCACCGGCCTGTTCGAAGGCCTGCCCTCCCCCTTCACCGCGACGCGCTATCACTCGCTGATCGTGACAGACATCCCCGAGGAACTGGTGGTCAACGCCACCGCCGACGACGGCAGCGTCATGGCGTTCCGCCACCGCGAACTTCCCATCCACTCGGTCCAGTTCCATCCCGAGAGCATCGCCACCGAACATGGCCATGCGATGCTGGCGAACTTCATGAAGATCGCGGGGATCGAGGCGAAGGCGCTGGCCTGAGCTGCCACGCCGCCGCGATATTGCAAGCCGCCGGTCCCAAGCATAGCCTTTGCGTCGGGCGGCCCCGCGTCGCCCGTCACCGCAGGAGGCCGGCTTGAAACCTACCGCGCTCATTCTTCCGCTCGCCGTCATGGCCTGTGCACCCAAACCCGCGGCCGACAAGCCGATCGGAATGGCGAACCCCGCATCGGTTCACTGCGTGAAGGCCGGCGGCCGCGTCGAGATCCGCAAGGAAACCGCGGGCGAAGTCGGGTATTGCCACCTGCCGGATGGCCGGGTGATCGAGGAGTGGCAGTTTCTCAGGGCCTCGCAGGGCAAGAACGGCTAGAAATACGCCCGCATCGCTGAACGCCTGCGCCGCATGACGGATCGGCGATGCTTCCAGACTGGCCTCACGCCTGCGACAGGCTCAACACATTGCCGTCCGGGTCGGTGAACCACGCGACCTTCGCCATGCCGCCGGGCGCAGTCCAGATGCCGTCCTCGTCCTGCCCCATGCCGTCATAGACGGTGAAGGCGACGCCCTTGTCGCGCAGAGCATGGACGGTCGCGCGGATATCGCTGACATTCCAGCCGAACACCGGATGCTGCCCCGCCCTGAAATCCGGCATCGGCGTCAGGCGGATCACCGCATTGTCCATGGCGATGAAGTCCCCGAACGGATCGGAGCTGCGCAGCGTCAGCCCCAGCTTGTCGCAATAGAAGCGAAGCGCGCCATCGCGGTCGGCGGTGTAGAGGAAGCTGACCGGCTCGGTCGATTTGAGGTTCATTGGAACTCTCCCCGTCCTGATCTCCGCAGGATAATCGTTTTGCAGGTGAAATGCACCGCCCCCAGTCGGGCTTGTCTCGCGCACAACAGGATTTGCTCGACTCCCCGCCCCCACGCCCCAATAGAGGCCGCGTGACCCGTTTCAGCCTTCTTCCCGATCCCGCCGCGCCACTCGCGCGCGAAACCGCCGCACAGGCGTTCGCCGACATTCTCGATGGCACCGCGCCCGAGCCAGAGATCGAAGCGTTTCTGATCGCGCTCAGCGAGCGCGGCGAGACCAGCATCGAAATCGCCGAGGCTGCTCGCGCGATGCGCCAGCGGGTGATTCCGGTCAGCGCGCCTGCCAACGCCATCGACGTGTGCGGCACCGGCGGCGACGGGCACCACACGCTCAACGTCTCGACCGCGGTCGCCATCGTCGTCGCGGCGGCCGGGGTGCCGGTCGCCAAGCACGGCAACCGCGCGGCATCGTCCAAGTCGGGCGCAGCGGACACGCTGGAGGCGCTGGGCCTCGACCTCGATCGCGCCGCGGCCAACGCCGAAGCGCATCTGAACGATCTCGGCATCGCCTTCCTCTTCGCCGCCAAGCATCATCCGGCGATGGGCCGCATCGCCCCGCTGCGGCGGCGGATCGCGCGGCGGACGATCTTCAACCTGATGGGCCCGCTCGCCAACCCCGCCGGTGTGCAGCGCCAGCTGATCGGCATCGCCCGGCCCGATTATGCCCCGATCTATGCCGAGGCGCTGGAGCAATTGGGCGTCAAGGGCGCCGCGATCGTCGCGGGCGAAGAGGGGCTCGACGAGCTTTCGCCCGAAGGTGGCAGCCTTGTGGTGAGCATCGGCGACGTCAGCCTGCCTGTTCGTGTCACACCCGCCGACGCCGGGCTGCCCTCGCACCCGCTCGTCAGCCTGCGCGGCGGTGACGCGCGCGAGAACGCCGTCGCGCTGCGCAGACTGCTCCTGGGCGAGCGCGGCCCCTATCGCGATGCGGTGCTGTTCAATTCCGCCGCAGCTCTGGTGGTCGCGGGCGAAGCCGTCGATCTGCGCGAAGGCGCCGAGGAAGCCGCCGAAACGATCGACAAGGGGCTTGCCAACGCGCTGCTCGACTGCTGGATCGCGGCGGCATGAATACGCTCGACAAGATCCTCGACGTGAAGCGCCGCGAAGTTGCCGAACGCAAGGCCGCGACCGCGCTCGCCGACCTTCAGGCCCGCGCACTCGCCCAGACCCCGCCGCGCGGTTTCCGCGCTGCGCTCGATGCCAAGGCCGCAACCGGCTACGGCCTGATCGCGGAAATCAAGAAAGCTTCCCCGTCCAAGGGATTGATCCGCGCCGATTTCGATCCGCCGGCTCACGCTCGCGCCTATGAGGCTGGCGGTGCCGCATGCCTGTCGGTGCTGACCGACGCCGAGTTCTTCCAGGGGCATGAGGACTATCTGATCGCCGCGCGCGCCGCCTGCGCCCTGCCGGTGATCCGCAAGGATTTCATGATCGATCCGTGGCAGGCGCTGGAGGCGCGCAGCATCGGCGCCGATGCGATCCTGATCATCGTCGCCGCGCTCGAGGATGCGCAGATGGCTGAGATCGAGGATGCCGCGATCGGCCTCGGCATGGACGTGCTGGTCGAGGTGCATGACGAGGCGGAACTGGATCGCGCCCTGACGCTCCGCTCGCGCCTGATCGGGGTCAACAACCGCAACCTCAAGGATTTCTCGGTCTCTTTTGACAGAACCTATGAGCTTGTCGGCCGCGCGCCCGAAGGCTGTACCTTCGTCGCGGAGAGCGGCCTCACCGCGCGCGCCGATCTCGACGCCATGGCGGAACATGGCGTGCGCTGCTTCCTGATCGGCGAATCGCTGATGCGGCAGGACGATGTCGAGGCCGCGACCCGGGCGCTGGTGGGATGAGCGACCTCACCCATCTCGACGAAAGCGGCGCCGCACGCATGGTCGATGTGGGGACGAAGGCCGAAACGCAGCGCGAAGCCGTCGCCACCGGCCGCATCGCCATGTCGGCCGAGGCCGCCGCCGCGATCCGCGATGGCCTGGTCAGGAAGGGCGACGTCCTGTCGGTCGCCCGTGTCGCGGGGATCATGGCGGCGAAGAAGACCAGCGACCTCATTCCGCTCTGCCACCCGCTGGCGCTGACGAAGATCNCCCTCGACCTTGTCCCGGACGCGACCGGCGTCACCGCCACAGCGAGCGTCGCGCTGACCGGCCGGACCGGCGTGGAGATGGAAGCGCTCACCGCGGTCTCGGTCGCGCTGCTCACCGTCTACGACATGGCCAAGGCAATCGATAAGGCGATGACGATCGGGGATATCCGCCTCGTCTCGAAGACGGGCGGCAAGTCCGGAGACTGGGTGAATCGGGAAGGTTAATCCTCCCTCCACCCTGCTCGCTCAGACATTCTTGAGGGGCGAGCGCGCACGGTTCCTGCCGACAAACGGGNGGGGATCCAATGACACTTCCGGCACGATCAGCGATCTTCTCGCTGTCCGGCGAGCTAGACGCTGCACCCGGTGCGGTCGAGGACGCTTCACCTGCACGGCTGCTGCTCGGCAGCGCGGGCGAGCGGAACTGCTTCGTCCACCGCCTCACCTCGGCCGGTGCGTCGCTCACCGTGTCCGGCCCGGTCAGCAACGGCGCGCGCGCGACGATCGAACTGCCTTTCGGCCTCGCGGCCGACGGGGCGATCGTCGGCGACGATCCCGACTCGATTGCCTTCCGCTTCGACGAGCCGCTCGATGTCGTAGGCGCGCTCGCCCGCTGCCTCGCAGCGCTTCCGGCGGAGCGGCGCCAGATGCCGCGTATCGAGCTGCGCCACCGTCTGTGCGTGCGGCACAATGGCCAGGTCGATTTTGCCTGGACGCGCAACCTTTCCACCGCAGGCGTCGGTGTCGAGACCCGCGCAGTGCTCACCCCTGGTGCACAGGTCGAACTGACCCTCGACGGGCTGCGCCCGATCCAGGGCGAAGTGCGCTGGACCGAGCGCGGCCAGGCCGGCATCGCCTTTGTCGAGGAGCTCGGCTGGCAGATCCTGATGCCCTGGCTGCGCAAGATCGCGACGCGCCGCCCAGGTCCCAACGGCACGCCGGTGCAGGAATATGCCCCCTCCACTCTGGGCGCAGTCAAGGACGCCCTGAAGCTCGACATCGCCACCCATGTCCGCTCGGGCGCCAATTGGTGGAATGCGCAGCTCAACACGCTCAGCAGCACGCTCACCGAGTTCGAAAGCGCGACCGAGTTCGCCCCCCTCTCCTCGCTCTGGCTCTCGTTGCCGGGGATTGGCGGCTGGCCGATCCGGGTGATCGAGTGCCATGGCGCCCGGCATGTCGCCGAGTTCCGCATCGCGCTCCGCCCGCACGAGATGGCACGGCTGGCCGAAGCGGCGCGCCCGGCACGCTGATCCCCTCGACCCGGCCGCCGCTGCGCGGTACCCCGCGGCGATGGCCGATCTCCTTCCCGTCGCAGACGCGCAACGCCGCCTGCTCGCGCTCGCGCCTGCACGCCCGGCGGAGAGCGTAGAGCTGCGCGAAGCCTCCGGCCGGTGGAGCGCCGCTCCCGTCACCGCCCGCCGCACCCAGCCCGAACACCCCGTATCCGCAATGGATGGCTATGCGATCCGCTTCGCCGACCTTCCCGGCCCATGGGAAGTGGTCGGCGAAAGCGCCGCCGGCCGCCCTTTCGCCGGGCGTGTCGCCGCGCGTCAGGCGGCCCGCATCTTTACCGGCGCCCTGCTGCCCGACGGAGCAGACACCGTCCTGGTGCAGGAAGAAGCCCGGCGCGAGGGCGATCGCCTCCATCTCGACGGCGAAGGCCCCGCCTTAGAAGGCCGCAACGTCCGCGCGGCTGGGCTCGATTTCCACGCAGGGGACGTGCTGATCGCCGCCGGTGAGCTCCTGACACCCGCCCGGATCGCGCTCGCCGCGGTCGCGGGCCACGCCTCACTGCCCGCGCGCCGCCGCGTCCGCATCGCCATCGCCGCGACCGGTGACGAGCTACGCGCGCCCGGCGAACCGCTCGCACCGGGGCTCCTGCCCGAAAGCAACGGCGCCATGCTCGCCGCAATGCTCGCCGGGCTTCCGGTCGAGATCGCGGACCTCGGCATCCTGCCCGACCGGCATGATGTGCTGACGGCAGCCTTCGCCAGAGTGCGCGCCGACATCCTCGTCNCCACCGGCGGCGCGTCGGTCGGCGACCATGATCTGGTCCGCCCGGCGCTTCAGGCGGCCGGCGCGGAGATCGATTTCTGGAAGGTCGCCGTCCGCCCCGGCAAGCCGATGATGGCAGGGACGCTCGGCGACACCGTCATACTGGGCCTCCCCGGCAACCCGGTTTCGGCCTTCGTCACGGCGCAGCTCTTCCTCCTCCCGCTCGTCGCGCACCTTGCGGGCGCCGCCGATCCGCTGCCGCGCACGCGCACCGCGACACTCGGAGAACCCCTCCCTGCCAACGGTCCGCGCGCCGACTATCTGCGCGCCGCGCACCACGACGGCCGGGTGGTCGCCGCCGCGATCCAGGATAGTTCGATGCTCCGCACGCTTGCCCGTGCAGACTGCCTGATCGTCCGCGCACCCCATGCCCCCGCGGCGCAAACCGGCGACTCGGTGGAAATCCTGCCTTTCGGGTAACGGGGCGCCTTGACATCATACAAGAACAAGGCGTAAACGTTCCATGTCTGTTCCAGATGGAGACCGTCCGATGCTTACGAAGAAGCAGCATGAGCTGATCTGCTTCATCGCCGACCGCTTGAACGAGACCGGCGTTTCGCCCTCGTTCGAGGAGATGAAGGACGCGCTCGATCTCAAGTCCAAGTCGGGGGTCCACCGGCTGATCTCCGCACTCGAGGAACGCGGCTTCCTGCGCCGTCTGCCCAACCGCGCACGCGCGCTCGAAGTGCTCAGGATGCCCGAGCGGGCCGAGCCGAAAAAGGCTGTGCCTGCCAAGGACAATGTCGTCACGCTCGCCCGCCCGGCGCCACAGGCGGCGAACCCGTCACCTGCCAACGACGTGATCGAGATCCCGCTGCACGGCCGCATCGCCGCCGGCGTCCCGATCGAGGCGCTGGAAGGATCGACCATGCTCCCCGTCCCGGCCGCCCTGCTTGGCTCGGGCGAACATTATGCGCTTGAGGTCGCCGGGGACTCGATGGTCGAGGCCGGCATCTTCGATGGCGACTATGCCCTGATCCGCCGCCAGGAGACTGCTCGCGACGGCGAGATCGTCGTGGCGCTGATCGAGGACAGCGAAGCGACGCTCAAATATTTCCGCAACGAAGGCAGCATGGTCCGGCTCGATCCGGCCAACCGCGCCTATGATCCGCAGCGCTACCGGCCCGATCAGGTGCGCGTGCAGGGCCGCCTCGCCGGGCTGTTGCGGCGCTACTGAACGCGAAGGGCGGCTGCGGTCGCCCTTTTCATCGATACTGGTTTCGGACCTGCCGGGCCGCACGGTCGCCGTGCGCCTTTACCTGCCGGGTAATTGAGCGCGCGATCGTCGTGCCTATCCTGCATTTGTCCACCCAATGACGGAGAGAGCGATGACCACCTTTGAAGGCGGCTGCCATTGCGGCGCGATCCGCTACACGCTGACCGACGAACCGATGCATCACGCGCTGTGCCACTGTACCGATTGCCGCCGTGCCTCGGGCGCGCCGATGGTCGGCTGGGCGATGTTCCAGGAGGAGGCACTGAGCGTGACCCAGGGCGAGCCGCAGGAATATGCCTCGTCCGAACATGGCCGCCGCTTCTTCTGCGGCACTTGCGGGACCGGCCTCTTCTACCGGAACGCGGAGAATCTTCCCGGCATCGTCGATACCCAGGTCGCGACCCTCGACGATCCCGACGCGATCCCGGCTGGCGTTCACATCCAGACCGCCGAGCGGATCGGCTGGATGAAGGATGCTCACACGCTGCCGGAATTCGCGCGCTATCCGGGAATGGAATAGCGCGTCGCGCGACGTTGCGGCAGTCCGATGAAGGGCAGCGCCTCGATCACACGCTGATTTCCCCCTCCATGACTGCCACGCAGTCCCCGCGCAGCGTTGCGACGATGCCTTCCGGTGCACGGCGTGCCTCGACGTGCAACAGGCTTGGCCTGCCCATCTCGATTCCCTGATGGATCTGGAAGCGGGCCTCGCTGCTATCCGGCTCCAGCGACAACAGCAGACAGGCAAGGGGCGCGTTCGCGCTTCCCGTAGCGGGATCTTCCCATGTCCCGGCCAGCGGAGCGAACATCCGGGCGCGCAGGGNGCGACCCTGCTTGCAATAGACATGGACCGAGAACCGGTTGCCCAGATGTGGATGGGCCGCGAGCGCTGCCCTGAATGCCGCAAGATCGGGCGTGCAGCGCGCAAGCGCATCACTGGTCAGTTCCGCGATGACATAGGGGTTGCCGTTCGACGCGACGATCGGCGGATGCGCCTCGGTTATGACGTCACCGGCCTCCAGCCCAAGCGCCTGCGCGACGACATCGACCGCGATCGTCTCGCCAATGGTCAATGGCTGCGGCGCCGCGATCGTGGCGGCAACGGGCGCACCCGCGGCATCGCGTTCGATGCTGACCCGGACGATCCCGGCCGGAATCTCGAACATCGCGTCCGTCAGGCCGGGCTGTTGCCTGGCGAGAACGAAGGCGGTGCCAACCATCGGGTGCCCGGCAAAGGCCATCTCTGCCGTCCGGTTGAAGATGCGGATGCGCGCCGTATTCGCGGGATCGGCCGGCGGCAGGACGAAGGTGGTTTCGCTCAGGTTGAACTCGGCCGCCACCGCCTGCATCGTCGCGCTGTCGAGCGCCCCTCCCCCCATCACGACCGCCAATGGGTTTCCGCCGAAGCGCGTGTCGGTAAAGACGTCGGCAGTGAAGAATGGCAGTCTGGGCATCGCTTGCTCCGTTGCGGTTCGCCGCGAGATTTGACATGCATTTCGTTGATTGGCAAACTCCCTATATGACTGATGCCGAACTGTTCCGGGCCCTGGGCAATGATCGCCGGCTGCAAATTCTCGCATGGCTCAAGGACCCGACCGCGCATTTTCCGCCGCAGCGGGACGGCGACCTGATCGAGGATGGCGTGTGCGGCCAGCTCATCGCCGAGAAGCTCGGCATCAACGCATCCACGCTTAGCGAGCATATGCGGGTGCTGCAGGGGTGTGGGCTGGTGATCGCGAAGCGGATCAAGCAATGGACATTCTACCGTCGCAACGGCGAACGATTGCAGGCGCTCGCGTCGATCGTCGGCGGAATTTGATAGGAAGGNGATGTTCAGTCACGTCACTGTCGGTGTCAGCGACCTTGATCGCGCGGGCTCCTTTTACGATGCGCTGCTGGTACCGCTGGGGCTTGCCCGCCGGCCAGTGACCCCCGATGGCGGCCCGCCCTCCCTGTGCTGGCATCGGCCTGGCACCAGCCTGCCCCGCTTCTACGCATATCTCCCGTTTGACGGACAGCCGAGCTCATATGGAAACGGCAGCATGACTGCCTTCCTCGTTCCATCGATCGAGGCGGTCGAACTGGCCCATGCACAAGCCATGCGGCACGGCGGCACGGACGAAGGGGCACCAGGGCCACGCCCGCATTATGGAACGGGCTATTTCGGCGCCTATCTGCGTGATCCCGACGGCAACAAGATTCACATCGTGCATCGGCCTGAGGCGTCGTCACCCGGTCTTTGAACGACGGCGCCGGCGCTGGTCGGCCTGCCGATAGCGCCCGTCACGTCCCGCCCGAACGCGCCGGCATCTTTCGCTCCGCCTCGATCCACGGATGCCGCGCGCCCGCCTGCCGCACCGTCCGCACCGACGGCCTTTCGCCCAGCGTGATCGCCACCCCGCCGGTCTTCGCCAGCAATGCCCTGTCAAGCTTGAGCCATTTGGGCGTGCATCCCGGCGGCAGCCGCCGGTCCGACACCACGATATCCACCGATCGGCACACCGCGATCATCTCCCGCCATGGCACCAGATAGCCGCTTCGCGTCGCCGCGATGCGCCAGCGCCGCCCCTCGCGCTCGACATCGATCAGGCACAGATCCGGGCTGCACCGCGCGTCCCGCTGGTCCGCCAGTGCCGGCAGCTCCGCGTCCNCCCCGCCATTCTCGGCCATCATGTCCCGCACATAGTCGCCCGCACGATCGCGCAGGATCGCAACCTCACCGTTCGGCAGTCGCAGCGCCAGATGCCGACCATCCCCGGTCACGAGCAGATCGGGCATCGGCGTCGCCAGCGCCCACACCGCCCCGGCCATCGCCGGCACCAGTCCGGCCAGCCGCATCCGCGTCTTCCACAGGGCGAACCACAATCCGCCCGCCGCCATCAGCGCATAGGCACCGCCCGGCATCCCCGGCAGCATCGCCAGCGCTCCCGGCGCGCCCGCCGCGGCATGCGCGATCCACAGCAGCAACCCCAGTGCCTTGCCCGCCAGCCACCAGAAGGGTGCGCCAAGGCCCGCAAGATCGAAGAACAGGGCGGCCGCCTCGAGCGGCATGATGACGAAGGTGGTGAGCGGGATCGCGATGATGTTCGCCAGCGCGCCATAGACGCCGGACTTGTGGAAGTGGAACAGCGCGATCGGGGTCAGCGCGATCTCGACCACCAGCCCCGTCAGCAATAGCGATCCGACGCCGCGCACCAGCCGCCATCCCCAGCCTTCCTCGCGCCGCTCGAACCAGCCACGCACGCGCCTGCTCTCATGTAGCGCGACGATCGCGGTGACCGCGGCGAAGCTCATCTGGAAGCTCGGCCCCATCAGCGCCTCGGGCCACAGCAGCAGCACGACCAGTGCCCCGAACGCCACCAGCCGCAGCGTGATCGCCTCGCGTCCCAGCATCATCGCAGCCAGCACCATCAGCGCCGCGATGCACGACCGCACCGTCGGCACCTCGGCTCCGGTCAGCAAGGTATAGCCCACCGCCGCGACGCCCGCCGCCCCGGCCGCGATCACCGGCAGCGGCCAGCGCAGCGCCAGTGCCGGACTGAGCGCGAGCAGCCGCAGCACCAGCAGCATCGTCGCACCAACCACCGCGGTGACGTGCAGCCCGCTCACCGACAGCAGATGTGCCAGCCCCGACCGCCGCAGCGCCTCGCCATCCGCTTCCGAAATCGCCCCGCGATCCCCCGTCACCAGTGCCGCCGCAATCCCGCCCGCGCTCCCCTCGATCTGCGACTGGACATGCGCCGTCAGCCGCTCGCGCAGCCCGCTCCTCGCCTCGCCCGGCGTGACGATCTCGACTGGCGCAAAGCCGCGCCCGCTCGCGCCCAGCCGGTCGAACCACGCTACCCGTTCGAAATCATAGGCGCCGGGGATGGCGGGCGGGGCCGGCGGCATCAGCCGCGCACGCAGCTTCACCACCGCGCCGCGCGTCAGTCCGGCTGGCACGTCCTTGCTATCAAGATTGACGCGCACCATCGGCGGCAACCCTGCCCCCGCATCCGGCGCGATCCGTAGCCGCACCATGTCGCGCGCCGGCAGCTTCTCGACTCGCTCCACCTTGCCCTGAACGGCGACGATAGTGGGCCGCGCCAGCACCGGCGCCGCCAGGCGCTCAGCCCGCCACCACACCAGCGCGCAACCGATCGCAACCAACAGCCCGGCCACCGCGAGGCAACGCGCGGCGCGCCCCCCACCGCCCAGTGCCAGCCCGGCAGCGGCTACTGCCAGCCCCCCAAGCACGACCGCACCCCACCGGTTCGCATCGGGCAGCGCGAACCAGGCCGCGATCCCCACGCCCAGCATCACCGGAATCCACAGGACGATCTGCCCGCGCTCGGCCTCCAGCCAGCGCTCGTTTCGCTCAGCGAAACGCCAGCCTCCCGCTATTTGAAGCAGGCGAAACCCCGTGCTAGGGGCGCTCGCGGCTGAACTGGCCATCGATCACAGTTTCTGGGAGCAAGCGCGCTTGGGCGCAACATCTGAACCCGTCACGGGTACGCAAATCGTCACGCGCTTCGCCCCGTCGCCGACGGGGTTCCTGCACATCGGCGGCGCGCGCACCGCGCTGTTCAACTGGCTGTTCGCACGCCACCATGGCGGCAAGTTCCTGCTCCGCATCGAGGATACCGATCGCGCCCGCTCGACCGACGCGGCGATCGAGGCGATCCTCGACGGGATGCGCTGGCTTGGCCTCGATTGGGATGGTGACGAGGTTTATCAGTTCGCCCGCGCCGATCGGCACGCCGAAGTCGCGCACGCGATGCTCGAATCGGGCCACGCCTATCGCTGCTGGATGAGCCAGGAGGAAATCGCCGCCCAGCGCGAGGAGGCACAGGCGGCGAAGAAGCCCTATCGCATCCGCAGCCCCTGGCGCGACCGCACCGACGGCCCGCTCGATCAGCCGCACGTCGTCCGCATCCGCGCCCCGCGAGAAGGCGCGACGACGATCCGCGACGCGGTGCAGGGCGAAGTGACCGTCCAGAATGCCGAGCTGGACGACATGATCCTGCTCCGCTCGGACGGCACGCCGACCTATATGCTGGCGGTGGTGGTCGACGATCACGACATGGGCGTGACGCATGTCATCCGCGGCGACGACCATTTGAACAACGCCTTCCGCCAGCTGCTGATCATCCATGCGATGGACTGGGCCGAGCCGGTCTATGCGCATATCCCGCTGATCCACGGCGCGGACGGCGCCAAGCTGTCCAAGCGCCACGGCGCGCTTGGCGTCGATGCGTATCGCGACGAACTGGGCGTGCTGCCCGAGGCGCTGTTCAACCATCTCCTCCGCCTCGGCTGGGGCCATGGCGACGACGAGATCATCGATCGCGCTCAGGCGGTCGAATGGTTCGACCTGTCGGGCGTCGGCAAGTCGCCCTCGCGCTTCGATTTGAAGAAGCTGGATAGTCTCAACGGCCATTACATCCGCGCCGCCGACGATGCGCGACTCGCGCAGCTGGCCGCGCCGTTCCTGCCCTTCGAAGCGTCGCCGCAGCAGATCGATCTTCTGCAACGCAGCATGCACGCATTGAAGCCCCGCGCGGCGAATCTCCTTGAAATCGCTGACGGATCGGCCTTCCTGTTTCGCACTCGCCCCCTGGAAATGGACGCAGATGCACAAGCTCTGCTAGGGGACGATGCGAAAGCGATCCTCCATTCCCTGCACACGGCGCTTGACGCGGTCGCGGACTGGAATACGGAAGCGCTCGAAACGGCGGTACGCCAGGTGGCGGAGTCGGGGGGAGTGAAACTCGGGGCGGCCGCACAGCCGCTTCGTGCCGCGCTGACTGGGCGGCGGACCTCTCCCGGCATCTTCGACGTCCTCGTCCTTCTGGGGCGTGAGGAAAGCCTGGGCCGGATTGCCGATCAAATGACGGCTCCTTCGGGAAGCTGAGACGAAAGGACGAGACTGATGACCGACTCCACCCTCAACATCGCCGGGAAAGACTATCCGGTTCGACAGGGCAGCGTCGGTCCTGAAGTCGTCGATATCCGCAAATTCTACGCCCAGACCGGCCAGTTCACCTATGATCCCGGCTTCNCCTCGACCGCCTCGTGCGAGTCGGGACTGACCTATATCGATGGTGACGAGGGCACGCTGCTCCACCGCGGCTATCCGATCGGCCAGCTTGCCGAGCATTCGAGCTTCATGGAGGTCGCCTACCTCCTGCTCAACGGCGAACTGCCGAGCAAGGACGAGCTCGGCACCTTCTCCAACACGATCACGCGCCACACGATGGTGCACGAGCAGCTGGCGACCTTCTACCGCGGGTTCCGCCGCGACGCGCACCCGATGGCGGTGATGTGCGGCGTGGTCGGCGCGCTCTCGGCCTTCTACCACGATTCGACCGACATCTCGGACCCGTATCAGCGCATGGTCGCCAGCCACCGCCTGATCGCGAAGATGCCGACGATCGCGGCGATGGCGTATAAATACACCGTCGGTCAGCCGTTCCTCTACCCGGACAACAACCTGTCCTATACCGGCAACTTCCTGCGCATGACCTTCGGCGTCCCGGCCGAGGAGTATGTCGTGAACCCGGTGGTCGAGCGCGCGCTCGACCGCATCTTCATCCTCCACGCCGATCACGAGCAGAATGCGTCGACCTCGACCGTGCGCCTCGCCGGCTCGTCGGGCGCCAACCCGTTCGCGTGCATCGCGGCGGGCATCGCCTGCCTCTGGGGTCCGGCGCATGGCGGCGCCAACGAAGCCGCGCTCAACATGCTGCGTGAGATCGGCCGTCCCGAACGCATTCCCGAATATATCGCCCGCGCCAAGGACAAGAACGACCCGTTCCGCCTGATGGGCTTCGGCCACCGCGTCTACAAGAACTACGATCCGCGCGCGACCGTGATGCAGAAGACGGTGCGCGAGGTGTTGAGCGCTCTCAACGTCAGCGATCCGCTGTTCGACGTCGCGCTTCAGCTCGAGGAAATGGCGCTCAAGGACGAGTATTTCGTCGAGAAGAANCTGTTCCCCAACGTCGATTTCTACTCGGGCGTGATCCTGTCGGCGATCGGCTTCCCGACCACGATGTTCACCGTCCTCTTCGCGCTCGCCCGCACCGTCGGCTGGGTCGCCCAATGGAACGAGATGATCAGCGATCCCGACCAGAAGATCGGCCGCCCGCGCCAGCTCTACACCGGCCCGACCGAGCGCGACTACGTGCCGCTCGACAAGCGCTGAGCTTCTTCCCCTCTCCGGCATCGCCGGAGAGGGNTTTCACTTGCCGCTGACGGCCAGATACAGGCCGACCGCGATCACCACCACGGCGAAGATCCGCTCGAGCAGCCCCTTGCGCGCTGCCATGCGCTTGCCCAGCCGGATGCCCAGCGCCGCGCCGCCCACCCCGCCCAGCAGCAGCAGCCCCGCGATGTCCCACGCGACCAGGCCCGACAGCGCATAGGAGGTCGCCGTCGTCGCGCCCAACGCGCTGACCACGACCAGCGACGTACCGACGGCATTGCGCATCGGCATCCGCGTCGCCGCGACCAGAGCGGGCACGATCAGGAACCCGCCGCCGATCCCGAAAAACCCGGATGCAAGGCCGACGCCGAGGCCCGCGGCGACCAGCCGCGGCAACAGCACGGCGGCGCTGTCGCGGGTCAGCCGCACGCCCGGAGCCTCCGCGACGCCCCGCCCGCGGAACATCGACAGGCCGACCGCGATCATCAGCAGGCCGAACAGCATCAGCAGCTGCCCGCCATCCATTGCCTTGCCCGCCTCGGCCCCCACCGCCGCACCGGCAATGCCTGCAGCGGCGAACACACCGGCGCATCGCCACTTAACCGTTCCCGCCCGTGCGTGACCGGCCAGGCCGGCCAGCGCATTGGCGGCGACCGCCACCGCCGCAGTGCCGATCGCCACGTGCGCCGATTCCAGGCCGACGACATGGACGAGCAACGGCACCGCGAGGATCGACCCGCCCCCGCCGACCAGGCCGAGCGTCAGGCCGATCGCCGCGCCGGCAGCGATGGCAGCAAGCAGCATCTGCGGGCTATCCGCCCCGCGCGGGCCGGTTCCACGGCATCGCGCGCAACAACAGTGCCATGCCGCACCAGCCGGTCGCGCCCGCCATCATCAGCCCGGCGCCGACAAAGGCCGCCAGCCCGAAAAAGCCCGGGTGCACCAGAAACCCCAGCACTATGCCGAGTAGCACCAGCCCGCCCGCGCCAAGCTGCACCTGGCGCATGATCTCGAGCGGCTGCCCGCGATCCACGGCGGTTTCCAGTCCAGCCTTGCGCCAGCCGTCGATCCCGCCTTCGAGCAGATGGCAGGTCGCTCCCCTGGCGGCGCGCTCCAGCGCATCGGCATGGGCAGCGGTCCGCATTCCCGACCGGCAATGAAACACGAGCGGGCGTCCGGTCGCGGCGAGTTCTCCAATCCGTGCCAGCGGTATGTTGACCGCACCGGGAATCTTCTCGCGCGCATGTTCATCCGCGTCGCGGACATCGACCAGCAACGCGCCGGCCGCCACCGCCCGCCGCGCATCGGCGGGCGCGATCGTCGAAATCGTCATCGTCGTCAGTCCTTGCAATAGAGTTGGTAGAGGGCGGCGAGCAGCGCCTCGGTCCGCGGATCGGCGATCCGGTACCAGAGCGTCTGGCCCTCACGGCGGAAGGNGACCAGCCCCTCGTCGCGCATCTTCGCCAGATGTTGGGACAGCGCCGATTGCGACAGCGCCACATCGCGCGCCAGGTCGCCCACGCTCATCTCGCCATGCTCGACCAGCTTGCACAGCACCATCAGGCGACGGCCATTGCCCATCGCCTTGAGCAGCGCGGCGACCCCCTCCGCCTTCGACGAGAAAGTCAACAGATCCATCGGAACCTTAAGCATCGCACATCCTTACATTAGATATTGCTAATTTAGATTATGCTTATATATTGTCAAGCACGATGATGGAGATGCCCATGCAACCCGCGATCGAAGCGTTTTTCGATGAGCCGACCAACACGATCACCTATCTCGTTGCCGACCCTGCGACCGGAGAGGCCGCGGTGATCGATCCGGTGCACGATTTCGACCCGGCCAGCGGCGTGATCGATTCCGCCTCGGTCGATCGTGTCCTGGCCGCGGCGGACAGCCACGGCTGGCGGATCGTGATGGTGCTCGAAACCCACGCACATGCCGACCATCTCTCCGGCGCGCCGCTTATCAAGGCGCGCACCGGCGCATGGGTCGGTATCGGCGAGCATATCCGCGATGTGCAGAAGATCTTCCGCCCGGTGTTCAACTTCGCGGATCTGCAGACCGACGGCTCGGACTTCGACCGGCTGTTCGCGGATGGCGACCGGTTCACGCTCGGGACCCTGCCCGTCGAGGTGATTCACGTCCCCGGCCATACGCCAGCCGATGTCGCCTATCGAATCGGTGACGCCGTGTTCGTCGGCGACACGCTGTTCATGCCCGACTATGGCACGGCGCGCACCGATTTCCCCGGCGGGGACGCGCGCATCCTCTATCGCTCGATCCGTCGGCTGCTGACGCTGCCGGACGACACCCGGTTGTTCCTCTGCCACGACTATAAGGCACCCGGCCGCGACGACTATCGCTGGGAAACCACCGTCGGCGACCAGCGCCGCGCCAGCGTCCACATCCATGACGGCGTGAGCGAGGAGGATTTCGTCGCGATGCGCGAGGCTCGCGACGCGACGCTTGCGGTACCGCGGCTGCTGCTCCCCGCGATCCAGGCGAACATCCGCGCTGGCGCATTGCCCGGACCGGACTCGAACGGAGTCACCTACCTTCGCATTCCTGTGAAGCGGCGCGATAGCTGAACACCACCACGGTTGCGGATCGCTGCCGGCTGCATTATGTATGGATACAATACTCAATATAGAGGCCATACAATGCAAGCCGAACCAAAGCAGGACAAGCTGAACTGGGTCCTCAGAACCGGCTGGAAGGGTCTCTGCGTCCGCTGCGGCGAGAAGACGATGTTCTCCGGCTGGCTCAAGATCGCGAAGAAATGCCCGTCCTGCGGTCTCGACTATCGTTTCGCCTCGCCCGACGACGGCCCCGCCTTCTTCTCGCTCTGCTTCGTCGCCTTTCCGCTCACCTTTTTCGGGGTGTGGTTCCAGGTCGCGTTCGACCCGCCCTTCTGGGTCCATCTGTTCACGACGATCCCGGTGATGGTCGCCGGCTGCGTGCTCGCGCTGCGCCCGCTCAAGGGCTGGCTCGTCGCCTCGCAATATCTGAACAACGCGCAGGAGGCGGGCACCGCCAAGCTCTGGGCGAAGCTGCATGCCGAGGCGGAAGCCCGCGATACACCGCCCAATGACTGACGACTGGCTTCCCGATCTCGATCCGGCCTCAGGGGCCAAATACACCGTCATCGCCGATGCGCTGGCGGCCGCGATCGATCGCGGGACGCTGCCCGGCGGGACGCGCCTGCCCCCGCAGCGCGACCTTGCCGCGCGGCTGGGCGTCGATCTCACCACCGTCACCCGCGCCTATGACGCCGCCCGCCGCCGCGGCCTGATCGAGGCGCGCGGACGTGCGGGCAGCTTCGTGCGCGCGCCGCAGCGGGTCGAGATCGCCGATCTCGCCCGCGTCGATACCGGGATGAACCTGCCGCCCGAGCTTCCCGGCGGTCTGCTCGCGCGAACCATCGCCGAAACGGTCGGCAGCTTGCTGCTCGATGCCTCGCCGCTGCGGCTGCAATATCAGGCAATGGGCGGCAGTGCGGAAGATCGCGCCGCCGGGGTTCGTTTTCTCGATGCGATGGGGCTGCCCGCCGAAGCCGACCAGCTTATCCTGGCCGCAGGCGGGCAGAATGCGTTGCATGCGATCCTCAGCAACACACTGCTTCCCGGCTACGCCGTGCTCTGCCGCCGCTTCGTCTATTCGGGCTTCCGTGCGCTTGCCCAGCGGATCGGCATCCGCCTTGTCGGGCTGGACAGGCTGGACGCTGCATCGATCGCCGCTGCCTGCGCAGCCGATCCACGGATCCGCGCCATCTACCTCGTTCCCACCAACGACAATCCGACCGCAGAGACGCTCGACGAGGATGCCCGGCGCGCGATCGCGGCGACGGCGATCCGCTACCACCTTCAGGTGATCGAGGACGACGCCTACGGCCCCCTCGCCGTTGCCCCGCTCGCACCGGTCGCTGTCCATGCCCCAGACCACAGCTGGCACATCGCGAGCGCGTCGAAGATCATCTCGCCCGCGCTGCGGGTCGCCTTCGTGCGCGCGCCGAATGTCGCGGCGGCGGTCCAGCTTGCGATGCAGATCCACCAGACCGCGGTGATGCCCCCGCCGCTCAACGCGGCGATGCTTTCGCGCTGGATCGATGATGGCACCGCTACACGCCTGATCGCCGCGATGCGCGACGAAGCCTCCCGGCGGCAGGCGCTCGCGGCAAGCCTGCTCGACGGGCTGGACTTCACCGCCCACCCGCAAGGCTATCATCTCTGGCTGCGCCTGCCCGGTGCGATCGCGCCCAACGATCTGGCCGATGCGATGCGCCCGACCGGTCTCTCGGTGATGCCGGCAGACCGCTTCTCGGTGGACGGTGCCCCGGCCAATGCGATCCGCGTCTCGCTCGGCGGCCTCGCCGACGACGATCAGCTCATCCGGGCCCTGCGCATCCTGCGCGGCCATGCCGGCGCCGCGATCTAGGACGCTTCGAACACCCCAGGATCCACTCCGCTCAGCAAGGCACGGCTGAGCGACCCAAGACTCCGTCGGCCAGTTCGAGAATGTCCGAATCGATGGCAGTTTCTCGATCCGGGCAGTTCCCCATCAGCGGGGCTTCCACGATCACCAGGATATTCTTCGGCATCCGTCTTCTCCAGAACTCGCCCGCCGCCCTGTGGCTTGGACAAATAGACAGCGCGATTCCCATTACGCCGGACCGCCCGCGGCTTCGCCAAACTGTCACATGGTGCAGTTACCGGCCGCGGCGTGGCACGAACCAGTCCTGTGGCGAACGATGACGCGCGCGACTGGGTCGCCATCCGGCGCGCGGTGGCGCGCTATGTCCAGCATCGCGCCGGGCGTGGCGACGTCGCGGACGATATTGCCCAGGAGGTGCTCGCGCGGCTGATGCAGCTCGCCGAGACCGAGCAGATCGGCAGCATCATGGCGCTTGCCTTCCGCATCGCCGACAATCTGCTGATCGATACCTATCGCCGCGAACGTCGCTTCGACAGCGACCTCGATGCCGAATGGCAAAGCGATGCGCCGTCGCCCGATCGCGTGCTCGATTCGCGCGCGGCGATGATCGTGTTTCAACGCTGCCTGCGGGCGATGCCGCCGCTGCGCCGTGAGGTGCTGGTGCGCCGCCGTCTGCATCAACAGGGGTGCCGCGAGATTGCCGATGCGCTTTCCCTGACGCCCAAGGCAGTCGAAAAACATATTNCCCGCGGGCTGGCCGATCTGCGGCGGGCGATGACCCGAGCCGGGGTCGAGATCGGGGAACTACCATGATCGCGGCTGATCTTCGCGCGATCGACGAGGCCGCTGCGTTGTGGGTACAGCGTATGGCGCTGCCGGTACAGGACAGCGCCACCGCCGCCGCGTTCGATCGCTGGATCCTCGATGATCCGCGCCATGTCGACAGCTATGCGCGGATGGCGCAGCTATGGCAGTCGGACGGGCTGCGCCGGGCGCTGGCAGCGAATGATTCGCCCGATGCAGCCGGCATCGCGCCGCGCCTGCCAGGCGCCGCGCATCGGCTATGGCGGCGCGCGGCGCTGATGATCCCGGCGGTCGCGGCAGCGGTGCTGCTACTGATCGTCGCGCCGCCGCTGCTCCGTGATCCACTGCGCTATGCCGCCCCGGCGGGGGAGATGCGCGCCGTTACGCTACCGGATCGCTCGCGCGTGCGACTGGCACCGGGCGCGCAAATCGCGGTGCGGATCACCCCCTGGTCGCGCGACGTGACGCTCGAACGCGGCCAGGCCTTTTTCGACATCGCGCATGAACGTGTACGCGGCTTCGCGGTCGATGCCGGAACCGCACGGGTCAGCGTGCTCGGCACCGCATTCGACATCGACCGGCTGGACGGCGAGGCGGTCGTGCGCGTCTATCGCGGGACGGTCAGCGTCGGGGCGGGCGCGGGGCGGCAATGGCAGCTGTCGGCCGGCTCGGGCATCGCGCTGCGCGGCGGCAATGCGATCACGATCGACGGCATCACCGGATCGCATCCCGACTGGGCCGATGGCTGGTTCGACGCCAGCAACACTCCGATCCGCCAGCTGATCGCGCACCTCAATCGCGGCGCGGCGGTACCGGCGCGGCTGGCCGATCCCATGCTGGGTGAGTTGCAGGTGACCGGTCGCTTCCGCCTGTCCGATCCCGAAGACGCGCTGGCGGCAGTGGCGGCGATCCATGACCTCAAGCTGCACCGCGACGCGCACGGTCTGGTATTGTCGCGATGACTCGCGCCCATGTCACAAAAGCGGAAAATCTTCGTCATCTTATTGTAATATAATAATTTTGTCGGGTTTTCGGCCTGTCTCCGTCCCTCGGGCATCTCGGTTGCAATACCAAAGGGGGGTTCATGTTTTCGAAATTCCGTAACGGCGCCGGCCTGTCGGCGCTGGCGCTGGCGTGCGCGGTCACGGCGGGCATCGTCCAGCCGACGACGGCGCGTGCGGCCGAACGCAGCTTCAGCTTCGCGATTCCCGCACAGGATCTGGCGAGCGCGGTGCGCGCCTTTTCGCGCACTACCGCGATCCAGATCGCAGCCTCGCCCGAGGCGCTGCGCGGGCGCCGCAGCCGGCCGATCCAGGGCATGATGTCGGCGGAACAGGCGCTGAAGCAGATGCTCGACGACACAGGGCTGGAGGCAGTCCGCCAGGGCAGCGGTTTCGTGCTGCGTCCGGGCCGCGCGCCCACACCCGCAGCGGCGGTCGCCGCACGCGCGCCCAGCGCACCGATCGCCGCCCCGGTAGCGGAGGCGGCGCCGGATGAAGTGATCATCACCGGCTATATCGAGGCGGTGCAGCGCTCGCTCGACAAGAAGCGCAAGACCGATGTCGTGTCGGATACGGTCAGCGCCGATGACATGGGCAAGCTGCCGGCTAACAATGTCGCCGAATCGTTGGCGCGGATGCCCGGCGTCAACGCGGTGCGCGATGCGACGACCGGCGAAGGCGATCGTGTCACGGTGCGCGGCCTGTCGACCGAGCTCAACAACTATTCGATCAACGGCGTGCGGCTGGGCGGCGCGGGATCGCGTGACGATGTCTTCTATCGCGGCGTACGGTTGAGCGTTCTGCCGCCCGACGGGATCAAGGAAATCACCGTCTTCAAGTCATTGACCCCCGATCGCGACGGCGATGCGCTGGGCGGGTCGATCGATATCTCGACCCCCACCGCGTTCGATCAGGCAGCAACCTATTTCCGCCTGTCGGGCGAGGGGTCGCTGCTCGACAAGTTCGATCATCCGTTGTCGGGCCAGATCTCGGGCGCGGCATCGCGCCAGTTCAGCGATAATTTCGGCATATTCGTCGCCGCCAGCTGGAGCCGACGTAAATCGCAGTTCGAACAGAATGGCGTCGATGGCGACAACCAGCCCGACCGCTGGTACGCCGACAGCGAAACGCTGGGCTGGGACCCCAACCGCTTCGTGATGCGCGGCATGGATCTGGGCGTGGGCGAAACCGATGTCCGCCGCTGGGGGGTCAACGGCAGCGCCGACCTGCGCTCCGACAATCACGACCTGCATCTGCGCGGGCAGTATAACCAATATCGCAAGAAGCAGTTTCTCAACCGCCTGAACTTCCGCAACGACGTCAGCCGCAACTCGACCCGGCTGGTTCAGGTGAATCCCGATGACGGGTCGCTGGTCCAGCCCGATGCCACTATCGTGGGCTATGACGCGAAGCTCGGGCGCATCTACGGCTACACCACCGCGCAGATCGTCGATCGCGACCGCGACGGACGCATCACCGACGCCGACCGGTCGTCGCGCTCCTTTTACAGCCTGTTTGGCAGCTCGGGTACCTGGGATCCGCAGGGGTTCCGCCTTCGCCGCTTCTGGGAGGCGAAGAACGAAACCGGCAGCCTGGCCTCGGCCAATGTCGGCGGCGTATCGCGCTTCGGCGCGGTCCGCATCGACTATGACGTCTCCTATTCGCAGTCGGAGGACAATCTCGACGACGGCTATGAGATGGAATTCCGCAGCGACAAATATGGCTGGCTTGGCAATCGCGGCGTGTTGTTCAGCAGTGCGGAGGATGTCCGCTTCCCCAAATGGCTGCTGAACGATGCGGGCATGGCGGCAATCCAAAACCCTGCCGAATATGGGTTCAGTGGCCTGGAAGGCGAAGTCGGCGGCAGCAGCGAAAAGCTGTGGCAGGCGCAGATGAACGTCGAATGGCGCCCCGAAACCGGGCTGCTCGAATCGCTCAAGGCGGGCGGCAAATTCTACAATTCGCGCCGCCGCACCTATCAAGGGTCGTTCCTAGATCTCAATGCCAATGGCACGCTTGCCAGCTTCTCGGCTTTTCACGGGCCTGAAGTGAACAGCCTGTTCGGCGGCGCCTATTCGGGGCTGTACCGGCTGGGCACCACTATTGAAAATGAAGCGATGCTGGCCGAGCTGCAACGCGCCGAGCGCGGCGAAAGTTCGGTGTTCGACGGCTTCGCGGTCGATCCCGCCAACGCCACCTTGTCGGACGAGGATAGCTTCCGGTTCGAAGAGCGGGTGATCTCGGGCTATGCCATGGCGACCGCGCGGCTGGGCGATGTCCGCGTCATCGGCGGCGTGCGGATGGAGGCGACGCGCAACACGATCGAGGCGTGGAATGTCGATCCGGTGCGCGGCACCCGCTTTGCCAACGACCGGTCGAGCTTCGTCAACTGGCTGCCCTCGGTCCATGTCATCTACGACCTCGACCGCAAGACCAAGCTGCGCGGAGCGCTGTGGACCAGCTTTGCCCGGCCCGACATCGCGCGGATGAGCTCGGCGCGCAATTACAGCTATGATCAGGATCCCGATGGCGACGGCGTGGTCAACCCGCTCAACCAATGGGTGCTGATCGGCATCGAACAGGGCAATCCCAACCTGAAGNCGCTGCGCTCGACCAACTTCGACCTGTCGTTCGAACATTATGCCGGTCGCGGCGGCGCTTATTCGGCGGGGCTGTTCTACAAGAAGATCGAGAACTTCCTGTTCCGCTCCTCCTCCAGCAACATCCGCGACGGGACGACGGGGGAGAATACCGATCCCACCGGTGTCCTGGTGTCGATGCCCAACAACGGCAAGTCGGCCGAGGTCTACGGCATCGAACTCAACGCGCAGCAGCTGCTCCACTGGCTGCCCGGCGTGTTCGGATCGCTCGGCATCGGCGGCAATCTGACGCTTCAGCGGTCCAAGGCCGTAACGGGCCTGTCCTGGCACCCCGCGGGGTACAAGCTGCCGCTGATGGAGACGCCCGAAACCATCGCCAATGTCCAGCTGTTCTGGGAGCGCAAGGGCTGGGAAATCTATGGCGCCTGGAATTACCAGTCCAAGATCCTGTCGGGCATCCAGGATTTCGGCAACGACCCTTATCAGCAGGGCTATGAATTCATCGACCTGACGCTGCGCCGGACCTTCCTCAAGAAATCCTCGGTCCAGCTTCAGGTCCGCAACCTGCTCGACGGGCACACCTATTGGCAGACGGTGTCGTCGAGCCAGGGGGCAAGCCGCGCCTATATCAAGAATGGCCGGACGATCTCGCTCGGCATCAACCTGATCCTGTGATGGAGCATCCGATGCGACCGATCCTCGCCCTCGCACTCTGTTCGCTTGCGCTGCCGACCCTGTCGGCGGCGCAGGATGCGCCCCCGGCGCTGGCCCCGGCCAGCGTCGCGCCCGAACGCATCATCCTCAACCTCACCGCGCGCCCGGCGACCGAAATGGCGGTCACCTGGCGCAGCACCCCGAGATCGGCGGGGGTGGTCCAGTTCGCCCGCGCCACCGCCGGGCCGGATTTCGTCAAGGCGCCGCAGCAGATCGCGGCGACCACTGACGACGCGACGCTCGACGTGCAGGAACAGGCCGGGTTCCGCGCCGCCTATCATTCGGCGGTGATGAGCGGGCTGGAGCCGGACAGCGTCTATGCCTATCGCGTCGGCGATGGTCGCAACTGGTCCGAATGGTTCCAGTTTCGCACCGCCGCCGCGACACCGCGCCCGTTCCGCTTCATCTATATGGGCGACATGCAGAACGCGATCCTGGCGGAAGCGTCGCGCACCTTGCGTATGGCATTCCGCCAGGCCGGCGACGCGGCGTTCGTCATCCATGCCGGCGATCTGGTCAACCGCCACGCCGCCGACCGCGAATGGGGCGAATGGTTCGCCGCTGGCGGGTTCCTCTATGCCCAGACACCGCAAATGCCGACGCCGGGCAATCATGAATATGTAAAGGATCCCGCCGCGCGCGCCGGATCGTCGCTGACCGGTCAGTGGCGGCGTCAGTTCACCCTGCCCGACAATGGTCCGGCGGCGGTGCCGGAGGGGACGGAGACCAACTGGTACACCGATTATCAGGGATTGCGGCTCATCTCGGTCGATGCGCCGCAACTCGACCGCAACGAGGCGGGGCGCGCGGCGACCATCGCCTGGCTCGACGGGCTGCTCGCGCGCAATCCCAATCGCTGGACGGTGATCTTCCTCCACTTCCCGCTGTTTTCGAGCGATCCCGATCGCGACAATCCCAAGGTGCGGGCGGCGCTCAAGCCGCTGATCGACAAGTATAAGGTCGATCTGGTGCTGCAGGGGCATGACCATGGCTATGCACGCGGCGCGGTCGGCCCGCACGGACCGGCGGCGGACGATCGCGGCTCCACCTATGTCGTCGCGGTCGCCGGGCCGAAAATGTATGAGGTCGGCAAGCTCGACTGGGCGCGCAAGACCGCATCGCGCACGCAAAGCTATCAGGTGATCGACGTCACCCCGACCCAGCTCAGCTACCGCGCCTATACCGCCACCGGCGAACCGCTCGACAGCGTGACGCTGCGCAAACGCTGACCCTGCGCGGCGTGGCGAGTGCCCTTCACAGGGCACCCCTTCGGGGCTGCATCAGAAAGCACCATTTCCGCGCGACCCGGCTTGAGGCCAGTTACCCCAGATCTCTGCGGTTCTCGACCCTCGAACCCTTAGTATCTGGGGTCATTGTTGGAATAGATCACCGAAACGATGCGCCAGCCCCTCTCTCCGCGCACGAGGTGCCAAGACTCCTTCCCCACATTGATCGGCCGACCGTTCACCCGATAGGTGAAGTCGAACGTTATCGCAGCGACATCCAGATCATTGTCGATCCGGATGTTGCTGAACGTTTCCTCATGCCGGTTGGGGCTTTGCACGATCCGTTCGATGAAGACACGCGGCGTGTTTGCGGGATCGAAGCCGGCCTTTGCGCTGGCCCCGCCGGACTTGGACAACCGCGCATCGCTGTTCACCCGCCGCCAAGTCACCGGACCGTCCGCAAACAGCGACAGGAACTTCGCGCTATCCTTGTTGGTGATCGCGTCTCCGAACGCCGTGATCGTCGATCTTAAATCTCGTTCCGCCTGTGCCTCGGAGTATGAAGACTGGCCTTGAACAGCCTGCGGCGAGACGAGCGCAGCGGCGAGCGTGAGAAACATCATTGGACTCTCCTGCGAAGGTGTTTCAGCTGGTCGGGGATCATCGCGCAGGCACGCAGTCGCGCAGCCAGACGATCGAGCGGCCCTGATCATATTGATCGAAGACGCCGGTCAGTTCGACCCGGCGGTCCGGCTTGAGCGACAGGGCATAGGTCGATTGACCGGCAGCAAGAACGCAGCTTACTTCGAGCCGATAGCCCGATCCCGGCAACAAGCTGGAAAGCGCGCTCTCTACCAGTTTGAAATCGACGCGATAACGGTCACCCATTCGGCCCACGGTGGCGACCGGTCCGAACAGCGTGAAGGCGCGCCCCTTGTATCGCGGTTCCAGGGAAATGCTGCTGCGCCTGGCCTCCGATGCCATTTGCGAAGAGAATCTCAGCACGCTCATCCGGATCGGTGCAGCCGTGCCGGCGCGGGCCGCCCTGCCCTTCTCCGCCAGCGCGAGTCCAGCCTTCCCTCCTCGCAACTGTGCGAGAATGCCGCACATCTCTGCGCGCGCGGCAGCTTCGCCGACCATCATTCCGGTTCTCAGCCGGGCCTCCATTCGCACGGCGCCAGCGCCGGCCGTTTCGGTCACACGAATTTCGATGGGAAAGCCGCGCGCCTTGCCCGTCATGGGCTGCTCGATCAGCATCGCTCCGGCGTCAGGCTCGGCGGTCATCACGGTGTAGCCCTTGCCCGTCACGACACCGCGTAGCTGGTCGATGGCGCTCGCCGATGACAGGTCCGCGACCGATCGCTCGGCTGTGAAGCGCAGGCCGGTCACCGGATTGCCGCTTTTGCGGAATCCGCCTTCGCACCCGTCCGGCTTTACGTTGGCAAGGGCAAGCGTGCCGGCAATCGCCAGCGAGGAGGTAAGCAACATCAACGGTCTCCTTTCGGCAAGTGGATCAGCGCTCGAACCGCACGACCAAGCTGCGCTTCGGACTCAGCGCTGCCACGAAGCTGCCATCGGGCTGGCGGCGGAAGTCGTAGGTGCCGCTCGGAGTGACCAGCGCACCGCGGTCAAGGCGGTCGCCGGGAACAACCGAAATGACCGCCAGATGATCGATGCTCCCTTGGGGTAGCGCGTCGAACCACCGGCCCGCGGCATTGCGTATCTCCAGCGTCCCACGACAGATCCCGGCGGAGACGGCGAACCGCACAGAGCCTGCCACGGACGTGTCGCCAAATGCGCCGCTATATTTGGTGGCCCAGCTTGGGCATGGGGTTCGAGGCCCCCCGGGGCGCGTCCGGAACGGGGCGGCCAACATGGTCGCGGTTTCCTTGATGTCGGATACCCAGACGGCGTTTGACAGCACGCTGATGCTGTCGCCGCTGTCCGGATAGACCATCAGCGCGCTGCGGGCGCCGATCGCCACGCCGGCGTGATGTGCGATCCGCTGACCATCACCGTCCCGCCCGATCCGCCAGCCGAACGCGATCCGGTCTTCGCCCTCAACGACCGGGGAGCCGTCGTTCATTTGGGACGGCGTCCACATCATCGCCCGCGCCTCCTGCGAAAGGAAGCCGGGGCGCATCACCCGCGCACCGAACAGCGCGACGCCCGGCGCAGTCCCGCGAAATCCGGCCCCGCCCCACGAGTAACTATAGTCATGTGGACCGGCGCGTCCGATCCTCCCATTGACGAATTCATAGGCGACCGTGTCGTGCTGGGGATCGGGGATCAGGTCGGGTCGAAGCGGCAGGTCGTTGACGATCTCACGCGCGACATAGGACAGGAAAGGCGCGCGCGCCCCGCCCTCGATCGCCGCGCTCAGTAGCGTGTAGCCGTAGGAGCTGTAGCGATATTTTGTGCCGGGTGCGGAAAGCAGCGCTCGATCCGCGAAGATCCCGACGGCCTGATCGATGCTCTCGAAATGAACGGCCCCGCGTGCGGCATCGACATCCTGATAATGCGGGATTCCGGACGTGTGCGCGGCAAGTTGCCGTGCGGTCATGGGCGGCCACGCCAGCTGGCGCCCCGCCAAGTAACGCTGGATCGGCGCATCGAGATCCAGCCGCTTGCGGTCGTACAGCTTAACCGCAGCAGTCGCGGTCACGAGCTTCGAAACGCTGGCAAGCCGGAAGCTGGTATCGGGCTCGATCGGCAGATTGCGATCCAGGTCGCGATATCCCGCGACGCCGGTCCAGATCAATCGACCGTCGTGCGCCACTGCCGCGGCCATGCCCGGGACGCCATTGGCGGCGATCTGAGCGGCCAGGATCGCGTCGGCGATCCGGCGTTGCGCGATGATGTCCGGTTCGCGAGCGTCTGCTGAAACGGAAGTATTGCATCCGATGATGGCGATGGCGATGAAGGCGGAGCGGGTGGAGAGCGATTTCATGCCCTGCCGTTGCGGTCCGATCCGGCGGCGGGACAAGAAAAGAACGGTGAAGATTGGTGAAATGAAGCTGCAACTGTGCCGCGTGCGTCATGCCATCGTTGCGGACGGCCGTGCGCACCGACTGCCGGACCTGTCGTTTCGACTGCTCGACCTGCTGGCCTCGCGCGCGCCGGCTCCGGTCTCATTCGCCGAGATCGAGCAGTTCGTCTGGAACGCGCAGGTAACGCGAGAGACGATCAAGCAGCGGGTGACCATGCTGCGCGAAAGCCTGACACAGGCCGGCATCAACGGGACGACGATCGAGGCGGTTCGCAATCACGGCTATCGTACACTCCTCACGACGACAGCCATCGAGACTGGGCGGCGCGATCCGATCCGGAGCAAGGTCGCGGCGGTCGTGGCGCTCGTCCTCGGTCTGATGGCGGCCGTATCGCTATCGTTGGCGCTGCGCAGTGCTCCCGCCACCGGCCCGGCGATTCTGGCGGTCGCAGCGACCCCGCCGCCGCCCGGCGTCGATCCGGCCGCTTGGGACTCGCTTCGGCGTAGCATGGTCCGAGCGCTTTCGAAGTTCGAAGGGCTTCAGGTCGTCGACCACCTCCCCGCGTCCGGCACCCCGCCTTCCTATCTGGTCCGGGCCGCGATCGAGCCGTCCGGCCAAGGCCAGGGAGTGTCGATCGAACTCGTGGAGGGCGGGACCGGCGCCATCCTGTTTGCCGAGCAATATCGTTACATACCGACGGACACGGATCGTGCCGTGCTGCACTTTGCGAACAACATCCACCCGCAATTGGCGTCTCTGTCTGCGAACGGCGCAGCGATGCCGGATGAAGCACGTCTTCGCTACGCGGAGGCATTCCGTCTGTGGCGGCTCGGTGATTTGCAGAGCCTCAACGGCGCGCGTGAAAGGCTCCACGCATTGGCGAGCGGACCGGAACCGACACTGCTTGCCCGTTCGCTGCTGGCGAGGGTGCAATCGGATCTGGTACTTCGGCACGGCGCGCCCGGCGCGCTGGCCCGGCAAGCCGAATTGCAGCTGCGCCCCCTCATCGCCACCCATCCCGGCGTGGGAGACTTGCGATACTCGCTGTCCCGCTCGCTGCTGGCGCAGGGCAAGCGTCAGGAGGCCCTTGATCAGTTGCGCATCGCGCAGCGGACGATGCCTTTTCTAAGCCGGGACATCATCGCGATCGAAGGCCGGACTCAGTCGCAGATTGGCGGATCTGAGATCCGAAACGAAGTCGCGCGCGGCCCGGCCATATGACCGCTATTGGAGCGCGTAGCCGCCACCCGGGATCCAACGCCAGCTAACAACCCAATAGCGGACGGCAGCAATTAGGGCGCAAGACTGCCTATCATTCCTAGAATTCAATCCAGGGATTCAGTGCCGCTGAGCATTGCCGCGCATTGCTATCCGTTGTGGCATATTGAGACCTCAGTCATGCCCGGATGCAGCCTAGTACCTGTTAATGCGCGGCGATTGCCTGCGGGCGATAGACGCTGCGCACCTTCTCCCAGTCGGTCGCCTTCTCGCCGAACAAGCAGTAGCGCTCGGCCAGCGTGCGCCACGTCTCGTCGAAATCCTGCGCGTAGCTGATGTCACGCTCCGGTTGGCGCGCCCACAGGGGCGCAGCGACGCAGGCGATCCCGCCGCCCAAGACGCCCCGGCGCGCGATCAAGCGTCGCGTCTCGGCAGCGTCAGCACGAAGCGCGCGCCCTCGTTCGGCGCGCTATCGACCAATATATCCCCCCCCATCGCCCGCGCCAACCGCCGGGCGATGTAGAGGCCAAGCCCGCTTCCGCCCGGCTCGCCCGGATCGACGCGGCCGAACTTCTCGAAGATCTTGGTCTGATCCTCGATCGCGATGCCCTTGCCCTGATCGGCGACGATCACGCAACCGAAGCTGCCCTCGGGTTGGATCTGAACCCAAACCGATCCGCCGGGCGGCGAATAACGCACCGCATTGCCGATCAGGTTGACCATGATCTGCAACNCCCGCCGGAACTCGCCCGTCGTCGGCATCGTCTCGTCGGCGCGGGGTTTCTCGATCCGCACATCCGCCTCGCTCGCGCGCACCGCCAGCAGCCCGGCTGCGCGGCGCGCGATATCGGCGAGGTCGATCGGCTCGATCTCGACGGTGAAGTCGTCGCGCTCGATCGCGCTCAGATCGGCCAGATCCTCGACCAGCGACAGCAGGTGCCGCCCGGCATTGGAGATGTCGGTGGCATATTCGGCATAATCGTCGCGCAGGGGCCCATCCAGCTTCGCGCTGATGCTGTCGGCATTGGCGATGATCCGTGCGAGCGGCGTGCGCAGCGCCTTCTCGAGCCGCTGCCCGAACTCGCTGGTGAATTCAGGATCGGCCACGGCGTTCGCACCGGCCTCATCCGCGGGATCGACCAGCACCGCCGAGCCGCTGAAGCCGGCGAAGCGCCCCATCGCATCGATCCGCGGGCTTGCGGAGATGCGCACGCGTTGCCCGGTGCCGCGAAGCTCGGCGATCTGCCCGTCGAACCGCGTCTGCTCTGCGGCCGCGGCAAGGATCGGCAAGGCCCCGTCCTCATCGGCTTCCAGCGCGAACAACAAGGTCAGCGGCTGACCCAGCATCGCGGCCAGGTCCAGGCCCGGCTCGACACCCGCCTCCGCAGCCAGGTGCGTGATCCGCATCGCCGCATCGGTTTCCCAGATCCAATCGGCCTCGGCGCGCAGGAAATCGTCCTCGCGCAGCGAGTCGCCCTCGGGCGCCTGCCAGGCCCCGCGCGGGCGCCAGCCGCTCACTTCCAGCCGCACCCCCTCCGAATCGGGCTCGGCGCGGACCCACAGGTCGATATCGTCCTCGCCGTCAGCCGCCACGACGCCGCGCGAGATCGCAATGCCGAGCCGCTGCGCCAGCCGGGCGATCGACGCGATCGGCGGTACCGCCAGCGGTGCGCCCACCTTGCCGCCGGCACGAGCATTGAGGTCGGCCAGCCGTGCCTCGGCATGGACCAGCCGCCCGTCGGGCCCGATCCGCCCCATCGCTATGGGCATGTTGGGTTCGATCGCATTCATTGCGGCGCGCCCTTCAACGCCAGCAACGCCGCGCGATAGTCGGCGGGCAAAGCGAGCGGCGCGATCGCCGCGCGGGCTTCATCCGCGCCCACCGCCATGATCATGTCGAGCTGGTCCGCAAAGGCCTCGACGTCGCGGCGCGGATCCGCCTCGCTCAGCGCCACGCCGAGCCGCGCGACCGCTGCACGATCGAAATCGAGCGCGCGCAGCGCGACCCAGAGCCGTTCGCTCGCGGAATCGAGCGTCATCGCCCGCACCGCGTCGAAATCGATGCGAAGCGCGTGCGCCAGCACGGCCGCAAACAATGCGACGCGGCGGTCGCCCAGCGCTTCTGCCAGCAATTCGGGAAGTTCGTCGGGCCGGGCGTCGATCGCCACCGCCAGCCGCATCGCGGCCGCTTCCAGCCGGTCGTTCTCGTCGTGCGCGGCCAGGCTGCGCTGCGCCGAATCGGCCAGCGCCCGGTCGAGTGCCGGAGCATTCCCCGAAAACCCCGCCCTCAGCGCTGCCGCCACCTGCCATACCAGCTTGTAGTGAAGCTCGGCAGGCAGGTCGCTATGCCCCGTCGCGTCGGGCATGCTGCGCCTGCGGCTTTCGTTGACCAGCACCGCCGCGGCGCTCTGCGCGAGCAGCCGGTCCGGATGCTGTGCCAACCGGTTGAGCAGGCTTGCCCGTTCGGGCTCGTCCTGCGCCTGCGCCGCCATCCCGCCTGCCAGCAGATCCTGCCGCACGCGCGCGATCAACTCGCCCATCAGCGCGGGATCGTGCAGCACGCCCGATGCGTGCAGCCGTCCAGCGACGCCATGCTGCCCCGCAAGCATATCCGCCAGCACCGCTTCGCCCTGCGCGCGCAACAACCGCACGGCGTGCCCGCCTACCTCGCTCTCGATCACCGTGATCAACCCGTGCAGCAGCCGCGCCAGCGATGCGCGCGTGCGCTCGTCGAGCCGGTCGGTATCGGGAAGCGCGAAGTCCGCAATCGCGGTGCCCAGCGCACGATGCGCGACCGCGTCCGCTGCCGCGGTACGCGCGAGCAACGCCTGTGCGCCTTCATGAGCGCCTGTACGCATGTCGCCAATCGGCTTGGACATGGTTCCGAACTTAAAGGAACTGCGGTTAAGACAGAGCTAAGGCTTTTCCCGTCGACTCTCAACCGCCGCAGCAAGCGTGACGACCGCATAAATCGCCACCGCAGCCAGCCCCCAGCTCACCCGCCCGGCGATCGCGAACGGCGTTACCAGCAGCAGATAGCCTGCCGGGCTGCCCCACCAGCGTTTGACGACCGCCTGCGTCCGCTCGCCGATCGCGACGGCGGCGAGNGCGGAAAGCGCGAGAATCAATCCGTCGAGCGTCGTGTCCGCACGCGTCTCCATGAGTCCCAGCGCAAGGATCACGACACCGGCGATCGCCCCGATCAGATGCTCCTGCGCCGCTGCGCGCTTCTCTTCGCCCCGCAGCGCCGACAACGCGGCGCCCGTCGCCAGCGCCGCAACGCCCGGCAGAGCGACTCCGGCGCCCCAGGGCCAGCCCAGTGCGATCAGCGCCGCCGCACCCGCGCCCAGCGCCAGCCCGCCCGCGGTCAGCGCCCAGCCAGGCACCGCCTTCTCGACGACCTTGGGCAATGCCAGCCGCGCGATGCGGGTGAAGACATGCCGGTCGGCCCAGCTCGTCCGCCGCTCGGTCAGCGCGGCGAGCACGGCGTTGCTGCGCGAAGCGAGCGCGCCGCCGTCCCGTTCGACGCCATGTCCGGCGCGCACGGCGCTCGACGGCAGCGATACCTGCTCGGCTCCCGCCTGCACGATCGCGCGCAGCAGGGTCGACTGGAAATCATAGTCTGGCGGGAAAGCCGCGATGTCGGTGATTCGCTGAACCGGAATCCGCGCCACGCCCGCCCAGCAATTCTGCGCATCGACCCGTTCGAGCGAAGCCGACGGTTCCTGCGTGACAAGAATCGCATCCTTGCCCTCGCCCGACATCTTGTCGACAACGTCATCGGTGGTGACGAGGCCGTCGGCGAGCACCACGATACTCGCCAGCGGGTGCGCCTTGGTCGATGCCTCGGCGGCAGATCGCACGATATCCACCGGCACGCCGCGCTTCGCCGCGCGGCTGACGGCGCCGAGCAGCGCGGGCGTTACCCGCGTCACTGCGACCAGGATCTGCCCCGCTCCGGCACCGACCAGCAGCCGCGCCTGGTATTCGAGCAACGTCATCCCGCCGAACGGCAAGGTGGCCGCCAGCGTCCCCGGCTTGTCGCCTGCGTCCTCGGTCGCGAAAATCAGCCCCGCCAACATCATGCCTGCGGTTACGGCAAACTTAGTAGCGAAGGAAGGGCTGCCGAGTCGCTTCCCACGCCGATTCGTCCGCATCCGCCGTCGAGTCGAGCTCGCCCGGCGCCGCCGCGACGTCGTCGACCCATGCGCGCAGCCCCGGCCCGCCGTTGATCACGTCGATCGCCAGCTTGTCGAATTCATATTCGTACGGGAAGTCGCGCCACAGGTCATAGTCGGGGTAGAGCGCCCGGATCGCCCTGAACCCCAGCGCCTGAAGCCGCCACGGCCGGAACGCTTCATGGTCGTATCCCGCCCCCTCGGCATGGATGAACACGCCATTGCACAGCTCGCCGACATGTTTGTGGAAGGTCGGCTGGAACCAGAAGTCGCGCAGCGTGCATCCCGCCAGCCATTCGGGTGCAATCCGCCGCATCTCGGCGATCACCGCCTTGGCGTCGATGTCCGGCGCGCCGAACAGCTCCAGCGCGCGCGTCGTCCCGCGGCCCTCCGACAGCGTCGTCCCCTCCAGCATCACCGTGCCGGCATAGGCGCGCGCCATGTTGACGTTGGCGGCGTTGGGGCTGGGGTTGATCCACACCCGCTCCGGCGGCCAGCCGAAGCCCGGCGCGGCGTCAGGCGCCCAGCCCTGCATCTCGATCACGCGATAGGGCAGGTCGAGCTTGAAGTGATCGATGAACCACGCGCCCATCTCGCCCAGCGTCATGCCGTGCCGCATCGGCATCGGCCCCGCGCCGACGAAGCTCTCCCAGCCGGGCAGCAAGGTCAGCCCCTCGATCGGCCGCCCCGCCGGATTGGGCCGGTCGAGCACCCACACTTCCTTGCCGTGCTGCGCCGCCGCTTCGAGCATGTAGAGCAGCGTCGTCACATAGGTGTAGATGCGGCAGCCCAGGTCCTGCAGGTCGATCAGGACGATGTCGAACGTGTGCATCGACTGGCCGGTCGGCCGCCGCACTTCGCCATAGAGGCTGAACACCGGCATCCCGTAGGTGGGATCGGTATAGTCCGGCGACTCCATCATATTGTCCTGCAGGTCGCCCCGCACGCCATGCTGCGGCCCGAACACCGCCGACACGCTCACCCCCGCCGCGACCAGCGCGTCGAGGCTGTGGGTCAGGTCCGCCGTCACCGAAGCGGGATGCGCGAGCAGCGCCACGCGGCGCCCTTTGAGCTGGTCGAGAAGCGCGGGGTCGGCGAGCAGCCGGTCGATACCGAAGTTCATGAGGCGTCAGGTGCCGGGAGTTCGAGCGCAAAGCAATCGGGATGATGGAAATCGGGTTTCCCGGGCGGGTGGTTGAGCGCCCAGTAGGATTTGGTCCCGTCGGTCTCCTCGATCACCGCCGAGAGGCCGATCGCCACCGGCCCAGCCGGAATCGCCGCAAGGTCGACCTCCGCCTCCAGCACGAAGCTCTCGCCCTGGCGCTCCAGCTCGATATGCGGTTCGATCAGCAGCTCTAGGTTGCGCATCCCGGCGCGGTAGCCGTCGAACGCATAGGCCGCCCATTGCCCGGACGGCGACAAGTTGAACTCGACATAGCCGTCGCCGCCACCGGGTTTCAGGAACAGCTCGCAACAGGTTCGCTGCCACAGCCCATCCGTGCGGGCGGGCGATGCCGGATCGGGAACGGCCAGCGCTTCGCCCGGCGCGATATAGAAGGTCAGCAGCACCCGTTCGGCATCGGTCATCGACAGCTCGACGTCGACAGACCGCACCGAACGGGGCGGCGTGTCCGGGTGCGGGGCGAGCGAGAGCGCATGGGCAAGGGGGAACATGATGCAGGCGTAGCATCGCCCGTCCCCGCCTTGGAATCGCTTTCCCGCGTCACGGGATTCAACCCGGCCCGGTGAGGATGCCATTCACCGTTTTGCTCTGCTTCCGCCCACCCGTCGCGCCACCCCATGGCGCGCCGCGCCCAACCCTGCTAACCGCGCCGCGCTATGACCGAATACACGTCCGATCTGCTTCGCCTGCTCGACCAGCGTGGATATATCCACCAGGTCACCGACGCCGCCGCGCTCGACGCGCTGGCCAGCAAACAGATCGTGCCCGGCTATATCGGCTTCGACCCGACGGCGCCCTCGCTCCACGTCGGCAGCCTTGTCCAGATCATGCTGCTGCGCCGGATGCAGCAGAGCGGGCACAAGCCGATCGTGCTGATGGGCGGCGGCACCGGCAAGATCGGCGACCCGAGCTTCAAGGACGAAGCGCGCAAGCTGATGACCGACGAGGTCATCGCCAGCAACGTCGCGTCGATCAAGACGGTGTTCGAAAAGTTCCTGACCTTCGGCGACGGCCCCACCGACGCGGTGATGGTCGACAATGCCGACTGGCTCGACAAGCTCGAATACATCCCGTTCCTGCGCGACATCGGGAAGCATTTCTCGATCAACCGCATGCTCAGCTTCGACAGCGTCAAGCTGCGGCTCGACCGCGAACAGTCGCTCTCGTTCCTCGAATTCAACTACATGATCCTCCAGGGCTATGACTTCCTGGAGCTGTCGCGCCGCGCCGGCTGCCGCCTGCAGATGGGTGGATCGGACCAGTGGGGCAACATCGTCAACGGGATCGAGCTGTCGCGCCGCGTCGACGGGACCGAGGTCTATGGCGTCACCACGCCGCTGATCACCACCGCAGACGGCGGCAAGATGGGCAAGACCATGTCGGGCGCGGTGTGGCTGAACGAGGATCAGCTCCCGGCCTTCGATTACTGGCAGTTCTGGCGCAACACCGACGACCGCGACGTCGGCCGCTTCCTGCGCCTGTTCACCGATCTGCCGCTCGACGAGATCGCCCGGCTCGAAACGCTCGAAGGCGCGGAGATCAACGAGGCGAAGAAGATCCTCGCCACCGAAGCCACCGCGATGTGCCGCGGCCGCGAGGCGGCGGAAGCTGCGGCCGAAACCGCGCGGAAGACCTTCGAGGAAGGCAGCTCGGGCGAGTCGCTCCCCACCCTCGCGGTCAGCGGCGAGATCAGCGTGGTCGACGCACTGATCGGCCTCGGCTTCGCCGCGTCGAAGGGCGAGGCCCGCCGTCTGATCAAGGGCGGCGGCGCGCGCGTCGATGGCGAGAAGGTGAGCGACGAGGCGGCCATGGTCACGGTCGGCGCGGCACAGGTCCGCGTCTCGGCGGGCAAGAAGCACCACGGATTGCTCGATCCGGCCTGATCGCCGGCAAGCTTTCGCTAACCATGAGAGTTGCCGCGACGTTTACGCCCGGCGCCTAGCCTTTGCTTCCAGCAGTTGCCGGGGTGAACGGGGCATGCGCGCGTGACGTACCAGTTTTCAGCCGCAGCAGGGGCGCCCGCCCTCGCATCCGATCGCCGGGCGATCGAGCGCGACGAGGTCCATTATCGAGCCCGGGCATCCGGCCCCGACAACCAGCCGGTCACCCTGTTGATCGTCAACATTTCCCCCCACGGCCTGATGGCCCGCTGCGAAAAGCCTTTTGCGGAGGGGGACCGGCTTCGAGTCATGCTTCCGGCGGTAGGCACCGCCATCGCGGACGTGCGATGGTCGCTCGGCGGCCGCCTCGGCGCCAGCTTCGAGCCCGCGATCAGCCTGGCGAGCTATTACGCGTTGATCGCCCAGCTGGTGAAGAAGTGACTTAGGTTCTAGCCTTTCCGGACCAGGATCACGCCGGCCAGCACCAGCAGCACGCCAAAGGCCTTCATCGGCGTCACCGGGTTCTCCGGCAGCCGGATCAATCCGAAATGATCGATCACCAGCGCCGCCGCCAGCTGCGCGGCAATGGCGATGGTCAGCATCGAGGCAAGTCCGAGCCGCGGCGCGGCATAGGCCGAGGTCGAGACGAAGATCACGCCATAGATGCCCCCGGTCCATGCCCACCAGGGCACATCCTTGAGCGCCGCCGGCGACGTGCGGTCCAGCGTCGCCCAGATGCCGAGCAGGATCACGGTGCCGATCGCGAACGAAATCAACGCCGCGAGGATCACCGATCCGCTTCGCGCCAGCGTGCCGTTGACCGGAGGCTGCATCGCGACGCCGATCCCCGCAAGGATCGTCATGAGGATTGGAAAGATCGCTGACATCTGCGCGAGCAGATAGGTCGTGACGCGGCCGGTTCAACCCGCGCCGCGCCCTTTCCCGATCAGGCCGAAGGTCGCTCCACGATCGCGCCGACGATCCGCCGTACGACCGGCAGCACCATCAGCAGCACCGGAAAGGCGATCACCCAGGACAAGGCCCAGGCCCCCATCCAGGCGCGCGGAAAGGCTTCGGAGAAACCCAGGCTCCGCGCGGTGGCGATCGCCGAGACGACGAACGTCATCATGATCGAAAGAATGAACGCCGATACGAGCCCCGCATGGCGGGCGGGCAGACGGCGGGGACGAAACTTGCTTGGCATGATATTCTCACATTCAGGGCATCGGCCAGCATCCCGGGAAGACCCCGTTTCCCGGCCGATCACCGGGTTGGATGCGTTGCCTGACGTGAGACGCTTACGGCCTTCGCTGTGAAGGCGCGCCGCCTTTCTCACAGATGCGACCGATTCGCAACAGACTTCAACCCGCCCGCAACAGTCCCACCGCCGCATCGCGCTCGAACAGGTACAGCGCGACCCGCGCCGCCTGCCCGCGCTCGCCATCGAGTCCGCCGTCGCGATCCACCAGCAGCCGCGCATCGGCATTGGCCGCGCCGATCAGCTCGGCGAACTTCTCGGGCGGGGCGAGCCTGAACGTCTGCTCGCCCGACTGGCGCGTTCCGAGCATCTCTCCGGCGCCCCGCAGCCGCAGATCCTCCTCGGCGATACGAAAGCCGTCATTGGTCTCGCGCATCAGCGCCAGCCGCGCCCGCGCCGTCTCGCTCAGCGTCCCGCCGCGCAGCAGCACGCATACCGATCGCCCGCCGCCGCGCCCGACCCGCCCGCGCAGCTGGTGGAGCTGGGCGAGGCCGAAGCGGTCGGCATGTTCGATCACGATCAGCGTGGCGTTGGGCACGTCCACGCCCACCTCGATCACCGTCGTTGCGACCAGCACGCCCAGCTCGCCCGCGGCGAAGCGCGCCATCACCGCGTCCTTTTCCGGCCCCTTCATCCGGCCATGGACCAGCCCGATCCGCTCGCCGAATCGCGACCGCAGCGCCTCGGCGCGCTCCTCGGCGGCGGCGAGGTCGATCTTCTCGCTCTCCTCGACCAGCGGGCAAACCCAATAGGCCTGCCCGCCGCCCGACAGATGCCGGGCAAGGCCGTTGACGATTTCCTCCAGCCGTTCCTCGCTGATCACGCTGGTTTCGATCGGCTGGCGGCCCGGCGGCATCTCGTCGAGCTTGCTCACGTCCATCTCGCCATGCGTGGCGAGTTGCAGGGTTCGCGGGATCGGCGTCGCGGTCATCACCAGCAGATGCGGCGCGGTCTTCGCCTTGGCCTGCAACATCATCCGCTCGGCTACCCCGAAGCGATGCTGCTCGTCGACCACCACCAGCCCAAGGTCGCGATACTCCACCCCCTGCTGGAAGATCGCGTGGGTGCCGATCAGGATATCGATCGACCCGTCGTGCAGCCCCATCAAGGTCGCTTCCCGCGCGCGGCCCTTGTCGCGCCCGGTGAGGATGGCGATGCGTACATCCAATCCCGAGAACAACCTCTGCAACGTCTCGAAATGCTGGCGCGCGAGGATCTCGGTCGGTGCCAGCATCGCGCCCTGCGCCCCGGCCTCGACCGCGATCAGCAGCGCCATCGCCGCGACCAGCGTCTTGCCCGCGCCGACATCGCCCTGCAGCAGCCGCAACATCGGGCGGCTCTGTGCCATATCGCCTTCGATCTCGCGGATCGTCCGCGACTGCGCCCCGGTCGGCGTATAGGGCAGGTGCAGCGCATCGCGCAGCCGCCCGTCGCCCGCCAGCGGCCGGCCCTTCTTCGCCCGCGCCGCACCGCGCACCAGCATCAGCGCCAGCTGGTTCGCGAACACCTCGTCATAGGCCAGCCGGTCGCGCGCCTTCGCGTCCGCCGGATCGGCATGGATCCGCGCCAGCGCCTCGCGCCAGGCCGGCCAGCCGTTGCGGTCCTTCAGGCTCGGCTCGATCCATTCGGGCAGTTCGGGCGCGCGCTCGATCGCCTGCGCCGCCAGCGCCGCGAGCCGCTTCGAGGTCATCCCCTCCGACAGCGGATAGATCGCCTCGCGCCCGGCGGGTTCAGCCGCTTCGGGCGCGACCACCTCGGGGTGCACGATCTGCAATTCCTGCCCGTACTGGTCGAGCTTGCCCGATACCCAGCGCGGTTCGTTCAGCGGCAACTGCTTCTTGGCCCAGCCCGAATTGCCGCCGAAGAAGACCAGGGTCACATAGTTGCCCTTCGCATCCACCGCCTCCACCCGCGACGGCGCGCGCGCACTGCCGCCCATCCGGTAGTTCACCGGGGTCAGCGTGATCGCGATGATCCGGCCGACATCCGCCGCATCCAGCTCTTCGCGCGGCAGCCGGTCGATCCATCCGCTCGGCAAATGGAAGGCGACATCCACCACTCGCGCCAGCCCCAGCCGCTCCAGCGGCTTGGCAAGCTGCGGCCCCACGCCCTTGAGCGCGGTGACTTCGGCGAACAGCGGGTTGAGGATATCAGGGCGCATGTCTATCTGCGTGTGCCTACACCCAGCCGGCAGCGCAACAAAGCGCCGTCGGCCAATTTGCGTTGAGAAAATGGACCGCGAAACCCGTCTGAAACGTCTCCGCTTCCGCGCCTGGCACCGCGGCGTCAAGGAAGCCGATTTGATGATCGGCGGATTCTTCGACGCGCACCATGCCGGCTGGGGCGACGCGGAGATCGAATTGTTCGAGGCGCTGCTCGAAGAGCAGGACGTCGACATCATGGCCTGGGCGATGGGCACCCAGCCCGTCCCGCCCGAATATCACGGCGCGATCATGTCCGCGCTCAAGGCACTCAACTACGTGCCCGTCGCCGAATGACTGTGAAAGCCGTCNCCCCAGCGAAAGCTGGGATCTCCTGCCACAAGCGACGCGCCAGCGAGGAAAGACCCCAGCTTTCGCTGGGGTGACGAACTGAACCATGCCCGACCTGAACCAGATCCTCTCGGCCAAGACACCCCTCACTTTGTCCGGCGTCCCCGCGGGCTTCCTCCCCTGGCTGCTCGCCGATCTCGCGCGCGCCTCGACGACTGGCGCAGTCTACATCGCCCCCGACGAGTCCGCGATGCGCGCCGTCGCCTCCACCGCAGCCTTCTTCGCGCCCGAGCTCGAGATCGTCCAGTTCCCCGCCTGGGACTGCCTGCCCTATGACCGCGCCAGCCCCACGCTGCGCGTCATGGCCGAGCGCATGGCCGCGCTCGCCGCGTTGCAGGGCAAGACCAGCAAGCCGCGCCTGATCCTCACCACCGTCAACGCCGCGACCCAGCGCACGCTGACCCCGTTCCGCGTCCGCCAGATGACCGCGCGGCTCGCGCCGGGCGAGCGCATCTCGCTCGACAAGCTCGCCGCGCTCCTGTCCGCCAACGGCTATGTCCGCACCGACACCGTTCACGACTCCGGCGAGTTCGCGGTGCGCGGCGGCCTCGTCGACCTGTTCCCGTCGGGCAGCGAGCAGGGCCTGCGCCTGGACTTTTTCGGCGACGAGATCGAGAGCGTCCGCACCTTCGACCCCGCCGATCAGCGCACCACCGGCCGCGTCGACGGCTTCACCCTGCTGCCCGCCTCCGAAGCCCTGCTCGACGAGGACACGATCAAGCGCTTCCGCACGCGCTATCGCGAGAAGTTCGGCGCCACCGCCACCGGCGATCCGCTCTATCAGGCCATCAGTGATGGCCGCCGCCTCGCCGGCATGGAGCATTGGCTGCCCTTATTCGAGGAACGCCTCGAAACCCTGTTCGAGCATCTCCCCGAAGGCGCCGTGATCGTCCGCGACGCGGGCGACGCCGGTGCGGCGGAGAACCGGTTCGAGGCGATCGCCGACTATCAGGCCAACCGCGTCCGCGCCCAGTCGACCGATGCCGGCAGCTACCGCCCGCTCGGCACCGACCAGCTCTATCTCCTCCCCGCCGAATGGGACAAGCGGCTCAAGGAAGCCAAGGCGCACCTCGCCACCCCCTTCCACGAGCCTGAAAGCGCCACCGTCCTCGACTTCACCGTCGACGGCCCGCGCGACTTCGCGCCCGAGCGCGCCGCCGGCACCAACATCTACGAAGCCGTCGCCGAACACCTCGCCAGGCTGCGCAAGGCGGGCAAGAAGCCCGTCCTCGCCAGCTATTCGATCGGCTCGCGCGAGCGCCTCAAGGGCCTGCTCGCCGACCACGGCCTGCCCAATGCCGTGTTCGCGGAGAGCTGGCAGGAGGCGCTCGGAGTCGCCGCGGGCGGGCGCGATTCGGGCAATGTCGCGCTCATCGTCCTGCCCCTCGACCATGGCTTCACCTCGCCCGAGGTCGCGCTGCTCACCGAGCAGGACATGCTCGGCGACCGCCTCGTCCGCCGCAACAAGCGCAAGAAGTCGACCGACGCCTTCCTCGCCGAGCTCGCCACCCTCTCCCCCGGCGACCTCGTCGTCCATCTCGAGCACGGCATCGGCCGCTACGAGGGGCTGACCCAGATCCCGGTGCAGAAGGCGCCGCACGATTGCGTCGCGCTCACCTATGCCGGCGGCGACAAGCTCTACGTCCCAGTCGAGAATCTCGAAGTCCTCTCGCGCTACGGCTCGTCGGAAGAAGGTGCTGCGCTCGATCGCCTCGGCGGCGAGGCGTGGCAGCGGCGCAAGTCGCGGATGAAGGAGCGCATCCGCGAGATCGCGGGTGAGCTCATCGCCACCGCCGCCGCGCGCGCCGTCCGCCCGGGCGAAGTGCTCGAACCCGATCCCGGCGGCTACCCCGCCTTTGTCGACCGCTTCCCCTTCACCGAGACCGACGACCAGGATCGCGCGATCTCCGACGTGCTCGAGGACCTCGCCGCCGGCCGCCCGATGGACCGGCTCGTCGTCGGCGATGTCGGCTTCGGCAAGACCGAGGTCGCGCTGCGCGCCGCCTTCGTCGCGGCGATGGCGGGGCAGCAGGTCGCGGTGGTCTGCCCCACCACGCTCCTCGCGCGCCAGCATTTCACCAACTTCGTCCAGCGCTTTGAGGGCTTCCCGATCAGGATCGGCCGCCTCTCCCGCCTCGTCCCCGCGGCCGAGGCCAAGGCGACGCGCGAAGGTCTCGAATCCGGCCAGATCGACATCGTCGTCGGCACCCATGCCGTCCTCGCCAAGGGCGTCGAGTTCAAGCGCCTCGGCCTCGTCATCGTCGATGAGGAACAGCGGTTCGGCGTCACCCACAAGGAACGGCTCAAGGGCCTCAAGGCCGACGTCCACGTCCTCACCCTCACCGCCACCCCGATCCCGCGCACCTTGCAGATGGCGATGTCGGGCCTGCGCGAGCTCAGCGTGATCCAGACCCCGCCGGTCGATCGCCTCGCGGTCCGCACCTATGTCATGCCGTGGGACCCGGTCGTCCTGCGCGAAGCCCTCCTGCGCGAACATTATCGCGGCGGCCAGAGCTTCCTCGTCACCCCGCGCATCGCCGACCTGCCCGATATCGAGAAGTTCCTGCGCGAGGAGGTGCCCGAGGTGCGCTACGTCGTCGCCCATGGCCAGATGGCGGCGGGCGAGGTCGAGGAGCGCATGTCCGCCTTCTACGACAAGAAGTACGAGGTGCTGGTCTCCACCACCATCATCGAATCCGGCCTCGACATCCCCAGCGCCAACACCATGATCATCAACCGCGCCGACCGCTTCGGCCTCGCCCAGCTCTACCAGCTGCGCGGCCGCGTCGGCCGGGCCAAGACCCGCGCCTATGCCTATATGACCACCGCGCCCCAGCGGCTGATGACCGAGGCGGCGGAAAAGCGGCTCAAGGTCCTGTCCGACCTCGAAAGCCTCGGCGCCGGGTTCCAGCTCGCCAGCCATGATCTCGACATCCGCGGCGCGGGCAATCTGCTCGGCGACGAGCAGTCCGGGCACATCAAGGAAGTCGGCTACGAGCTCTACCAGTCGATGCTGGAGGAGGCGATCATGGACGCCAAGGCCGGCGGCCTCGCCGACGCGCGCCCGCGCGACCTCTCGCCCCAGATCACCGTCGACGCCCCGATCCTGATCCCGGAGAGCTTCGTCCCCGATCTCGACCTGCGCATGGGCCTCTACCGCCGCCTCAACGAGGTCGAGGACAAGCGCGGCATCGACGAGTTCGCCGCCGAGATGATCGACCGCTTCGGCAAGCTGCCCGAGGAGACCGAGAACCTCCTGCTGCTGATCGAGGCCAAGCTCAACGCCAAGCGCGCCTGCATCGCCAAGATCGATGTGGGGCCCAAGGGCGCGCTGGTCAGCTTCCACGAAGACAGCTTCCCCAGCGTCGAGGGCCTGATGGCCTATGTCGCCAAGCTGGAGGGCACCGCCAAGCTGCGCCCCGACATGAAGCTGGTGATCAGCCGCGCCTGGGCGACGCCGCGCGCGCGGCTGAATGCGGCGGTGCAGCTGTCGCGGGGGCTGGCGAAGGCGGCGGGGTAATACCCTGGAAGCAGCTCAATCGGTAAAGCTATCCTCGTCGTCCCAGTCGGGATAAACGACCGGCCTGTCACCGAAATACTGCTTCACAACCTTATCGCGCCGCTCGAGTGACATCTCTTCTGGATCAAGCTCATCGGGATACACGAAAATAACTTCTAATCGCCCATCCTTTACGAAGTACTGAATTTCCTCCCAGCGCTCGTCGCCTTCTTGCGCTTCCCACAAATCAAGCCGCGCGTCACCGAGCCGATCCAAGTCCGGATCAGGGTAAAAGATGTGATCTCCTCGATCCTTAAAGATCGATGGCCCCACCGAATTCGGCCCCACGTCGGCATGAAGCAACGTACCATCGAGAGGATACTCCTTATCCTCGGCCAGCAGTTGACCGATCTTGTGGAGCAGTACTTCTGTTCTATCGCTTGGCACCTCTTCTACCTTTCGGTTCGGCAGAAAGTTTCCGGCTCTCCGGCGCACCGTTGATCCAAGCCGGAGGTTGATGGCACATCGGCATGCTGCGCAAACCTGAACGCCGCGCCGCAATTGCCACGCAGGCCAGGGACGGCGCGGATAGCCACTCCGTGGAAGCGTCCTCAATAGACGAAATCATCCTCGTCGTCCCAATCGGGATAGGCGACCGGCCTGTCACCGAAATACTGCTTCACGACCTTATCGCGCCGCTCGAGCGACATCTCATCCGGATCCAGTTCATCGGGATACACGAAGATCACCTCGAATCGCCCATCCTTTACGAAGTACTGAATTTCCTCCCAACGCTCTTCGCCTTCTTGCGCTTCCCACAAATCAAGCAGCGCATCACCGAGCCGATCCAAGTCCGGTCTCCGGTATAGGATGTAATTTCCGAGATCCTTGAAGATCGATGGCCCAACAGAATTTCTCCGTACATGAGCGTGAAGCAGCGTACCGTCGAGAGGATATTGCTCATCCTCGGCCAGTAGTTGCCCAATCATGTTGAGCAATTTCTCAGTCTCGCTATTTGGCATCTCACTTCTCTTTCGGTTCGTTCGGAAGCGTTTCATTTCCCTCTTTCCCATCAATCCAAAACCGGACATTGAGTGCCGAAGGGCGTTGTGAATTCCCCTCGAACTTCGGAACGATCTTTATCCGCACCTGCTTCTTCTCACGCTTCGCTCGTTCCCATTCGTTCTCCAGTTTGGCATAATCGGTACGATTGAAACTGTTGTCCTGCGCGAAGTGGTTGAACGCCTCCTTGGGTCCATTGAAGCGACGGGCGATATAGTGTCCGCCATGATCGCTTTTCCGCCGATCCTTCCCACCTGCCGCGAGTTGCGCCGTTCGCGAGCGCCCTTGATCGGAGTTCAGCGTGATTTCACCTGAAATCCGCCGAGTGCGATTCCGGTCATCGATCTCGTAGCGATACCCGTTGCGCTCGACCGTCCGCCAACGCTCTGCCCCCGCTCGCGGGCCATGTCCCACCCTTGGTCGCTGGACTTCGACGCGACGCGCACTCGGCTGCGGGCGAGCAACGGTCCTCGGCCGCTGGACTTCAACACGGGGAGCGCGCCGCTGCGGTCCGATGCCTGCCCTTGGTGGCTGAACCACAGCCCGAGGAGGAGTCCGCTGCGGTTCGGCACCCGCCCTTGGCCGCTGCGGCCTTTTGGCCCCACCGCCCCATTCGCCATCGCCGGTCGCGCCACCGCCACCGAAATCCCCGCCACCGCCGCCTGTAAAACCCCCGCCTCCCCATGTCGAAGGCTTGCCGCGCCCCGCGGGAGATCTTGGAGCACTGTCCGATCGCTCAATCGGAGGCTTCGGAGGGTAGGGAGAGGTCGGGATGCGAGCAATTCGCCCCGCCCCTTGACCCCAAGTATCCCGGCCACGCCGTTCCGCCTGCCCGCCATTGCCATAATAATGACCCGTACCCGCAAAGGTGAAACGTCCATTCTCCGGGTCGTGCCAAGGATTGAACTTGAACTCGATCCCATTGGCATCATGCGCCTGCGGCAACCGCCCGGTGCGCAGCCAAACCGAGAAAGCGCGTAGCCGCGCAATATCATCCATTTCGTTCATATTGCCCCGCCGTGAAAAGCGGTGAGAACATTTGATGAACATTCTCCAACACGTCAATCAGAACGGCGCAATTTCACTCCGATTTGGAGCAATTTCATTGTCGAGCGAACCTCTGCAACATTTCGGGTTCCGTTCATTGGCCCACGCACCCTTGCAATGTTGGATTTCGTCTGCTCACCTGGACCGGTCGCATGACGACCGCTCTTTGATCCCGTCGATCCGCGCGTGCCGGACAGCAACCTGACACCCCGCCGACAAAGGCGACAAAGTTGACAGAATGAATCGCGTTGCCCGTAACTTCGTCAACTTCGGCTGAGACGCGCCGCGACACTGGCAAGCACTGGCCAACCCCGCCCTTTTCCTCACCCTCTCCGTATGTTAACCATCTTCTTCGAAGGGGAAGAGGATGCCGCATCACGACATCCCGGGCCGCCATGAGCGGCTGGCGCAGGCGATCGGCCTGCTCGATTCGGCGTCCGGCCGGGACGATGCCACCGCGATCCTGCGCGATCACGCCCGCGCCATCGCCGATGCCGACGGCATCACCGTGGTCCTGCGTGAGGGCATGGAGGTGTTCTACGCCGCCGAGGATGCGATCAGCCCGCTCTGGACCGGGCAGCGCTTCCCGGTCGAACGCTGCATCTCGGGCCTTGCGATCATGGCGGGCGAGCCGATCCTGATCCCGGACATCCGCAACGATCCGCGCGTGCCGCTCAACGCCTATCTCGCCACCTTCGTCGCCAGCATGGCGGCGTTCCCGATCGGGCGTACCGCCGCGCTCGGCGCCTATTGGCGTCAATCCGGCGCGGTCGACCTCGAAGCCGTCGGGCTGATGACCCGCCTCGCCGCCGCCGCGGCTCGCATCTTCGACCCCAGCGCCCCGCCCGCCCGCAAGGCCGGCTAACGCTCACATTGACTTTTGGCAGCATTGTTGCCATATCGCGCCGCAGCGAGGCGTCATGCAGCGTGATCGGTCGCTCGGGTTCGCCCCGAACGCCCCGGCTCCGCCTCGGTTGATTACAGGCTTCCCTAGTCACGCGGGTCGTCATTTTTTGACCCCGCCTCCGTGCGCGCTTTCGGCGTGCGCGTCGGCCGTTTTTGCAAAGAGATTCCTTTGACGCAATTCAACACCCTCGGCCTGTCCGAGACCACCCTCGCCGCGCTCGCTGCGAAGGGCTATACCACCGCGACCCCGATCCAGGCGCAGTCGATCCCGGCGCTGCTTGAGGGCCGCGACCTGCTCGGCATCGCCCAGACCGGCACCGGCAAGACCGCTGCGTTCATGCTGCCCTCGATCGATCGACTGATCGCGTCGGGCAAGCGGGCGCAGCCGCGCGGCTGCCGCATGCTCGTCCTTGCGCCCACGCGCGAACTGGCCAGCCAGATCGCCGAAAGCGCGCGCCAGTATTCGAAGGGCACCAAGCTCAGCGTCGCCACCGTGTTCGGCGGCACCTCGATCCACAAGAACAAGACCGACCTGGCGCGCGGCGTCGATATCGTCGTCGCGACCCCGGGCCGCCTCGTCGACCTGATCGACCAGTGCTACGCGATCCTGCTCGGGATCGAGATCCTCGTGCTCGACGAAGCCGACCAGATGATGGACCTCGGCTTCATCCATGCGCTGAAGCGCATCGTCCGCGAGCTGCCGAGCAAGCGCCAGACTTTGTTCTTTTCGGCGACCATGCCCAAGTCGATCCGCGACCTCGCCAACCAGTTCATCCATGAGCCGGTCGAGGTGAAGGTGACCCCGGTGGCCACCACCGCCGAGCGGGTCGAGCAGTTCGTGACGCATGTCAGCCAGAGCGAGAAGCAGTCGCTGCTGACGATCAAGCTGCGCGACGAGAGCATCGACCGCGCGCTGATCTTCACCCGCACCAAGCATGGCGCCGACCGCGTCGTGAAGCTGCTCGCCGCCAGCGGCATCGCCGCCAACGCGATCCACGGCAACAAGAGCCAGCCGCAGCGCGAGCGTGCGCTGGGCGAGTTCCGCTCGGGCAAGGTCAAGCTGCTGGTCGCGACCGACATCGCCGCGCGCGGCATCGACGTGTCGGGCGTCAGCCACGTCTTCAACTTCGAACTGCCCAACGTGCCGGAACAATATGTCCACCGCATCGGCCGCACCGCGCGTGCGGGCAATGACGGTGTGGCGATCAGCTTCTGCGCCGATGACGAGAAGGCCTATCTGCGCGACATCGAGCGGCTGACCCGTCAGAAACTGACGGTGGTCCCGCTGCCCGAGGACTTCGTCAACGAATCGGCGAAAATCAAGTCGAGCCGCGGTCCGGTGACGATGAGCCGCGACGAGCAGAACGGTCGCAACGGCCGCGCCATGCAGGGCCGCGGTGGCGGCCATGGCGGTCAGGGTCGCAATGGCCAGGGCCGGGATGGCCAGCGCGGTCCGCGTGCCAACCCCGCCGGCGAGCGCCGTCAGGGCGAGCAGCGCGCTGACCGTCCCCAGGGCGAGCGCCACGCGCGTCCCGAGGGTCAGCGCCAGACGCTCGGCGCCAGCTTCGGCGGGCGCGAGGGTGGCGAGAACCGCAGCGGCCAGCGTCCGCAGGGCGATCAGCCCCGCTTCTACGGTCCCAGGAAGAAGAAGTGGGCGCCCCGCCCCGCCGGCGGCGGCCAGCGCAGCGGCGGCCGCGGCTAAGCAAGCACGTTCCGGCGCGCCGGGCGGTTACCGCCGCCCGCGCGCCGCGTCGTCGGCCTGCGCTGCGATCAGCCGGCCGACCCGCTCCGCGCCCGTGACGGCTTCGTTGCCGCCCGTGCCGATCAGCGGCGCGGCACGGCGATACAGGTCCAGCGCCTCGCGATAGTCGCCCGCCGCCTCAGCGCACAGGCCGAGGTCGAAGGTGATCGACGGGTGATTGGACGCCTGCCCGTCCATCACTTTCCACGCGGCGCACGCCCCGCGCAGGTCGCGCTGGGTCTGCCGGACAATGTCCTTGAACGGACGGTTGAGTTCCTTCGCCAGCCCCTTGGTGCTTTCGCGGAAGCGGATACTGTAGGTCTCGACCACCGGCGCGATGTCGCGGCGTACCTCGCCCGCGATCCCCTCGATCATCCCGCGCACCGATTCCTCCACCGTGCGCGCGGGGTCATCGCCCCGGCACCAGCTGATCTCGTCACGCTTGGGCTTGGCCGCCGTATAGATGATGCGTCCGTCCGTCGTGCGCGCCAGCCGCAGGTCGGCGTTCACATTCACTACGCGGCGGGTGCAGTCGACCTCGACCTCCGCCTCGCGCAGGCATTTGCCGCTGTCCTTGCCGCCCTCGCGTTCGACGCAGCGCTTCTGCTTCTGCTTGAAGCGGCTTTCCTGCACGCCGCTCGTCACCGCGCCGCTCAGCACGCCGTCCGGTCCCTGCCCGCCGCCGAACGCCGCGATCAGGTCAAAATGCGGACGCCCCTCAATGTCGGGCTGCGACAAGGCCCGCTCGATCGCCATTTCCAGCTGCCGCCCGTCGCGTCCGTTGAACCGGTCGATGCCCAGCGAATCGAGCAATGCGGCCTCGCGATAGGGCGCTGCGAACTTACCCGTCATCTTCACCGCTTCGGCAAATGCGGGCTGCGCGGTGACTCCCGCCGCGCTCACGCACAATGCCGCATACCGCCCGAAACGCTTCGTTCCCATGATTTCCCACCCGCAATGCTCAAGAGAGCAAGAACCCGTTACGGTTTTGCATCGAAGGCGCGGTGGAACAAGACCGACATTCCTGTCCGCAATCTTCATCGAAACGTCACACGGGTTGAATCCCCCGCCCCCCTTTGCTACGCGCCCGCCAACCCAAGCGGGGCTGCCGGTTCATTCGGCGCGCCCCTTTTTCGCATGGGGCCATTTCGAGATTCCAAAAGGAAGCACGCGTCCGTGGAGAATTCCGGCGGTATTCAAGCAAGTCTAAGCGGGCGCTACGCGACCGCCCTGTTCGAACTGGCGCGCGAGAAAGGCGCGATCGAGAAGGTCGAATCGAGCCTTGCCGCGGTGAAGCAGGCGCTGACCGATTCGCCCGAGTTCGCAGCGCTCACCCGCAGCCCGCTGATCGGCCGCACCGACGCGGCCAATGCGGTCGCGGCGGCGGCAAAGGCGATGAAGCTCGATTCGCTCACCAGCGACTTCCTCGGCGTGCTGGCACAGAACCGGCGCCTCGCCGCGCTGACCGGCATCGTCCGCGACTTCCGCACCCTCGCCGCGCGTCACCGTGGCGAAACGAGCGCCGAAGTCGTGTCGGCGCACCCGCTTTCCCCCGCGCAGGTCAAGGCGCTCACCGCACAGCTGCGTGAGCGCGTCGGCCGCGACGTCAATGTCGACCTGTCGGTCGACCCCTCGCTGCTGGGCGGCCTGGTCGTGAAGATCGGCTCCCAGATGATCGACAGCTCGATCAAGACCCGTTTGAACTCCCTCGCGCATGCGATGAAAGGCTGAAAGCTAGCACCATGGATATCCGCGCCGCAGAAATCTCGAAGGTCATCAAGGACCAGATCGCCAATTTCGGCACCGAGGCAGAGGTCAGCGAGACCGGCCAAGTGCTCAGCGTCGGTGACGGCATCGCGCGCGTCCACGGCCTCGACAACGTCCAGGCGGGCGAAATGGTCGAGTTCGCCAACGGCGTTCAGGGCATGGCGCTCAACCTCGAGGCCGACAATGTCGGCATCGTGATCTTCGGCTCGGACTCGGAGATCAAGGAAGGCGACGTCGTCAAGCGCACCGGCACCATCGTCGACGTTCCGGTCGGCAAGGGCCTGCTCGGCCGCGTCGTGGACGGCCTTGGCAACCCGATCGACGGCAAGGGCCCGATCGTTTCCGACCAGCGCTCGCGCGTCGAGGTGAAGGCGCCCGGCATCATCCCGCGCAAGTCGGTGCACGAGCCGGTCCAGACCGGCCTCAAGGCGATCGACGCGCTCGTACCCGTTGGCCGCGGCCAGCGCGAGCTGATCATCGGCGACCGCCAGACCGGCAAGTCGGCCGTCGCGATCGACACCTTCATCAACCAGAAGACCGTCAACGCGGGCGATGACGAGGGCAAGAAGCTCTATTGCGTCTATGTCGCCGTGGGCCAGAAGCGCTCGACCGTCGCGCAGCTCGTGCGCACGCTCGAAGAGAATGGCGCGATGGAATATTCGATCGTGGTCGCCGCGACCGCGTCGGACCCCGCCCCGCTTCAGTTCCTCGCGCCGTACACCGGCTGCGCGATGGGCGAGTATTTCCGCGACAACGGCATGCATGCCGTGATCGTCTATGACGATCTCTCGAAGCAGGCCGTCGCCTATCGCCAGATGTCGCTGCTGCTGCGCCGCCCGCCGGGCCGCGAAGCCTATCCGGGCGACGTCTTCTATCTCCACAGCCGCCTGCTGGAGCGCGCTGCGAAGCTCAACGACGCCAACGGCAACGGCTCGCTCACCGCGCTGCCGATCATCGAGACGCAGGCGGGCGACGTGTCGGCCTACATCCCGACCAACGTGATCTCGATCACCGACGGCCAGATCTTCCTCGAGACCGACCTGTTCTTCGCGGGCATCCGCCCGGCGATCAACGTGGGCCTGTCGGTGTCGCGCGTGGGTTCGTCGGCGCAGACCAAGGCGATGAAGAAGGTGTCGGGCTCGATCAAGCTCGAGCTGGCCCAGTATCGCGAAATGGCCGCGTTCGCGCAGTTCGGTTCGGACCTCGACGCTTCGACGCAGAAGCTGCTCAACCGCGGCGCGCGCCTGACCGAGCTGCTCAAGCAGCCCCAGTTCTCGCCGCTGCCGTTCGAGGAGCAGACCGTGTCGATCTTCGCCGGCACCAACGGCTATATCGACAGCGTGCCGGTGCAGGACGTCGTCCGCTACGAGGCGGCGATGCTGGCCGAGATGCGTTCGAAGCATGCCGACATCCTCAAGGATATCCGCGACAGCAAGGATCTGAGCGACGCCACCAAGGGCAAGCTCAAGGACGCGCTGGAAGCGTTCGGCAAGACGTTCGCGTAATTCGCCGTCGCCCCGGCGAACGCTGGGGCATCGTACGGCAGGGGAAACCCTCATGAGATCCCGGCTTTCGCCGGGATGACGTGATAGGAAGAAGATGGCCAGCCTCAAGGCACTCAAGGTCCGCATCGGCTCGGTGAAGTCGACGCAGAAGATCACCAAGGCGATGAAGATGGTCGCCGCCGCCAAGTTGCGCCGCGCGCAGGAAGCGGCCGAGGCGGGGCGTCCCTACGCCCAGCGTCTCGAAGCCGTCGTCGCCTCGCTCGCCAGCAAGGTGAGCATCAGCGAAGCCTCGCCCAAGCTGCTCGCCGGCACCGGCAAGGATCAGGTCCATCTGTTCGTCGTCGCGACGTCGGACAAGGGCCTTGCGGGTGCGTTCAACACCAACATCGCCCGCCTCGCGCGCCGCCGCGCGCAGGAGCTGATCGCCGAGGGCAAGACGGTCAAGTTCTACACCATCGGCAAGAAGGGCCGCGCGGTGCTGAACCGTCTCTTCCCAAAGGACATGGCCCATTCGATCGAGCCGGGTGACCTCGGCAAGCTCGGCTTTGCCGATGCGCGCGGCTATGCCGACGATCTGATCGCCCGTTTCGAGGCCGGCGAGTTCGACGTCGCGCACCTCTTCTACTCCAACTTCAAGTCGGTCCTGACCCAGGAGCCGACCGAGCAGCAGATCATCCCGGTCGCCATTCCCGCAGCGCCTGAGGGCGACGCCGCAGCCTCAGCCGTCACCGAATATGAGCCGGGCGAAGAGGAAATCCTCGCCGACCTGCTCGGCCGCAACGTCGCGATCCAGCTCTACCGCGCGATCCGTGAGAACGCCGCGTCCGAACAGGGCAGCAAGATGACCGCGATGGACAACGCCACGCGCAACGCGGGCGACCTGATCAAGCGTCTGTCGATCCAGTATAACCGCGCGCGTCAGGCCGCGATCACGACCGAACTGGTCGAGATCATCTCCGGCGCCGAGGCGCTCTAAGCCCGATGCGCACCGCCGCCCTTCTCCTCCTCGCCGCGGCGTCGCTCGCGGGCTGCAATGCGCAGCCCGGCGGGTCGAACGTCGCTGCACCGGAGAATGCGTCGGTGGAGAAGCCGGGCACGCTGGCGGACGCCTTCACGGACCCCGCCGCGACGGTCGCGAAGCTCAACCAGTTCGGCTATCGCCTGGGTGAGTACAAGAACGGCGCCAACGGCTTCACCGCGGGCGGCGAGCCGGTGTTCCTCTCGCAGACCGACGCCAAGAACCCGAACCGCGGCACGGTCGAGCTGACCGGCAAGGACAGCGCAGCGATCGACACCATCGTCTTCGCGCTTACCGTGACCGACGATACCAACGCCGTTACGGCGAAGAAGCGGCTGACCGACAATGTCCGCGCCTTCCTGTTCCAGTACGGCGTCAAGGACGAAGGCGCGCTCGACGCCATCGCCAAGGAGCAGAACGCCGATGGCCTGATCGGGAACGCCCCGGCGGCCATCGCGGTGGAGAAGGCTGAAGCAGCCCCCCGCCGCATCACCGTGACTTTCACGCGCCCGACCGCTACGGCCCCGGCCGAAGCGGCGGTGCAGACCAAGCAACCCTGATCGAAGCATTCGCCAAGCAAGGACAAAGACCATGGCAACCGCAGCCCCCACCGCAGAAAAGCCCGCCCGGAAGCCCCGCGCGGCCAAGCCCAAGGCAGACGCCAGCGTGGCGACCGTCGCCGCTGCCGGCACGGGCCGCATCGCGCAGGTGATCGGCGCGGTCGTCGACGTCGCGTTTGACGGCGAACTGCCGGCGATCCTCTCGGCGCTCGAGACCGACAACAACGGCAACCGCCTCGTGCTCGAGGTCGCCCAGCATCTGGGTGAGAACACCGTCCGTACCATCGCGATGGACTCGACCGAAGGTCTTACCCGCGGCCAGGCGGTCACCGCCACCGGCGCGCAGATCCAGGTGCCGGTCGGCCCCGCGACGCTCGGCCGCATCCTCAACGTCGTCGGCGAGCCGATCGACGAGCGCGGCCCGGTCGCCACCGACCTGCGCGCGCCGATCCATGCCGAAGCTCCGCTGTTCGTCGACCAGTCGACCGAGAGTGCGATCCTCGTCACCGGCATCAAGGTCATCGACCTGCTCGCACCCTATGCGAAGGGCGGCAAGATCGGCCTGTTCGGCGGCGCCGGCGTCGGCAAGACCGTTCTCATCCAGGAACTGATCAACAACATCGCCAAGGGCCATGGCGGCACCTCGGTGTTCGCGGGTGTGGGTGAGCGTACCCGCGAGGGCAACGATCTCTATCACGAGTTCCTCGACGCCGGCGTTATCGCCAAGGACGCCGACGGCAACGCGATCAGCGAAGGATCGAAGGTGGCGCTGGTCTATGGCCAGATGAACGAGCCGCCGGGCGCCCGCGCCCGCGTCGCACTGTCGGGCCTGACGATCGCCGAATATTTCCGCGACGTCGAAGGCCAGGACGTGCTGTTCTTCGTCGACAACATCTTCCGCTTCACCCAGGCGGGCGCGGAAGTGTCGGCACTGCTCGGCCGTATTCCTTCGGCCGTGGGCTATCAGCCGACCCTGTCGACCGACATGGGCGCGCTGCAGGAGCGCATCACCTCGACCAACAAGGGCTCGATCACCTCGGTGCAGGCCGTGTACGTCCCCGCGGACGATCTTACCGACCCGGCGCCGGCAACCTCGTTCGCCCACCTCGACGCGACCACGGTTCTCAACCGTGCGATCTCGGAACTCGGCATCTATCCGGCGGTGGACCCGCTCGATTCGACCAGCCGCGTGCTCGAGCCGCGCGTCGTCGGTCAGGATCACTACGACACCGCTCGCGCGGTCCAGTCGATCCTGCAGAAGTACAAGTCGCTTCAGGACATCATCGCCATCCTCGGCATGGACGAGCTGTCGGAAGAGGATAAGCTGACCGTCGCGCGTGCGCGGAAGATCCAGCGTTTCCTGTCGCAGCCGTTCCACGTCGCAGAAGTGTTCACCGGCATCCCCGGCGAATTCGTGCAGATCGAGGACACGATCAAGTCGTTCAAGGCGGTGGTCGAGGGCGAGTATGATCACCTCCCCGAAGCCGCCTTCTACATGGTCGGTGGCATCGACGGCGTGATCGCCAAGGCCAAGAAGCTGGCCGCCGAAGCCTGATCCTCTACTGGCCCCCTTCTCCGGGAGGGGGCTAAGGGAAACAAGAAATGCCGCTTCACTTCGAACTCGTCACTCCCGAGCGCCTCGTCCGCTCCGAGGAAGTCCATATGGTCGTCGTTCCCGGCGCCGAGGGCGACTTCGGCGTGCTGGAGGGCCATGCGCCCTTCATGTCCACGATCCGCGACGGCAATCTCGAAATCTACAAGTCCGCCGGCAACCAGAGCCCGGAGATCGTTCGCATCGAAGGCGGCTTCGCCGAAGTGAACGAAAAGGGTCTTACGGTCCTCGCCGAAAAGGCCGGATAACCGCGCGGCGCCCGCACGGATGAAACGACAAAGGCCGCGGGGCGACCCGCGGCCTTTTGCGTCCCGGCCTCGCCTTCACTGGTCCCTGCGATAGCGCCAGCGCATCGCCTTGCTTCCATCGGCGAGCGAGATTTCGGCGGTGAGTTCGTCCCCCTCCAGCCGGTAGCGGATGCGCTGCGGATAATCGTGCGCGGCATTGATGAAGGTGATCCCCTCCCCGCCCGCAACGGCGCGAAACGCCGTGGGCGGCTTGCCGCCGGGCTGCGCCTGATAGACCGCGACACCGCCGTCCATCGTGATCCGCAGATATTCGAACGCGATCGTCTTTTTCCCCTTCACCATCTGCGACACGCCAAGCATCATGCCACCCGCGGGCGGCTGCCATTGCTCGCAGGTCCGGGTCGGTCCGCCCCCTGCAGTGCACCAGCGCCCTGCCAGCCATTCGGGCAAGCCGCCCGTCGCTGGCGCCGCACCCGGCAGCATCAGCATCAGTCCCAGCGCCTTCCACCTCATCCGCCATCTCCTCCCTGTGTCATGCCGGTATAGCCGATCGACGCCCCGCTGGCTTGAACCGATGCGACATGGCAGGTTCGCGAGGTGCATTACGCCGAAACGCCCCCACCGCCCGAACTCGACGGTCTTGTCGAAGCCGTCTGGACGCTCGACATCGGCGCCGACGGCTGGGTCGATCATCAGGCGGTGCCCGATGGCTGTATCGAACTGATCCGCCGCCACTCCGGCCGTTCGTTCTGGCGGACCGATCAGCCGCCATTGTTCGTCACCGGCCTCGCGCTCCGGCCTGCGGTCCTGCGGTTCAGCGGCGACGCGCGCTTCACGGGCATCCGCCTCTGGCCCTGGGCTTGGCACGCGCTCGGCGGTGCCCCCTGCAACGACTTCGCGGACGGCTGGCGGGAAATCGCGGAGAGCGACCCGCTGGCGGCGCTGATTGCTGGAGACCCCGATCCGACGCCGCGGCTCATCGCGGCCTTTCGCGGCCGACGCCCGCCTCCTCTCGCCGCGATCCGACAATCAGCGGGCGTGGATGATCTCGCCCGGATCACCGGGCTCTCCACACGCCAGCTTCAACGCATCTGCGCGCGAGAAACCGGCATGGCACCGCGCAGCTATCTGCGTCTTCTCCGCTTCCGCACCGCAGTCTGCGACATCCAGTCTCCCGATGCGGCGCTCGCCGATACCGCCGCGGTCTCCGGCTATGCCGACCAGGCGCACATGACCCGCGAGTTCCAATCGCTCGGCGGGCTATCGCCTGGCAAGGTCCGGAGGCACGCTCGCGGCCCGTTCGTCTGAACGAAACCGCGCCGATGGTTAGGAACTTGTAAAAGCTTGCGAGCTATCCCCTCCACGTTGGAGCCAGTGGGGATTTGAGCGTGAGCGCATTCGGACGTCGCAGCGGACCAGGGGCAACNCCCGCCCGGCCGGCTTTCGGCGTCGCGCGGCCGATGCAGGGCGGCGGAGCGGCACCGCGCCCGCAGGAGCCGCTTGGCGGCGACCAGTTCCCGGCGATCCAGGACGTTCCGCTCCCCGGCGCAAACCAGCGCGACTCGGGGATCACCGATACGACGCCTCAATCCACAACCGACGCGATGCAGCGCCTGGCCGATCGTCAGGCGGCGTCGGGCGAAGCCGGCAGCTCGCGAGTCGAGGGCTTCGAAGCCTCGATCCACCGCATCAAGGAACAGGTGCTTCCGCGCCTGCTCGAGCGCGTCGATCCCGAGGCGGCGGCGACGCTCAACAAGGACGAACTTGCCGAGGAGTTCCGCCCGATCATCGGCGAAGTGCTCGCCGAGCTCAAGCTCACCCTCAACCGCCGCGAGCAGTTCGCGCTGGAAAAGGTGCTGGTCGACGAACTGCTCGGCCTCGGCCCGCTCGAAGAGCTGCTCGCCGACAGCGCGATCAGCGACATCATGGTCAACGGCCCCGAGCAGACCTTCGTCGAGCGCAAGGGCAAGCTCGAGCTCGCCAACATCAATTTCCGCGACGAGGAACATCTGTTCCAGATCGCGCAGCGCATCTGCAACTCGGTCGGCCGCCGCGTCGACCAGACCACCCCGCTCGCCGACGCCCGCCTGAAGGACGGCTCCCGCGTCAACGTGATCGTGCCGCCGCTCAGCCTCAAGGGCACGGCAATCTCGATCCGTAAATTCTCGGACAAGCCGATCACGCTCGACATGATGGCCGGCTTCGGATCGATGTCGACCAAGATGGCGACCGCGCTCAAGATCGCGGGCGCATGCCGCTTCAACATCGTCATCTCGGGCGGTACCGGCTCGGGCAAGACGACGATGCTCAACGCCCTGTCAAAAATGATCGACCCGGGCGAGCGCGTGCTGACGATCGAGGACGCCGCCGAGCTCCGGCTCCAACAGCCGCACTGGCTCCCGCTCGAAACCCGCCCTCCCAATCTCGAAGGTCAGGGCGAAATCACCATTCGCGACCTCGTCAAGAACGCCCTGCGTATGCGTCCCGACCGCATCATCCTCGGCGAAATTCGCGGAAGCGAGTGTTTCGACCTCCTGTCCGCGATGAACACCGGCCATGACGGCTCGATGTGTACGCTCCACTCCAACAGCCCGCGCGAGTGCCTGGGCCGTATGGAGAACATGGTGATGATGGGCGACATCAAAATCCCGAAGGAGGCGATCAGCCGCCAGATCGCGGATTCGGTCGATCTCATCGTCCAGGTGAAGCGCCTGCGCGACGGTAGCCGCCGCGTGACCAACATCACCGAGGTGATCGGGATGGAAGGCCCGGTGATCGTGACCCAGGAACTGTTCAAGTTCGAGTATCTGGACGAGAGCGCCGACGGCAAGATCATCGGCGAGTATCGTTCGATGGGCCTGCGTCCCTACACGCTCGAAAAGGCGCGCTCGTTCGGCTTCGATCACGCGTTGCTTGAGGCGTGTCTCTGACACGTGTCGCCGAGCGTTTGCAAACGGGACATTAACCACACCCGCAACTGCTGGCACCCGATCCGTGGCGGAATATCATTCCGTGGATGGATGTCCGTGCAGCCATGACCTTCACGCTCGCCCTGCTTGCGTTGCTTGCGCCGACGTCGAACGTACGGGCCGCTCCGCCCGTGTCGCATCTTGCCACCGATACCGAGGCGCGCTGGGTGCCCTTCGAGCTGACAGCGGGCAACCAGATCCGCTTCCGCACCCTGCTCAATGGCCGCTGGGTCGATGCCATCCTTGATACCGGGGTCAGCGACACCGCGGTCTCGGCACGCTTTGCCCGCACGGCGAGCATGAAGCCGCTGGTCGCCGGACATGCCGATGCGATCGGCGGCAGCGTGGCGCTGAGCTGGGGTGCAATCGAGCGGATCGAGGTCGGCGGCCTCGTCCGGACCGGCGGCCGTATCGCGATCATCGACACTGATCCCCGCGTGACGGGCCCTGCCCCGGTCGATCTCTTCATCGGCGCCGATCTGCTCGCCGCGCACGCGCTTGAGATCGATTACGATACGCAGCGCTTCCGCCTGCTGCCCTCCGGCCGGATGCCGTTTCGAGGAACCACGGCGCCGCTGCGCCTGGCCGGCCCCGCCGGTCTCTATCTCAGCGAGATCGATCTCGGCGGACGCCGGCACCGTCCCATGATCGTCGATACCGGCGATGGGAGCATGGTGACGCTCACCCGCACGGCATGGCGTGGAATCGAGCACGCCGGCGGTCGCGTCACCACAGCGATCGCATGGGGGCTCGGCGGGCAGATCGAGAGCGAGGTCACGATCGTTTCCGCGCTGCGCATCGCGGCGCTTCCGGCAAGCGAGGTCGAACTGCGGATCGAGCCCGACTCGGGATTTTCGGCACGCAAGGGCGCGGCAGGCAGGCTGGGCGGCGGCTTGCTGCGGCGGCACCGGGTTCTGCTTGATCCCGGCGCAGGCCGCATGGTCCTCGCCCCCGCCGCACGAAACGACTGGCCGGTCACCCGTTCGACCAGCGGCCTGATGCTCGGCCAGCGTGGCGACCGGCTTCGAGTCCTTCATGTCATGCGCGGAAGCCCCGCCGCCGCCGATTGGCAGGCCGGAATGGAAATCTGTGCGATCGACGGCACACCGATCCCAGCTGCCTACGCGACCAGCCCGCTCGCAAGCTGGTCCACCGGCACGCCCGGTCGGACCGTGCGGCTGCAACGATGCGACGGAACCGAACGCAGCCTTATCCTCGCGCGCTTCTACTAGCCCTTGATGGCCAGCGCAGCGGTCACCACCGCACCCAGCACCGCCAGGATCTGAATCAGCGTCCACGGCATCCAGCCGACCCGATCGAGATCGCTCCGCTTGGAGCGCCGCCAGTCCGCGAGACCGCTCCCCGCAGCCAATGCGGCAAACGCTCCCGCAACAATCCATAACGGCGCCAATAACGACCCTTGCATCGCTGCCCGCTCCACTGCACCAAGCGATCCATATCAGAGAGGAGCCTCCAATGCGCAACGCCCTGAGTTTCGCCGCCATCACTGCCACCGCCCTTGTCAGCGCTGCCGCGATCGGCGCGCCGCAGATGGGAAGCGTCAGCAAGGAATTGAAGGCGGCGGTCGCCGCGCCCACGCGTACCCCGGCCAACACCGTGCGCGACAAATACCGGCACCCGGCTGAAACGCTCGCCTTTTTCGGCGTGAAGCCGACCGATACGGTCGTCGAGCTGTGGCCCGGCGGCGGCTGGTACACCGAGATCCTCGCGCCCTATGTCCTCAATGGCGGCGGCGTCTATTACGCCGCTTCTCTCGAGAAGCTCTCGGGCGGCACCAAGCGGATGATGACCGCGAAGCCGGAGCTCTACGGCAAGATCAGGACTGCGCATTTTCCGGTGTTCGACGCGGCCGACGTCAAGGTGCCCGACAACAGCGTCGATGTCGTACTCACCTTCCGCAACGTCCATAACTGGCGCATGGGCTATCAGCGCGACGACAAGCAGGACTATTCCGCCGCGGCATTCAAGCAGATCTTCGCGATGCTCAAGCCCGGCGGCACGCTCGGCATCGTCGATCATCGCCTGCCCGAGGGCGCGGACGCCGAGCGCGAACGCACCAGCGGCTATATCAAGACCTCGACGATCAAGACGCTCGCCGCAGCGGCCGGCTTCCGCCTCGCGGGCGAATCGCAGGTCAACGCCAACCCCAAGGACACGGCCGACTGGGAAAAGGGCGTCTGGACGCTCCCGCCCAGCTACGCGCTCAAGGATATCGACCGCGCCAAGTATGAGGCGATCGGCGAGAGTGACCGGATGACGCTGAAGTTCGTCAAGCCCGGCAAGTGACCGGCCCGGCGGGCCGGCGCCTGCCGGTCCGCCTCAGGCCCGCCCGCTTCATTGGCCCTTGTGTACCACCCCGGCGCGCATCACGAAGCCGACTGATTTCAGCACCTTCACGTCGCTCAGCGGATCGCCGCTCACAGCGATGATGTCGGCGCTCTTGCCCGGCTCGATGCTGCCGACTTCCTTGGCCAGGCCGAGCAGATCGGCAGCATTGACCGTCGCGGCCTGGATCGCCTGCATCGGCGTCATGCCGTGCTTGACCAGCAGTTCGAACTCGTCGGCATTGCGGCCATGCTTCGATACGCCGGCATCGGTGCCGAACGCGACCTTTNCCCCCGCCGGTACTGCCTTTTCCAGCGCCTTGCCGGTGATGCCGATGCGCCAGTCGATCTTGGCGCGCACCTCCGGCGGATAGGCATTGGGGTCCTTCGCGATCCGCTCAAGATAGCCGTTCACGGTCGACAGCGTCGGCACGTAATATGCGCCGGTCTTCTTGAACAGCGCGATGCTTTCATCGTCGATCAGGGTGCCGTGCTCGATCGAATCCNCCCCGGCGCGCAGCGCCACCGCGATCCCGTCCGCTCCATGCGCGTGCGCCGCAACCTTGCGGCCGTAGAGACGCGCCGTCTCGACGATCGCCCTCGCTTCCTCGTCGAACATCTGTTTGCCGAGACCCGCACCGATCCGGCTGTTGACCCCGCCAGTGGTAGCGATCTTGATCACGTCGGCGCCGCGGCCGATCTGCAGGCGCGTCGCCTTGCGGCACTCGTCCGCCCCGTCGCACAAATTTGCCGCGCCAACCGCTTCGTGCAGTTCCTCGACGATGCCGAGCCGGTGATCGCCATGTCCCGAAGTGGTGGAGATGCCCATGCCGGCATCAACGATCCGTGGACCGCTCACCCAGCCGCGTGCGATCGCGTCGCGCAGCGCCAGCGTCGCGCCCTCATCGCCCAGGTTCCGCACCGTGGTGAAGCCCGCCATCAGCGTCTTCTGCGCGTTCCACAGCGCTTCATAGGCGCCCATCTGCTTGCTCTCGGTAAACCCGGCCAGCAGTCCTTCCTGCCCGGCGCGGTCGGAACTTAGATGAACATGGCTGTCGATCAGCCCGGGCAGTACTGTCCGGTCCTTGAGATCGATCACCGGCGCTTCGCCCAGCGGCGTGACATGCCCGTCATAGACGCCGACGATCTTGCCGCCCTTCACAGCGATCGTGCTCGCCCCGCGCGGCGCCTGCCCGGGCCGGTCGATCAGCTTGCCGGCGTGGATGTACCGGTCCACTTGTGCGCTTTGCGCATGCGCGGCACCCGCGAGCAGCATCGCCGCAGTGAAAGCAGCCAACGTCTTCATAAGCCTCCCCGTTTCGTTTCCGGGGAGCCTATGAGCCTCAGCCGAGCTTGTCGATCTTGTCTTGAAGCGAGGCGAGCTGCGCCTTCAACGCCGCGATCTCGTCGTCCTTGCTCCTCTCCGGTGCGGGAGCGGTGGCGCCGGGTGCGCCCGGCTTGAACGCTTCGGCCGCAGCCTCGAACATCGCCATGTTGCGCTTGGCGATCTCGGCGAACGGCGAATTGGCGAACGCCCCCTCGACCGCCGACTTGAACTGCGCCTGGTTGCGGCGGAAGCTGTCCATCGACGCCTCGAGGTAGCCCGGCACAACCGCCTGCATCGAATCGCCATAGAGCGCGATCAGCTGGCGCAGGAAGTTCACCGGCAGCAGCGTCTGGCCGCGCGCTTCCTCTTCCATGATGATCTGCGTCAGGACATTGTGGGTGATGTCTTCCTCGGTCTTGGCATCGACGACCTTGAAGTCGCGGCCCTCGCGCGTCATCGCAGCGAGATGATCGAGGGTGATGTAGGACGATGTTTCGGTATTGTAGAGGCGCCGGTTCGCATACTTCTTGATGATGACCGGACCGTCGGTGTTCGCCGTTTTTTTCATCTTGACCCCCACGGGTGTTTGATATGGTCCTAACACCCTTTGATACTGCACCGCAACACGGGCCGCGCCCATTGCCTCTCTTTCTGGGACTGCTGCGCAGCGAAACCGCAGCATCACCCGAACGCCGCGCCGCCGCGCTCGCCGGGCTCGCCGCCTATCAGGCCGCACGCCGCCCCCGTCCCCGCCGCCCGATGCCCGTGGTGGCGCGCGCCGGACGCGCGGTGCTGCGCGACTATGGCGGAAGCGGCGCGCCCGTGGTGTTCGTCCCCTCGCTGATCAACCCGCCGCTGATCCTCGACATGCCGTATCGCCGCTCGCTGCTGCGCTGGCTGTCCCGCCATGGCGCCCGCCCCCTGCTTGTCGACTGGGGAACCCCATCGCCGCAGGATCGCGCGCAGGATGTGGCGCAGCATGTCGAAGCGATGTTGATTCCGCTGCTCCGCAGCATCGGCGAACCCGCCGCGCTCGTCGGTTATTGCCTGGGCGGGACGATGGCGATGGCGGCTGCCGCCGTGGCGCCTGTCCGCGGACTGGCGCTGATCGCCGCGCCCTGGCGCTTCTCCGGCTTCGGCGCAGAAGCGATCGCGCGAATCGAGACGCTGTGGGACGGTGCGCATGAAACCTGCGATCGGCTCGGCCTCGTCCCGATGGAAGTTCTTCAGACGGGTTTCTGGCAGCTCGACCCCGCGCGCACCATCATCAAGTACGAACGCTTCGGTCGTCTCGATCCCGATAGCGCCGCAGCGAAATCCTTCGTCGCGATGGAAGACTGGGCAAATGCCGGCGCGCCGCTCACCTTCGCCGCCGGCCGACAGATCTTCGACGACCTGTTCACCGCGGACCTGCCTGGAAGCGGCCGCTGGCGCGTTGCGGGCGCGACGGCCGCGCCGGCGTCCCTGCCCTGCCCCACCGTCGAGTTCGTGTCGCTTACCGACCGTATCGTCCCTCACACCAGCGCTGCAGGCTTCGCCAACCGGCGCGAACTGCGGCTGGGCCATGTCGGGATGATGGTCGGCTCTTCGGCGAAGGATGCGCTGTGGCGCCCATTGGCGGAGTGGCTCGCGGCGCTTAGATAGCCTCCAAACCCATCAGGAGTCGCACGCAATGACCGAAGTCGTGATCACCGCCGCCAAGCGCACCCCCGTCGGCAGCTTCCTCGGCGCTTTCGCCAGCACGCCGGCGCACGAACTGGGCCGCATCGCCATCGAGGCTGCTCTGGAGCAGGCCGGGATCAAGGGCGAGGAAGTCTCGGAAGTGATCCTCGGTCAGGTGCTCACCGCCGCGCAGGGCCAGAACCCGGCGCGCCAGGCGTCGATGGCCGCGGGCGTGCCCAAGGAAGTTCCGGCCTGGGGCCTCAACCAGGTGTGCGGATCGGGCCTGCGCGCGGTCGCGCTCGCGGCACAGGCGGTTCAGACCGGCGACGCCACCATCGTCGTCGCGGGCGGGCAGGAATCGATGTCGCTCGCCGCCCATGCCCAATCGCTGCGCGCCGGCGCCAAGATGGGTGACGTCGGCCTGATCGATACGATGATCAAGGATGGCCTGACCGATGTGTTCAACGGCTATCACATGGGCATCACCGCCGAGAATCTTGCCGAACAATATCAGGTGACCCGCGGCGAGCAGGACGAGTTCGCCGTCCGCTCGCAGAACCTCGCCGAAGCCGCCCGCAGCGAAGGCCGCTTCAAGGACGAGATCGCTCCGGTCACGATCAAGGGCCGCAAGGGCGACACCGTCGTCGACCAGGATGAATACATCCGCGCCGGCGCCACGCTCGACAGCGTCGCAGGCCTGCGCCCCGCCTTCAAGAAGGATGGTACCGTCACCGCGGGCAACGCCTCGGGCCTCAACGATGGCGCCGCGGCGCTGGTGGTGATGAGCCGCGAGGAGGCCGACAAGCGCGGCGCCACGGTTCTCGCCACGATCAAGAGCTGGGCGACCGCGGGCGTCGATCCCTCGATCATGGGCATCGGTCCGGTCCCGGCATCGAAAAAGGCGCTGGAAAAGGCAGGCTGGACCGTCGCCGATCTCGACCTGATCGAGGCCAATGAGGCATTCGCCGCACAGGCGCTGTCGGTGGGCAAGGAACTGGGCTTCGACCCGAACAAGGTCAACGTCAATGGCGGCGCGATCGCGATCGGCCATCCGATCGGCGCGAGCGGGGCGCGCGTGCTGACCACGCTGCTCTATGAGATGCAGCGCCGCGACGCGAAGAAGGGACTCGCGACTCTGTGCATCGGCGGCGGCATGGGAATCGCCATGTGCGTGGAGCGGTGCTGAACCTCCGCCACCACGCCTTCATAATAAAGTGAGCCCCACAGAGATGCTGGGATAATATCGTTTCCTATGCAAGCATATTGCGTTGCACAAATGTGACATTCACGCCACACCCAGCCGAGAAACAGCCCGAAAAATCGAACCTTTCCTTGCCAGAGGATGAACAAGGCGGTTTCCTTTGCGACGACCGGCATCCAGCCGGGTTCATAGGGGACCATCATGAACATTAGCCGCCTTCTGACGGCGACCGCGCTCGCGAGCGCGGCTTTCGCCTTTCCGCAGGTCGCTTGCGCGCAGGAAACCCCTGCAGCCAACGCGTCGGAAGACGACAGCTCCTCAGACGTTGTTATCGTCACCGGGTCGCGTATCCCGACGCCCAATTTCGATACGCCGGTTCCGGTAACCTCGGTCACCGCGCAGCAGATCGAAGCGGTTGGACAGGTTTCGCTAGGCGATACCCTGAATCGCCTGCCGGCGCTGCGATCCACCCGCAGCCAGGCGAATTCGACCAACGGGATCGGCACCGCCGGTCTCAACGAGCTTGATCTGCGCGGCCTTGGTACGCCCCGCACGCTGGTGCTGGTCAATGGTCGGCGCCACGTGTCTGGCAACCCCGGCAGCTACTCGGTCGACGTCAACACCATCCCGAACGCGCTTCTGCAGCGGATCGACACTGTGACCGGCGGCAACTCCGCGGTCTACGGCGCGGACGCCGTCTCCGGTGTCGTCAACTTCGTGCTGCGCGAAGACTATGAAGGTCTTGATTTCCGCGCCCAGGGCGGCGTTTCGGAGCGTGGCGATCGCGGATCGGTCCTGGTTAGCGGCCTGTGGGGCAAGAACTTTGCCGAAGGTCGTGGCAATATCGCCGTGTCGGCTGAATATGCCTATTCGGACAGGCTGCTCTTCAATGATCGCAACGATCAAACCGGCGCCTATACCGGCGTCCCGGGTTTCTATCAGGTCGAGCGGACAACGTTCCTGAACCCGGATGGCAGCGCACGTAACGAAGGCCCTGAGGGCAACGGCGTCCCCGATACGCGCTATTTCAACGCTTATCCGGGTAACACTTTCGGCATCATCTCGCTCGGCGGCACCGTCATCACGACCTGCCCCGGCGCGACGGCAACCAACGCAGCGCGCCGCGCCGCGAACTGCACGGGCGAGACCAGCCCGACGGGCGGTCTGCTGAACCACAACTACATGTTCCTTTCGGACGGCACGCTCGCCCGCGACAACCCGGCGATGGACTTCCGTTCCGTCGGTGGCGGCCTGTTCGGCGGTCGCAGCGCAACTGGCGTCGAAGGCGCGATGCTGCTTCCTGGTCTCGACCGCCTCAACCTGAACCTGCTTGCGCGCTACGAGTTTTCGCCGGCATTCAAGCCTTACTTCGAGGGCAAGTATGTTCGTGTTACAGCGAGCCAGACCTCGACTCAGCCAACGTTCGTCAATGGCCGCCTGACCCCGGGATTCTTCCTGGACAATCCGTTCCTGACGGCACAGGCGCGTGATACGATCCGTACCGTGATGGGCTATGCCCCCGGCACTGCGAATTATGACACCGGCGGCTTCACCTTCTTCCGCTTCAACAACGACATCGGCACCCGCTCCGAGGATCACAAGCGTGAAACCTATCGCTTTGTGCTTGGTGCACGTGGCGACCTGTCGGATACCGGTAACTGGTCCTACGACGCATTCGTGAACTTCGGTCGCACGGAGACCTATTACGAAACCGGCGGCAACGTCGATATTCAGAAGTTCAACCGTGCGGCCAACGCAGTTCGTAACAGCGCTGGCCAGATCGTCTGCCGTGTGAACGCCGACGCGATCACGACCAATGACGACCCCAGCTGCCGCCCGCTCAACCTTTTTGGCGAGGGTGCCCCGCAGACGACGCCGGACGGCCTCGCCTATGTGCTCTACACCTCGTCGCGTAACGNGTGGCACGAGCAGCTCAACGCCGCCTTCACGATCTCGGGCGATACGTCGGGCTTCCTGAACCTGCCCGGCGGGGCGATCGGTATGGCATTTGGTGCGGAATACCGCCGCGAAGACTATTTCTCCAGCTATGATGCATTCACCAGGGGCGAGTATGCTCCGGGTCAGTCGAATNCCTTCCTGAACGCGATCGCGCCCTCCGATCCTGATGCGGTCTCGGTCTATGAAGGCTTCGCTGAAGTCCGTATCCCGCTGTTGAAAGACATGGCCTTCTTTCACGATCTCACGCTGAATGCGTCAGGCCGTGTTTCTAAGTACAACATCTATGATGATCCCCAGTGGACGTGGTCGGCTGGCGGCACCTGGGCACCGATTCCTGACGTCAGCTTCCGTGTGAATTGGGCTCGAGCCATCCGCACGCCGAACCTCGCGGATCTCTACGCGGGTACGTCGCAGACCTTCGCGAACAACTTCGTCGATCCCTGCAGCCAGACCGTGATCAATCAGAACCCGAACCGTGTGCGCAACTGCGCCGCCGCCGGCATTCCGACGACGATCATTGTCGGCACACTCGCCGATGGGTCGCCGGACGTTCGTCCGTGGACCAATGCACCAACGTCGGGCATTCTGGGTGTGAACGGCGGTAACCCGTTCCTGAAGCCGGAGCGCGCTGACAGCTTCACGGTGGGCACGATCCTGAAGCCGCGCTTCCTGCCAGGCTTCCAGCTGAGCTTCGATTACTACAACATCCGCATCAAGGACGCGATCAACTTCGTCACCCCGCAGACGATCGTGAACTCGTGCTATGATGATCCGGTGGGCATCAACAACGAGTTCTGCTCGTTCGTAAATCGCCGCCGCGATCCGACGAACCCGATCGCTGACTATACGTTTGCAGGCCAGCAGGGCCGTCGCTTTGCTGGCTATCCCGACTTCAACGTCGGTATCGTCGGTAACGGCTTCGTGAACGCACCGTTCAACTATGCGAAGCTGGCCACCTCGGGCATTGACGCAAACCTCAGCTATCGCCACGTCTTCAACGAAAATACGCGATTGAACCTGTCGACGATCGTGAGCTGGCTCGAAACGCGTAATCAGTTCACCTTCCTCAGCGATCCGAACCGCTATACGCGCGTCAAGAGCGTGCTGGGTGATCCGGAATGGCGTGCACAGGTGAACGCGCTCTTCGAAGCCAAGACGTTCGACTTCTCGGTGACCGCACAGTATATCGGCAAGCAGACCGTCGGTGCCTGGAATGTCCAGAACCGGGAGCAGGATCGTCCGCCGACGAATGCTGACGCGTTCCCGTTCGTCTACTATCCTGAAGTCGTGATTGCGGACGTTCAGCTTGGCATCAAGGTCCAGGATAACTTCCGCTTCTATATCGGTGTCGACAACATCACCGATCAGCTTCCGCCTTACGGCCTCACAGGCACAGGTACGGGTAGCGCGATCTTCCCGGTCACCGGTCGTTACTTCTATGGTGGCGTTCGTATCAAAATGTAAGTTCGACCAGCACACGTAACCTTTGCAAGGCCGCTCCTTCGGGAGCGGCCTTTTCTTTGTCCATCAAGCTGAGGGTTCGCCCTGAGCACAGACGAAAACGGGGTCGCGCTACCCAGCGGCGCGGCCCCGTTTGGTTCATATGCCGGGNGAGTTGTATTTCTCCGGCAATCAGATCGCGCAATCAGCGCGCGCTGGTCTTCACGCGCTGATAGGGCACGAAATCGCCCAGCAGCACGAAGCCGCTCCACATCCGTGAGCTGCGGTCGATCAGATCGACCTTGTCGACGTTGCACAGCTGACTGCCATAGAGCTTGGTCAGCAGGATATCGTCGTCGTCCAGTTGATCGGCACCCGAACGCGGGCGGTTCACATAGAGCTTCGATCCGCTGCGATAGACGATCGCCGTACCATCGACGATGGTGCTGTTGTCCATAGCATGCGTCGGCAGGCACTTGACCGGCTTGCCGGCCACACGGCCTTCGAGCATCTTGGCCAGCTCCGCTTCACCCTTGGCATTGACCTTGTCGTCCGCCATTGCGGCGCCAGGCAGCGCGAACAGCGCCAACGCAGCGGCTGCAAACAACTTACGCATCGGGTTTCTCCAATCGATATCTGTATCAGGTTACTTGCTAGCGCTAACTTCTTTACGCGTTCACAGCTTTCGCTGCGCTGAACCGAAGCCTTCGTTGCGATGAACCGATACAGATCAATACCACATGCGATCGTAGCGTGCACCAAGTGCCGTCAGCAGCTCATATTGCGACATGCCTGAAAGCACTGCGGCTTCAGGCAGCGCATAGTCGATCGCGACCCAATCCCCCTCGGCAAGGTCGGGCACGGCGCTGGTATCGATCGCGGTGAGGTCCATCGAGACCCGCCCGATTACCGGCATCCGGAAGCCGCTCGCGATCGCGCTCCCCTTGTCCGAAAAGCAGCGCAGATAGCCGTCGGCATAGCCAAGGTTGAGGATCGCCACCTCGGTATCGGCGGCGGCGGTCCAGGTCGCGTTATAGCCGACGCTCTGCCCCGCGGCCACGCGCCGCCGCTGCAGCACCTGCACCTCCGGCGTCACCACCTGCCGGATGGGCCCGGCAAAGGCCCGGGCCGGAATCCCGCCGTAGAGCGCGATCCCCGGCCGAGTCAGATCGAACGCATAGCCCTGGCCCAGTCCGATCCCGGCCGAGTTGGCCAGGCTCATCCGCCGCGCGCCCGATTTCCCGGCGAGCGCCGCAAAGCGATCGCGCTGAAGCCGGTTGAGCGGAACATCCTCATCCGCGCTGGCGAGGTGGCTCATCAGCGTTTCGACCTCGAGCCCGTCGAGCAGTCCGGTACTCACATCCTCCGGAGCGATGCCAAGCCGGTTCATGCCGGTATCGACCATCACGTCGCACGCCCTGCCCCCGGCATCGCGCCAGCGCTGCACCTGCTGCACCGTGTTGAGCACCGGCCGGATCGTCGCGGCGCCCACGGCCACGGGGAGATCCTCCTCGCGCAGTCCATGGAGCACCGATACCGATACGCCCAGATCGGCCAGCCCGGCCGCCTCGCGCCAGGTCGCCACGAAGAAATCGCGACACCCCGCCCCGGCGAGTCGCTGCACGACCTCACGCGCACCGAGACCATAGCCATTGGCCTTGACCGCGGCACCGCACGCGGCGCCACCGCTCATCGCGGCGAGCGTCCGCCAGTTGGAGACCAGGGCGTCGCCGTCTAGGCGCAGGCGGAGGGGCCAAATGATCATGCCGCCCGGTTAGGCGTCCGCGCTTGCCGTCGCAACGGCCAGCGCGCGTTCGCTCTAGCCTTCCTTGTACAGATCGTCTTCCCTCAGGAAGAACAAAGTCACCAGCAGCGCCATCGCGACGACGATCCAAGTGTACCACAGCCCCGAATAGGCATTGCCGCTCTTCGCGACCATATACTGGCTGATCAGCGGCAGGAATCCGCCGAAATAGCCGGTGCCGATATGATAGGGGATCGACATCGAGCTGTAGCGGATGCGCGGCGGGAACAATTCGGTCAGCAACGCCGCGACCGGGCCATAGGTCGCCCCGGACAGCGCCGCGAGCGCAACGATGGCGATCAGGATCAGCACGATATTACCCGTGCTCGGCACCACCCGGTCGAGATTGTAGCCGGCCTCCGTCAGCGCCTTGTCGATATCCGCGGTCTCGGTCGAGATCACCGGCACACCGTTCACCGACACCGCGGCCGATGGGGTCACTTCCTTGGTATAGGGCACGCCCTTCTTCGACAGATAGTCGAGCAATTGCCCGCAAGTATCGGCCTGCTTGCCCGCAAAGGGATCATAGGCGCAATGCGGGCCGGAGACGATCACCGGCGCGTTGCGCGCCGCGTCCGACAGCGCCGGGTTGGCGGCATGTCCCATCGCCCAGAAGATCGGGAACAGCAGCAGCAGCGTGAAGCCATAGCCGATGACGATCGGCTTCTTGCGCCCGATCCGGTCGGAAAGCTTGCCGAACAGGATGAACCAGAACAGCCCGGCCGCAGCACCTCCGGCCGCGAGCAACTGTGCCGCCACCGGTTCGACCCGCATCGTCCCCTGCAGGAACGACAGGACCGAGAAGGTCGCAGTGTACCAGATCACTGTCAGGCCCGCAGCAATGCCGAACAGCGCGACGAACAGCCGCCTCAGGTTGCCGGGATAGGTGAAGCTCTCCTTGAGCGGATTGCGCGCGACCTCGCCCGCTTCCTTCATCGCCTTGAACACCGGGCTCTCGCTGAGCTTCACGCGCATCCACAACGAGATGGCGAGCAGCGCGATCGAGAAGATGAAGGGCAGGCGCCAGCCCCAGTCGTCGAAGCTTGCCTGCGGCATGGTGAAGCGGGNGATCAGCACCACAGCAAGGCTGAGGATGAAGCCCGCCGACACGCTCGCCTGGATGAAGCTGGTATGATAGCCGGCTTGCCCCGTGGGCGAATGCTCGGAGACATAGATCGCCGCGCCGCCATATTCGCCGCCCAGCGCCAGCCCCTGAAGGATGCGCAGCCCGATGACGATCGCGGGCGCCGCAGCCCCGATCGAGGCGTAGGAGGGTACGAAGCCGACCCCGGCGGTGGCGACGCCCATCAGCGTGATGGTGACGAGGAAGGTATATTTGCGCCCGAGCTTGTCACCCAGATAGCCGAACAGCACCGCCCCCAAGGGCCGGAAGCCGAACCCTACGGCGAACCCGGCCCAGGCGTACAGCGTCTCGAGCACCGGATTGCCGGTGGCGAAGAAGGTTCGGCCGATGACTCCCGACGCGGCGAGCGTGCCGTAGATGAAGAAATCATACCATTCGAACNCCGTGCCGAGCGACGAAGCGGTCACGACCTGCCGCATCTCGCTCTTGCTCGGCTCATGCTCCGGCCGGATATCCTCCACCGTCGTCGCCATTCATTATCCCCCAACCCCGTTTCGGGTAAGGGTTTAGCGGGTTGGCGCGACCCGGCAAGAGGCCACCCCTTCCGGCCCGCGCGCTTAGCCGGTAGGGGGAGGCAATGCTCCGTCTCTCCGGCCTCTCCCTTCCCCTCGATCACCCTTCCGACGCGATTGCGCCCGCGATCTGCCAGCGGCTCGGGATCGAAGCCGGCGACCTGCTTTCCTGGACGTTGTTCAAGCGCGGCAACGATGCGCGCCGCCGCAACGCGATCCAGCTCGTCTACACGCTCGACATCGCGCTCAGGAACGAGACGGAAGTGCTTGAGCGCCTTGCAGGCGACAAGGACGTCCGCCCCACGCCCGACATGGTCTATCGCCCGCCCGTCACCGCGCCGGAGGGCTGGTCGGGCAAGCGGCCGGTGGTAATCGGCGCGGGGCCGTGCGGCCTGTTCGCGGGCCTGATCCTTGCCCAGATGGGGTTCAGGCCGATCATCCTCGACCGCGGCAAGGTCGTCCGCCAGCGCACCAAGGATACCTGGGNCCTCTGGCGCCAGGCCAAGCTCAACCCCGACAGCAATGTCCAGTTCGGCGAGGGCGGCGCGGGCACCTTCTCCGACGGCAAGCTCTATTGCCGGGTCAAGGACCCGCGCTTCCTCGGCCGCAAGGTGCTGGAAGAGTTCGTGAAGGCGGGCGCGCCCGACGACATCTTGTGGGAGGCGCATCCGCATATCGGCACCTTCCGCCTCGTCACCATGGTCGAAAGCATGCGCGCCACGATCGAGGCGCTGGGCGGCGAATATCGCTGGGAAACCCGCGTCGATGATCTTGAGCTGGAACGCCTCCCCGACGGCAATCAGCGGCTGCGCGGCCTGCACCTGCACGACGGCAGCTTTCTTGAGGTCGATCAGGTCGTGATGGCGGTCGGACACAGCGCCCGCCCGACCTTCGAGATGCTCCACCGCCGTGGCGTGCATCTCGAAGCCAAGCCCTTCTCGATCGGCGTGCGGATCGAGCATCCGCAAAGCTGGGTCGATCAGGCGCGCTATGGCAAGTGCGCGGGCCATCCAGACCTTGGCGCCGCCGCCTACAGCCTCGCCCACCACGCCTCGAACGGGCGGACCGTCTACAGCTTCTGCATGTGCCCGGGCGGGCGCGTCGTCGCGGCGACCAGCGAGGAAGGCCGCGTCGTCACCAACGGCATGAGCCAATATTCGCGCGCCGAGTTCAACGCCAATTCGGGCCTCGTCGTCGGGATCGATCCCGCACGCGATTACCCCGACGGCCCGCTCGCCGGGATCGAATTGCAGCGGCACTGGGAAAGCCTGGCCTTCGACGTCGGCGGCGGCAACTACCACGCGCCGGGGCAGCGCGTCGGCGACTTCCTCGCCGCCCGCCCCTCGACCGAACTTGGAGCGGTGATCCCGAGCTACAAGCCCGGCGTGACGATGACCGATCTGTCGCACTGCCTGCCCGGCTTCGCGGTCGACGCGATCCGTGAGGCGCTTCCGGTGTTCGGCCGCCAGATCGCCCGCTACGACCATCCCGACGCTGTGATGACCGGGGTGGAGACGCGTACCTCCTCGCCCGTGCGCATCACCCGCGGCAAGGATTTCCAGAGCCTCAACGTCGAACGGCTGTTCCCCGCCGGCGAAGGCGCGGGCTATGCCGGCGGCATCCTGTCCGCCGCGATCGACGGCATCAAGGTCGCTGAGGCGGTGGCGGCAAGTATAAGTACCAATAAATGACCTCAGTACGCGTTATTGGCTCAGTTGTCATAACCAATTTAACGATCTAGCCATAACCGAAACGATTCGCCTAAAGCGCGTTTCCGGGGGGGATTTCGATGAGCCACGCGATGACGACGACCGAGATCTATCTCATCGCAATGCTGCTCATCTTCAGCGTGCCGTGGCTGATATGGCGCTTGTTTCGCACCGATTACTGGGCGCCGCTCGTCGTCGTCCAGATCATCGGCGGGATCCTGCTCGGTCCCGGCGTGCTCGGCGCGGCGTTCCCGGACTATTACCGTTTCGTCTTCAACCCGCAGGTGATCGTCGCGCTCAACGGTGTGGCGTGGTGGGCGGTGATGATCTTCGTATTCATCGCCGGTCTGGAGCTGGATCTGTCGCAGGCGTGGACGAAGCGGCGCGAGACCGGCATTACCGCGGGACTCGCACTGTTCGTGCCGCTCACCTTGGGCGCGCTGGCGGCGCTCGTCATCCTGCAATGGCCCGGCTGGGCCGGGCCGCGGGGCGAGAGCTGGCAGGTCGTGCTGGGCATCGGCATGTCGTGCGCCGTCACCGCCCTGCCCATCCTCGTGCTGCTGATGGAGAAGATGGCGATCCTGCGCGAGCCGATCGGCCAGCGCATCCTGCGCTATGCCAGCCTCGACGATATCGCGATCTGGGGCGTACTGGCGATCATCCTGCTCGACTGGGAACGTGTCGGACGCCAGGCGGCGTTCCTGCTCGTTTTCGCGGCGGCCGCCTGGGCGGTCCGCCGCATCATGGCCCGGATCGGCGAGCCGGATCGCTGGTATGCCAGCCTGATCTGGCTCGCAGCCTGCGGGTTCGCGGCGGACTGGGCGGGGATCCACTTCATGGTCGGCGCCTTCCTCGCCGGCGCCGTGCTCGATCATCACTGGTTCGATCAGAAGCGCATGGACCTGTTCCGCGATCACGTGCTGTTCGCGATGATGCCTGTGTTCTTCCTTTCGACCGGCCTGCGCACGCAATGGGATGTTGGGGGCGTGGCCGTGTTCGCAGTAGCCGGATTGTTGCTGGTCGTCTCCGTCGCCGGCAAGCTCGCCGGAGTTCACCTCGCCGGGCGAGTGCTTCGCTGGCAGCCGGGCGAGGCGGGGATCATCGGCTGGCTGCTCCAGACCAAGGCGCTGATCATGATCATCTTCGCCAACATCCTGCTCGATCGGGGGATCATCACGAACGAGACCTTCACCGCGCTGCTGCTGATGGCAGTGGGCAGCACGATGCTGACCGTGCCGGTCGTCGCGCCGCGCCTGAAGGCGATGGCCGGGCTGGCGCGGAAGACCGGCTAGAACCGCGCCGCTTCAGTCCAGGTTCGGCCGCAGCCAGCGCTCCGCCTGTTCGATGCTCACCCCGCGGCGGGTGGCATATTCCTCCAGCTGGTCGCGGCCGACGCGGGCTACACCGAAATACTCGGCCTGCGGGTGTCCGAAATAGAAGCCGCTGACCGCCGCGGTCGGCAGCATCGCAAAGCTCTCGGTCAGGCTGATGCCAGTGCGCTTGTGCGCATCGAGCATGTCGAACAGGATCGGTTTCAGGCTGTGCTCGGGGCACGCCGGATAGCCCGGCGCCGGGCGGATGCCGCGATATTCTTCCTTGATCAGCGCCTCGTTGGTCAGCTGCTCGCCCTCGGCATAGCCCCATAGGGCGGTCCGCACATAATGGTGCAGCCGCTCGGCAAAGGCTTCCGCCAGGCGGTCGGCCAGCGCCTTGAGCAGGATATCCGAATAGTCGTCGATCGCGTTCTTGAAGCGCGCCAGGTGCGGCTCGATCCCATGGATGCCCACTGCGAAGCCGCCGATCCAATCGCCCTGACGATCGATGAAGTCGGCAAGACACATGTTCGCCCTGCCCTCGCGCTTCTGGATCTGCTGACGCAGCATCGGCAGCGTGACGTGCTTCTCGTCCTCGACATGGACGATGATGTCATCGCCGTTGCGGCGGCACGGCCACAGGCCCGCCACGCCGCGCGCGGTCAGCCACTTCTCCTGGACGATCTTGTCGAGCATCTTCTGCGCGTCGGCGAACAGGCTGGTCGCGCTCTCGCCCACCACCTTGTCGGTCAGGATCGCGGGATAGTTGCCCGCCAGCTCCCACGCGCGGAAGAACGGCGTCCAGTCGATATACTGGCGCAGGTCCTTGAGGTCCCAGTCGGGGAAGCTGTGCACGCCGGGCATCCGCGGCTTGCCGGGCTTCAGGCTCATGTCCGCGTCGAACGCATTGTCGCGCGCGACGGCGATCGGCACCAGCTCGCTCTGCCCCTTGTTGGCGCGGGCGATCCGCACCGCCTCATATTCGCCCGCGACCTTCGCCACATAGTCGTCGCGGATCGTGTCGGAGACAAGCGTGGTCGCAACGCCCACCGCGCGGCTCGCGTCCAGCACATGGACCACAGGCCCATCATAGGCCGGGGCGATCTTGAGCGCGGTGTGCACCTTGCTCGTCGTCGCGCCGCCGATCAGCAGCGGCATCGTCATCCGCGCCCGCTTCATCTCCTCGGCCACCGTCACCATCTCGTCGAGCGACGGGGTGATCAGGCCGGAGAGGCCGATCATGTCGGCGTCATTCTCGTTCGCCGCCTCCAGGATCTTCGACCAGGGCACCATCACGCCCAGATCGACGACTTCGAAGCCGTTGCACTGCAACACCACGCCCACGATGTTCTTGCCGATATCGTGGACGTCGCCCTTGACGGTCGCCATCACGACCTTGCCCTTGCCCTTGGCGCCCGGCTCCTTCGCCGCCTCGATATAGGGCAGCAGGTGCGCCACCGCCTTTTTCATCACGCGCGCGGACTTGACCACCTGCGGGAGGAACATCTTGCCGCTGCCGAACAGGTCGCCGACCACGTTCATCCCGTCCATCAGCGGGCCCTCAATCNCCTCGATCGGGCGCGCGGCCTTCTGGCGGCACTCCTCGGTATCCTCGACCACATATTGGTCGATGCCCTTGACCAGCGCGTGCTCCAGGCGCTTCTCGACCGCCCAGCCGCGCCATTCGGCCGCCTGCTTCTCGGCGACCGCGTCGGTGCCGCGGAACTTCTCGGCCAGCGCCACCAGCCGCTCGCCCGCCTCGGGATCGCGGTTGAGGATGACGTCCTCGCATGCGGTGCGCAGTTCCGGCTCGATCTGGTCATAGACGTCGAGCTGGCCGGCGTTGACGATCGCCATGTCCATGCCCGCGGGAATGGCGTGATAGAGAAACACCGAGTGCATTGCTTTCCGCACCGGCTCGTTGCCGCGGAACGAGAAGGAGAGGTTCGACAGGCCGCCCGAGATATGGACGTGCGGGCAGCGCGCTTTGATCTCGCGGCAAGCCTCGATGAAATCCACGCCGTAGTTGTTGTGCTCCTCGATCCCCGTCGCCACCGCGAACACATTGGGGTCGAAGATGATGTCCTCGGGCGGGAAGCCGATGCCGACCAGCAGCTTGTAGGCGCGCTCGCAAATCTCGACCTTGCGGTCCTTGGTGTCCGCCTGCCCGACCTCGTCGAACGCCATCACCACCACGGCGGCACCATAGGCCATGCACTTGCGGGCATGTTCCAGGAACTGGTCGACGCCTTCCTTCATGCTGATCGAGTTGACGATCGGCTTGCCCGAGACGCATTTCAGCCCCGCCTCGATCACGTCCCATTTGGAGCTGTCGACCATCACCGGGATGCGCGCGATGTCCGGCTCGGCCTGAATGAGCTTCAGGAAGGTCGTCATTGCCTCGTGCGCGTCGAGCAGGCCCTCGTCCATATTGACGTCGAGCACCTGCGCGCCGCTCTCCACCTGCTGCAGCGCGACCTCGATCGCGGCGGTATAGTCGCCCGCCATGATCAGCTTCTTGAAGCGCGCGGATCCGGTGACGTTGGTGCGCTCGCCGATATTGACGAAGGCGGTGGAGGAGGTGTTCGTGGTCAATTCAATCCCCGTCATCCCGGCGAAAGCCGGGATCTTTCAAAACTTGGCATGCGCTTGTCGCACGAGACCCCAGCTTTCGCCGGGGAGACGACTAGGCCGCCATCGTGAACGGCTCGAGCCCCGCGAGCCGCGTCCGCACCTCGGGCACCGGGATCGCGCGCGGCGGAAGCCCGGCCACCGCATCGGCGATCGCCTTGATGTGCGCCGGAGTCGACCCGCAGCAGCCGCCCAGCACATTGACCTGCGCCTGCTCCGCCCATTCGCCGACCAGGCCCGCCGTGGTTTCCGGGGCCTCGTCATAGGCGCCCAGCTCGTTGGGTAGGCCGGCATTGGGATAGACCATGATCAGCGTGTCGCAGAGCGCCGAAAGCGTCTTCACATGCGGCCGCAGCTGTTCGGCGCCGAACGAGCAGTTGAGCCCGATCGTTACCGGCTTCGCATGCCGCACCGCGTGCCAGAACGCCTCGACCGTATGGCCCGACAGGTTGCGGCCCGACAGGTCGGTCAGCGTCATCGACAGCATGATCGGCAGATCGCGGCCCAGCGCCTCGCCCGCCTCGATCGCTGCCATGATCCCGGCCTTGGCGTTCAGCGTGTCGAACACCGTCTCGATCAGGACGAAGTCGATCCCGCCCTCGACCAGCGCGTCGATCTGTTCGCGATACACGTCCTTCAGGTGATCGAAGTCGATCTCGCGATAGCCGGGATCGTTGACGTCGGGCGACAGCGACAGCGTCTTGTTGGTCGGGCCGAGCGCGCCGGCGACGAAGCGCGGGCGGCCATCCTTGGCCTCGAACTCGTCGGCGATGGCACGTGCCATCTTCGCGCTCTCGTAATTGATCGCATGAACCAGATGCTCGGCGCCATAATCGGCCTGGCTGATGCGGTTGGCCGAGAAGGTGTTGGTCTCCGCGATGTCCGCCCCCGCTTCGAAATAGGCGCGGTGGATGCTCGCCGGCACCTCGGGCTTGGTCAGCGCGAGGATGTCGTTGTTGCCCTTCTGGTCGTGGCTCAGGCCCAGATCGCCCGCATAGGCCGCCTCGTCGAGCTTCCAGTTCTGGATCTCGGTGCCGAACGCGCCGTCGGTGATCAGGATGCGCTTGGCGGCTTCCGCCATCAGCTTCTCGCGCGCGGTCATGCTGCCTTCTCCCCGCTCAGATCAGTCGGCCGCACACCCAGCAGATGGCAGATCGCATAGGACAGCTCCGCGCGGTTGAGCGTGTAGAAATGGAACTGGCGCNCCCCGCCCGCATAGAGCTTGCGGCACAGCTCGGCCGCCAGCGTCGCCGAGACCAGCTGCCGTGCCGACGGATGATCGTCCAGCCCGTCGAACAAGCGCGCCATCCAGCCCGGGACCGCAGTGCCGCACATCGCCGACATCTTCTGCACGGCGGCAAAGCTCATCACCGGCATGATGCCCGGAACGATCTCGGCATTGATCCCCGCCGCGGCCACGGCGTCGCGGAAACGCAGGAAGGTCTCCGGCTCGAAGAAGAACTGCGTGATCGCCCGGTTCGCGCCGGCGTCGATCTTGCGCTTCAGATTGTCGAGGTCGTGCGCCTCGTCGGGCGAATCCGGATGACATTCGGGATAGGCCGCCACCGAAATCTCGAACGGATGCAGCTTGCGCAGCCCCGCGACCAGCGCCGCCGCATTCTCATAGCCGCCCTGCGGGGACACGAACTTCGCCCCTGCCGTCGGCGGATCGCCGCGCAGCGCGACGATGTGGCGCACGCCCGCCGCCCAATATTCCTCGGCAACCGCATCGATCTCCTCGCGCGTCGCCTCGACACAGGTGAGGTGCGCGGCGGCGGCGATCGGCGTCTCGCGCGCGATACGCGCGACGGTGTTGTGCGTGCGCTCACGCGTCGATCCGCCCGCGCCGTAGGTGACGGACACGAAGCGCGGGCCCAGCGGCGACAGCGTCTGGATCGATTCCCACAGCGTCTCTTCCATCTTCTCCGTCTTGGGCGGGAAGAATTCGAAACTGACGTCGATATCGCCGGCCACGTCCGCGAACAGCGGGGCGCCGGGGTCCAGAACCAAACTCATGCTGCTTTCACTTTCCCAAGAGGCTGGCCAACCTTTCGCGCCAGCCACAATTTCACCGTCAGTTCACCGCCCTCAAGCGTCTCGGTCTTCACCGGCGCCAGATCCGCGGCCTCGAACCAGCCGCGCATCTGCTCGTCCGAAAAGCCCAGGCGGACATGCCCTTCGCGCTGGCGCAGTTCCTCCCGGTCGTGCGGCGCGAAGTCAGCGATCAACAGCCGCCCGTTCGCCCCCAGAACGCGCGCCGCCTCGCGGATCGCCGCCCCCGGTTGCTGTGCGAAGTGGAGCACATGATGCAGGATCGCCGCGTCCGCCTCATCATCCGCCATCGGGAGCGCGTAGAGGTCCGCCTGGCGCAGCTCGGCATTGGCCAGGCCCTGCCCCGACAGCTTGGCGCGCGCGAGCCGCAGCATCTCGGAGCTGCGATCGATGCCAAGCGCGCTCTTCGCCTTGGGCGCGAACAGCTCCAGCATCCGGCCGGTGCCGGTGCCGATATCGATCAGCCGCTCGATCGCCGTATCGCCCAGCGCAGCCGACATCGCCGCCTCGACCTGCTCCTCTGCGACGTGGAGCGACCGGATCGCGTCCCAATCGCCGGCATGGGTCTCGAACCACTCTTCGGCGGCCGCGGCGCGATCGGCGCGGACCGCCGCCAGGCGCGCGCTGTCCGCTACCGCCCAATGATCGGCGTCGTCCACCGACCAGGCATCGAGCGCGGCCAGCACCGGCCGAACGTTGCGATCATCGCCCAGAGCGACGAACACCCAGCTGCCTTCCTTGCGCCGCTCGGCGAGCCCGGCATCGCACAGGATCTTCACATGCCGGGAGACGCGTGGCTGGCTTTGCCCCAGCACCTGCGCCAGCTCGCCCACGCTCAGCTCCATGGAGCGCAGCAGCGCCAGGATGCGCAGCCGCGTCGAATCCGCGAGCGCGCGGAAGATTTCGAGAGCGATCTTCATGGGATTAGAGATATAAAGATATCTTTATATCAGGTCAATGACGGGCATGTCCCCGCGATAGGCGCACAGCGGGTCACCGCGCAACAACCGATCGCTTTGCCCGGCGATACCGTAACTTGATGACGGCGCTCAGGCGGCGCGCGCTTCCTCGACGATCGGCACCAGCGCCATCAGGAACTGGTGAGCGCTCGCTTCCCAGGTAAAGCCCCTGCCATATTCGGCACAGGCGGCACGGTCCTTCGTCAGCGCTGCGGCGATCGCGGCGTCGAGATCCTCGTCCATCGCCCCCGTTTCGGGCGTCAGGATGTCGACCGGCCCGGTCACCGGATAGGCCGCGACCGGCGTGCCGCACGCCAGCGCCTCGATCATCACCAGCCCGAACGTATCGGTCTTGCTTGGGAAGACGAACACGTCGGCGGCGGCATAGGCGCTCGCCAGTTCTCCCCCGAACATCGACCCCAGGAAACGCGCCTGCGGATATTTGGCGGCCAGCGCCGTCCGCGCGGGGCCGTCGCCGACCACCACCTTGGTCCCCGGATGCTTCGACGCGAGGAACGCTTCCAGATTCTTCTCGACTGCGACGCGGCCGACATAGAGCTGCACCGGCCCCTCGAGCTCGGCCATCGCCGGATGCGGCTCAAGCCCCGGCCGGAAATTGGCGAGGTCGACCCCGCGCCCCCAGTGCCGCACCTGCGTCAGCCCGTGATCGACCAGCGCCTGCCGGATCGAGGGGGNGGAGGCGAGGATCGACTGCGCCGGGGCATGGAACCAGCGGATATAGCGCCAGACCCACTCGGCCGGTACGCCCGAGCGCGCCTCGACATAGTCCGGGAACTGCGTGTGATAGGCGGTGGTGAACGGGAAATCATGCTTGAGGCACCAGCGCCGCGCCGCGACGCAGACCGGCCCCTCGGTCGCAAGGTGCACCGCATGCGGCGAAAACTCATCGAGCAGATCGCCGATCGTCCGGCTGCGCACCATCGCGAGGCGGATCTCGGGGTAGGTCGGGCAGGGCACCGAATAGAAAAGGTCGGGCGAGATCACGAGCACCTTGTGCCCCTGCGCCTCGAGCACCCGGCGCACCGACTGCAGCGTGCGGACGACACCGTTCACCTGGGGCTCCCAGGCGTCGGTCACGATCGCGATCCGCATCTCTTCTTCGATCAAGCTGCCGCCAGCGCCTCAACCCGTTGCGGGTCGAGGGGCTCGCGTGCTGCGATCTCGTCGGCCCAGTGGAGAATTTCCATCCGGCCATCGTAATGCTCGACCAGCGCGGTGCAACCCTCCACCCAATCGCCGTCGTTATAATATTCGATCCCGTCGATCTCGCGCATCTCGGCTGTGTGGATATGCCCGGCGATCACGCCGTCCACGCCCCGCGCGCCCGCCTCCTTCGCGACGATTTCCTCGAAGTTGGAGATGAACTCGACCGCGTTCTTGACCTTCTGCTTGGCGTGCTTGCTCAGCGACCAATAGGGCAGCCCGCGCCACCGCCGGTATTTGTTGCACCAGCGGTTGAGCGCCATCACCGCCGTGTAGGCAGCGTCGCCCAGATGCGCGAGCCAGCGGTGCGACAGGGTGATCGCATCGAACTCGTCGCCGTGCAGCACCAGCAGACGGCGTCCATCGGCGGTCTGGTGGATCGCCTGGCGCTTGATCTCGACCCCGCCGAAGCTGAGGCCGGTGAACTGGCGGAAGATCTCGTCATGGTTGCCGGGAACGTAGATCACCCGGGTTCCGCGCTTGGCGCGCTTGAGGATGCGCCAGACGATGTCGTTGTGGGCCGCAGGCCAGTAGAATTTCTTCTTCAGCTGCCAGCCGTCGATGATGTCGCCGACCAGGTAGATCGTGTCGCTGTCGACGTGATCGAGGAAGTCGATCAGCATCTCTGCGTTGCAGCCGCGCGTGCCGAGATGGATGTCGGAAATCCAGATCGTGCGGAATTGCTTTCGCCCGCCGATCACCCGTTCGGGGATCGTCGGGTTGGAAGCCGTGAAATCCGCGAGATCGGCGACGTGGCCGTCGAACGGAAGCCGAGTGATCGTGGCCATAAACGCCCCGCAACAAGTCCTTGCCCGCGGGAGCCTATGAATCGCGAATGTTACAGCTGGGCGCGTTGCCGAGTCATCGCCGTGTCACGCAGTGATGGGAATGTAACCCTTCAGCCCTTCGACCCGCGCAATCCATGCCCGCACCGCCTGCCAGGGCGCGAGTTCGAACCCGCCCTCTTCCGCGACATGCGTATAGGCATAGAGGCAGATGTCGGCGACGCTCGGTCCATTGCCGATGAACCAGTCGCGATTCGCCAGATGCTCGTCCATCAGCTTGAGCGCCGCATCGCCGCCGGCGCGCTTGCCGGGCAGCATCGCACGCTGGAGGTCGCTCAGATTCTCCTCGCCGACCCAGCCCATCCAGAAGCGCACCGTCGCGATGTTGGGCTCGTGGTTATACTGTTCCCAGAACATCCAGCGCAGCATGTCGGCCCGGTCGAACGGATCAGCCGGGATCAGCCCCGTACCCTCGGCGATGTAGAAGGCGGCAGCGTTGCTTTCGGGCAGAAAGCGGCCGCCATCCTGCAGCACCGGGATGCGGCCATTGGCGTTGACGTTGGCCAGGAATGTTTCGGTCCGCGTCTCGCCCTTCAGGATATCATAGTCGCGGCGCTCGATCGGTGTGCCCGACAGCGCGGCGGCGAGCCGGATCTTGTAGCAGTTACCCGACGCCGCATATTCGTGAAGAATCAGCATGACACCCCCGTGGTCGATCCCTGCGCGAAATGCGCCTGCGGCCGCCCTAGTGAAACCCCCTTCCCCCGCAAACCGCGATCGACGCACCGCCATCGCATATCGACATACGTATTCAGCCGCTGGCCGCTTTACCCGCACCGACACCATTTCTATCGCGCGGATATCCGGCGGCGAAGACCGGTGGTCCAGAGGGAGACGAGAGGATGGCGGGACTGCGATGGCTTTGGGCACTGGCCCTGCTCATGGTCGCGGCGAGCGCTGCCGTCCCGGCGCAGGCCGCGCCACGCCTCGTTCGCCACGCGGCCTTCCAGTCCGCTGAGGTCAGCCCCCGCGACGTCACCGTCTGGCTGCCCGACGGCTATCGCGCGGACGGCCCGCCGCTGCCCGTGATCTACATGCAGGACGGGCAGAATCTGCACGAAGGCTCGCGTGCGTTCGGCGGGCAGAGCTGGGGCGTCGGCGAGACCGCCGCGCGCCTGATCCGCGAGGGGAAGATCCCGCCCGTCATCATCGTCGGCATCGACAATTCGGCGACGCGCGGCCGCGACTACCTGCCCCAGCGCATCTACGACCTGCTGCCTGAAGCCAGCCGCACGATGATCCGGGACGGCTGGGGCGGCGCGCCGCAATCGGACGCCTATCTCAACTTCCTCGTCCGCGAGCTAAAGCCCTTCATCGACAAACAGTACCGCACGCGGACGGACCGGGCATCGACCTTCGTCATGGGCTCGTCGATGGGCGGCCTGATCTCGCTCTACGCGCAGGTCCAGTATCCGGAGGTATTCGGCGGCAGCGCCTCGCTATCGATGCACTGGCTGCTCGGCAATTCGGGCGCGCCGCTGCCCGAGCCACCGCTCTACACCCGGCAGGTGCTGCGCGCGTTCGAGACCTGGATCGCGCTCGCCCATCTCTCGCCGAACCGCCATCGCATCTATGTCGATCGCGGGACCGAGACGCTCGACGCGCGCTACACGCCCTACACCGCACCGTTCGAGACGTTCATGCGCCGCGCCGGCTGGGGCGACAGCTTCACCAGCCGTATCTATCCCGGCACCGATCATAGTGAAAAATCATGGTCCGCGCGGCTCGCCGATCCGCTGACCTTCCTGCTCGCGCCCGGCGACGGCGCGGAGGCGCAGGCCGAAGCCGCCCGGCTCGCCCAGCTCCGCGCCGCGCAGATGCCTGAAGACTATCTGCTCGCGAAATTCCGTAGCGCCGATATCGTGCTGCTGGGCGAGGATCACGCCGTCAAGCAGAGCATCGCCTTCGTCGCCAACGCAATCCCTAAGCTCTACGCCGCGGGCGTCACCAACCTCGTCATGGAATTCGGTGCCGAGGAGGATCAGGCAGCGCTCGACCGGCTGGTGACCGCGCCGGCCTATGACGCCGCGGCCGCCCGCCAGTTCATGTTCAACTACAACGTCATGTGGAGTTGGCAGGACTATCGCGACCTCTACCGTGCAGTCTGGGCGTTCAACCGGACGCTGCCCAGGGGCAGGCCGCCGTTCCGCATCGTCAACATGAGCTACGTCTTCGACTGGAGCGGCTTTTCCGGCACCCGTACGCCCGAGACGCTGCGCCAGGTCTTCCCGCGCGGCATGGTCGATCAGTTCCGTGCCGAGCGGATCGCCCGCGAAGTGCTGGACAAGGGGCAGAAGGCGCTGGTGCTGACCGGCACGCTCCACGCCTTTACCCGCTTTGCGGCGGGACAGACCCAGAGCGACGGCGACGGCTTCTGCCAGCGTACCGCCAACGCGCTCGGCAACCGTCTGCATGCCGCCTATGGCAGCCGCATCACCAATGTGATGCTCCACCAGTCACTGCCCGCGCTTCCCGGCCGCCGCGCTGTCTTCGAGCAGCCGGGCGACGGCGCGGTCGAGCGGATCATCCGCCTGAACGGCAACCGGCCCGCCGGGTTCGACCTGCGCGGCGCACCGATGGGATCGATCCGAGATTACAGCTATTACGGGATCTGCGACCGCGACTTCNCCCTCGCGGACCTGTTCGACGGCTATATCTTCCTCGCGCCGTTCAGGGATCTGCGCGCCGCAACGCCCGATGCCGGGTTCGTCGACGAAGCGAACCTCGAACGCGCGATCGAACAGTTCCCCGACCCCGACTGGGCGCCGCGCCCGGCGAACCTCGCCCAGGCCCGCGCGCACCTGCTCGACATGGCGAAGCAGATCGATGCCCGCTACGCCGCGCTCGCCGGAACCGACTAGGCCGTCACCAGCACGATCTTCCCCATATGCGCGCCGCTTTCCATATGGCGGTGCGCCTCGGCCGCTTCGGCAAGCGGGAAGGTCCGGTCGATCACCGGCCTCAGCTTCCCGGCCGAGACGTGCGGCCAGACGTTGCGCTCCAGTTCGTCCGCGACCAGCGCCTTGAACGCCACGTCGCGCGCGCGCAGCGTCGATCCGGTCAGCGTCAGGCGGCGGCGCATGATCTCGAACACCGGCACGGTCGCCTGCATCCCGCCCTGCGCCGCGATCGAGACGTGGCGGCCGTCATCGGCCATGCAGCGGATGTTCCGCGCCACATAGTCGCCACCGACCATGTCGAGCACGACGTGAACGCCGCGTCCCTCGGTCACGTCCTTGACCCGGGCGACGAAATCCTCGGTCCTGTAGTTGATCGCATGATCGGCCCCATGTGCCAGGCACGCCGCGACCTTGTCGTCGCTCCCCGCGGTCACGATCACCTTCAGTCCGAACAGCTTGCACAGCGAAATCGCCATCGTGCCGATCCCGCTGGTGCCGCCATGCACCAGCACGGTCTCACCTTCGGTCGCATAGCCACGCTCGAACAGGTTGGTCCACACGGTGAACAAGGTCTCGGGCATCGCCGCGGCCTCGACCACGGTCAGTGCGTCCGGCACGGTCAGGCACTGGCCGGCGGGCGCGACCGCATATTCGGCATAGCCGCCGCCGGCGACCAGCGCGCAAACGCGCTGGTGCATCATCTCGGGCGGGACGCCGGCCCCCATCGCCACCACTTCACCCGCGACTTCAAGGCCCGGAATCGTCGTCACGCCCGGCGGCGGCGGATAGGCGCCCAGCCGCTGGACGACGTCGGGACGGTTCACCCCCGCCGCGGCCACGCGGATCAGCACCTCGCCCGCGCCCGGCTGCGGCACCGGCCGCTCGACGGGAACAAGCACCTCCGGCCCGCCCGGCACCTCCGGATCGATTGCCGTCATAAGCTGTGGCACGCGCGTCATGCTGCTTCCCCCCTGCCGCCATGAATCGGGTGCCGAAGGCGCGACGTCAAGGCTTCAACCGCCTAATCTATCACCAGTTTATACTGCCGGGGCCGCTTGACATTGCCCGGACGGCATCCGACGCTGCACTGCAATGGACGAGGCCGATCTTCCCCGTCGCAAGGACGACCCCGCCGCGCAGCTCGCCCGGCAAGACCTCGACCCCTTCTCGGTCGAGGAACTCACCGAGCGCATCCAGCTTCTCGAAGCGGAGATCGCGCGCTGCCGGCAGAAGATGGAACGCGCCGTTAACCATCGCGCAAGCGCAGACGCCCTATTCAAGCGATGAGCGTAGGACCGGAGATCGGGCGCAACGCCATGAACTCCGGTGCGAGGCTTGCAGTGCTTGATGCAAAGGGCCGCACTTCCAACATTGGAAAAGACGGGCCGCATGTCCTGATGGCCCGACTGGAGTTGTATCCGAATGCCTAGTTTCGCCTCCGCCCTGGAATCGACCCTTCACCGCGCTCTGGAAGCCGCAAGCTCGCGCCGCCACGAATATGCGACGCTCGAGCATCTGCTGCTGGCGCTGGTCGATGATGAGCACGCCTCGAAGGTGATGAGCGCGTGCGGCGTGGACCTCGACGAGCTCAAGACCACGGTCGCGCATTATCTCGACACCGAACTTCAGGCGCTGCGCGTCGATCAGGCGACCGATCCCTCGCCCACCAGCGGCTTCCAGCGCGTCGTCCAGCGCGCGATCCTTCACGTCCAGTCCTCGGGCCGCGACGAGGTGACCGGCGCGAACGTGCTCGTCGCCCTGTTCAGCGAGCGGGAGAGCTATGCCGTCTATTTCCTGCAGCAGCAGGACATGAGCCGCCTCGATGCCGTGAGCTTCATCAGCCATGGCGTCGGCAAGGGGGCGACCCCGGCCGACACCGCGCCGCCCAAGGGCGCAGTCGAAGAAGAGAAGCCGGCGAAGAACGAGGGCGGCAAGAAGGGCGAAAGCGCCCTCAAGCAGTTCACCGTCGATCTCAACGAGAAGGCGAAGGCCGGCAAGGTCGATCCGCTGATCGGTCGCGGGCCGGAGGTCGACCGCACCGTCCAGATCCTGTGCCGCCGCAGCAAGAACAACCCGCTCTATGTGGGCGATCCCGGCGTCGGCAAGACCGCCATCGCCGAAGGCCTCGCGCGCAAGATCGTCGAGGGCGACGTCCCCGACGTGCTCAAGGAAGCCGTGATCTACTCGCTCGACATGGGCGCGCTGCTTGCCGGCACGCGTTATCGCGGTGATTTCGAGGAGCGGCTGAAACAGGTCGTGTCGGAGCTGGAGAAGCTCCCCCATGCCGTCCTCTTCATCGACGAGATTCACACGGTGATCGGTGCGGGCGCGACCAGCGGCGGCGCGATGGACGCGTCGAACCTGCTCAAGCCGGCGCTTTCGGGCGGATCGATCCGCTGCATCGGATCGACGACCTACAAGGAATTCCGCAATCACTTCGAGAAGGACCGCGCGCTGCTGCGCCGGTTCCAGAAGATCGACGTCAACGAGCCGACGGTCGAGGATACGATCAAGATCCTCGCGGGCCTGCGCACCGCGTTCGAGGATCATCACAAGGTCAAGTACACGCCCGAGGCGATCAAGTCCGCCGTCGAGCTGTCGAGCCGGTACATCAACGACCGCAAGCTGCCCGACAAGGCGATCGACGTGATCGACGAAGTCGGCGCGATGCAGATGCTGGTGCCGCCCTCGAAGCGCAAGAAGACGATCACTGCCAAGGAGATCGAGGCGGTGATCGCGACGATGGCGCGCATCCCGCCGAAATCGGTCTCGACCGACGACACCAAGACGCTCGCCAACCTCGAGACCGACCTGAAACGCGTCGTGTTCGGGCAGGACAAGGCGATCGAGGTGCTGGCCTCGGCGATCAAGCTGAGCCGCGCCGGCCTGCGCGATCCCGAAAAGCCGATCGGCAACTATCTGTTCACCGGCCCGACCGGCGTCGGCAAGACCGAGGTTACCAAGCAGCTCGCCGAACTGCTCGGCATCCCGCTGCAGCGCTTCGACATGTCCGAATATATGGAGCGCCACAGCGTCAGCCGCCTGATCGGCGCGCCTCCGGGCTATGTCGGCTATGACCAGGGCGGCCTGCTCACCGACGCGATCGACCAGCAGCCGCATTGCGTGCTGCTGCTGGACGAGGTCGAAAAGGCGCATCCCGACCTGTTCAACATCCTGTTGCAGGTGATGGACAACGGCAAGCTGACCGATCATCACGGCAAGACCGTCGATTTCCGCAACGTCATCCTGGTGATGACGACCAATGCGGGCGCGTCGGACATGGCGCGCGAGAGCATCGGCTTCGGCGAGATCAGCCGCGACGACGTTCAGGAAGACGCGGTGAAGAAGCTCTTCACCCCCGAATTCCGCAACCGCCTCGATGCGATCGTACCGTTCGACTATCTGCCGCCCAAGGTGGTCGAGCGGGTGGTGGAGAAGTTCATCCTCCAGCTCGAACTCCAGCTTGCCGATCGCGGCGTGCACATCGCCCTCGACGACGAGGCGAAGGCGTGGCTTACCGAGCGCGGCTATGACAAGCTCTATGGCGCCCGCCCGATGGGCCGCCTGATCCAGGAGAAGATCAAGCAGCCGCTGGCCGAGGAGCTGCTGTTCGGCAAGCTCGTCCATGGCGGAGAGGTCGAGGTGAAGCTGAAGGACGGCGCGCTGACCTTCGCGATCACCCCCGCTGCACCCAAGCGGCCCAAGAAGGGCGGCGGCAAGAAGACCGTCGCCGCCAAGGCCAAGTAACCCAAAGGGGCGGGGTCACTCCCGCCCCTTTCTTCATCGGGTCCGGCACAGGCGGCGATCGCTTCGACGGAAAGGTTGCGGCCGCATCGAGCGCTGTTGCGGGATCATAGCCGAACACCCAGCCTGCACCGATCCCGGCCGGGGCGGCCCGCAGATCATAAGAAACGGTCCTAACGCCCCATTATCTTTACCAGTTGTTCGGCTCCTGCGCGTAGNCCCCCGGCATGGTTCGTGGCTTTGCCGCCCTCCTCGGAACGCTGCTCGCGGCGCTGATGCTGCTCGCGGCTCCGCCCGCGCATGCCCAGATCGCGAATCTCGGCGCCGGCCAGGTCGGCCGCCCGCTCAGCGTCTGCGTCCTGCGCGCCCAGCCGGGCGACGACCCCGCCCGGGTGATTCGCCAGCCGCAACGCTTCGACTGCACGACCAAGCAGACCGATTTCGGCCCGGGCGACTATTGGGTGATCTCGAACCCGATCGGCGAATATTCCTCCTTCGACAACCCGCTCGTCGCCCGGCTGGGCAGCGTGTGGCAAAAACGGCTGGCACTCCACGTCCTCCATGCCGACGGCAGCCTCACGACAATGGCGGACGACAATCGCGGCATCACCAGACGCATCCAGCTCGGCGCGATCGTCGAATACCCCCTTCCCCATACGCACAGCGCAATCCAGCGCCTGATGTGGAAGGTCGAGGGCGCAGGCAATCTGCGCGGGATCGTCGTCGGCCCGCGCCTTGCGGACAAGGCGCAGAGCGATCGATCCAACCTGGTCATGGCGGCGATCTACAGCGGCTTTGGCGGCCTCGCGCTGGCGCTGCTAGTCTATAATTTCGCGCTCTGGGCCTCGCTCCGGCACCGGTTCCAGCTCGCCTATTGCCTGATGGTTGCGGCGCTGATGGCCTATGCCTTCACCTCGTCCGGCGCGATGGCCTGGCTGGTGCCCGATATCGCCAATAACGACCGGCTGCGTCTCAACTATCTGCTGCTCACCCTCGCCTGCTCCTCCGCGCTGCTGTTCGCGCGCGCCTTCTTCGAGGAGCATGTGTTCGGCCCGCGATTGCGGCTGACGATCCGGATCACCGTCGCGGTGCTGACCGGCACCGGCTTCCTCTTCGTACTGTTCGCCCCCCTCGGCATCCAGTTCGTCGATCGGGTCTACAGCTGGGTCTTTTTCGGCGTGCTGATCTGTGTCTCCGCGACGCTGTGGAGCGCGTGGCGCGGCCGATCCAATTTCCTCTGGGTGTTCGCGCTCGCCTGGGCGCTGCCGATCTTCGCCGCCAGCCTGCGCACGCTCGCCAATCTCGGGCTGATCCGCTGGAACTTCTGGCTCGACAATTCGACGATCCTGTCGATGGCGGCGGAGGCGCTGATCTCTTCGGTCGCGATCGCCTATCGCATCCGCCTGCTCAGCCGAGAGCGCGACGCCGCGGTTGCCGCCGAAACGGTCGCGCGCCGCCTTGCCGATACCGATCCGCTCACCGGTCTGCTCAACCGCCGTTCGTTCCTGTCGCAGGCGATCGGCCGCCCCGGCGCGCAGACGCTGCTGATCCTCGACCTCGACCATTTCAAGCAGGTCAACGACACGCTCGGCCATGACGGCGGGGACGAGGTGCTGCGCGTGGTCGCGCGCACCCTGCGCACCGTTGCCCCGGCCAACGCGCTGATCGCCCGCTTCGGTGGCGAGGAATTCGCGCTCGTCACCGAGATGGCCGAGCCGATCGATCCCAATGTCATCCTCGCCCGCCTGCGCGCCACGCGGATGCCGTTCGACCTGCGCGTCACCGCCAGCATCGGCAGCGCGACCGGCCCGCTGAATGCCGAGCCGGACTGGAAGGCGCTCTATCGCGCCGCGGACACCGCCTTGTTCGCAGCCAAGTCTGCCGGCCGCGATCGCGCCCGCTCCGCAAGCAAGGCGGCCTGAGCGGGCCCGATCCTACCCCAATTCAGTTGCCGTTCAGCCGTCGCGTGCGTAATGACCCGCGGCGTAGGGAGGCCGTGGACGATGGACAGTTTCAGCAAGCGCAGGATCGCACTCGCCGGCGGCGGCGCGGCATTGCTGGCGCTGACCGCAATGTCTCCGCAAACGGCAAATATCCGCATCATCACACACGACGTGACCGACACCGCGCCACGCAGATTCCAGGCAGCGGTCGATTTCGGCGTCATGGCCGTTTCGGTGCTCTATACCTGGACGGCAAGGCGCGCGAGCCGCTGAATTCTGCCGCGTTGACTCGCCCTGCGAGTTGCTTACATTCATGTAAATGAGCGTTCCAGAGCAGGTTTGGCCCGAGCAGGTCTGGCGTACCGCCTATCGTCNCCCCGGTCCCTGGGATCAGCCCTTGCCGCCGCTGTCGATGGCCGCCGCGTTCGACGATTCGGCGCAGCGCATGGGCAATGCCCCGCTGCTCGATTTCATGGGCCGGCATTACAGCTATGCCGAGACGCTCGACGGCGCCAACCGCGTCGCCTGCGGCCTCAGGGCGCTGGGCTACGGACCGGGCGACCGGATCGGCCTGTTCCTGCCCAACGTCCCCCATTATGTCGCGGCCTATTACGGCATCCTCAAGCTCGGCGCGACGGTGGTCAATTTCTCGCCGCTCTATTCGGTCGAGGAGCTGGAGGCCCAGGTCGCGGATTCGGGCACGCGCCTGCTGTTCACGATCAGCGCCACCGCGCTGCTCCCCACCGCGCTCAAGGTCCTGGAGGCGAGCAGCCTCGAACGGCTCGTCGTCGGTTCGGTCGCGGGCGCGCTGCCCGCCGCCAAGTCGCTGCTCTACCGCTGGTTCAAGGCGAAGGAGGTCGCGGAAAAGCCCGACGATCCCCGCATCATCGCCTTCTCGAAGCTGATCGCCAATGACGGCGCGTGCACGACCGCGGCGATCGACCCCGAAACGCATCTCGCGCTGATCCAATATACCGGCGGCACCACCGGCGTGCCCAAGGGCGCGATGCTCACCCACCAGAACCTAACCGCCAATGCGCGGCAGGTGGCGAGGCTCGATCCGGAACTCGGCACGACCAAGGACAAGGTGCTGGGCGTGCTGCCCTTCTTCCACGTCTTCGCCAACACCTGCGTCCTCAACCGCACCGTCATCACCGGCGGCGAGATCGTGATGCTCCCGCGCTTCGACGCGGCGCAGGCGCTCGCCGCGATCACCCGCACCCGCCCGCTCGCGCTGCCCGGCGTGCCGACGATGTTCCAGGCGCTGCTCGATCACCCCAATTCGGCCTCGACCGACTGGTCGAGCCTCAAATATTGCATCTCCGGCGGTGCGCCGCTTCCGGCCGAACTCAAGACCCGGTTCGAGGCCGCGACCGGCGCCAAGCTGATCGAAGGCTATGGCCTGTCCGAAAGCTCGGGCGTGGTCTCCGCCAATCCCTATGTCGCCGAGGGCAAGTCGGGCACGATCGGCCAGCCGATCATCGCCACGCGCGTCCGGCTGGTGGACAAGGAGGATCCGTCGAAGCCGGCGCCCGAGGGCGAGCCGGGCGAGATCGTCGTCGCCGGACCGCAGATCATGGGCGGCTATTGGGACCGGCCCGAGACCGACGACAGCACCTTCTGCACCGACGCCACCGGCCAGAAATGGCTGCGCACCGGCGATGTCGGCCAGATCGACGAAGACGGGTTCATCAAGATCGTCGATCGCCTCAAGGACATGATCGCCGTCGGCGGGTTCAAGGTCTTCCCCAAGCATATCGAGGACGTGCTCTACCGCCATCCCGCGGTGAAGGAGGCGCTCGTGGTCGGCATGCCCGATTCCTATCGCGGCGAGACCCCGCGCGCCTATGTCGCGCTCAACGACGATGCCGATCCGGTGACGGGCAACGCGTTGCGCGACTGGCTCAACCCCCAGCTCGGCAAGCATGAGCGGGTCGATGCCGTGGTCATCCGCGACAAGCTGCCCAAGACGATGATCGGCAAGCTCAGCCGCAAGGATTTGCTGATCGAGATCGCGGCGGAAGCCAGCGTCTAGGCGCCGCCGCTGATGGTTATCCCGCGACGCCTCGGCTTTCGGGCATCGCCGGCGGGTAACGAATGACCGGAACGGGGNGTTAGCCGTCTGTCGGCTTGAGGGAGTGGTCGACTGCAAAGCTGCCATCGGCGCGTGACGACTGCGTGCAGTGATGCCACAAAGTCTATATGGACGATTTTTTCCGAACCGTGCCTGGTCGAGCCAAAGCCCTCGGGTGGACCATTCTAATGGGGCCGCTCATTCTGCTACTCATCTTAGGCGCGCTTTTTCTACGTCCCGAGCCTATTGATCCGCGCACGGTATGGGGATGCTACCGTCTTGAAGGAGCTCCGACTCTATCAGTCAAACCTGATCGCATCGACATCTTGGACGGAACGGGTCGGTCGTTCAGCTATCTGGCTGAGCCCTACAAAGAGGGCTATCGACTTTCGGTGCGCCCGGCGCTGCGATTAGAGCGAGCAGCGAACGATCGATACGACTTCAAGGAGGCTCGCGGGACTGGCTACTTCTGGCCGTTGCTGACAGCGACTTCGGACAACCCACACCAGGTGCGAAGCCCCGACCGCTTTGGTGGCAGGATCAGTGTCGCTTCGTATGGAGCGCCCGCCATCTACGTCCGCTCTGCAAGTCAGGAACGCTGTGGCTGAACGACAGGAAAGGGGTCGAGAACGGCCATTCTTCCAATGCGTCCGCTTGTTCGATACCGTTGCCTGATGGACGTTCTAGATTGGCTGGCTCATTGGTACGAAGCGCAATGCGACGGGGATTGGGAGCACGGCTTCGGTCCTGCGATCAGCACGATCGACAATCCGGGATGGTCAATCAAAATCGACTTAGCAGGCACAGATTGCGATGGTCGCGTCCTCAAACGAACAACGCATAACTATGAGCACGAAACCGACTGGTGGACATGCTGGACAGAAGGCAACGTGTTCCACGGCGCCGGCGGCCCTCTTCACCTTCGATCCCTTTTGGAGGCTTTCCGGGGATGGGCAACTAACGTCTGCTAAGGGGTCGGATCGGGAATGTCGGCTTCAAAGGGAAGATGCCGGAAATCGGCGGTAACGCGACTCTCAAAACCGCACCCCNCCCGCTTACCCTAATCCGCCAGCATCACGGCCTTCAAATTCATAAACTCATGCAGCCCCCATGGCCCGAGCTCTCGGCCATGGCCCGACAGCTTGACCCCGCCGAACGGCGCTTCGGGCGTCGAGGCGAGCAGCTGGTTGACCGCGGTCATCCCGCTTTCGATGTCGCGGACGAAGCGATCGATCTCCGCCTGATCGCTGGTCCACACGCTCGACCCGAGCCCGAACGGCACGTCGTTGGCCAGCGCGATCGCCGCGTCGATATCGTCCGCGCGGAACACCATCGCCACCGGCCCGAAAATCTCTTCCTGCGCGAAATCGGCGTCGGGATGGACATGAGTGAGCACGCCCGCCTCCATCCAAGCCCCGTCGCGCTCGATCTTCGCGCCGCCCGCCAGCGTCGCGCCGTCCGCCACCGCACGCTCGACCTGCTCCAGCACCGTATCGCGCTGTTCGACGCTCGACAGCGGGCCCATCTCGACGCCGTCCTCCATCGGATCGCCGATCTTCACCGCCAGCATCGCGGCGGTGAACTTGTCGAGGAACGCGTCATAGACATCGGCGTGCACGATCATCCGCTTGGCGCAGATGCAGCTTTGCCCCGCATTCTGCACCCGCGCCTTCACCGCCGTCGCCACCGCCTTGTCGAGATCGGCCGACGGCATGACGATGAACGGGTCCGATCCGCCCAGTTCGAGCACAACCTTCTTGAGCGCCCGGCCCGCGGCTTCCGCGACCTTGGCACCCGCGCCCTCGCTCCCGGTCAGCGTCACCGCGGCGACGCGCGTGTCCGCGATGATGCGCGAGACCTTGTCCGACTTGATCGGAAGGTTCTGGAACAGTCCGTCGGGCGCGCCCGCGGCGCTGACCATCTGCTGGATCAGCGCCGCGCAGCCCTGGGTCAGCGAGGCGTGCTTGAGCAGCCCGACATTGCCCGCCAGGATCGTCGGCGCGAGCCAGCGCACCACCTGCCAATAGGGGAAGTTCCACGGCATCACCGCGAGGATCGGGCCCAGCGGCAGCCAATGCCCCACCGCACGCCCGCTCGCCGTCTTCGTCTCGATCGGCGCCAGATAGTCCGGCCCCTTGTCGGCATAGTGGCGGAAGCCCGCGATGCATTTCTCCACCTCGGCGATCGCGGAGGCGAGCGTCTTGCCCATCTCCTTGGTCGCGGTCTCGGCGAGGTGGCGCTTGTTCGCCTCGAACCGGTCGGCGATCGCGGTGAGCAGCGCGGTCCGCTGTGCGATATCGCTCGCCCGCCACGACCGGAACGCCGCCTCCGCCCGTGTCAGAGCGGCCTCGATCGCGTCGTCGTCCAGCGCCGCGAAGGTCGCGCCTGCTTCGCCGGTCGCCGGGTTGATGCTGGTGAACATGCGCGTCTCCTTCATGGGCAAGATAGGCCGGGGCAATGTAGGGACGCCGATCGCGTTGCGGGAGGTTGAATTGGTTCGACCCGCAGCGCATAGCGACGTCATGACCGAGGAGACCGACATCGCCGCGCTTTCGTTCGAGGATGCGCTGAAGGAACTCGAACGAATCGTTTCCCGTCTCGAAAGCGGTGACGCGCTGCTCGACGAGGCGATCGCCCTTTACGAACGCGGCGACGCGCTGCGCGGGCAATGCGCCGCCCGGCTCGATGCGGCGCAGGCCCGGATCGAGGCGATCCGGGCCGATGCCGACGGCCGCGTCGCCGGCACCACGCCCTTCGCGGCCGGATGACACGGGCCATGGCGCAGGGCAGCCTCGCGCTCGAATCGGCGATGCGCGACGTGGCGGAAGAGATCGACCGTCAGTTCGATCTGCTGCTGCCCGTCCCCGCCGATCCCCGCGCGCGCCTCTATGCGGCGATGCGCCATGCCGCGATCGGCGGCGGCAAGCGGCTCCGCCCGCTCCTCNCCTTCGCCAGCGCGAGCCTGTTCGCGGTCGATCCCGCCTGCGCTTCACGCGCCGCGATCGCGGTCGAGTGCATCCATGTCTATTCGCTGATCCATGACGATCTGCCCGCGATGGACAATGACGATCTGCGCCGCGGCAAGCCGACCGTCCACCGCGCCTTTGACGAGGCCACGGCGATCCTCGCCGGCGACTGCCTCCATGCGCTTGCCTTCGAGGTGCTGGCCGATCCCGCCNCCCATGCCGACCCCTTCGTCCGCGTCGAGCTGGTCACCGAGCTCGCTCGCGCCGCCGGCCCCGTCGGCATGGCCGGCGGGCAGATGATGGACCTGATAGCGGAGCAATCGAGCTTCGACCTGGCCACCGTCACCCGCTGCCAGGCGCTCAAGACAGGTGCGCTGATTTCCTGGGCGGTCGAGGCGGGCGCGATTCTCGGGCGCGTTCCGCCCGAAGGACGTACCGGACTTCGCGGCTATGCGCGCGACATCGGTCTCGCCTTCCAGATCGCCGACGACCTGCTCGATGCCGAGGGGGACGAGGAGGCCGCAGGCAAGAAGCTGCGCAAGGACGCCGACGCCGGCAAGGAGACCTTCCTCACCCTGCTCGGCCCCGAACGCGCGCGGGCGCAGGCGGGCCTGCTGGTCGATCAGGCGATCGCGCATCTCCACGCCTTCGGAGCCGAGGCCGACCTGCTCCGCGACATCGCCCGCTACGTGCTCGAGCGCGACCGCTGACTCTCCTGGGAGCCTGACCATGACCATCCGCACCGGCGTCTACCCCGGCACCTTCGATCCGATCACGCTCGGCCATATGGACATCATCCGCCGCGGCGCGAAGCTGGTCGACCGGCTCGTCATCGGCGTCACCACCAACCCGTCGAAGAACCCGATGTTCACCGTCGAGGAGCGGATGGAGATGGTGAAGCGCGAGGTCGCGGGAATCGCGGGCGAGATCCATGTCGTCAGCTTCGATTCGCTGCTCATGGACTTTGCCGAGCGCGAAGGGGCGAGCGTCATCATCCGCGGCCTGCGCGCCGTCGCCGACTTCGAATACGAGTATCAGATGGCCGGCATGAACCAGCAGCTGAACAGCCGGATCGAGACCGTCTTCCTGATGGCCGACGTCTCGCTCCAGCCGATCGCCAGCCGCCTGGTCAAGGAGATCGCGATGTTCGGCGGCGAGATCGCCAAGTTCGTCACGCCCGCGGTCCGCAACGAAGTCGCCGCGCGGGTCGAGGTGATCGGCCGCAAGGGATCGTAGCACCCCATCGCGCCGCAATTCCGCCACCCGGCTCAATCATTTTGCCGCAGCGTGCGAATTGCTCTAAGCCGCTGCAACTCCCAGTCCCGTGAGGATGTCGATGCGTTCTGTTGCCCTGATTCTTGCCTTCGCGGCCTCGCTCTTCGCCCTCCCGGCAAGCGCGCAATATGTGCCCGGCCCCGTCGGCCGCCCCACGCCGCCCGCCACGACCGACAAGGAAAATCTCTGGCTGCTCGACCTGTCGACCGGCGGCCGCGTCACGATCTGGCTGCGTCCTGACGTCGCGCCGAAGATGGTTCAGCGGGTCAAGGAACTCACTCGCAGGAAATTCTACGACGGCCTGCCCTTCCACCGCGTGATCGAAGGCTTCATGGCGCAGGGCGGCGATCCCAAGGGCGACGGCACCGGCGGCTCCGACCAACCCGNCCTCCCCAAGGAATTCAACTATCTTCCGCACGTCCGCGGCGCCGTTTCGGCCGCCCGCGCCGAAAGCGAGGACAGCGCCAACAGCCAGTTCTTCATCATGTTCACGCCGCGGCTCGGCCTCGATCAGAAATATACGGTGTTCGGCCGCGTGCTCGACGGAATGCAGTATGTCGATGCGATCCCGCGCGGCGAACCGCCCGCGGAACCGGCCAAGGTGCTCCACGCCTATATCGCCGCCGACAATCCCCCGGCCTACGCCCCGCCGCCGCCGCCCGCGCCGGTGCAAGAGCCCGCGGCGCTCCCGCCCGGCCCCGGCAAGAAGTGAGCTTGACCCTCCCCGGCACGGGGAGGATTTGAGTTCCGCATGAACGTCGATCTGTTCGATTTCGAGTTGCCGCCCGAGCGCATTGCGCTGCGCCCGGCGAGCCCGCGCGATTCGGCGCGGCTGCTGCTGCTCGACGGTGCGCTGACCGGGGATCGCAGCGTCGGCGATCTCCCCGCGCTGCTCGCGCCCGGCGACCTGCTCGTCTTCAACGATACCCGCGTCATCCCCGCCCAGCTCGAGGGCATGCGGGGAGAGGCGAAGATCGGCGCCACGCTGCACAAGCGCGAGGGGCCGCGCCACTGGATCGCCTTCATCCGCAACGCCAAGCGCCTGCGCACCGGCGAGACGATCGATTTCGGCAACGCCGTCACCGCCGTCGCCGAGGCGCGCCACGACGATGGCAGCTTCACCTTGTTCTTCCCCGGCGACGAGCCGGTCGAGCTGCTGCTCGAACGCGCCGGGCGGATGCCGCTCCCGCCCTATATCGCCGCCAAGCGCCCGACCGATGCGCGCGACGCCGACGATTATCAGACGATGTTCGCGAACGAACCGGGCGCCGTCGCCGCGCCCACCGCCGCGCTGCACTTCACCCCCGGCCTCATGTCCGCGCTCGAAGCGGCTGGGATCGGGCACACCACCCTCNCCCTCCATGTCGGCGCGGGCACCTTCCTGCCGGTCAAGGCCGAGGACACCGACGATCACCGGATGCACGCCGAATGGGGCCGCATCGATCCGGCCACGGCGGACAGGCTCAATGCCGTCCGCGCCGCCGGCGGGCGCGTCATCGCGGTCGGCACCACCAGCCTGCGGCTGATCGAAAGCGCCACCGGAGACGACGGCGTCATCCGCCCGTTCGAGGGCGACACCGCGATCTTCATCACACCGGGCTATCGTTTCCGCGGCATCGACGGGCTCGTCACCAACTTCCATTTGCCGCGCTCGACCCTGTTCATGCTGGTATCGGCACTAATGGGATTGGAGCGAATGCAGGCGGCCTATGCCCATGCTATTGCGGCGGGCTACCGCTTCTATAGCTATGGCGACGCCAGCCTGCTTTTGCCCGGAAAACCCGCATGATCCTCTTCGCCGCCGCCCTGCTCGCAGCACAACAGCAGCCCGCCGCTCCCGGCGTGCCGCTCCAGCCCCCGCAGCCCGGCGCCGAACCGATCCCGCTGATGATCGCCGAGCCGGTGGCGATGGCGATCGCCGCCTTCGATGCGGACGGCGACGGCATCGTCGCCCGCGCGGAGTTCGACACAGGCGTGCGCAGGAGCTTCGACGCGGTGGCGAAGGGGCAAGCTTCGATCGGCTATATCCAGTTCGGCGACTGGTCGGAGCGTTGGCTGGGCAATCGCAACGCGCTGCCCAGCCCGTTCGAGGTCGATCAGGACGGCGACAACCGCATCAGCCTGGGCGAGCTTCAGGCGCGCTTCACCCTGTTCTTCACGCGCTTCGATCGCGACAAGAACGGCTCGATCGCCCGCAGCGAGCTGCTCACCACGCGCCCGGTGCCGCAACCCGGCGGCCGCCCGGGTGAGAAGGACGACCGCCGCAAGCGTCGTTAGGGTTCAATGGCGGCACCGGCCCGCTCCCCACCCGGCCACCCATTTCAGTGTATCTTGATGGGTGGCCGGGTGGGGGAGCGGGCCGGTGCCGCGATTCAGCGAAGCTGAATCCCACTCAACGCCTACAGCGAACGATCGGCGTAGATCGCCATTGCCTCGGCGATGAAGTCCGCCGTGCCTGGCAATGCGCCATCGTCATAGGTTCCCCGAAACTCCGGATTCTCGACATAGAAACGGCCCAGCCCCACGAACGCCTTCGCGTCCGGGATCCAGCTATGGCAGACCCAGGCATAATGGCGCGCGGTCACCGCCTGCGCGGCATCCGATCCCGGCTCCGCCCCCTCGGCGAACAGCCGCTGGAAATCGCTGCGGATCGCCTCCATCTCGGCCTGGATCGCCGCGACCTTCTCCTTGGAAAAGCTTCGCGCCTTGACCTGCGCCGCGTTCACCGCCTCCTCGCCCCAGAAGTGCTTCGCCTCCCGCTCCCAGCGTTCGCGGGTCTCGGGCGCGATGCCTGCATAATAGTCGCTGTCTGCCATTGCCTCATCCTTTTCGAGCGATGCGATCGTGCGGTCGATCGTGCGGATGAGGTCGCGATACTGGTCGATCCGCGCCGCCAGTGCGGCGCGATGCCCCTTGAGGGCCGTCAGCGGATCGAAGCCGGGATCGTCGAGGATCGAACCGATCTCGCCGAGCGCCATCCCCAGTTCGCGATAGAACAGGATCTGCTGCAGCCGCAGCAATTCCGTCCGGCCGTAATAGCGATAGCCATTGGCCCCGACATGCGCCGGCTTGAGCAGGCCGATCGCATCATAATGATGGAGCGTGCGCACGCTGATACGCGCCGCCTTCGCCNCCTGCCTTACCGTTCGCATGCCGTTCCTCATCTTCACGCGAATCGCCCTATCGGGGATGACGCAGCGTCAGGGTCAAGCCCCGCGCGACTGGATGACGACCTGGCCTGAATTCACCTTGTTTGACCCTGGCTCGGCTGCCCGCGATTTGCATCTTCAGTGTCCTAGCATCACATGGCACCCAGCGGTTAAGGTCATGCCCATGCACGGTTCGCACAACCATTCCGGCCATTCGCACGCGGGACACAGCCACGCCCCGGCCGATTTCGGCCGCGCCTTCGCGATCGGCACGGCACTCAACCTCGCCTTCGTGCTGGTCGAGGGGATGGCCGGCATCGTCACCGGATCGATGGCGCTGCTCGCCGACGCCGGGCACAATCTCTCCGACGTTCTCGGACTGCTGATCGCATGGGGCGGCGCCGAACTCGCCAAGCGCCCCGCCTCGCGCCGCTTCACCTATGGCCTCAGCAGTTCGACGATCCTCGCCGCGCTCGCCAATGCCGTGCTGCTGCTGTTCGCGGTCGGCGCGATCGCGCTCGAGGCGGTGCAGCGTTTCCAGGATCCGCCGCCCGTCGCCGGCCTCACCGTGATGATCGTCGCCGGGATCGGCATCCTCATCAACGGCGCGACCGCCTTCATGTTCATGCGCGGGCGTGCGGGCGACATCAACATTCGCGGCGCCTATCTCCACATGGTCGCCGACGCCGCAGTATCGGCGGGCGTGGTGCTGGGCGGCGGTCTGATCCTGCTCACCAACGCGTCCTGGATCGACCCGGCGATCAGCCTCGTCATCGTCGCGGTGATCCTGTGGAGCACCTGGGGGTTGCTGCGCGATTCGGTGACGATGGCGCTCCATGCCGTTCCGGCCGGAATCGATCCGGAGAAGGTCGAGGACATGCTCGCGACGCTTCCCGGCGTCACCCGCGTCCACGATCTCCACATCTGGCCGATGAGCACGACCGAATCGGCGCTCACCGCACATCTGCTGATCCCCGGCGGCCACCCGGGCGACGCATTCCTCGACGATGTCCAGCACCGGCTCGAGCATGATTTCGGGATCGGCCACGCCACGCTTCAGATCGAGGTCGGCGACGGCGATCCGTGCCGGCTCCACAACGGGCACGGGCACAAACAGGGGCACGGCAATCACCAGCATGACGATCACGATCACGACGGCCACAGCCATGGCTGAACCGGGTCCGCCGCTGCGGCTCGTGATCTTCGACTTCGACGGCACCCTGTCCGACAGCGGAGGGTGGTTCCTGTCGATCCTCGACCATCTTGCGGACCGCTACGGCTTCCGGCGCGTGGGCACGCACGAGGTCGAATCGCTGCGCCGGATGCCGACGCAGGCGGTGATCCGCCACATCGGCGTGCCGCGCTGGAAACTGCCCTTCATCGCTCGCTATGTCCGCCGTCTGTTCGGCCGCCACGCGCATCAGGTCCAGCTGTTCGATGGCGTGCCGGAAATGCTCGCGGCGATCCAGGCCGCCGGCATCCGCATTGCCGTCGTCACCTCGAACAGCGAAGCCAATGCCCGCGCCGTGCTCGGCCCCGACAATGCCGCCCGCATCAGCTGGTGGGCCTGCGGCGCATCGCTGTTCGGCAAGGCGCCCAAGTTCCGCAAGGTGCTCAAGGCCAGCGGCATCCCGCCGCATCAGGCCCTGTCGATCGGCGACGAGACGCGCGATATCGACGCGGCGCGTGATACCGGCGTCCGGGCGGGCGCAGCGCTATGGGGCTATGCCAGCCCCGACGCGCTCGTCCATCTCGATCCCGATATCGCCTTCGCCGGTCCGCGGGCGGTGATCGACCATCTCGGTTCAACCAAGGTGGACGGCTAGCCACACGGTCGGCGTATCGGTTCGCGTCACCCAGTGCCGCGTGCCGCCCGGGATCAGCAGATGATCGCCCGGGTTCAGCGCTACTTCCGCATGCCCCTCCAGCCGGATCGCCGCGCTTCCGGCCAGCAGCACCACCCATTCGTCCGCATCCTGCACGAAGGGCCGGTCCTCGGGCGTCGCCTGCCCGCCCGACACGATCCGCTCGATCCGCACCCCCGGCCGGTCGAGCAGTGCGGTGAATACCTCGCCCGCCACGGTGGACGGCAATGGCGCGAGCAGGTTGGCGATACGGGGCTGGTCCATGCGGAATGTGTTGCGTCCTTCGCGGCGAAGGTCAAAGGGCAGCGGATGCCCCGTTTCGACTTCACCATCCACGCTACCGACGGCAAGGCGCGCACCGGCACGATCGCGATGCAGCGCGGCGAGATCCGCACCCCCGCCTTCATGCCCGTCGGCACCGCTGCCACCGTAAAGGCGATGAAGCCGCAGGACGTACGCGCCTCGGGCGCCGACATCCTGCTCGGCAACACCTATCATTTGATGCTCCGCCCCGGCGCCGAGCGCGTCGACCGGCTCGGCGGGCTGCACGGCTTCATGGGCTGGGACCGTCCGATCCTCACCGACAGCGGCGGCTATCAGGTGATGAGCCTGTCCGAGCTGACCAAGCGCAGCGAGGAAGGCATCGTCTTCAAGTCGCATCTCGACGGCACGCGCCACATGCTCAGCCCCGAGCGGTCGATGGAGATCCAGCGGCTGCTGGGCTCGAACATCGTCATGGCGTTCGACGAACTGGTTCCGACCACCTCGACGCGCGAGGTGCAGGCCGCAGCGATGGAGCGCTCGATGCGCTGGGCCAGGCGTTCGCGCCAGGGCTTCGACGCCGGCGGTGCACATGCGCAGAACAACGCGCTGTTCGGTATCCAGCAGGGCGCATTGGACGAGGGGTTGCGCAAGGCCAGCGCCGACGCGCTGCTCGACATCGGCTTCGACGGCTATGCCGTGGGCGGCCTTGCAGTCGGTGAGGGACAGGAAGCGATGTTCGCTTGTCTCGACTATGCGCCGGGCCAGCTCGATCCCGCCAAGCCCCGCTATCTGATGGGCGTCGGCAAGCCCGACGACATCGTCGGCGCGGTCGAGCGCGGGATCGACATGTTCGACTGCGTCCTCCCCACCCGCTCGGGCCGCACCGGGCAGGCCTTTACCCGGCAAGGGCCGATCAACATCCGCAACGCGAAGTTTGCCGAGGATCAGGGGCCGCTCGACCCGGCCTGTGCCTGCCCGACCTGCGGCACCTTCACGCGCGCCTATGTCCACCACCTCGTCCGCGCGGGCGAGATCCTCGGCGCAATGCTGATGACCGAGCATAATCTGTGGTTCTATCAGGCGCTGATGGCCGATCTGCGCGCCGCGATCGCGCAAGGCCGGCTCACCCCCTTCGCGAACGATTTCCGTACTACCTATTATGGCAAAGGCTGATTGCGCCGCTGGCTCCGGAGTCTTACTCCTGTGAAACAGAGGAGTATCCAGTGACCGACCAACGCGACGACCAGGACGAAATCGCCAACGAAATCACCGCCGCAGCCCGCGCAGCGCGGGAGACCGCGGAGCGCGCAGAAGGCACGCGCAAGCCCGGCGAAGGCAAGAAGTGGCCGCTCGGCAAGATCGGTATCGGCATCGGTTCCGCCGCCCTCGCCGCCGCGGTGATCTACGCCGCGCGCAACCGCAAGAAAGACTGACCCCTCCCTCCAGACCGGAGACCCGAATGCGCCTGACCCGCACAGCGCTGTACCTGAGCGCCGCCCTGCTTCCCTTCGCCGCACATGCGCAGGACACCGTCCCGGCCCCCGCAAAGGAGATCAAGGTCGCGCCGCTCGCCTATACCGAGCGCACCCTGCCCAACGGGCTCAAGGTGTACGCGATCCGCGACACCTCGACCGCCAATGTTTCGGTCCAGGTCTGGTACGATGTCGGCAGCAAGGATGACCCGGCGGGCAAGTCGGGCTTCGCCCACATGTTCGAGCATCTGATGTTCAAGGGTACGAAGAACCTGGTCGACGAGCAGATGGACCGGCTGACCGAGGATGTCGGCGGGNACAACAACGCCTCGACCAACTCGGACTACACCAATTACTTCGAAGTGGTTCCGGCCAACCACCTCGAACGCCTGCTGTTCGCCGAGGCCGATCGCATGGCGAGCCTGGTGGTCAGCGAGAAGGTATTCGCGAGCGAGCGCGGCGTGGTGAAGGAGGAACTGCGCAACCGCGTCCTCGCCTCGCCCTATGGCAAGCTCTTCTACATCTACTTCCCGAACATCTCCTATTCGACTCACCCCTATGCCCGCCCCGGTATCGGCAGCATCGAGGATCTCGACGCCGCGACGATCGGCGACATCCGCGCCTTCCACGCGACCTATTACCGGCCGGACAATGCCGTTCTGGTGGTCGCAGGGAATTTCGACCCGGCTCAGCTGGACAAATGGGTAGACAAATACTTCGCCGGAATCGCCAGGCCCAACCGCCCGATCCCGCGGGTCACCGTCGCCGAACCGCCGCGCACAACCGCGACGCGCCAGACGGTCTATGAGGCGAACACGCCGCTCCCGGCGGTGCTGCTGAGCTACCAGCTTCCGCCTGACAATGATCCCGATACGCCCGCGCTCGCGGTGCTTGACGGCATCCTGTCGGGGGGCGAGAATTCGCGGCTCTATCGCAACCTCGTCTATCGCGATCAGCTGGCGGCGCAGGCCGACACCTTCCTCGACACGCGCCAGTCGACCGGTTCCTACGCAATGTACGCGATCCTCGCCGGCGGCAAATCGGCCGAGGATGGCGAGAAGGCGATGCGCCGCGAGATCGCCGATCTGCGCGACAAGCCGGTGAGTGAGGCGGAGCTCGCCGAAGCGAAGAACGAGATTCTCACCGCCTCGTTGAAGAGCCGCGAGACCGCCGAGGGCAAGGCATCGACCCTCGCCAATTCGATCATCGTCGGCGGAAATCCCAAGGCGGCCGATCAGCAACTCGCCGCCGTCGCCCGCGTCACCGCCGCCGACGTCCAGCGCGTCGCGCGCAAATATCTGGGAGACAACCAGTCGGCTGCGCTGATCTATCTGCCCGACGCCATGGCCAAGGGCGCCAAAGGCGACACCATCGCCGTCGCCTCGACGGTCAAGGTCGCTCCGCTCGTCGTGCCGAGTGACGTCGTCATCCACNCCCAGGCGCCCGAAGGTCAGCGCGTCGCCGTCCCGAACCCCGGCGCCCCGGTCTCGCCGGTCATCCCCAAGGCGATCGAAACCAGGCTCGCCAACGGCCTGCGCGTCATCGTGGTCGAGAAGCGCGACCTGCCGATCGTCACCGCCACGGTCGTCGCTCCCGCAGGCGGCGGAAGCGATCCGAACGGCAAGGCCGGCACCGCAGCGCTCGCCGCGGACCTGCTGACCAAAGGTACCGCCACTCGCTCGGCCGAGCAGATCGCACAGCAGGTCGAATCGCTCGGCGGGTCGATCGGTGCGGGCGCGGACTGGGACGCCGCTTTCGCCACCGTCACGGTCAAGGCCGATCAGATCGATCCCGCGCTTGCCATCCTCGCCGATGTCGCGCGCAACCCCGTTTTCGCGCAGGCGGAGATCGACCGCGCGCGAAAGCAGGCGCTCGACGGGGTCGCAGTGCAGCTCAAGGATCCGGGCGCGCTGTCGGGCATCGTCGCCAGCCGCACCGTGTTCGGAGAGCAGGCCTATGGCAACATGCTCTCGGGCACGGTGACCTCGCTCCCGAAAATCACGCGCGACGATATCACCAGTGCCTATCGCAACGCCTGGATTCCGTCTCAGGCAGCGCTGGTGGTGGTCGGAGACATTGCGCAGAAGGACGCTACCGCTCTCGCGCAGAAGCTGTTCGGCGACTGGAAGACCGGTGTTCACGACGGCGTTCCGGACGGGGATAGCGCACGCGCTGCCCCGCGCGTCATCGTCGTCGATATGCCCGGCGCAGGTCAGGCGGGCGTCGTCATCGCCCGCCCCGGCATCGCGCGTGCCGACAAGGATTTCTACGCGGCCCAGGTCGCCAACGCCACGCTCGGCGTCGGCTTCACCTCGCGCCTCAACCGGGAAATCCGTATCAAGCGCGGCCTCGCCTATGGCGCGGGCAGCAGCGTCGATGCGCGCCGCGCGCCGGGCATCGTCACCGCCTCCACGCAGACCAAGAATCCCTCGGCACCGGAAGTGGTCTCGCTGATCGCCGCGGAGATGAAGAAGCTCGGCGAGACCCCCGTCCCCGCCGCCGAACTGGATTCGCGCAAGGCGGTGCTGGTCGGCAGCTTCGGCCGCCGGATCGAACGGACCGACGGCATCGCCGGCGCGCTCGCCGACTATGTGGCCGAGGGCGTGCCGCTCGACACGCTGTCTACCTACATCCCCTCGATCCAGGGCGTCGACCCCGCCAGGGTCCAGGCCGCGGCGAAGAAGGTGCTCGACCCGGCCCGCGCCAGCATCATCGTGGTCGGCGATGCCAAGTTGTTCGTGGACGAGCTGCGCAAGGCCCACCCGAATCTCGAGGTGATCCCTGCGACCTCGCTCAACCTCGACAGCGCGATGCTGAAGTAANCCCTTGGCCTCTCCCCCCGAGGGAGAGGCCTGACCTTCCAAAGCTTACCTTAACCACCAATCGTCTCGCCCCGGGACGGCCCGAAATCCGGGGCAGAAAATTCACCCGTTCTGCGCTATGGGACCCGCCTGACGAGGCCATTGCCTCGCATGGGAACCCATCGTGCTGCGGCAACTCACGCGACTACAGCTTCGGGGAATCGTGGCGGCGCTGCTGGTGTCGCTGGTCGGCGCGGGCTTTTCGGCCCATGCCGGCTTCTCGGCGTTGAGCGCGGGCGACGAGCGCGTCNCCCTCCCCGGCCCCGCCCCCACCGGCTATGAGGCCGACGACCATTTCCCGGGCTCCGCATACTATCAGCTCGCCAGCGACGAGACCGCTGCCCCCGCCGCCGGCGTGACCGGCACCGTCGCGCTGCCCGCGGGCCCGGAACCCGCCGACTATGCGCCCGATCCGACGCTCCGCCCTGCCGCCCCCTTCGTCATGCGCGGCACGCCGCAGGACAAGGCACGCGCGCTCGAATGCCTCACCACCGCCATCTATTACGAAGCCGCGAACGAGCCGGACGACGGCCAGCGCGCGGTGGCGCAGGTGATCCTCAACCGTGTCCGCCATCCCACCTTCCCCGCCACCGTGTGCGGCGTGATCTATCAGGGGTCGGAAAAGGCCGGTTGCCAGTTCAGCTATGCCTGCGACGGAGCCATGGCCCGCCGCCCGTCGCGCGCCGCCTGGCTGCGCGCATCGCGCGTCGCCGCCTCGGCGCTCGCGGGCGAAGTGTTCGCGCCAGTTGGCATGGCGACCCATTATCATACCTATGCCGTCACCCCGTCGTGGAACCGCAGTCTGGTGATGACCGGGGTGTTCGGCGCGCATTTCTTTCACCGGTGGAAGGGCTATTGGGGCACCGGCGCCGCGTTCAAACAAGCCTATCTCGGTGGTGAGCCCTATCCCGGCCCGCATCCGCGCGCAGTCACCGCGGCCGAGGTCGCGGCCGCCGCAGCAGCCGCGACGGTACCGATGCCCGCGATGCCCGGCACCACTGCTCCGGCCGCCCAGCCGCAGCCCGTGCCCGTCCAGCAGGAATATGCCCGCAGCGGCGACGTGCGCCCTGAATATTCGGTAGCGCCCGAGTCGCAGGTGCTCGACAAATGGAAGGACAGCGGCCAGCCGCTGCGCTGAAGGGCAACCAAAACGGCCCCCGCCCGTCAGGGCGGAGGCCGTCATGCGTGTCACCCGTTCAACGGCTCAGCGGCGATAGCCACGGTCCCAGTCGCGGCGTTCCCAGCGGATCTTGCGCGCCAGCGCGTCGAAGCGGCGGTCGAGGTCGCGGCGCTCCGCCATCGTCAGACCCGGAGCCGAGCGGCGATAGCGATATTCGAGATTGGCGATCCCGCGGAACTCAGCCCGCAGCCGCGCAGCCTCACGCCGGTTGAGCTGGCCGGAACGCACGCCGCGGTCGATCCGCTGATCGAGCTGCGCCTGGCGCTGGTTGATACCCCACCAGCCCTGCTGGGCCGACGCGGCGGGAATGGTGGTCGCCGCGATACCAAGGCCGGCGATCAGCATTGCGATCTTCTTCATCTCTGCTCTCCTCACTCAAAAACAGGACCGCTCCTTTGCGGTCGAACATCGGTATCCGCCCCGCCTGTCGCAGTGGTTTCACCAAAGTCGTGCTTTTGTGTCGCCGATTGTCGCAGCCGCGCTGGCTTCGTTCATCTTTCCTGCACCCTTAATTGCGGCCCGAATGTGTGTTATTTGAACAAAACACCTTGTCAGACCCCGGGAAAGGACCCATCTTCAAGTCATGCTGAATCTGGTCTCTATCGTCGTCGGCGTTATCGCCCTTCCGGTCATGCTGCTCGGTCTCATTCCGCTGCTGGGTTGGCTCAACTATCTGGTGATCCCGCTCGCGGTGCTCGGCGCGGCATTGGGCGCGCTGTCGGATTCGAACACTGGCCGCAACCTCAACCTGATCGTGCTGCTGGTCGGCTTCGTCCGGCTGTGGCTCGGCGGATTCATTCTTTGACGTGACAAGAACGGGGTCCGGCACGCCGGACCCCGCGGCCATCATGGCTTAGCGGCAACGCACGTTGCCGCGGTCGATCGATGAGCCGAGCGCTGCCCCGCCCGCTGCGCCTAGCAGCGTCGCGAGCGTGCTCGACCGGCCATTCGACAGAGCGTTGCCGATCAGGCCGCCGGCGATGCCACCGACGATAAGCCCGGTCGTGCCGTCGCTGCGGCGGCAATAATAGCGTCCGTCACGGCCGCGATAGATGCGGTCCGCGCGCGTCAGGCGGCGTTCGCGATAGTAGCGGCCGTCGCGATAATAGTCGTCGGCATAATAGTAACGCTGGCCGCGCGCCGGGCGGTTCCAGTCATAATCGCGATAGCGGCGCCAATCGCGCCGGTCCTCGCGATAGTCGCGGCGCGCATCGCGCACTTCGCGGCGATATTCGCGCTGGGCGTCGCGCACGTCGCGCGGACTGTCGGCGCGACGTACGTCGCGGCGATAGTCGCGTTCCGCATCGCGAACCTCCTTGCGATATTCGCGTGCCGCTTCGCGCGGCGTCTGCTGGGCCATGGCGGGGATCGGGGTAAGGACCACCGACACCATCATGGCGGCGATCATGGGGGNACGCATGATACTCTCCTGCCTCTTGAACCCCCTTTCAACGGGCGGGGCGCGGGCAGGTTGCATGAACGCAAAACGACCCCGCGTTCATCCTACGGCCAGATTTTAACGCTGCTTTTACAGGCGCTTCCTGCCTGGGTAGGCAAATAGCAGGTCGCTGTCGGGAGATGCGGTGAGCACCGCGTTTCCGGTCACGGTCAGGCACTCGCCGGCCTTCCACGCGACTCCGTCGATTTCACCGTCTCCGCGCACCGGCACCAGCCAGCCGGTGACCCCGTCGGGCATCCGCAGCGCGCGATCGCCACCGGGCCAGCGCTCCACCACGAATTTGGGACCTTCGACCAGGATCGTCCGTCCCGGCTCGACCTCGCCCGGCATCGGCGCATCGACGAACGGCACCGCATCGGCCACCGCAACGCCGTCCTCCAGATGCAGGTCGCGCGGGCGGCCATAATCGTAGAGACGGTAGGTCGTCTCGCTGTTCTGCTGGATCTCGATCAGCGTAATTCCCGCGCCGATCGCATGGATGGTCCGTGACGGGGCGTAGATGAAGTCCCCGGCCTTGACCGACCTCCAGTCGAGCAGCGTTTCAATCGATCCATCCAGCGCCGCCGCGCGCAAGGTCGTGTCATCGACCGGTTCATGCGTGCCCAATGCGATCGTCGCCCCCGGCTCGGCCGCCAGGATCACCCAGCNCTCGTCCTTGCCGCGCGGCAACCCCCGCGCGCGCGCCTGCGTATCGTCAGGATGCACCTGAACCGACAGCTTCTCGCTGGTGAAGAGATATTTGATCAGCAGCTCGGGCGCGCTGTCGCCCGGCGACTGGAACCAGATCTCGCCCACCGGCTCGCCATCGGGCGCAGGATCTGCGAATCCCGGCCACAGACTGTGTCGTCCCCAAGGTTTCTCCACCCGGTGCGGGGCCAGAAGGGTCGCGGACATAGCGTCTCCATGCGGGATTCGGGACACGCAGGCAACGCGCCATCGTGCGCCTTCGATCCCCGCCTCCCCGCCGTCCGCACAAAACATCCCGCCGTGGCGAATGAGGATCGCCGAAATGCCCGCTTGGCGCATTTCCAAACACGCTTTAAGAACCGCGCCATGCGTATGCTTCCGATCCGTTCCACCGCCCTTGTTCTCGTTGCGGCGCTCGCGCTTGCCGGCTGCGCCCGCGGTGGCGGCACCCGCGCCGACCTGCCCTATGTCGCGCGCGACGTGGGCACGCTCTACACAGCGGCCAAGGACCGGCTCGACCGGGGCCAGTACAAGCTTGCGGCGGCGCTGTTCGATGAAGTCGAACGCCAGCATCCCTATTCGGTCTGGGCACGCCGTGCGCAGCTGATGGGAGCCTTCGCCTACTATCTCGACCGCAACTACACCCAAGCCATCCAGTCGTCGCAGCGCTTCCTCGCCGTCCACCCCGGCAACCGTGACGCGCCCTATGCCTATTATCTGATCGCGCTCAGCTATTACGAGCAGATCAGCGACGTGACGCGCGACCAGAAGATCACCCAGCAGGCGCTCGACGCGCTGGGCGAGCTCAACCGCCGTTACCCCAACACCCGCTACGCCGCCGACGCGCGCCTCAAGGTCGATCTCGTCCGCGATCACCTCGCGGGCAAGGAGATGGAGGTCGGCCGCTACTATCAGGTGCGCGGCCAGTGGCTCGCCGCGATCATCCGCTTCCGCACCGTGGTCGATACCTACCAGACCACCACCCACACGCCCGAGGCGCTGATGCGCCTCACCGAATCCTATCTCGCGCTCGGCGTGAAGGAGGAGGCGAAGAAGGCCGCGGCGGTGCTCGGCGCAAACTATCCCGGCACGCAATGGTATGCGCGCGCCTACGAGCTGATCGGCAAGCATGGCGAGGCGGTGGCCGTCCCCGCGTCCGCCGCTGCAACCGCGCCCAAGCTCGACGACGTGCCCAAGCCCAAGCCCGTCGACGACGAAACCAATTAGTCTGCGTTGCTCGTGCACGAGCGCACGAGGCGGCGTCAGCCCAAGGTTCCGGCGATGCGCAGCATCGATGGAATGGCTGCGGAGGGCGGTGCGGCTTTATCACGAGAAGCCCTCTCCCAAGGCGGAACAAAACGGGGTAACAGCGGCCGATGCTGACCGGCCTCAACATCCGCGATGTGGTGCTGATCGAGGCGCTCGACCTCGATTTCCGCGCGGGCCTCGGCGTGCTCACCGGCGAGACGGGCGCGGGCAAGTCGATCCTGCTCGATTCGCTGGGCCTCGCGCTCGGCATGCGCGCCGACAGCGGCCTCGTTCGCCAGGGCGCTGCACAGGCAGTCGTTACCGCGAGCTTCGAGTTGGCCGACCCCGCCCCGGTTGCGACGCTGCTCGCCGAAAACGGCATCGATTTCGACCCGAGCGAGCCCCTGCTCATTCGCCGCATCGTCAAGGCCGATGGCGGCAGCCGCGCCTTCGTCAACGATTCGCCCGCATCCGCCGCGCTGCTCCGCGAGCTCGGCGCCTTCCTTGTCGAGATCCATGGCCAGCATGATGACCGCGGCCTGCTCAACCCGCGGGGCCACCGCGTCCTGCTCGATATTTTCGGCAAGCTCGACACCGATGCCGTCGCCGACGCGCATCGCGCCTTCCGCGCGGCGGAAGAGGAGTTGGCAGCCGCACGCGAGGAGCAGGAGAATGCCGCACGCGACCGCGAATGGCTCGAACACGCCGTCGCCGAACTCACCGCACTCGCCCCCGAGCCCGGCGAGGAAGAACAGCTCGCCGAGCGCCGCGCATCGATGCAACGCGGCGAGAAGATCGCGGGCGAACTTCAGGCGATCGCCGATCTGCTCGACGGCAGCGACGGCGCGCTCACCCGGCTTCGTCAGGCCGCGCGCATCCTTGAGCGCATCGCCGACGATCACCCGGCCCTCGCCGAATCACTCGCCGCGCTCGATCGCGCGTTGATCGAAGGCGGCACGACGCATGAGAAGGTGGACGAGGCGGCCGAGGCGCTCGCCTTCGATCCGCAGGCACTCGAAGCCGACGAAGCCCGGTTGTTCGAACTGCGCGGCCTTGCGCGCAAGCATCGCGTTCAGCCCGACGACCTGGCCGAGCTGACCGAGACCCTCACCGCGCGCCTCGCCCGGATCGAGGGGGGCGAGGACACGATCCAGCGCCTCGAAGCCGCGCTCGCCAAGGCCGAGNCCGCCTATACCCAGGCAGCGGAAACCCTGTCCGCCGCCCGCACCGCCGCGGCCGCGCGCCTCGACAGCGCAGTCGCGACCGAGCTCGCCCCGCTCAAGCTCGACGCCGCACGCTTCCGCACCGTGGTCGACCCGCTCCCACGCGACCAATGGGCCGCTTCGGGCCGCGACCGGGTGGAGTTCGAGGTGTCGACCAATCCCGGCGCCCCCTTCGCCCCGCTGATCAAGATCGCCTCGGGCGGCGAGCTGTCCCGCTTCATCCTCGCGCTCAAGGTTGCGCTCGCCGAAGAGGGCGGCGCGCGCACGCTGATCTTCGACGAGATCGACCGCGGCGTCGGCGGCGCGGTGGCTAGCGCGATCGGCGAACGTCTGGCCCGCCTGGCTGCGGACGCGCAATTGCTCGTGGTCACCCACAGTCCACAGGTCGCAGCGCGCGGCAGGCACCATCTGCTCATCGCCAAGAGCCATGACGGCCTCGTCACCCGCACGGGCGTTCGTGCGCTGGATAACGACGCTCGTCGAGAAGAAATTGCCCGCATGCTCTCCGGCGCCCAGATCACCGACGAGGCCCGCGCTCAGGCCGATCGTCTGCTGGAGACCGCATGATCCGTACGCTCCCCGTCATCGCCGCACTCGCGATTGCCGCCCCGGTCAGCGCACAGAAAATCCCGCCCATCTCGCTCGAACTCACCGTCCCCGCTCAGCCCGTGCATCTCGCGCGCACCGACGGCATGCAGATCGCCTATGAGATCCGCGTCTCGAGCTTCCACCGATCGCCGCTTCGCCTGAACACGCTGGAGATCATCGATGGCGAAGGCCGCACGCTCGGCCGTTACGAAGGCGAGCAGCTGGCGGCACTGATCGGCGGTCAATGGGTCGCCAAGGATGCCGATCGCACGCTGGTCGCGCCCGGCGCGCACGCGCTGCTCTTCATCAACCAGCCTGTCGAACGCCCGGTCGCGGCGATCCGCCACCGGATCACCTACGCGATCCCCGAACGCCCGCCGGTTACGATCGAAAGCGCCCCGCGCGCCATCGCAGCGGCGCCCCGCCCCTTCGGCCCGCCGCTGCGCGGCGGCACCTGGTCGGCGGTCTACAAACCGGAGATGGAGTTCGGCCACCGCCGCTACGTCTACGCGCTGAACGGCACGCCGCGGGTTCCCGGCCGCTTCGCGATCGACTTCTTCCATGCCGACCGCAACCCGAAGGAACCCCGCTACGCCGCCGATCCGGGTTTCGGTGCCGAAGTGATCGCAGTCGCCGACGGCCAGGTCATCGCCGCGAGGGACGATTTTGCCGATCCGGTTCAGCGCAATCCCGACGAGCCGAGCGATCCCGAAAACGCCACCGGCAACTATATCGCGATCGACATCGGGAACGGGCGCATCGTGTTTTACGAGCATTTGAAGCAGGGCATCGCCGTCAGGAAAGGCGATCGCGTGCGCCGCGGCCAGCTGCTCGGCCGCGTCGGCGCCACCGGCCAAGTGGGCGGCACGCATCTTCACTTTCACGTCGCGGACACCAACTCTCCGCTTGGCGCCGAAGGTCTGCCGTTCGCGCTCGATGCGTTCGATCAGGTCGGCAACTGGGCGACGATCGATCGGGCCTTTTCTGGCGAACGCTGGCAGCCCGTCGCGCCGCGCCGCTTCACCGCCGCGATGCCGTCGCCGAACGTGGTGATCCGCTTTCCCTAGAGCCCTTTGGGCTTCTCGCCCTTCCTGGGCACCGTCCAGAAATAGATCGTCCGCCCGTTCACATCCTGCGTCTTGTCGGGCTCCCACGCGCCCATGCGGAAGGCATGGCTCACGATGCGAGTGCCGGGCTTCAATTCGGCGAGCAATTTGGGCCGCAGCTTCTCGTTCAGTGTATCGAGCAGATAGAGGGTCACCACGCTCGCATCGCTGAAATCGCTCGCGAACAGGTCCGCCTGGCGGAAGGTCACCTTGCCCTCCACGCCCTGCGCCTTTGCATTGGCATTTGCCTCGGCGATACGCTGCGGATCGATATCGATCCCGGTGGCCTTGACCCTGGCGCGCTTGACCGCCGCAATCGGGATTCGGCCGTCGCCCGATCCCAGATCGTAGAGCACATCGCCGTCTTTGACCTGCGCCATATCGAGCATTGCTTCGACCACCTCGGGCGGTGTGGGCACATAGATCACGTCCGGGGCACGGCTTTCCTGGGTGACGGCCGGCGCCGGNCCGGGCGGCGGCTGGATCGCACTGCCCGCCATCAGCATGGCGGCGGCGGTGAAGATGAGCTTCATGGGCATGGCTCCTCGTCAGGCTTCAGAAACAGGAGCAGGACTGCACCTGCTCCCAGTACGGCAACCCCCGCAAACGCGCCCCAGCCGGTATAGGCCAGGCTGGACCACAGCAGATACGCCGTCGTCGCGCAGAAGACGGCGGGAAGAACGGGATAGAGCGGCGCGCGGAACGGCCGCTCGACCTCCGGGAAACGTTGCCGCAGCACGAACAGCGCGACCCCGACCAGCAGCAGGAAGAACCAGAAGACCGGCGCGGTATATTCCACCGCCAGTTGGAACCCGTCGCGGGCGAAGGCACCGGCCACGACCAGTGCCAATGCCACCGCACCCTGTGCCAGCAACGCATTGCCCGGGGTGTCGCGCCTCATGTCCCNCCGCCCGAGCCAGCGCAGAGCATTGAAGCGACGGCCCAGCGCCGCCGCGGTGCGTCCGCCGGTGATCGCGGTCGCATTGGCGCTGGTCAGCGCTGCGACGGCCACCGCCGCACTGATCGCCGCCGCGCCGCCATCCCCCAGCGCACGGCGCATCACCTCCGCCGCCACCGCTTCGGACGACGCCAGCCCGGCAAAACCCAGCGCATGCAATGCGGCAAGGTTCATCAGTACATAGAGCAGCGTCACCAGCGCCAGCGCCCCCGCCATGATCGGCGCGATCCGCCGCGGCGGCGCCTTCATCTCGGCGGAGACGTAGACCGCCTCGCTCCACCCGCCATAGGCGAGCAGGACGAACACCATCATCAGCCCGATCGCGCCGCCATCGCTCGCCGGTGCCGGCGCAGCACCCGCGGGGGCCACCATGAACCCCGCGACGATGATCGCGACCAGCCCGCCCACCTCCGCCAATGTCAGCCAGCGCTGCGCGGCCGCACCCCAGCGGATACCGAGCCAGTTGACCGCGCTCACCGCCAGCACGGCGATTCCGGCCCAGATCGCCGGCCCCGCCGGGCCCAGCGGCACAATCACCTGAAGATAGTCGCCGACGATGAATGCCAGCAGCGCCAGCGATCCGGTCTGGATCACCGTCAGCCGCGCCCAAGCGTATAGGAATGCCAGCCGCTCGCCATAGGCGCGGCCAAGAAAGTGATAGTCGCCGCCCATATGCGGCCACGCCGCAGCCATCTCGGCATAGCAGAGCGCCCCCACGATCGAGAGCAGCCCGCCCGCGACCCATGCCGCGATCATCGTCGCCGCGTCGGGCGCGAACCCCGCGACCATCGCCGGGGNGCGGAAGATGCCCGCCCCCACCACAATGCCCACGGTCAACGCGAACACATCGGCATCACCGATCGTACGGCGTGGAACGGCAGCCTCTGTCATCGGGGTCTGGGCACCGCATGAACTCCCTCAACCGGCAGACGTCGGGCGGTATCCAGCCAACCGGCCGCGCCCGTTCCGGTTTCGTAACCCCTCCCCGCCTGCGCCGAAAGGTGCCGTGCGAAGGTTGCAATGTTCGAATTGGTCTGCTTGCCTCGCGGCCATGCAGAACCAATCCCCCTTCCGCATGCCCGCCACGATCCGCGGGCGTCGCCGGAAGGAGGACATCAGGGGGTACTTAGTGTGAGCTTTGACAGTTTCCGTGGTCGCAACGCGGCGCGAATCGCCTTGGGTGCAGCGCTGCTGGCGGTTGCAGCCCCCGCCGCCGCAACCCCGTCCGATGATCTTCGCACCTTGCTCGCGGAGCATTTCGCCTGGGTACAGAAGGAAAATCCCGGTTTCGCGCTGTCGATCGGCAATGCCGAATATGCGACCGAAGTCGGCGACGTCAGCCTCGCTGCGGAAGATCGCCGCGCCGCCGCCGAAGCAGCGTTCCTGAAGCGCCTCGACGCCATTGCCGATTCCGGCCTCTCGCCCGCCGAGCGCACGGACAAGGCGATCCTGCGCCGCCTGCTCGCCGAAAGCGTCGAATCGAACGGCTATGGCCAGCGCACGATGCTGTTCACCAGCTATTCCAACCCCTGGCAGGGCGCCGCCGGACAGGCCGACCGCCTGTCCTTCCGCCGCAAGGCCGACTACGCCAATTATCTGACCCGGCTCGAACAGTTCCCGAAGACCAACGACACGCTGATCGACATCACCGCGCAGGCAGTGAAGGGCGGCTACGTCCAGCCCTGCGTCAGCCTGGCAGGCTTCGAGAAGACGATCACCGGCGTGATCCAGAACGACCCCGTAAAATCGCGCTTCTATTCGCCCTTCGCCCGGCCCAAGCCCGCCGACGCGACCGATGCGGAATGGGCGGCGCTCCAGGCCCGGGCAAAGTCGGTGATTACCACGGCGATCAACCCCTCCTACGCCAAGGCAGCGCAGTTCTATCGCACCAGCTACGAGCCCAAATGCGCCAGGGCGGTCGGCGTCTCCGCCCAGCCCGGCGGCGCCAAATACTACGCCTTCCGCATCCGCCAGCTCACCACCACCGACTATAGCGCCGAGCAGATCCACAAGATCGGCCTCGACGAGGTCGCACGCATCCGCGCGGAAATGGCCGAGGTCGCGAAGAAGGCCGGATACCCCAGCCGCGAGGCGTTCGTGCAGGAGTTGCGCACCAACCCCAAATATTACGCCAAGACGCCCGAAGCGCTGATGGAGGCCGCGGCCTTCCAGGCCAAGCTGATCGACGGCAAGATGCCCGGCTTTTTCTACAAGATGGCCCGCCTGCCCTATGGCCTGAAGCAGATTCCCGCCGAGACTGCCGAAGGCACCACCACCGCCTATTACGGCCCGGGCAACCCGCAGCTCGGCCTTGCCGGCAATTATTTCGTCAACACCTCCAAGCTTGATCAGCGCCCGCTCTACGAGCTGCCCGCGCTCACCGCGCACGAGGCCGTCCCCGGCCACCACCACCAGATCGCGCTCCAGCAGGAAATGGAGACGAGTCCGTTCCGCCGTCATCTCGCCAGCTTCACCGCCTTCACCGAGGGCTGGGGTCTCTATTCGGAGCGGATCGGGATCGAGATGGGGCTGTACGACACGCCCGAGAAGCAGATGGGCCGCCTCAGCTACGAGATGTGGCGCGCCTGCCGCCTCGTCGTCGACACCGGCATCCATTCGAAGGGCTGGACAAAGGAACAGGCCGTCCAGTTCATGCTCGACAACACCGCGCTGTCGGCGGCGAACATCGACGCGGAGGTCAACCGCTACATCAGCTGGCCGGCCCAGGCGCTCGGTTACAAGCTCGGCGAAATCAAGATCCGCGAGCTGCGCGCCCGCGCGGAGAAGGCGCTGGGGGCAAAGTTCGACCTCAAGGGCTTCCACGACGCCGTGCTCGCCCAGGGGGCCGTGCCGCTCGACGTGCTCGACGCACAGATCGAGACCTGGATCGCCGCGGAGAAGGCAAAGGGGTGAGCGCTCTCACTTTCCCTGGTCCGTCATCTCCGCGCAGACGGGGATCCATTCTGGCTGGCCCGTCGCATAGAGCCGAGGAGGCAGAGGCGATGGATTCCCGCCTTCGCGGGAATGACGACGCCCTTGAGACGGCGCGCGGCCCGTATCCCGAACGCTTCCTTAACCCTGATCTGGCATCACGCTGAACGAAATGGGGAGCTCCTTGATGATCCGCCTGGCCAGTGCCGTCGTCCTTCTGCCGCTCGCGCTTGCCGCGTGCGGCGGCGGNGCGAACAACCAGAATGTCGATGCGCTCGATAACGAGATCACCGGCAACACCGCCGACCCCGCACTGATGGGCGCGCTGCAGGACCAGATCATGGTCGATCCGCAGCTCGCCTCGCAGTCAAACAAGGACGCGATCCGCCCGCCCAGCCAGCCCTATTCGGCGCCGCTGCCTTCGGAAACGGTCGCCGCCGGCAAGGCTGCGATGCCCAAGGACGGCGAACTGCTCAAGGCGCCGGCGCCCAGCGGGAAGTGCGAGGCGTGCGACGCCCAGCAATCGGCGATCACGCTCGGCAGCCTGGCGGCGAAGCAGAAGGACAAGCGCACCGCGGGTTGCGCGGGCAAGCTCGCCTATTCGGCGCAGTGGGCCGCGCGCATGCCCGCCGGCATGCCGCTCCACCCGCAGGCCCGCGTCAGCGAGGCAGCGGGNGCGCAGGATGCCCAATGCTCACTTCGGGTGGTAAGCTTCTCGACTCCGCAGCCACTCCAGACGATGATCGACTGGTATTATACGAAGGCGATCAAGGGCGGTTTCACCGCAGAGCATCAGGCCAAGGATGGCCAGCACGTCCTCGGGGGGACCCGCGGCCGCGACGGCTCGGCCTATGTCGTGATGATGTCGGCGCGCAGCGACGGCGGCACCGATCTCGACCTGATCGCCAACGGCGGTAACTAGTTTCTCCCGGAGGGGAGCGTTCCAGCGCTCCCCTCCACCCGACGGGGGCGGTGACCCAGGGCTTAGGCCCTAGTCCCCGCCCCCGTTTCCCGCCCAGAGCATTTTCAAGTTGACCGTCTGCGATCGACGACTCGGAAAATGCGACCTCAAGAAGCGAGAGCATTTTCACACGATGTGAAAATGCTCTAGTGGCACGGGATGAACCNCCTCTTTCTCGTCATGCTCGGCGGCGCGATCGGCGCCGGGGCACGGCATCTCACCGGCCGCGCCGCGCTCGCACTTTGGGGACCGGGCTTTCCCTGGGGCACGCTGGTCGTGAACCTTCTCGGCGGCATGCTCATGGGCCTGCTCGCCGGCTGGCTCGCCGCACGCGCCAGCGGGGACGAAGCGCTGCGCTACCTGCTCGGCGTCGGTCTGCTCGGCGGCTACACCACCTTCTCCGCTTTCTCCCTCGAAACCGCGACCATGCTCCAGCGGGGCGACCATGGCGTTGCCCTGCTCTACATCCTCGCCTCGGTGGCCGGCTCGATCCTCGCGCTCTTCGCCGGGCTCCAGATCGCACGGGTGGCCGCATGAGCGACGCTTCGCAGAACGTCCGCCAGTTCACCGTCGGCATCGACGATGACGGCATCCGGNTCGATCGCTGGTTCAAGCGGCACCTGCCCGATGCCAGCTTCAACATCGTCTCGCGCTGGGCGCGCACCGGCCAGCTCCGCGTCGATGGCGCGCGCGCTACACCCGGCGACCGCATCCAGGCCGGACAGGTGATTCGCGTACCTCCGGCCGAACCCGTGCAGGCGGCCACGGCAAAGCCGAAAAAGGCCCGCCCCCAGCTCACGCCCGAGCAGATGGAGTTCGCCGAATCGATGGTCATCCATCGCGACGCGCAGGCGATGGTCATCAACAAGCCACCCGGCCTCGCGACACAGGGCGGCACGAAGACCCACGACCATGTCGATCAGCTGCTCGACGGCCTTTATTTCGACCTCGATACCCGGCCCAAGCTGGTCCACCGGCTCGACAAGGATACGTCGGGCGCGCTCGTCCTCGCCCGCACCGCTCGTGCCGCCGCCTATTTCTCCAAGAGCTTTTCCGGGCGCACCGCGCGGAAAACCTATTGGGCGATCGTCATGGGCGTGCCGAGTATCGAGGACGGCTTCATCGACCTCCCGCTCGGCAAGCAGCCGGGCACCGGCGGCGAGAAGATGCAGGTGGACGAGGATGAGGGCCAGCCCGCGCGCACCCGCTATCGCGTGATCGATCGCGCCGGCAACCGCGCCGCCTGGGTCGAGCTTCAGCCGCATACCGGGCGCACGCACCAGCTGCGTGTCCACATGGCGGCGATCGGCCATCCGATCGTCGGCGACGGCAAGTACGGGCTAGCCGAGGCGTTCCTGTCGGGCAGCATCTCGCGCAAGATGCACCTTCATTCGCGACGTATCCGCATCGATCATCCCGATGGCGGCAAGCTCGACGTGACGGCGGATCTGCCCACCCATTTCGCCGAAACGCTTACCCAATTGGGCTTCGACATCGAGCGCGGCGACAACATGCCGCCGGACGAGAGGGCGCCGATGTCCCGCGAGCAGGAAAAGGCGAAGGCCAAGGCGCACGCCAAAACCTATCGCAAGGAACGCCGCGGCGAACGGCGCGGCCGAGGGGAAAAGGCCGAGAAGTCCGGAAAACCAGCGAAGCCCGCAAAGCCGAAGAAGAAATGAACCGCCTCGCCGTGTTCGACTGCGACGGCACGCTCGTCGATTCGCAAGCCAATATCTGCCGCGCGATGGAAGCATGCTTCGCCCAGCACCGGCTCGAACCGCCGGGCCGTGACTCGATCCGCCGCATCGTCGGCCTCAGCCTCGTCCCTGCCATCGCGGCGCTGCTGCCCGAGGCGGAGGCGCGCCAGCACGAACTGATGGCCGAGGACTATAAGCGCGCCTTCCATGCGATGCGCACCGACCGCGCGCTCGATCCCGAGCCGCTGTTCGACGGTATCGTCGAGGCGATCGACGCACTCGACCAAGCCGGCTGGCTGCTCGGCGTCGCCACCGGCAAGTCCGATCGCGGCCTTGCGCTTATCCTCGAACACCATGGGCTCACCAGGCGCTTCGTCACGCTCCAGACCGCCGATCGCCATCCTTCCAAGCCGCATCCCTCGATGCTGGAGCTGGCGATCGCCGAGGCGGGCGCCGCGCCGCACACCACCGCGATGATCGGCGACACCAGCTTCGACATCGCCATGGCGATCAACGCGGGAACGCATGCCGTGGGGGTTGCATGGGGCTATCACGAACCCCATGAATTGACGGCTGCCGGCGCGCACCGCGTCTCTGACACTGCGCGCGACCTTCCGGCGATGCTGGAGGCGTTATGACCGAGGACCCCGCCCGCAACCGCTATTTTGTGATGGTGATGACCCAGATCGTCGCCGTCGCCGGCGCGGTGTTCGGCCTCGTCATTCTGGGCAAGGCGGATTCGATGTGGATGCGCCTGCTCGGCGGCGCGATCCTGCTCGCCGGCCTCTACTGCATCGCGGTCGTCCCCCGCTTTCTGGCGCGTCGCTGGCGCACGCCGCCTACCCCGGATCCGTAACTCATGAAGCGTTTCTGGAAGGACGCCGACGCCGTAGCGGTGCCGGACGGTCACGACATCCATCTCGACGGCAAGCCTGTCCGCACGCCCGGCCGCGTGCCGTTGACGCTGCCCTCGCCCGCCTTGGCCAAGGCGGTGGCCGATGAATGGCGCAATGTCGGTGAGACGATCGATCCGCGCGCGATGCCGCTCACCGGCCTCAGCAACGCCGCGATCGACCGGATCGCGCCGGATACGACCGCCTTCGCCGCGGGCCTGGCCAAGTACGGCGAGAGCGATCTGCTCTGCTATCGCGCCGATCATCCGCTCGAGCTTCAGCTGCGCCAGCAGGCGGCATGGGATCCGCTTCTCGACTGGGCGCGCACCCGCTACGGGATCAATCCGGTCACCACCACCGGCGTGATGCACCGCGCCCAGTCGCCCGAGACGGTCGCAAAGCTCGCCGATGCGGTCGCTGCCCTTTCGCCCTTCCAACTCGCCGCGCTCTCCCCCTTGGTCACCGTCACCGGATCGCTGATTGCCGCGCTCGCGCTGCTCGAAGGCGCGGCAACGCCCGAGGATATCTGGTCCGCCGCCAATCTCGATGAGGACTGGCAGGCCGAGCATTGGGGGGAGGACGATCTCGCCCGTAAGGCCCGCGCTACGCGGCGGGCCGATTTCGACGCGGGCGCACGCTTCCTGTCGCTGCTTTAGGGATCGGCTACCCAGCGCCTCTCCTTCACCCCGGCACAAGGCCGGGGTGATGGCTGGGAGGGTTCAGACCGTTGGAGGGTCCACCGGCTCCACCACCGGCGCCACGACCACTGGCTTGGGCAGCATCCACGCGATCGCCGCGCCCGCCGCCAGCCACCCGGCGATCTCGCTGATCCACAGATAGACGAAATAGCCCCAGGGGGCATGGTTGAAGATCGGCTGACCGAGCTGGGCATAGGTCGTGATCGCCAGCGCGAAGAGGCCGACGACCGTCAGCCGCCCGCCAAAGCTCCATCCCGCCGTCACTCGCGCCAATGCGAACGCCAGCAGGATCGAGCAGACGATGCCCAGGATCAGCCCGCTGATCAGTGCGCTGGTATCCAGCGCCGCAAAGCCGCTGTTGTTGAACAGCACCATCGCCACCGGCCCCTGCCCGTAAAGCTGCGTTCCGGTCGGGGTGTCGGGCCAGGGAATCGGATAGGCTCCGGTGCCTGTCGCCGCCAGCTGCTGTGCCAGTGTCGCCTGGATCGTCGCGCTCGCGGCATCGCTGGTCTGGGTCAGCGCCAGATATTTGAGCGGCGTGCCCCAGAAGATGAAGCCTATGATCCACATGGCGATCCCGCCCAGCAGGCCGCCCAGTACAGCTCTCGGCATCATGCGTCTCCCCTTGTCAGGGAAGAAGGTTAGCGCGTCGTCAGCCCCATGGCGACCGCTTCTTCCTGCCGCTCGCGGATGAAGCCGATCAACCCCGGCTTGCGCGAGCGTTTCTCGCGTTCGGCCTGAAGGATCGTGTGGACCTTCTCGAAACAGGCATTCAGGTCGTCATTGACCACGACATAGTCATAGCCGTCCCAGTGGGAGAGTTCGCGCTCGGCGCGCTTCATCCGATACTGGATCACTTCCTCGCTGTCTGTGTTGCGGTCGCGCAGCCGCTTCTCAAGCTCGGTGAGCGAAGGCGGCACGATGAACACGCGCACGACGTCGCCGCCTTCGAGCTGGAACAGCTGCTGCGCGCCCTGCCAATCGACATCGAACAGCACATCCTGGCCCTCGGCCAGCATCTTCTTCACTGGCGCGCGCGGCGTGCCGTAGCGATAGTTGAAGACGTGCGCCCATTCGAGAAATTCATGGTTCGCCGCGCGCGCCTTGAATTCCTCGGTGCTCACAAAATGATATTCTCGGCCGTCCTGCTCGCCCTCGCGCATGGGACGCGTGGTGGCGGAGACCGAGACGCCCATGCCGGGTTCGACTTCCAGCAGCTTGCGCGCGATGGTCGATTTCCCCGCGCCGGAGGGCGAGGAGAGGACGAACAATACGCCCCTGCGGTCAAATTCAAACTTGGAATCGCGATGCGCCATGCGCGCCTTTGGCGCGGGCATGGCGCATGCGTCAAGCGGCGGCGTTACTTCCCACGCCCCGCCTTGTGCCGGTCATAGGCCTTCTTGGCGACATAGGCGCCGCCCAGAGCCAGGCCGAGCGGTCCCAGCCGCTTCAGCGCGCCCGCCGCAAGGAAGCCGATCGCGGCCCCCTTTGCGCCGCCGCTGCCGTCGCGCCGGTCGATCTCACGCCCCACCAGCGCACCGATAACCCGTCCGATCATATTGGCTCCTCTTGCCTAGGTCCGATCCTTCAACGGCAGGTTGTCGCGGCGGTTCCATGAACGGCGGGTGACTCCTGGGGTCCGGCCCCTAGCGCCCCACCATCGTCTCGGGCCGCACCAGCCGGTCGAACGTCGCCTCGTCGACCAGCCCCAGCTTCAACCCAGCCTCGCGCAGGGTCAGCCCCTCGGCATGTGCGACCTTGGCGATCTTGGCGGCGTTGTCGTAACCGATCTCGGGCGCCAGCGCAGTGACGAGCATCAGCGAACGCCCGACCAGATCGGCGATCTGCCGCTCATTCGCCTCGATCCCGTCGACACAGCGTTCGGCAAAGCTCGTCATCCCCACGGACAGCAGATGGATCGATCGCAGCACGTTCGCACCGATCAGCGGCATGAACACGTTGAGCTCGAAATGCCCCTGCATCCCGCCGACGGTGACCGCCTGATTGTTCCCGATCACCTGCGCCGCAACCATCGTCAGCGACTCGGCCTGGGTCGGGTTGACCTTGCCCGGCATGATCGAGCTGCCCGGCTCGTTCGCGGGCAGCGACAGCTCGCCCAGCCCCGAGCGCGGCCCCGACCCCAGAAAGCGGATATCATTGGCGATCTTGTTGAGCGCCACCGCGAGCGTGTTGAGCGCGCCCGAGAAGAAGACGAGCCCGTCCTTCGCCGCCAACTGTTCGAACTTGTTGGGCGCGCTTTCGAATTCCGTCCCGGTGATATCGCTGATCGCCGCCGTCATGTCCTCGGCCCAGCCCTCGGGCGCGTTGAGCCCGGTGCCCACTGCGGTGCCGCCGATCGCGAGCTTGCGGATACTGCCGTTGAGCGCGCCCTCGATCCGCGCGCGGCAGCTCACCAGCTGCGCAGCATAGCCCGAGAATTCCTGCCCCAGCGTCAGCGGGGTCGCGTCCTGGGTGTGGGTACGGCCGATCTTGACGATATGGTCCCAGGCTTCTGCCTTGGCGGCGAGCGAAGCGGTCAATTGCTCCAACGCCGGCAGCAGCAGATCGCGCGTCGCCAGCACCGTCGCGACGTGCAGCGCGGTCGGGAAGCTGTCGTTGGACGACTGGCTCATATTGACGTGATCGTTAGGATGGACCGGCGCCTTGCCGCCCCGCGTGCCCGCCAGCTTCTCGTTGGCATAGCCGGCGATCACTTCGTTGACGTTCATGTTGGTCTGGGTGCCCGATCCGGTCTGCCAGATCACCAGTGGAAATTGATCGTCGAGCTCCCCCGACACGATCGCCTGCGCCGCGTCTTCGATCGCCGCGACGATCTCGGGCTTCAGGCCATGCTTCGCGTTCACCCGCGCCGCTGCCTGCTTCACGATCGCCTGGGCGCGAACGATGCCGATCGGCATCCGCTCTGTCAGCCCGAACGGGAAATTCTCGATGCTTCGCTGCGTCTGCGCCCCCCAATAGGCGTCCGCGGGTACCTCGATCGCGCCAATCGAATCGGTTTCGGTGCGGGTCTGGGTCACATCGCCTCCATCTGTGGTCGCCGCCGATCTAGGGAGAAACCGCGCGTCGGCAAGCGCTCAGTCGACCACCTCGGCGCGCAGCAACGCGGTCATCCAGTCCATGAACACGCGCAACCGTGCGGGAACATGGTGCCGGTCGGGATGAAGCAGCGTCACCGGCAGAGGCGCAGCGACATGGCCAGGCATCACTTCCGCGAGTTCGCCCGCCGCGAGATATGCGCGGACATCATAGGCCGGAATCTGGATCAGCCCGAGACCGGCAAGACAACAGGCGATCTGCGCCTCCGCGCTGTTCACCGTCACGCGACCGGGGATCGCCAGCCGGCGCAATGTCCCCCCTTCCTCCCNCTCCCAGTCCTCGACCCGCCCCGTCGTCGGCGAGGCGAACAGCACCCCCTGATGCCCGGTGAGATCGGCAGGCGATTGCGGGGTTCCGAAGCGGGCGAGATAGGCCGGGCTGGCGACATTGATGAAGCGCAGTTCGCCGACCCGCCGCGCCACCATCGCTGAATCCGCCAGCGGGCCGACCCGCAATGCGCAATCGACATTGTCCTCGACCAGGTTGACCGCGCGGTCGGTCACGCCGAGCACGAGATCGATCCCCGGATAGCGGTCGAGGAAGTGCGGCAGCGCCGGTGCGACGATCAGCCGCCCCAGCCTGCCCGGCACATCGACCGTCAACCGGCCATGCGGGCTGTCCTGCGGGTGGAACAGCCCCTCCATCGCTTCCATCTCGGCGACCAGGCGGGTGCAATGCGCATGGAAAATGCGCCCCTCCTGCGTCATCCGGACATTGCGCGTCGTGCGGTGGAGCAGCCGCGCGCCCNCCCGCCCCTCCAGCTCGCGCACCGCGGCGGAAACCGACGAACGCGGCATGCCGAGCGTGTCGGCTGCGCGCGTGAAGCTCGCGCTTTCGGCCACGCGCAGGAACACGCGGAAGAGCGTCACCTGATCCATGGCTGCAGATTATCCAGAAATCGCGACATGTCATTCCAGAATGATCGCCTTTCTACGAACAGTCACCTGCACGAAATTGAAGACCTCACCGCACGCCGCATGGGCGTGGCGGACAATCGGGAGACGAACCCATGGCCGATCATGGTATCAGCGGAAAAACGGCCCTCATCGCGGGCGGCGCGAAGAATCTGGGCGGGCTGATCGCCCGCGATCTCGCCGCACACGGAGCGAAGGCGGTGGCGATCCACTACAACAGCGCTGCGACCGCCGACGCGGCGGCCGAGACCGTCGCGGCGATTCGCGCGGCGGGAGCCGAAGCGATCGCCATTCAGGCCGATCTCACCAGCGCGGGCGCAATGGAGAAACTCTTCGCTCACACGGTCAACGCGATCGGCCGGCCCGACATCGCGATCAACACGGTCGGCAAGGTGCTCAAGAAGCCGATCGTCGAGATCAGCGAGGCCGAATATGACGCGATGAGCGCGGTCAACGCCAAGGCCGCTTTCTTCTTCCTCAAGGAAGCGGGCCGGCATGTCGCAGACAATGGCAAGGTGTGCACCCTGGTGACTTCGCTGCTCGGCGCCTACACCCCCTTCTATGCCAGCTATGCGGGCACCAAGGCGCCGGTCGAGCACTTCACGCGCGCCGCATCCAAGGAATTCGGCGAGCGCGGCATTTCGGTGACGGCGATAGGGCCGGGTCCGATGGACACGCCCTTCTTCTATCCCGCCGAAGGACCTGAGGCGGTGGCCTATCACAAGACGGCGGCGGCGCTGTCACCCTTCACGCCGACCGGCCTCACACATATCGAGGATATCGTGCCTTGGATCCGGTTCCTGGTCAGCGACGGCTGGTGGATGACCGGGCAGACCATCCTGGTCAATGGCGGCTACACCACCAAGTGACGCGTCAGGGCTGGCGCCGCGCGCGCCAGCCTATTTCTTGCGCTTGAAGTCCACCGCGACGACGTTCGATCCATCCTCGACCGGGGTCGCCAAGGGGGGGCCGTCATTCTCGGCCTCGTCATGCGGCTCGGGACCGTCGGGGTCCTCGGCGGCCTGGAAACGCAGCTCGAAATTGACGGCGGGATCGTGGAATCCGGTGATCGCCGCAAACGGAATCACCAGCATCGACGGGATCTGGTTGAAGCTCAGACCGACCGAGAATCGCTCGTCATCGACCTTCAGGTCCCAGAATCGGTGCTGCAGCACGATCGTCATCTCGTCCGGGAACCGCTCGAGCAGCCGGTCGGGGATATCCACGCCCGGGGCGCGGGTCTTGAAGGTGATGTAGAAATGGTGCGTCCCGGGCAGCGCGCCCGTGGCCGCGACCTGATCGAGCACGCGGCCGACCACTGCGCGCAGGGCCTCCTGCACGATCTCGTCATAGGGAATCAGGCTGTCGGGCACGTTACCGGTCATGGGTCCATTGCCTACAGGCCTCGCCGCACCGGTCAAGATGGCCTGCTGGCCAAGAACGGTTAGACGAAGATCAATTGGGGGNATGGCATAGCTCCGCCATCATTGCATGGCGATGGGACGGCGCTATGGAGCGGCCATGCGCACCGCGACGATCAGCCGAAAGACCAGCGAGACCGCGGTCGATGTGACCGTGAACCTCGACGGCACCGGCAGCTATACGATCTCCACCGGGATCGGTTTCTTCGACCACATGCTCGAGCAGCTCTCACGCCACTCGCTGATCGATCTCGAGGTGAAGACGGTGGGCGACCTGCATATCGACCAGCACCATACGGTCGAGGATACCGGACTCGCGATCGGCGAAGCGGTGGCCAAGGCGCTGGGCGACAAGCGCGGCATCCGCCNCTACGCCGACGCCCTCTCGCCCATGGACGAAACGCTGACCCGCGTCGCGATCGACATTTCGGGCCGTCCCTATCTCGTCTGGAAGACGCAGTTCAGCCAGAAGCGGCTCGGCGAGATGGATACCGAGATGTTCGAGCACTGGTTCCACAGCTTCGCGCAGACCGCGGGCGTGACGCTGCACATCGAGACACTCTACGGCACCAACAACCATCATATCGCCGAAGCCGCGTTCAAGGGCCTCGCCCGCGCGCTGCGCCAGGCGGTGGAGATCGACCCCCGCAAGGCGGACGCGATTCCCTCGACCAAGGGCACGCTCTGATGATCGCGGTGCTGCTGAGCTACAGGGTGCCGATCGAGACGATCGATGCGCTCCGCCCCGCGCATGTCGATTGGCTGAAACAGGGGCTTGCAGATGGCCGCCTCCTGCTCGCCGGGCGCAAGGTGCCGGTGACCGGCGGCATGCTGCTGGTGCGGGGTACGCTCGACGATGTGAAGACGTGGTGCGCCACCGACCCCTTCGCGACCGAGGGCGCGGCCGACTATGAATTCATCGAGGTTGCCCCCTCGATCCTGGCGCCGGGGCTGGAGGCGCTCGGCCAGTGAGCATTGCGCTGATCGACTACGGCGCGGGCAATCTCCACTCGGTCCACAATGCGCTCAAGGCGGCGGGAGCCGCGGACGTCGCTGTCACCGCCGATCCCGATGCCGTGCTGAAGGCGGATCGCATCGTCCTGCCCGGTGTCGGCGCATTCGGCGCCTGTGCCTCGGGGCTTCGCGCAATTCCCGGCATGGTCGAAGCGCTCGACCAGCGTGTGCTCAAGGATGCCGCCCCCTTTCTTGGCGTCTGCGTCGGTATGCAGCTGCTGGCGAAGACCGGTGAGGAACTGGGCACGCACCAGGGCCTGGGCTGGCTTGGCGGTACCGTCCGCGAGTTGCCCGCCAGCAATGTCCGTATCCCCCATATGGGCTGGAACGATGTCGTTTCGATCGTCCCCCNCCCGCTGATCGAGCCGGGCGAGGCCTATTTCCTGCACAGCTTCGCCTATAGTGGCGAGGGGGTGCTCGCCACGACCGAACATGGCGGCCCGGTCACCGCCGCGATCGGCCGCGACAATTTCGCCGGGGTGCAGTTCCACCCCGAAAAGAGCCAGCGCTATGGCTTGGCATTGCTCGAACGCTTTCTGAGGTGGAACCCGTGATCGTCTTCCCCGCCATCGACCTCAAGGCCGGTCAGGTCGTCCGTCTGGCCGAAGGGGATATGACCCGCGCCACCGTCTATGGCGAGAACCCCGCAGCGCAGGCCGAAGCCTTTGCAAAGGCGGGCGCGACTCACCTCCACGTCGTCGATCTTGATGCCGCATTCGCCGGCGAATCGATCAATGGCGGCGCGGTCGCCGCGATCCTCGCGCGCTTTCCGGGCAAGGTTCAGCTCGGCGGCGGCATCCGCAACCGCGCCTCGGTCGAGCGCTGGATCGATATGGGCGTCAGCCGCGTCGTGATCGGCACTGCCGCACTCGAGGACCCGGATTTCGTGCGTGAAGCCGCCGCCGCGCATCCCGGCCAGATCGTCGTCGCAGTCGATGCGCGCGACGGTTTCGTCGCGACCAAGGGCTGGGCCGACGTCTCGACCGTCTCGATCGCCGAACTCGGTCACCGGTTCGAGGATGCCGGCGTCGCCGCACTCCTGTTCACCGATGTCGGCCGCGACGGCCTGCTGAAAGGCTGTAATGTCGAGGCGACCGCCGCGCTCGCTGCCGAAGTCTCGATCCCGGTGATCGCCAGCGGCGGGGTGGCGGACATCTCCGACATCCACGCGCTGGCAGGCAAGCCCGGGATCGAAGGCGTCATCACCGGCCGCGCACTGTACGATGGCCGCCTCGACCTCGCCGAGGCACTGAAGGCCGCGGCCAAAGTCGCACAATGACCGTCCGCGCGCGCGTCATCCCCTGTCTCGACGTCGCCAATGGCCGCGTCGTCAAGGGCGTGAACTTCGTGAACCTGCGCGACGCGGGCGACCCGGTCGAGCAGGCCCGTGCGTATGACGCCGCGGGAGCCGACGAGCTCTGCTTCCTCGACATCACCGCCAGCCACGAGGCGCGGGGCACGATCATCGATGTGGTGCGCCGCACCGCCGAGGTGTGCTTCATGCCCCTCACCGTCGGCGGCGGCGTGCGCAGTGCCGAGGACGCACGTGCGCTCCTGCTTGCCGGCGCGGACAAGGTCGCGGTCAACTCCGCGGCGGTCACGCGACCCGAGGTGGTGAGCGAGATCGCCGAGCGTTTCGGCAGCCAGTGCATCGTCGCCTCGGTCGATGCGCGCCGGGTGGCGGATGGGCGCTGGGAGGTATTTACCCATGGCGGCCGCAAGCCGACCGGGATCGACGCGGTCGAACATGCGCTCCACCTCGCAAAGCTGGGCGCGGGCGAGCTGCTGCTAACCTCGATGGACCGCGACGGCACCCGCGACGGCTATGACCTCGATCTGATCCGCACCATCGCCGATCAGGTGCGCGTACCCGTGGTCGCTTCGGGCGGGGTAGGCAATCTCGACCATCTCGTGGCCGGCATCCGCGACGGCCATGCCAGCGCAGTCCTGGCCGCCTCGATCTTCCATTTCGGCGAGGCCAGCATTGCCGGCGCGCATGCCGCGCTCGCCGCAGCGGGAATCCCGGTCCGTAGCGTCGGTTAACTTTACAATTACCATCTTCGTGCCGTGGCGATTAACCAGGGACTCGCGCTGAATCCGGCACATCGGCGCTTCTGGCAGCTTTCTTGCTGTCCTTCCCTCCCACAAATGGGAAGGAGAGTCTCTGTGACGCGATTCAACGTCTGTCTTGCGGCGATCGCCGCGGCCGCGGCGCTGCCTGCCGCGCCTGTATTTGCGATGGATACCCCGCCACCCTCGACACCCGAAGGATCGTCGAGCGGCGGCACGTCTAGCTCGTCCGGCGGCGCACCTTCGAGTTCGTCGGGNGGCAGCCCCGCCTCGATCCCCGAGCCTGCCGCACTCGGCCTGTTCGCGCTCGGCATCGCCGGCGCCGCACTGATCCGCCGCAGCCGCCGCAAACAGGATTAGGGCTTCACTTTTTCGCAGGGAGGCGGATTTATGCTCGCCGCATGATCCGCGCCCTGCCCCTCCTGCTGCTCACCGTGATGCCCGCGCTCGCCGCGGATGGCGGGGGCGTGACGCGCCGTACGATGCCTGAGCTCTCGGACCTCGCGCTCGCTGCCATGGCCGCAGGAGGCATCTGGCTCGCCCAGCGCGCGATGCGCCGCCGCAAGCGCAAGCCCAAGGATTGACAGCGGCACGCCGCTGGGGGACTGCCCTCTCCATGGCCGCCGATATTCTCGACACGCTCGAAGCCGTGATCCGCGAGCGCCGTACCGGCGATCCCGCGACCTCCTATGTCGCCAAACTGACCGCCAAAGGCCGCGCCAAGATCGCGCAGAAGCTGGGCGAGGAAGCGGTCGAGGCCGCGATCGCGGCGGTGCAGGACGATCGCGACGGGCTGACCGGCGAGGCGGCCGATCTGATCTTCCATCTCCTCGTCCTGCTCGCGGACACCGGGCTTTCGCTCGACGACATCCGCGCCGAACTCGCTCGCCGCGAAGGCATCTCCGGAATCGATGAAAAGGCCAGCCGACATGCCGATTGACGCGACCCAGCCCTATGACGACCAGAACATTTTCGCCAAGATCCTCCGCGGCGAAATCCCGTCGAAGCGAGTCTATGAGGATGCGTACGCGATCGCATTCCATGACATCAACCCGCTCGCTCCCACGCATTTGCTGGTGATCCCGACGGGCGCCTATGTGTCATGGGACGACTTCTCCGCACGCGCTTCGGACGCTGAAATCGCTGGTTTTGTCCGTGCCGTCGGGATCGTCGCACGCCAAGCCGGAGCGGTAGAGCCCGGCTATCGCCTGCTTGCCAATGTCGGCGCCAATGGCGGGCAGGAGGTACCCCACCTCCATATCCATATCTTCGCCGGCAAGACGCTGGGGCCAATGCTCACGCGATAAGCTGCGCACTTGGGGGATTGCACCATCCCATTTTGCGGCTAGGGTCCCGGCTTTCGTATCAGCGGCGACAAGGCAAGAACCGAGCCGCATTGGGGGAAGTTGCATGATATTCGGGCGCGTAAAACCACTCGACGCCATCCTAGCCACCGCCGAAAAGAAATCGCTCCACCGTTCGCTGGGAGCGTTCCAGCTCACCATGCTCGGCATCGGCGCGGTGATCGGCACCGGCATTTTCGTTCTCACCGCCGAAGCGGCGCAGAAGGCCGGCCCCGGCATGATGCTGTCGTTCGTGATCGCCGGCGTGGTCTGCGCAGTCGCAGCGCTCTGCTATGCCGAAATGGCGGCAATGGTGCCCGTCTCCGGCTCCGCCTACACCTATAGCTACGCCGTGATGGGCGAGCTGATCGCCTGGATGGTCGGCTGGGCGCTCATCCTCGAATATGCGGTGGCCGCAGGCGCGGTGTCCGTCGGATGGTCAGGCTATGTCGTCGGATTGATCGAGAACGCCTTCGCGCTCGACATACCCGACGCGCTGGTGCGCGGCCCCTATGACGGCGGCATCATCAACCTGCCCGCGATGCTCATCGCCGGTCTCGTCACCTGGCTCCTGGTGATCGGCACCAAGGAGAGTGCGTTCGTCAATTCGGTTCTGGTTCTGGTCAAGGTTTCCGCGCTGTCGCTGTTCATCATCCTCGCGATTCCGGTGATGAACATGCAGAATTTCGAACCGTTCTCGCCGCTCGGCTTCGCCGGTGTTTCGGCCGCTGCCGCCTCGATCTTCTTCGCTTATGTCGGCTTCGACGCGGTCTCGACCGCTGCCGAAGAAACCAAGAACCCTCAGCGCAACATGCCGATCGGCCTGATCGGCTCGCTCGCCATCTGCACCATCTTCTACCTGCTCGTCGCCGCCGGCGTGATCGGCAGCGTCGGCGCTCAGCCGATTCTCGGGCCTGATGGCGCGGCCCTGCCTCCGGGCAGCACCGAGCTGACCAAGGCTTGCGTCGAGACGGCTGCTGCAACCGGCAAGGAAGCCGTCGTCTGCTCGAAGGAAGCGCTCGCCTGGACGCTGCGTGAAATCGGCTGGCCGCAGATCGGCAACCTGATCGGCCTCGCCGCCGGTCTCGCCCTGCCTTCGGTCATCCTGATGATGATGTTCGGCCAGACCCGCATCTTCTTCGTGATGAGCCGCGACGGCCTGCTGCCCGCGGTCTTCTCGAAGGTCCATCCGAAGTTCCACACCCCGCACGTCATCACTATCCTGACGGGCGTGTTCGTGGCGCTGTTCGCGGCCTTCTTCCCGGTGGGCAAGCTCGCCGACATCTCCAACTCGGGCACGTTGTTCGCCTTTGCTGCGGTGTCGATCGCGGTGCTGGTGCTTCGCCGTACCGATCCGGACCGCAAGCGCCCGTTCCGCACGCCGCTGATCATCATCACGGCGCCGATCGCGATCCTGGGCTGCGCCTATCTGTTCTACAGCCTCGGCCACGACACCAAGATGATGTTCGTCGGCTGGGCGGCGCTCGGGCTGCTGGTCTATTTCGGCTATAGCCGCCGCAAGAGCCATGTCGGCCGCGGCATCGTCGAGACGCCTGAGCACGAAGCATATCAGGAGCTCGACCCGCCGGTTCCCGGCACGCACTGAGCCTCACAAGACGCAAGAAAGAGGGGCCGGGGGAGCAATCTCCCGGCCCCTTCTTCGTTCCTGCCTTCAATCCGGTTCCGGTCTATTCCGCGAAGGTCAGCGCCGCCGCGGCCAGCGCGCCCAGCGCCAGCAATGCCTCGATCCGTCCCCGATCGCCGCGATCCCGGCCAGTGTCACGCAACTTCGATGCCGCCAGATAGGCTTCGCGGGCGATTTCGGATTCCGCTCCCCAGCGCAGCCCCAGCAGCGACGCCGCAGGCCGATTGCGCACAATCAGCAGATCGAGGATTTCCGGGCCTGCCACGGCCCCCATCTCGCGCTTGTATCCCGAATCGCCGGCACCCAGGTCGATCGTCTCGATCCCGGCCCTGCGGGCAGCATCCAACTGATAGGCCGTCACGATCTTGCCGGGCCGGAAGGCGGCGAATTGCGCGTCATAACTGCTGGCGATGCCATATTGCATCGTCCCGGACTGTAGATCGAACGAGAAGGCCGCAGGCTTGCCGCCAACCGACAGTATCGTCGCCGACAACGCCTGCGCCAGCACCGGATCCATCACGGCCGCCAGCCACCCGGTGCGCTTGGCATCGGTCAGAAACTTGGCACCGGTGCCGTCGGTCCCGGTCCCCACCCAGCTCGCTGCTTCGATTGCGGCCAGCTCGTCGAGCACGGCCGCGTTCCAGTCCGCGCCGCTCACATGCCGTATCGTCACGGCACCCAGCTGCGCCAGCTGGCGTTCGTAATTGGCCAGGCGGCGGCGCGTCGATCGCCGAGGCCAGGCTTCGTCGCGCGCGTCGAACAGGAACGTGCGGCCAAGCTTGCGTGTCAGCACCGTCCNCCCCGCCACGCCGGCCGCACGCTTGACCCGCGCCGTTGCAGGGTCGCTGGCATAGATCGGCCCGATCCGCCACGCCGGGCCAAGCGCCGATATGCTCGCCCGGTCGGCAAGAAATGCCGTCAACTCTTCATCGGATGTATCGGGATCGAGCGGAACCGATCGGAACGGCCAATAGCTGCCCGGAACGCTGCGTGCGCCGATCAGCGCAGGGCCGAGCGGCGCGGTGGGCAGCGCCGCGACCGGCGTACCATCGACCCGGATCGCAGCAACGGTCGCGATGCCCTCNCCCGCCGCCATCCGGTACCAGGCTGCCCGCAGAAAGCGGTTATGGGGATCCGCGCAATCTGCCAAAGCATCCATCAGCGCCGGAACGCCGTCGTGCAGCCCGACGACGATCGCCGGCTCGATCGCCCGTTCCGATGTTTGCGCCTGCTGCATCCCCGCTCCCATGCTCGCGCACGGGGTAAGGTCAAATCGCTGACATAAGGTAAGCGGCGGCCCGGATTTTCAACGGGCCCGCAGGGATCAGCCCAGCTTTGCCGCCGCCAGTGCCTTGAGGTCCACCTCAGGCCGCGCACCATAGTGGCTGATGATCTCCGCCGCGCACACTGCGCCCAGCTTCAGCGACTTATCGAGCGTCCAGCCCTGGGCCTGCCCATGCAGGAAGCCCGCAGCGAACAGATCGCCCGCGCCGGTCGTGTCCACCACCTTCTCGATCGGCTCGGCGGGCACTTCGGCACGGGTGCCGTTGGAGATGGCGATCGCGCCCTTCTCGCTGCGCGTCACCACCAGCACCGGCACCTGAGCCGAGATCTTGGCTACCGCTGCTTCGAAGTCATCGACCTCGGCAAGCGCCAGCAGCTCGTTCTCGTTCGCGAACAGGATATCGATCAGCCCATCACCGATCAGAATGCGGAAATCGCCACCGTGACGGTTGATGCAGAACACGTCCGACAGTGTGAACGCGACCTTCCGGCCCGCACCGCGCGCGATATCGATCGCGGCTCGCATCGCCTGGCGCGGTTCTTCGGGATCCCACAGATAGCCTTCGAGATACAGGATCGCACCGCCAGCGATCAGATCGCGGTCCAGCGCCTTTTCGGGCAGGAACTGCGACGCGCCGAGGAAGGTGTTCATCGTGCGCTGCCCGTCGGGCGTCACGAAGATCAGGCAGCGCGCGGTCGACGGCGATCCCGAACGCACTTCCGTGTCGAAATCGACGCCGGTGGCGCGCAGATCATGCGCGAAGACCGCACCGAGCTGATCGTCGGCGACCTGCCCGATGAACGCGCAGCGGCTGCCCAGCGCCGCCATGCCGGCGACGGTATTGCCCGCAGACCCGCCCGAAATCTCGCGCCCCGGCCCCATGCGATCGTACAGCGCATCCGCATCCTCGGCCGAGAAGATCAGCTGCATCGAGCCCTTGGCGACGCCGATCTCTTCGATGAAGCTGTCCTCGGCAGAGGCAAGAACATCGACGATGGCATTGCCGATGGCGACGACGTCATGGACGGGTGCGGTCACTTTGATCTCCGGAGAAAGGTTTTCGCGCGCCTAGTGGACACGGCGACTTCACGCAACTGCGTTGACTTGGGACGCACGCCCGGCCCATCCATGCTCGCGATGCTCGATGCCTTTCTTCTCTCGGTCCGCCAGCTCGGCGACAAGCGGATCCTCACCGTATTCCTGAAATCGATGCTGCTGACGCTGGCGATCTTCGCGGCGCTCGGCAGCGCACTCTGGTTCGGGACCGATGCGCTCGTCCGGCATTATTTCGAGGGAAGCGAGACCACGGCCGCCGCTGCCTCCGCGGTCGCGTTGCTGATCGGGCTGCTTGGCGGTTGGCTGTTGTTCCGCGCGATCGCTGTCGCGGTGATCGGGGTCTTCGCCGACGAAGTGGTCCACGCGGTCGAAGCGAAACACTACCCCGCACGTTTCGCCGCCGCCCGCGACCTCAGCTTCGCGCGCTCGCTCGCTATGGGCATACGGTCTGCGGTCCGCGCGCTGCTGGTCAATCTCGTGCTCGTGCCCCTTTACATCGTCCTGCTCGTCACCGGAGTCGGCACTGCGCTCGCCTTCTTCCTCGTCAATAGCTGGCTGCTCGGACGCGATCTGGGCGACATGGTCGCGGTCAGACATCTGCCCGACGACGATCTTGCCCGCTGGCGCGGCGTGACGCGGCTATCGCGGTTCACGCTGGGTGCAGCCGGCACCGCGTTGTTTTTCGTGCCGTTCGTCAATTTCGTCGCGCCCGTCCTCGGCGCGGCGATGGCAACGCACCTGTTCCACCGGAGGACCGCCCCTTGAAGTTGATCGCCCCCGCCGCATTGCTCCTCCTGCTCGCCGGATGCGGGGGTGGCGGCAAGCCGCCCCCGGTCGTCCGTGCCGCACCGATCCCGGTGCCCCAGCCCGGCATGGCGGCACTCACCACGGTGATGGGCGCGAGCGCCAACGCACTGATCGGCCAGTTCGGCCGCCCCCAGCTCGACATCAGCGAGGGTAGCGCACGCAAGCTCCAGTTCGGCGGGCCAATCTGCGTTCTCGACGCCTATCTCTACCCCCCCAAATCGGGTCGCGGCGACGCCACGGTAACCTTTGCCGAGACCCGCCAGCGCGACGGCAAGCCGATCGACCAGTCGAGCTGCGCCGCCGCGCTCAGGGCGAACCGCGGGAAGTAAGGCGCGCCCGCGCCCAGTCCGCTGCCTCGGCCACAACCGGATCGGGATCGTCGCGCAGCGCCTCAACCGCGGCCAGCAGCGCCGCATCGCCGCTGTTTCCTGCCGCGATCAGGCAGTTGCGCATCATCCGGTCACGCCCGATCCGCTTGATCGGCGATCCGGAAAAGACCTGCCGGAAACCCGCATCGTCCAGCGCGAGCAGATCGCGCAGCTCGGGCGCGGTCAGCTCCGCGCGCGGCGCAAAGGACAGGTTCGCCGCCGCCGCGGCTGCGAACTTGTTCCACGGGCACACTGCAAGGCAATCGTCGCAGCCATAGATGCGATTGCCGATCCCCTCGCGAAACTCCTCCGGGATCGGCCCTTTCAACTCGATCGTGAGGTAGGAGATGCAGCGGCGCGCATCGAGCCGATAGGGCGCGGGAAACGCGTCGGTCGGGCACGCCGTCTGGCAGGCATCGCACGATCCGCACCCGCCGCCGCTCCGGCCGTCGGGTTCCAGCTCCAGCGTCGTGTAGATCGCCCCAAGGAACAGCCAGCTGCCATGGTAGCGACTGACCAGGTTGGTGTGCTTTCCCTGCCAGCCCAGCCCCGCCGCCTCGGCCAGCGGCTTTTCCATCACCGGCGCGGTATCGACGAACACTTTGAGGTCGCATCCAGCCTCCTGCGCGAGCCAGCGGCCCAGCGCCTTCAGCGCCTTCTTCATCACATCGTGATAGTCGGCGCCCTGCGCATAGACCGAGATGCGCGCCCGATCCGGCACATCGGCCAGTGCCAGCGGATCGTTCGCGGGAGAATAGCTCATGCCGAGCGAGATCACGCTCCTGACCTCGGGCCACAACCCCCGCGGACTCTCGCGGTGATGCGCGCGCTCGGCCATCCAGATCATGTCGCCGTGCTGCCCCTCGGCCAGCCATTCGTGCAGCCGCCTGCCCGCGAGCGGCGCCGCGTCGGCACGCGCGAAACCGCACGCCGCAAAGCCCAGCTCCGCCGCCTTGTCGCGGATTCGGCCTTCCAGTGACTTGCCTTGCTGCATCACCCCCCGCTACCACGGCTCCTGCTAGCGAGGGGAATTTTGTTGAGTAGCGAACTGGCGGTCAGCGCCACCGGGCTGGTGAAGCGCTTCGGCAACCGCCGGGTGGTGGATGGTGTCGACATCGCGGTGCCGAAGGGCATGATCTTCGGCGTGCTCGGCCCCAATGGCGCGGGCAAGACCACGACGTTGCGCATGCTGCTCGGCATCATCGAGCCGGACGAGGGCTGCCGCACCTTGCTGGGCAACGACCGCCCGCGCGAGGTAAGCGACCATGTCGGCTACTTGCCCGAGGAACGCGGCCTCTATCCGTCGATGAAGACGACTCAGGCGATCGCTTTCATGGGTGCGCTGCGCGGGCTCGATTGGCGGACCGGACGCACCCGCGCGGTGGCCCTGATGGAAGCCGCCGGCCTTGGCCATGCCACCGACCAGAAGATCCGCAAGCTGTCCAAGGGCATGGCCCAGCTCGTCCAGCTGCTCGGCTCGGTCGTCCACCAGCCCGACCTGCTGGTGCTCGACGAGCCGTTTTCCGGTCTCGATCCGGTCAATCAGGAACGGCTCGAGAAACTGATCCTGGCCGAACGCGATCGGGGGGCGACGATCCTCTTTTCCACCCATGTCATGGCGCATGCCGAGCGGCTGTGCGATCGCCTCGCGATCATCGCGGGCGGCAAGGTCCGCTTCGAAGGCACCGTCGCCGATGCGCGCGCCACCCTCCCGTTCAAGGCGCATTATGTCCCGCACCACCCCAATGACGGCATCCGCGCGCTGCTTCCCACCGATGCCTTGCCCGAGGGGGATGGATGGCGCTTCACTTTGCCCGACGAGGGAATCGAGGGCATTTTGGTGAANCTGATCGATGCCGGCTACGGCATATCCGGCCTGTCGATCGAGCGGCCCAGCCTGCACGACGTGTTCGTCCGCATCGTCGGCGCGAAAGCGCTCGCGGAAGCCGAGGCACTGGAAGCGGAGGCGCGGGCATGAGCAGCCTTGCCCNCCTGATCCGACAGACGCTGACCATCGCCCGCCGCGATTTCGTGGCGACGGTGTTCACCCCGACCTTCCTGCTCTTCCTGTTCGCGCCGCTGATGATGGTCGGTTTCGGCGCGATCGGCGGGGNCGGTGCAGCATCGATCAGCAAGAGCGGCGACGACAAGGCACGCATCGTCCTGCTTGCCGGGGGCGATCAAGCGCGCTCCGCGATTGCCGCAGATCGCCAGTTGCGCACCATGTTTCGCTCGCTCGAACAGCCACCCCGGCTGATCGTCGAGAACCCGGGGCCCAATCCCGAGGCGCAGGGCCGCGCGATGTTCGAGCGCAAGGAGAGCGATACCTATGCGGTGATGTACGGCCCGCTCGACCGGCCGCAGATCCTCCACAGCGTCAACGGCGGGCGCTCGGCAAGCTACCTCGCCGCACTCGCCGATCAGGTGCTGCGCGCCCAGCGCGCCGGGACCGCCGCACCGCTGAGCGAGGCTACCAAGATCGTCGTCGCCCGCCCCGGCGCCTCCGCCGGCGGCCAGGGCCAGGCGGCCTTCTTCGCCACCACGGCGCTGTTCATGATCAGCCTGCTGCTCGCCGGCCAGGTCGTCGGGACCATGGCCGAAGAACGATCGAACAAGGTGATCGAGGTGCTTGCCGCCGCGGTTCCGCTCGAAAGCGTCTTCTTCGGCAAATTGGTCGGCATGTTCGGCGTCGCGCTGCTGTTCCTCGGCTTTTGGGGGACGGTGGTTGTCAATGTCGGCTCCCTCCTTCCGGTCAAACTCGCGACGGCCTTCATCGATGTCGGCCCGGCGGTGGGCCTGCCGATGTTCGGGCTGCTGTTCTTCGCCTATTTCGTCACCTCCTACATGCTGCTCGGCGCGGTGTTCCTCGGGCTCGGTGCGCAGGCCTCCACCCAGCGCGAGCTGCAGATGATGTCGCTCCCGATCACCATCTTTCAGGTCGCGATGTGGGGCCTTGCCTCCGCGACTGCGCTCAGCCCCGACAGCGGGCTCGCGGCCGCGGCTGCGGCCTTCCCCTTCAGCTCGCCTTTTGCAATGGTCGCTCGCGCCGCCAATGCACCCGATCTGTGGCCGCATGCGCTTGCGCTCGGCTGGCAGATCCTGTGGGTCGCGATCACCGTCACGATCGCCGCGCGCCTGTTCCGCCGCGGCGTGCTCCAATCGGGCAGTCCCGGGCTGCGGTTGCGAAAGAAGACGGCCTCCTGACGGCTCGCCGCAGCACTATTGACAATCCTGTAAGTTAGGCCACTCTCCCGGAAAACAATGTCCGGGAGAGTAGCATCATGGCCNCCCTAGCCGCCGAGCCCGCGGTCGATCCGCTCGACGTTACCCGGCCCGAACTCTATCGCGACGACCAGTGGCACGAGCCCTTCCGGCGCCTGCGCGCCGAGGCTCCGGTCTATCGCTGCAATGACAGCGCCTTCGGCCCCTATTGGTCGATCTCGTCCTACAAGCCGATCGTCGAGGTCGAATCGCTGCCCGATCTCTACTCGTCGCAGGCCGGCGGCATCACCGTCGCGGACCTGATGCCCGAAGACATCAAGATGCCGATGTTCATCGCGATGGACCGGCCCAAACATACCGGCCAGCGCCGTACGGTCGCCCCCGCCTTCACGCCGAGCGAGATGGTGCGGATGACGGGCGATATTCGCCACCGCACTGCGGAAATCCTCGATTCGCTGCCGGTCGGGGAGACGTTCGACTGGGTCGACCGCGTCTCGATCGAGCTCACGACCCAGATGCTGGCGCTACTGTTCGATTTCCCTTGGGAGGAGCGGCGCAAGCTGACCTACTGGTCGGACTGGGCAGGCGATATCGAGATCGCCAAGGATCCCGTCCGCAAGGAGGAGCGCCGCAACATCCTGTTCCAGTGCGCTGCGGAATTCGGGGCGCTGTGGAACTCCAAGGTCGGCAAGGAGCCGACGCCCGACCTCATCTCGATGATGATCCATTCCGACGCGATGGCGGAGATGGATCAGATGGAGTTCCTCGGGAACCTCATCCTCCTGATCGTGGGCGGTAACGACNCCACCCGCAACTCGATGAGCGCCTATGCCTGGGCGCTCGAGCAATTCCCGGAAGAGCGCGCGAAGCTGGAAGCGAACCCGGAGCTGATTCCCAATGCCACGCAGGAGATCATCCGCTGGCAGACCCCGCTCGCCCATATGCGCCGCACTGCGACCCAGGATACCGAACTGATGGGGCAGAAGATCGCCGAGGGCGACAAGCTCGTCCTCTGGTACCTCTCTGCAAATCGCGACGAGAGCGTGTTCGAGCGCCCCGACGACATCATCGTCGATCGCGCCAATGCCCGCCGTCACCTCGCCTTCGGCCATGGCATCCACCGCTGCGTCGGCGCGCGGCTGGCGGAGCTTCAGATCGGCGTGCTGATGGAAGAGATGGCCAAGCGCCGCCTGCGCCCGAACGTCGTCGCAGAGCCCGAGCGCGTCTCGGCCTGCTTCGTCCACGGGTACAAGAAGATGCCGGTGGAGCTGTCGCGCTACTGAGGCACGGGCCCGCTCAACTTGTGGATCGCGCACGGCGACCCCATATTCAGGCCATCGCTGGAAGATTCATCGTAGGCTTCAGCGGCTGAGAGACCGAGTGTGCTCCCGCTTACAACGGCAGGAGCGCATCATGGACCTCAACGAACTTCTCCATCGTCACCAGATTTCGCTGATGTGCGCAGCGTCCGCATTGTGCGCCGAAGCGCGGATTGCCCACCAGGGCATGGCCAGCCTCTATGAAGACCGGATTCGTGCCCTTCAGCCCGCGCAGCCCGGCGACACCCGGCTTTTCGTGAGGTCCGGCGATCCCGCGCTGGTCCAGCCGGTCTGAAACGACGATCTTTGACGGTGGCGCATCCGGATCCCATATTCCGGCGTAACTAGGGTCTACGCTGCGAAAGGACGCCGCCATGCTCTCCCGCCGCCACCTGCTCGTTCTCGCCGGCACCGGTGGCCTCGCCGTCACCTTCGGCTGCTCCTCGCCCGAATCGCAGGCGGCGCAGCGGTTCGCGTTCACCCTGACCGATGCCGAATGGCGCAAGCGGCTGAGCCCCGCTCAGTATCGCATTCTCCGTCAGGCCGGGACCGAGCGCGCCTTCACCAGCCCGTTGGACAAGGAAAAGCGCGCCGGCATCTTCGCCTGTGCGGGCTGCGGGCTGCCGCTCTACAGTTCGCGCACCAAATATGACAGCCGCACCGGCTGGCCGAGCTTCTACGCCCCCCTCAAGGATGCGATCCGGACGCGCACCGACTATGCCATCGGCGTACCGCGTACCGAAGTGATCTGCCGCCGCTGCGGCGGGCATCTCGGCCATGTCTTCGACGACGGCCCGCCCCCGACCGGCAAGCGCTACTGCATGAACGGTCTGGCGCTGGCCTTCAAACCGGCCTGACGCTGGTCAGCGGACCACGAAGGTCACCGCAAGGATCNCCCGCCATTCGACGACCTCGTTGTCGCGGACGACGCCCTTTGTGTCCTTGACCCAGACGCTTTCGATATTGTCGACGGTCTCGCCGCATTTCGCGACTCCGTCGCGGATCGCGTGCTCGATGCTCTCGGTCGAGCTCGAAATTACCTCGATGACTTTTGCAACCGCCATGGCTTGCTCCCGTCGCTTTGATCGCCTTCCCGCCGGGGCAGAATAGCCCAGGCCGGGATAACGGCAAAGAGACCGAGGCCGGCGGCGCCTTACTTCTGAAGCGAGGTGGTGATCCCGAACTTCTCGAGATCGATTGCGGCGATCGTCACGCCGAACGAGTCTTCGTCGCGATCCGGCTTCGGCGCCTTGCCGGCGTAGATGAAGCCGTTGACCGGGTAGGTCGAGGTGCCGAGGCCACCGTTCGACGCGAACCACACCTTGACGCGGCTCCAGTCGCCCTTTTCGGACACGTCCACCGCAATCACGTTCTTCTCGACGCCGCCGCGGCGCGACCAGTTGGCATGCGTCAGCAGCACTTCGCGCTCGTTCAGCACCTTCGACACCATCGCGACATGGCCAAGGCGCATGCGCTGTGTGGAGGCGAAAGACATCACCGACCCGACCGCCGGCTCGTTGCCGCGCTCGTACCGGCCCTCGGCCTGGCTCCACCAGGTATGCGCATTGCCGAAGATCTGAACGCCTGAAATCATGCGGGCATAGGGAGCGCACTGCCAGAACTGCGCGTTGGCAGGAGCAATCGTCGCCAGGCAAAGCGCTGCCATCAGCGCGAATCGCGCTGCGATAACCTTGGCTGTCATGCTGGCCCCCTTCAGACCCCGAATCTCGTTGAAGGGTTGGTGGCAGATCGGTTCCGTCGATCCTAGACTGCCGCCGCCGATATCCGATGAATCGTTTCGTCGCGGCGATGACTGACATTCTGTTCAGCTTCGACGGGCGAATTCGGGTCGAGATTCCCTGTGAACAGCCGGTCGTTACGCTGCCGCCCCGATTTGTTGCCCGAAAGCCGCGCCCCCGCGATCGTTTCCATTCCGGGACTTCGGTTCGTCGCAAGCCATGTTGCTACGCACAACCTTCTGTGATTCTCTACCTGAACGGCGGACGACGCGGGGTTAAGGTTAACGTTAACCAACTTGGGGTATCATCCGCTGTGAAGGAGTAGAGTGGGTGGGAGTGAAGGAGAATGAGCGCACGAAGTAAGCCGGCCGAAGGCGCGATGACGCTGGCCGAGATGAAGGAGTTCGCGGGCTTTGCCGCAGCGACGCAGCGTTATATCCGCCGCGCGCTCGACATCGGCCTCGATCGTACCGATGCGATGGAGCGCTGGTCCCGCGACGTGGTCGAAGCCGCCAGCATCCGTGCCCAGGCGCATATGTACGACCGCCTCCCCGAAATCCGTGCGCTGATTCCTGACGACAGCGGGCTCGATGCAATGGAGCCGTTCATGGCCCCGCTCGTCACCGTTTCCGCCTTCGATTTGAGCCAGGGGCGGCTCACCAGCTTTTCGGCCTATCGTTTCCTCTACGAGCGACTGATCGGCGCTGAGGTGCGGCCGTGGCTGCCCGCCGCCTTCTGCGCGGCTGCAGCGCTTCCGCACCTCCATCCGGACCTGCGCCGCAAGCTGCTCCAGTCGATCAGCGAAGCAGCCGCGACCGCGTCGGGATGGTCGAACCGCCAGCCCGCCTTCTTCCCGCAATGGGTGGAGAAGGTCGGCACGGAGCCGATGCCGGGTTGAAATACCTGGCGGGTCCGCCCTAACGGCAGACCCGCCACATCCGTTTCGCCTGATCGAGGTGGAAATGGTCGCGGTGCGCCGCGTTGTAGTCAGGCGACAATACAGTCGAGAATACGCCGCACGCGCCGTCCCGCACGTCGCGCAGGAACCGCGCCTTCGACCCCTTCCCTTCCCAGTCGCCCACCAAGGTGATGCGCGTACCGTCGGCCAGCCGGAACGCCGCGATGTCCACCGCGTCGGCTGTCGCATGCTCGCTCCAGCTCGCGCCTTCACGATTGTACATGCGCCGGCAATTGTAGCTGCCGAAATGCTCGATCTCGGCAACCTTCTGCCCGAAATGGCGTTGGGCCGCAGGCTGGACGACTTCCCACTCCCACGCCGTCAAAGCCGCCGCGACCGGACAGGACATGCCGAGATCTGAAGGCGCCAGGCCGATCCGCCGCGTTCCGCCCAGCCTGAACCGTACCACATCCTCATAGCCGCATTGCCCATTCGCCTCGCTCAGCGGCGCAAGCGCGGTGTAGCGTACCCCCGCTTTGTCCAGCGCCTTTCGGCAGGCGGGAAAATCGTCGGTCAGCGCAGCGAGCTTGCGCCCGGTGAACAGCCCGACCGGCTGGTGCAGGTCAAGCTCGGTCCAGGGAAGGTCCTGCGGCCGGTCGCGCACCATCGCATAGAGCAGCAGCACCAAGGTCAGCGCCACAGCAGCCAGCACGATCGCCGCGCTCATGTTGCGCAGCAGCTTCATGCCCGGGACGCCGCCTTGACCGGCTGCGAGGTCACCGGATAGCCGAGCCCCTCGGGAATGCAGAGCCGTTCCTCGCCGTCGCGAGTTTCGATCCAGGGCGTGATTGCCTCGATCCTGTGTGCGCGCGCATCTGCCACCGCTTCGGCGAAGCTTCCGAACTGCGCCAGCCGCTCAAGGTTGCGCCGCGTCGGATAGATGATCCGCGCCTCTCCGCGGTCCGCCATATCCAGCACCTCTCGTGCCGTCGCCCAGAACAGCCGGACATTCTCATTGCCATCGACGCTCGCGACATTCCACGCCCCTTCGGGCAGCCGCGCCAGATAGAAGCGCGTGTCGAACACCTTGTGCGAAACATCCCCGGGGGGCAGCCATCGTGCGAACGGCACCAGCGCGTCGAGATCGAGGTCGAGCCCGGCAAGCNCCTCCCCCACCGGCGCCCCGCCATAAAGTGCCGTGCGCGCCGCTTCGTTGTCGGCCAGCCCGCTCACCCCGATTGCGAGGCCAGCTTCCTCGATCGTCTCGCGGATGGCTGCAATACGCGCGGCCAGCTCCTCGCCATCGCCATCGTGCAGCGCCGCCAGCGCAACGTCCCCCGGATCGACCCGGCCGCCCGGAAACACCAACGCACCGCCCGCGAAGCGCATCGCCGCCGATCGCTCGACGATCAGCAATTCGGGAGCGCCGCTTTCGCGTTCGCGCAACACGACCAATGTCGCGGCAGGGATCGGCTGGGAAGGGGTACCCATCATCGCCGCGGGTGTACGGACCCTCGCAGCGAATGGAAAGAAGTTGAACTAAAGCAAGCGCCCCTGCCCGCTCCCCGCTTCACGTGGCGCGCTGCGGAAGGCTGCAGTGGGATCGACCAGAGGAATGTCCGGCCGCCGTCCGTGGAACAGTTCGTCAACGGTCAGGATCTGCATCCGCGCATAGCTTCGCCCGGTCGCCTCCGAATGGAACCGCCCCACCGCCGCCGCCTCGCGCAGCATCGGCCCCGAGGGCGGTGAGCGGCTGACGATCACCCCGATCGGCGATTTCTCACGTTCCATCACCGAATGCAGATCGCGCACGACCTTCACACCGACATGCTCGCCGCCCTTGACCGAGACCAGTGCCTTGGCCGTGCGCTGCCGCTCGGGCTTGAAATAGATGATGCCGTCGATCCCGCCATCCGGCCCCTTCTTCCGTCCGGCGAAAGGCACCGCATCGATCATCGACACTGCCCACCACTGGAACTGGTACGGGTCGCGCCGCGCCAGATCCTCGGCCGAGGCACGGTCGCGCGGCGTGCCTTCCACATTCAGCGCGATCCCGGGAAACGCCGCCTTCATCCGCCGCTCGATCAGGCTGATGGCAAGGTGCGTCACGTCGATCCCCGCCCAGCGCCGCCCGAGCTTCTGCGCAGCGTGCACCGCTGTCCCGCACCCGCAGAACGGGTCGAGCACAAAATCGCCCTCGTTGGAGGAAGCAGCGATGATCCGCTCCAGCAAGGCGATCGGCTTTTGCGTCGGATAGCCCAGCCGCTCCTGCGCCTGCGAGTTGATCGCGGGGATATCGTTCCACAGCGCCTGCACCGGCACCCCGCGCGCCTCGTCCAGATAGCGTTTCAGGCGGATCCCCCCGCTCCGCGTGAAATGCAGCCGCCCTTCGCGATCGAGCCGCTCCATCGTCTCGACCGGCATCCGCCAATAGGAATGAACCCCCTTATACGCATAGTGATAGCCGCCGCCCGACAGCCCCTTGGCAGTGAGGTTATCGTCCATCCACAGCCGACCATCGGGGTCGCGGTTGCGGAAACGCGCCTCATAGTCGCGGTCATAGGGCGCGAATTGCGGGTTCCACACCGGCTTCGTACCTTTCGAATAGAAGAGGACGATGTCGGTGTTGCGCCCGTATCGTCCGCCGTCGCTGTGCGCCGAGGTGCGTTTCCATGTGATCTCGTTGCGGAACCGCTCGGCACCGAACACGCCGTCTGCAAGCAGCTTGAGGTAGTGGCTCGCGGTCGGGTCGCAGTGAAGATAGAGGCTGCCCGTCGGCTTGAGCACCCGGTGCAGTTCGATCAGCCGGATCGCCATCATCGCGAGATACGCCATCATGTCGTTCTCGCCTAGGAACGCACGCATCGCGTTGAGCAGGTCAAATGCCCGCGTGCACCCGCTCTGCATCGCCTGATCGAAGGCGTCCTCGGCACTGTCGTTCCAGTGCCAGCTGTCCTCGAACGCCTCGACCTGCGCATCCGCCTCCGCCCCGGTCGGCGACCGGAACAGGATGTTGTAGTTGGCGTTCGAATTGAACGGCGGATCGAGATAGATGAGATCGACGCTCTCATCCGCAAAATGGGTGCGGAGCACGTCGAGATTGTCACCGTAGAAGAGATGATTCGCGAGCCGCATCTTCCGTTCCCACGGCATCACGCCGCGCTGGAACGCTAGACGATCATTTCGGGAACTTGAGTGGATGTGCATCCGTTCCGGAGCCATTGGCGAAGGCCATGGCTCTACCGCCGCGCTGCGCGGTTCCCTGGCGCCGACTGATCGGTTTTGGCATCGCCCGGCTCGCCGCCCGCACGACCTTCAATAAATCCATTAAATATCAAATGATTACGAATGAAGGTACTTGATCCGCTACGGACTCGTCTTCCAGCGAACTGAACCCGTCCGCCGCTCAATAAGGACGACGAGCGTCCGCATTGCCGCTAAGGCCTCCGCATGGCGCGGCTGATCCTGTTCAACAAACCCTATGGCGTGCTCTGCCAGTTCACCGACTCGCGCAACCCGACGCCGCGCCCGACCCTGTCGGACTTCATCGATCTTCCGGGCGTCTATCCCGCGGGCCGGCTCGATCTCGACAGCGAAGGGCTGTTGCTGCTCACCGATGACGGACGGCTGCAGGCGCGGATCGCCGACCCGCGGTTCAAGACGCCGAAGACCTATCTGGTTCAGGTCGAGGGCGAGCCGGACAAGGCGGCATTGGATGCGCTGCGCCGCGGCGTACGGCTCAAGGATGGCGCGACGCTTCCCGCCGAGATCGAGCGGATCGATCCGCCGAAGCTCTGGTCGCGCGACCCACCGGTACGTTTCCGCAAGACCGTCCCTGATTGCTGGCTGAGTCTGACGATCCGCGAAGGCCGCAATCGCCAGGTGCGGCGCATGACCGCCGCGATCGGCCATCCGACGTTGCGGCTGGTGCGCTGGCGTATCGGCGAGTGGACGCTCGACGGCGTCGCGCCCGGCGCCTGGCGGGAAACGGGATTGATCCCCAGCGGCTGACAGGATCGAGCGGGAAAGAAAATCCGGCTGGCCTAGGACAATACGCCCCCATGACAAGCGGGAGCGAGGCGGCTAGAGGCACCGCATGGCCGGCTGGATCAGAGAGTCGCGAGGCGGACGCAGCATCCTTTTGGTGCTGTTCGCGCTCGTGCTCGCGATTCGTGTCGCGATCCCGACCGGCTTCATGCCGACCGCGGCGCCAAAGGGCATCGTCATTTCGGTCTGTACCGGACTGGGCGAAACCAAGGCGTTTCTGCCGACCGGGGACGACGATGCGCCCGAGCCGCATGGCAGCGGGACTTCCGATTGTACGTTCGCCACCGGCCTTGGCAGCGGGCTGGTCGCATCGGCCTCCGCCCCCCTCGCCGCTTTCGGCCTTGCCGTGCATGGGGTGCGCGCCGATCCCGCGATCGCCGAATTCACGGTCCATCGCCTCGCCGCGCCTCCACCGCCCGCGCACGCACCACCCGCGCACGCCTGAAGGCCGCGCGGCGAACCGTCTGAGATCGTTCGCCACCTGATCGCTCTGGGTGCCCGGCACCCTGTGCGCGCGTCGTGCCGCATGCGGCCGGCNCCGGCAAACGAGGTTCCGACATGTTGGTTGCAACGGGCGGCCGTGCCGCCCTGACGCCTGTGCTGCGCCGGGTCCGCCGGTCGGCCTGGCTGCTGATCCTGCTCTGCATCGCCGCCCAGATCGGCGATGCGACACTCCATCCCGCCGCACGCGCGGCGGCCGGACGCGCAGTTCGATGAGTCGCGCGCGTATCCTGATCCGCCGCGTCCATCTGTGGCTCGGGATCAGCCTGGGGCTGCTGTTCGTCCTGCTCGGTCTGACCGGCTCGGCGCTCGTCTTCTATGTCGAGATCGACGCCGCGCTGAACCGTAATGCAATCGGCGAAGCCCGGGGCGCGGCCCCAGGCTGGTCATCGCCGGTCTGGGATCGCGCGCTGGCAACTGCGCGTCAGCGCTGGCCTGCGGGGGACTGGTCGTTCGAGGCGACCGGCGAAGGCGGTGCGATCCCCGCGCGCTACTATCCTGCATCGGAACATCATGGCCATCACGCCGAACGCGAGATGGTCTGGTTCTCGCCCGACGGGAACCGGATTCTCCGCACCGAACCCTGGGGCGGCTATGTGATGAGCTGGCTCTACGAACTGCACATGCACCTGCTCGCAGGTGAGACGGGGCGGCAGATCGTGGGCTGGTCCGGCGTCGCGATGCTGGTGCTGCTCATCTCCGGCATCGCCGCCTGGTGGCCGCGCGGCAGCTGGCGCAAGGCGCTCGCGTTCAAGCGGAAAGCCGCGCCGATCCGCCGCCTGCGCGACCTGCACAAGCATTTCGGGCTGTGGAGTTCGGCCCTGCTGCTCGTGCTCGTCGGCACCGGCGTGCTGCTCGCGCTGCCGGATGTGAAGACTCAGGTGATCGGCACCATGATCGCCACGCCCGATCCGGTACCGGCACCGCGTTCGATCGCCAGCACGGCCCGACAGATTTCAGTGGCCGAAGCGCTGACGGCGGCGCACCGCGCCCTGCCCGATGCGCGGCTCGCCTTCACAGATGTACCGCCCGCCGGGGACAAGCCGTTCCGCATCCGCGCGCAGGTGCCGGGCGATCCGCACGCGCGCTTCCCGGGCAGCTTCGTTTTCGTCGATCAATATTCAGGCCGCGTCCTCGCAGTGCACGACATTCGCCGGGGCAACGCCGGAACGACCGTCTCGGCATGGATCCGTACGCTGCACGACGGGTCGGTCGGCGGCACGCCTGCCCGCATCGTGGCGGCCCTGCTCGGTCTCATCCCGGCCGTGCTTTTCGGGACCGGCCTTCTCCACTGGCTGCGGCGTCGGCGCGCGCCGCATCTCCGTACACAATCAAGAACATCCTCAGGGAGAATTTCGTGAAGACTTCACTTTTCGCCATCGCCGCAACCCTCGCGGCAACACCTGCCTTCGCCCAGGACGAGTCCGCCCGCGGCGACGCCGGAACCGTCATCGTCACCGGCCAGCGCCAGCTGGAGGAGCAGCCCGACGTCGCCGGGCGCCTCGGGCTCACCAACCGCGAAACCCCCGCCATCGTTGATGTCCTAACCCAGGCCGATTTCCAGAATCAGGGCGTGCGGACCGCGATCGAGGCGCTGAACGCCGCACCCAGTGTCGCGTCGGGCAACCTCCCCGGCTCGATCGGATCGGTGTCGATGCGCGGCTTTCATCGCGCGGTGAACTATCTCTACGACGGCGTTCGCATGGCCAATTCGGACGTCGGCATCCGCAACTGGGATGCATGGATGTTCGAGCGGATCGAGGTGATCAAGGGCCCAGCCTCGGTCACATCGGGCGAAGGCGCACTGGCCGGCGCGATCAACTTCGTCCCCCGCCGTCCCAAGCTCGACGGCGCCAGCGGCGAAGTGCTGGCAAGCTATGGCAGCTTCGACACCGCCCGGCTTGCGGGCGACGTCAACCTGCCGCTCGGCCCGACCGCCGCGGTGCGCGGCGACCTTTCCTGGTCGCGCTCGTCGGGATGGGTCGACGATACGGATAGCCGGACGTTCGCCGCCTCTGTCTCGCTGCTGTTCCGACCCAGCGACCGCTTCTCGCTGACCGTGTCGGCCGACTATTTCGAGGACCGGTTCTCGAGCGCCTATTTCGGCACGCCGGTCGTGTCCCACACGGTCGCGCGCGATCCGTCCGGCGCGGTGTCGGGCAGTGCGGGCCTGGTGCTCGACAAGGCGATGCGGCGCCTCAATTTCGACGTCCTCGACGGCGATGTGGGGTCTGACACGCTGTGGCTTCGCGCCCGCGGCGAATATGTGGTGTCGGACTCGCTCAAGCTGGTAAGTGACACGAGCTGGTACACGTCGGACCGAATCTGGCGCGACGCGGACGAATATACGTTCAATGCGGCCACCGGGCTGATCGACCGCTCGACCTCGCTGATCACCCACGACCATCAATATTGGAGCCAGCGGCTTCACCTTGGTTTTGACGGGGAAATCGCAGGGATGCGCAATCGCTTCGCCGCCGGCGTCGAATTCGGCGGCACCAGTTTCTTCACCAAACGCCGCTTCGGGGCCGCCCCGTCCGCCGATCCGTTCAAGCCGGTCCGTGGCACCTTCCCGCAGGATACCCCAGCCAATTTCGGCACGCGTCAGGACGTCACCGCCGATGTCGATTCCTACGCCTTGTTCGTTGAGAATGCGCTCAACCTGACGCCCGACTGGCTGGTCGCGGGCGGCCTGCGCTACGATCACGTCAAGCTCGACCGGCGCGTCGTCAACGCCACCAGTGGTGCCGCGCAGACCTATGGCCAAAGCTATGATCCGGTCTCGTGGCGGATCGGCACCGTCTACAGCCTGACGCCCAAGACCCAGGTCTTCGCGCAATACAGCTATGCCGTCACCCCAGTGAGCGGGCTGCTGTTCCTTAGCGCCGCCAACGCCAGCTTCGACCTCACCACCGGTTATTCCTACGAGGCGGGGATCAAGACATCGCTCACCGGCAGCGGGGTCGAGCTGACCGCGTCGCTGTTCAACATTCGCCAGGACGACATATTGACGCGCGATCCGGCGAACCCGGCGGTAGTCGTCCAGGGTGGCAACCTTCGCTCGCGCGGCGCCGAGCTGTCGCTCAACCTGCCCGCCACTGACGAACTCAACATTGGGGTCAGCGGAACCTTGCTCGACGCCGAATATGGCGAGCTGATCGAAGCCGGCGGCGCCGACCGGTCGGGCAACCGTCCGCCCAACGTGCCCGACCGGCTGGCCGATCTCGTCGTTACCTATGCGCCCAAGATGCTGCCGGTGACGCTGACCGGTTCGATCCGGCACAATGGCGGCTTCTTCACATCAAACGCCAACACCGTGAAGGTCAATGCGTTCACTACGTTCGACGCCGCGATCGCATGGCGCACGAAGCTCGGCACGCTGACGCTGCGGGGCCGCAACCTCACGGACGAATTCTATGCCGACTGGTCGGGCTACGCCTCCGGCCTCGTCTTCGTCGGCGCGCCACGCAGCGTCGAGCTGTCGTTCACCCGCCGGTTCTAGAAGGAGAAGAGAAGATGCAGATGTTCAAGCCCATTGCGGCGGGGGTGCTCGCGCTCATGCTCGCCCCCCCGATCGCCGCGCATGATTTCAAGCGCGGCACCCTGTCGATCGCTCATCCCTGGACGCGTCAGACCGCCCCGGGACAGGCCAATGGCGGCGGGTTCATGACGGTCAGCAACACCGGGAAGCAGGCCGATCGCCTGATCGGCGGCAGCTCGCCCGCCTCTGCCAGGGTCGAGATCCACACCATGTCGATGGCGGGCGGAGNGATGCGGATGCGTCCGCTACCCAATGGCCTCCCCATCCCCGCCGGCGGCAAGCTCGAGCTCAAGCCGGGCAGCCATCACATCATGCTGATCGGCCTCAAGAAGCCGCTCAAGCTCGGCACGATGGTGCCACTGACCTTGCGCTTCGAGAAGGCCGGTACGGTGACCGTTCAGCTCAAGGTCGAAGCGATCACCTACGGAACGGGAGCCGGCCATGACCATTGAGACGCCGCAGAGCGAAACGCCGAAACCCTCAGCCCTCCGCCGCATCCGCCTGTTGCTGTGGGGGGTTGTCGCGATCGCCGCCGTCGTCAGCGGCGTGCTGTGGTTCCAGCAGCGTAGCACTGCACCCACCGCCGCCGAGAAGGGCTATGCCTCAGCCTTTGGCGGCGCATTCGACATGATCGACCAGAACGGCAAGACCGTCACCGACCAGACGCTGCGCGGCAAGCCCTATGCGATCTTCTTCGGCTTCACGCGCTGCCCCGACGTCTGCCCGACCACGCTCAGCCGGATGGCCGCGCTGCGCAAGCAGCTCGGGCCGGACGGCGACAAGTTCAACATCGTCTTCGTCTCGGTCGATCCGCAGTATGACAAGCCGAAGGACATCGGCAGCTATGTGACGCTGTTCAACACACCGATCATCGGCCTGACCGGCTCGGACGCGCAGATCGCGCGCATCGTGAAGGCCTTCAAAGTCTATTACGCCAAGGTACCGGTCGAGGGCGGCGACTATACGGTCGACCACACCGCATCGGTGTTCCTGATGGACAAGGACGGCCAGTTCGTCGCGACCATCGACCACAAGGAAAGCCAGACGGTTGCGCTCGACAAGCTCAAACGGCTGATCTGAACCGCCAGGAGACCGGCGCCACCCCATGTAGCCGGTCTCATCGCGCCTCAAAGCATCTTATTGCGATAGGCTCGCAATATGGCCAGGACTTTGCGCGGCCGGGGTCGCGCCGCCCGTGCCGAGAGAAAAGTCCCGCCCCCGACCGGGGCGCCCTCGCCCCCTCCTATAATGGCGGAGTGAAGCTTCGCTACCGGACTGGGGGATCGTGACGATGATTGATGGTGCACCCGATTTTCGCGTGAGCGCGCCGCCCTCCGTCACGGTACGGACCGTCGCGGCGTTCCGGTCGGACCTGCGGGACGCCTGCGGTTCGCATTCCAGCATCCTGCTAGACATCGGCGGCGTGACCGAAGCCGATCTCAGCTTCGTCCAGGTCGTCTATGCCGCCCGTTACCAGATGGACAGCGTCGGCGGCTCGCTGAAGCTCGCCGGCCCGGCGACCGCGGGTGCCCCGATCGCAACGCTGCTCCGGCGCGCCGGCTTCACCACCAACCCCGCCGATATCGATTTCTGGTTCCATGGAGAATTGCCGCAATGACCGCATCGATCCTGACCGTCGATGACTCGCCGAGCCTGCGCATGGCGATCCGCATCGCGCTGACCGGCGCGGGCTATGCCGTGACCGAGGCCGGCGACGGCGTCGAGGGACTGCAGAAGGCCGGAGGCAGCCAGTTCGACCTGGTGGTTACCGACCTCAACATGCCCAACATGGACGGGCTGACCATGATCCGCGAGATGCGCAAGCTGCCCGCCTATTGCGGTACGCCGATCATCTTCCTGACGACCGAGTCCGACGATGCGATGAAGGCACAGGCAAAAGCCGCCGGCGCCACCGGCTGGCTGGTCAAGCCCTTTGTCCCCGATCAGTTGATCCGCGTCGCGCGCAAGGTTCTGGGCCGGTGAGCGGCCAGGATCCCATCGCCGCCTTCCGCGTCGAGGCAGGCGACCTGCTCGACCAGATCGAGCACGGCCTGCTCGACCTGACCGGACGGCTCGACGACCGCGAGCTCGTCGATGAGGTGTTCCGCGGCCTGCACACGCTCAAGGGCTCGGGCGCAATGTTCGGCTTCGACGCGTTGGCGACCTTCACCCATCATTGCGAAACCGCCTTCGATCGCGTGCGCAAGGGGCTCGCCCCCGCGACGCAGGAACTGGTTGCCGTCATCCTCTCTGCGCGCGACCATATGCNCCTGCTGATCGACGGCGATCAGGATCAGGCCACGGGGGATGCGATCCTCGCGCGGCTCCAGGCAGCGATCGGTGCAGCGGGCGGCGTCCCCGATTCCATCGCCGCGCCGATCGAGCAGGCCGCCGCCGGCGACGGCCCCACCAGCAAGAGCGGCTGGCGACTACGGTTCCGCCTGCCCGCCGATGCGATGGCGAACGGCACCAACCCGCTCATGCTGCTCGACGAACTGCGCGACCTCGGCGACTGCGCCGTGCGCGCGCTGACCGACCGGATTCCGCCGCTGGCCGATCTTGCGCCTGCCGAGAACCATGTCGGCTGGGAAGTCGAACTGCGCGGCGACGTGCCGATGAGCGCGATCGAGGACGTCTTCATTTTCGTGATGGACGACATGGAGCTGTCCTGCGAACCGCTCGACGTCCAGACGGACGAAGCACCCGCCGGGACACCAGCGCCTCCGGCGGCCACCGCAGAGGCCGGATCGCCGTCCGCCCGGGCCACCGCAGCCGCCAAGGCGGACGAAAGCGTCCGTGTCCCGGCCGAGCGACTCGACGAACTCATGGACCGGGTCGGCGAGCTGGTCATCGCCCAGAGCCGCCTGTCGCAGCTCGCCCAGGGCAGCGGCCATGACATGGTCCTGCGATCGGTCTCGGAAGAGATCGAGCGGCTGGCAGGCGAATTGCGCGACACGATGATGGTGCTGCGCATGGTCCCGGTCGCATCGCTGTTCAACCGGTTCCGCCGCCTTATCCACGACCTGTCGCGCGAGACCGGGAAATCGATCGAGCTGCTGACCGAGGGCGAAGCCACCGAAGTCGACAAGACCGTGATCGAACGGCTCGCCGACCCGATGGTTCACCTGATCCGCAACGCCTGCGACCACGGGCTCGAGACGCCCGATCAGCGCGCCGCCGCGGGCAAGGACTCGACCGGCACCGTGCGCCTCTCGGCGCATCAGGCCGGCGGCGAGGTCGTGATCACCATCCAGGACGATGGTCGCGGCATTGATCGCGATCGGGTGCGGGCCAAGGCCGAAGCTCAGGGACTGATCCAGCCCGGACAGCTGCTGGCGGACCAGGACCTGCTCCAGATGATCTTCCATCCCGGCTTCTCGACCGCCGCTCAGGTCACCAATCTCTCGGGCCGCGGCGTCGGCATGGACGTCGTCAAACGCACCATCGAAAGCCTGCGCGGCGCGATCGACGTCGCCAGCGCGCCCGGCAAGGGCTCGACCATCNCCCTGCGCATCCCGCTCACGCTGGCGATCATCGACGGGCTGCTCGTCCGGGTCGGCACGGGCCGCTATGTCATCCCACTCGCCGCGGTCGAGGAATGCCTCGAGCTACCGCTCGAAGAGGATCTGCGGACCCGCGGCCGCAGCTTCATCACGCTGCGCGACAGTCTCGTCCCCTTCCTGCGCCTGCGCGAGATATTCGCCTGCGGCACCCGGCCCGACGCGTTCCAGAAGATCGTCGTCATCGCCACCGGGACCGAGCGGGTCGGGCTGGTCGTCGATCAGATCATCGGCAGCCACCAGACGGTGATCAAGTCGATGTCGGCGCTGCACCACAATGTGACGACCTTTGCCGGCGCCACAATCCTCGGGGACGGCGGGATCGCGCTGATCCTCGATGTGGCCCAGCTCGTCGATATCGGCCGCAACCAGGAGGAGCGGCTTCGCGCCGCTGGCTGAACCATGACCGATCATATCACCACGCCGACGCCTTGGGACGATCAGGGCCAGCTTGAAGTGCTGACTTTCGATCTTCAGGGCGAAACGCTGGCGCTCGAAGCCTTTCTGGTGCGGGAGATCGTCGATCTCCTGCCCGAAACCCCGGTGCCCGGGGCCCTGCCGCTGGTCGGCAGCGTGGTCAATTTCCGCGGCCGGATCATTCCCGTCGCCGATCTGCGCCTCGCCTTCGGCATGGCTGCGGCCGAAGCCACGGTCGACAGCCGGATCGTCGTCATCGAAACCGATCTGAACGGCGAGAGCATCCAGCTCGGCGTTCGCACCGACAGGGTGCATGAAGTGACCACGCTGCACCGCAGCGCCAGCGAACAGCCGCCGCTCGTCGGCATGCGCTGGCGGCGCGACTATCTGCGCGAGTTGGTACGCCGGGAGGAGGGCGTCGTCCTCATCCCGGATCTTCCCGCCATTTTCCGTTCGCTCGATGCGCCGGCACGGCCTGCCGAACCGCATCTCACCCTCGTTCACTGACGGTCTTCTCCGACCCACCTGCAAGGATTGATCAGGATGCGTGCCACCATAAAAATGAAGCTGGGGGCGACCTTCACTGTCGTCGCTGTCATGTTGCTTGTCGTCAGCGTGATCGGAATCACGAAGATGTCGACGCTGAACACCGCGATCACCGACCTCATCTCCGGCCCGGTCAAGCGGCAGGAAATGGCGCTGACCGTTACCAGCCAACTCGGCACTCTGCTTCGTATGGAGCGGAACATGACGATGAACACCGATCCGGCGAAGCTGGCCGAGTTCAACGCGGAAACCGCCACTGCGCTGAAGCAGATCGATGAGCTGATCACGGAGGCCGAGCGCACCGCGCCCGAGCAAACCAAGGCGAACTGGAGCAAGCTGCGCCAGGATTTCACCACCTATCGCCCGATCAACGAGCGGGTCCGTGCGCTGGCCTCGGCCGGCGACGTTGAGGCCGCCCGTAAGATCTCGTTCACCGACTCGAGCCGCCTCAACACTCTGATGGAGGAGAGCACGGCCAAGCTGATCGCGGGTTCCGAAGCCGCAATGAAGCAAGTCGATGACGAAACCAACAAGCTCTACAGCGATTCGCGCATGCTGCTCTTCACGGTGTCCGCGATCGCGCTGCTGGTCGCCGTCGCCGGCGCGTTCTGGATCTCGATGATCGTGTCGCGCGGTCTGCGGAATATCGGCACCGTCGTCAGCGCGGTCGCGATCGGCGATCTCGATCAGGACGTGAAGATCACCACCAATGACGAGATCAAGGATCTGGTTGATACCGTGAACGCGATGACCGCCAATCTGCGCGTCAGCGCGGGCCTCGCCGACAGGATTGCCGATGGCGACCTGACCGTCACGCACAAGCCGCTGTCCGACAAGGATGTCCTCGGCCATGCCCTGGTGCGGATGATCGATCGTCTGCGGGGCGTCGTCGGCGACGCCGGCGCGGCTGCGGAGAATGTCTCCGCAGGCAGCCAGGAACTGTCGGCCAACAGCGAACAGGTCTCGCAGGGNGCGACCGAGCAGGCCGCAGCGGCCGAGGAAGCCTCGGCGTCGATGGAGCAGATGGCCGCCAACATCAAACAGAATGCCGACAATGCGGCGCAGACCGAGAAGATCGCGCGCCAGTCGTCCAGGGACGCCGAAGCCAGCGGTGTCGCCGTGGACCGTGCCGTGGGCGCGATGCGCACCATCGCGGAGAAGATCGGCATTGTGCAGGAAATTGCGCGCCAGACCGATCTTCTCGCGCTCAACGCCGCGGTCGAGGCCGCCCGTGCGGGCGAGCATGGCAAAGGCTTTGCCGTCGTCGCGTCGGAAGTCCGCAAGCTCGCCGAGCGCAGCCAGACCGCGGCTGCCGAGATCGGCGCGGTGTCTGCCGACACCGTGAAGGCCGCGAGCGAAGCGGGCGAGATGCTGACCAAGCTGGTGCCCGACATCCGCCGGACCGCCGAACTGGTGTCCGAAATCAGCGCGGCCTGCCGCGAGCAGGATGTCGGCGCGTCGCAGATCAACGAGGCGATCCAGCAGCTCGACAAGGTCACCCAGCAGAATGCGGGCGCGTCCGAACAGATCTCGACCACTTCGGAAGAGCTCGCCGCCCAGGCCGAGGAACTGCAGAGCAGCATCGCCTATTTTCGCATCGACGATCAGGGCAAGGCGCGTCGCCAGGCGCCGGCACCGGCCGCACGCCCGGCCGCGCCGCGCGCCACCGCGGTCAAGGCCAAAGCCAGGCCCAACTCGATCGCCGATCAGAAGGCGCGTGTCGCCGGCTTCGCGCTCGACCTCAACCAAGGCGGTCCGGATGCGGACGACGCCGAGTTCGGAGCGCAGGCGGCATGAGCGCGGTCGAGGAAATCCAGGCCGTCACCTTCGGCCTGGGGGCGGAAGTCTTCGCCGTGCCGGTGACGTTCGTGAAGGAGATCCTCGACTATCGCGAGACCTTCCGCATCCCCGGCGGCCCCGACTATCTGCTGGGTCTTACCGACCTGCGCGGACAGGGCGTCACCACGATCGACTTCCGGCTCCGGCTGGGTCTGCCACGCGCGGATGCCACCTCCGCCACCCGCATCCTGGTGATCGAGGTGCCGCTCGCCGACCGGACGCTGCTGCTGGGACTGGTGGTCGATCGAGTGATCGAGGTCAGCAGCTTCCGGTCCGGTGAGATCGAGGGTGCACCCGATATCGGTGCGGACTGGCCCTCCGACTACATCGCCGGGGTGGTCCGGCGGCAGGACGGCTTCGTCGTCCTTGTCGATGTGAACGCGATCTTCGCCAACGAAGCGTCACCGGTGCTCGCCGCGGCTGCGGCCTGAAGCACCCTCCTGCCCGGCGGCCGCATCGGCCGCCGGGCCCCGCTTTTCCAGTCACCACACGCCCTTCATGGAGCTTCCATGCCCGTTGCCGCCGCCAGCAAGACCGTTTCGAGCGATCATCTGAGCAAGCGCGATTTCGCGCGGCTGGCCGGGTTCATCCATGACTATGCCGGAATCAAGATGCCCGCGGGCAAGCTGACCATGCTGGAAGGACGCCTGCGCCGCCGGGTACGCGCCACCGGAGCCGAGGATCTCGAAAGCTACTGCAGCTGGCTGTTCGACGAGGGACATCTGGCGGACGAGGCGCTGCACCTCATCAACGCGGTGACCACGAACAAGACCGATTTCTTTCGCGAGCCCGCCCATTTCGACTTTCTCGAGCACACGGCCCTGCCCGCGCTTCGCGACGCCGGAGTCCGCACGATCCGCGCCTGGAGCTCGGCCTGCTCGACCGGTCCCGAAGCCTATACGATGGCGATGATGCTCGACGATTTCGCCGCGCGCAGCGATGGCCTGTCCTACGGCATCCTCGCCACCGACCTCGACACCGAGGTGCTGGAAACCGCCCGCCGCGGCATCTACCCGGCCGACCAGCTCGACCCTGTGCCGGACCCGTTGGCCCGCCGCTACGTGCTGCGCCCGGTCGATCCGAAGCGGCGCGACGTGCGGATCGCGCCAGAACTGCGCAGCGCGATCGGCTTCGCCCGGCTCAACCTGATGGACGATCGCTATCCGATCGGCAGCCCGATGCATCTGATCTTCTGCCGCAACGTCCTCATCTATTTCGACAAGCCGACCCAGCGCGCCGTCGTCGCGCGCCTTGCGGAGAAGCTGACGCCCAACGGCTATCTCTTTCTCGGCCATTCGGAATCGATCACGGGGTTCGATCTGCCGCTGACGCAGGTCGCCAATACCGTCTTCCAGCGGAGCAACTGATGACCGGCAACAAGCGCATCCGCGTGCTGGTCATCGACGACAGCGCCAGCGTACGCCAGACGATGACCGCGATCCTGCAGGAAGATCCGCAGATCGAGGTGATCGCCGCCGCATCCGATCCGTTCAGCGCCGCACGCTACATCCAGGACGAAGTCCCCGACGTCATCACGCTGGATGTCGAAATGCCGCGGATGGACGGCATCACCTTCCTGCGCAAACTGATGTCGCAATGCCCGGTCCCGGTCGTCATGTGCTCGTCACTGACCGAGGAGGGATCGGAGACTTTGCTCCAGGCGCTGGAGGCCGGCGCCGTCGATATCATCCTCAAGCCCCGTATCGGCGTCGCCGATCATCTGATCGAGCAGCATTTCCAGATTCGCGAGACGGTGAAGGCCGCGGCCGGCGCACGCGTCGGCGGAAAGCGCCCGCCCCGCCCCGCCACCGGCCGAGAGCCGGAGAAGAAGCTGACCGCGGACGCCGTTCTCCCGCCGCCCAGCGGGCGCGCCATGAGCCGTACGACCGAGATGGTCGTGTGCATGGGCGCATCGACCGGCGGCACCGAGGCATTGCGCGAAGTGCTGGAAGCGCTGCCCGCCAACGCGCCGGGCATCGTCATCGTCCAGCATATGCCCGAGCATTTCACCAAGGCCTTCGCGCGCCGTCTCGACGGCTTGTGCGAAGTGGCGGTCAAGGAGGCAAGCAACGGCGATCCGGTGCTGCGCGGCCATGTCCTGATCGCGCCGGGCGGCAAGCACACCATGCTGGAGCGGCAGGGCGCACGCTATCATGTCTCCGTACGCGACGGGCCGCTCGTCTCGCGCCACCGTCCCTCGGTCGACGTGCTGTTCCGTTCCGCAGCGCGCAACGCCGGTTCCAATGCCGTCGGGATCATCATGACCGGCATGGGCGACGACGGCGCGCGCGGCCTGCTCGAGATGCGCGAGGCGGGNGCGCGAACCATTGCACAGGACGAAGCCAGCTCGATCGTGTTCGGCATGCCCAAGGAAGCGATCGCGCGCGGGGCGGCCGAGCATGTCGCACCGCTCCAGACCATCGCCCGCGCGCTGCTCCAGGCGGCCGATCGCTAGGCCGGGAAGTTGACAAAGTTACGGGAAACGCGATTCATTCTGTCAACTTCGTCGCCTTTGTCCGGCGAAGGTGCGGGCGCTTCATGGGACCGAGCGTATCGACGGAATCAAAGAGCGTCCGCCAGGCGGCCAATCGATGCAAGCAAACCAATTCCAACATTGCAAGCGGGACGGCTATTGGGTGGGTAGGCGACCGGCGGCTTATGGTTTTCCCCATCGATAAGCGGCCATCACAATTGAAATTAGGGCAACAACCTACTGCTCGGGCGCAAATGCCTCGTTGCCTATAAAGCCGAATTTGAAATCGTCGCCCCTCGCGCTCGCATACATGATGGCGGCCCCGAGGCAGGATATTTTCATCTCCTCGGCTTTGCTCTGGCGCTTAGCTTTAGGCTGGGCAATCAGGCCCCATTTNCTCTCTACGAAGTATGAGCCGGGCTGCATCCCGCAATGCCGTTCCAAAGCTTCAGCGAACAGCTTGTCAGAGGCGAATCTTGAACGCTCCGGGAAGCTCTCAAAGATGCCGCGCCTTGCGAGTTCTGCTTTTGCATCCACCAGCATCTTCGGGCGCATAATCTCATACACTCGATTTTGATAGGCTTGCTGTAAAGTCTGATCCTTGAAGGTGACGATCTCGTAACCGGCGGCTTCACGAATGCAATCGATGTTGGCCACAGACGCACCGACTTCTTTCTCGATCACAATCTCGACGCTTTGCAGCTCTTCTTCGTATTTGACCGTGAAGCCGCCGTTGCGCAGGCCACACTTCAACAGCTTCTGCGTCAACACCTGTTCATACGCAGGTGGCGGAACTTGGGGCATATCGATCATCCGATGACCTTAGCGCTCGATCGGGTCTGTGCAACCGGCGACATGGTGCCCCCGGACGCAGGGCGCTCGGCTGGTTTCAGGAGCCGTTGGAGCTTCCCCATACGACCGAGATGGGGTCGATAACAGCCGCACCGACTGAACGCCGATCCGCTCCCGTGCCCGCGTCAGCAGGGGCCCTATTCNCCCCCTTCGTTCAGAACAGCCCGTCGTCGAACAGGTCGTCGTCATCCTCCGCGGCCGCCGGCGCGGGAAGATCGTCATTCGCGCCCGCGGGCCGGAACGTCCGGTGGATCTCCCGTTCCCGCGCCATGGTGTAGCGCGCGGCGATCTGATCCATCAGCGCCGACAGCGCCTGCTGCGCCGGTTCGGCCATCTCCGCATCGGGCTCGATCTCGACCGCCCGTACCAGATCCGCCAGCCCATCCACCGCCTGTGTCAGCGCCGGACCGATATCGGCATCGCCACCGATGTCGCCGCTCGTGTCATTGAGCATCGCGCCGATCTGCATCGCATCCTGATCGACGCCCGACAGGCTCTCCGCCATGCGGACGCCGCCGTCCCGGATCGCCGCCAGCGACTGGAGCAGCATCGCGTTGGTATCGGGCGGTGCTTCGCCCGTTTGCGTATCGCCGATCATCCGCGCCGCACTGTCGATCCGGTCGAAGCTCTGGGACACCATCTCCCAGATCCCGGCCAGCCGCCGGGAGAAGGACTGGATCTCCTCCGAGATCACCGCGAGCCCGCGCCCGTCGGCACCGAGCCCCCGGCATTGCAGTGCGGTGTTCCAGGCCATCTGCTCGACATCCTTCTGGATGCGGTTCACCGCCTTGAGCCGGTCGAACAGGCTGTCGGCCGCGCGCGAGGTGGCGCGACCCAGCTTCGCGCTGTCCGCCTCCGCCGCGCAGAGCTGCCGCGTGACGTTCGCCACCCCGCCGATATCCTGCTCCAGCCGCTGCAGCACCTGCTGGATGTCGCCGCCGCTCCCGCCGCCCTGCCGCATTTCCGCGAGCCGTGCGGCATCCGGCGCAATGCCCTGCAGGCTTCCGGCAAGCGTGCGGGATTCGCGCAGGAAATCCGCCACGGTGTCGGCGGCCTGCGCAGCGGCCAGCGCGGTGACATGGTCCACCAGATGCCGGCAGGTCTGTGGTTCGATGCCGGGCGCTGCGACATGCGCGCCCAGCAGTTCGATGCTCTCCGAGATGTGTTCGAGCCGCTGGCGCGTGATGTCGCCGATCTGCAGCGCCCCCAGCGCCACCGCAACCTTGCCGCGAATGTCCCGCGCAAGATCCGCGATCCGCTCCGCCAGCGCGGCGCTGCTGTCCTGCAGTTCCTGCAGCGTCAGCGCATCGGCGGCGAGCTTCTGGGGTATGCGGGGGATGACCGCCGCGCACTCGCGACCGAGCAGCCGGTCGGCGGCCGCCATGTCGCCGATGCTCTGCCCCAGCTGGGAGATCTCGGTTTCGAATTCATCGACCTGCCGCTCGGCCTGCTCCAGCTTGGCGACCATGTGATCGGCAAAGCTCGCAAACCCATCCGCCCCGGCCGCCGCCACCTTGATGTTGAGACCGCAGATATGAAGGAAGGACAGGGTCCGCCGGATCTGCTTGAGATGCTGGAACAACTCGTCGCTGGACAGCTGAATCGCATCGAGGCTCTGCTGGCGCCGTCCCTGCTCCATCGGCAGGCCGGTCAGGCGATCGGCGGTCAGGCGCATCGTTTCGATCGCTGCCAGCGCCGCCTGGCGATTCATCGCGTTGCTCACGCCTTCGAGCGAGGAAACCAGCCGCTCGACGATCTCATAGGCGCGCGCCAAGGCCGTCCCGGCGCTGACGAAGCGCGCGTCGAGGCTGGCCGCCAGTCCCGCCAGTTCCGTCCCGATGATCGCAAGCGGCGATGGATCGCCCTGCATCGCGCGTGCCGCCGTCGAAACCTGCACCAAAATCTCCTGTCTGGCTGTTTGCCGGTTGATCGCGCCCGTCCCGCGGCCTCAGCGGCCCGCGGACACCCTTGCGGGCACAGCATGGCTGACCTGGAACCGGCCCGCCTGAGTGGCCAGCCGGGNGGCGTCGTCATGCAGCGACCGGGCCGACACGCTGTTCTGTTCGATCATCGACGCATTCTGCTGCGTCGCCTGATCCATCGTCCCCACGACCGTGTTGATCTCCGAAATCGCACTCGATTGCGCCGCATTGTCGTCCGACATCTGCGCGATGAGCGCGTGAACACGCTCGAACTTCGTCGCCACGCCGTTCAGCGCATCGTCGACCCGGCTGACGGCGCCGACGGCAAGCTCGATCTCCGACTGGGTGGCGGACAGGCCCTCGCGCGCCTTGCGGGCCTCCTCCTCGGCACGCATGGCGAGCGCACGAACCAGATCGGCGACCACGGCAAAGCCGCGCCCCGCCTCACCGGCCCGTCCGGCCTCGACAGCGGCGTTCATCGCCAGCACGCGCGTCTGGAATGCGATCTTGTCGACCCCCTCGATCACCGTGTCGATGCCGCGCGCGCTCTCATGCACCACCTGCATCGTCTGCACGGCGTCGCTCGCGCCAGTCTTGCCCTGCTCCATCGCCACGCGCGCCTCGTCCGCGATGGTGAGCGTTTCGCGCGCACCCGACGCGGTCGTCCTGACGCGTGCCTCGACCTGGCCGAGCGCGGCGGCGGTCTGCTCGAGCGCCGCGGCGTTGCTCTCCATGCGGCGCGCCAGGCTTTCCGACGCTGCGGCGATGTCGTGCGATCCGCCCTTGATCGCGCCGGAAGCGTTCACCACCGACCCGATCGTCGCACGCAGATTGGCAAGCGTCGCATTGTACGACCGTTCGAGCGAGGCGAAGGCGGATGGCAGGCCGGCGATATCCTCCGCGAGATCGCCGTCCGCCAGCCGCGCCAATGCGTCGTCCAGCGTCGCGATCGCCCGGTTCCGCTCGGCCGCCGCTTCGTCGAAATAGGTTGAGATGGACAATTCCATGTCGAGCAGCGCCGCCTTGGTCAGTGCCGCGATCATCTCGCCCCGCCCGGCACGCAGGCCGGGCAGCCGCCGCCACGGCGGCGACGCGCGGTCGACCGCGCGGACGATATCCTCCAGGACCAGGCTGTACGCGCCGATATACCAGCGCGGCTCCAGACCGATCCGGGCGTGAACCGCGCCGATCCGCCTGACGCTGCTATAATAGTCGGCGTCGAACCTGCCGTTGATCAGGTGCATCCAGTGACGGGTTTGCGCGGCATGTGCCGACGCGACATGCGCATCGTCGCGAAAGAAGCGCGCAGTTTCAGGGGTGGATCGCGCACGCGCATAGAAGCGGTCAAGGGCCGGGCCGATGCTGCGCTCGACGATCGGGCGCGCCGCCCGAAGCGCGTCGCGCTGCCTCTCGTTCAGCTCGAAGAACCGGAGCCGCGCTTCAATGTCGGTGACACTCATCTTTCGTCCTCATTGCGGTCGAACACCCGGCCCCCACCGAAAACCGCATGTTGTTATGATAGGATGGGAACCGCATTTCCGGTCTTGCGGCGCCGTTTATCTTCCACCGCATCCGCCCGGCTTCATGACGCGCGGGCGAAGGTGGCCGAAAGGCCAGGTTTCGCCGACGCAAATAAGGAGAAGCCCTTAGTTGGAAGGTCATACAACATGACGCAACGTGGACCGAGGGTTCGGGGGACGGTCTCTACTATCTGTCAATCGCGCGCCCTTGGGGGGGCGGGAATCAAGATCGAGAGCGTGTGCAAAGATGTTCGATGGGCTGGAAACCACCGTCGTCGCGGCAGATGTGCCGGTATTAGAGTTCGAGTTCAGACTGAAACTGCGGGTCGAATGCCCGGCCACCTTGTGGCGGGCTGCAGCCAGGCATTGCGGAAGCCATATCGATGCTTCGATCGATGACATCGCCGAACTGATCGGCCCCGAGGAAGATCCGTCGATCGCCGATTGCCTGATGGCGCTGGCGCTTCCCGCCAGGATCGCCGGCTGCACCATGACGAACGTGTCGATCGGCACCGAAGTCGCGCCGGTGCGCTACGACGACGGCTAGACCGCGGGCCGATCCGGCATCCGGACCGGCCCGGGTCGATCACGTGCCGGCCGAAACCGCGACCAGCCCGTAGAGCGGCATGCGGATGCCGTTGACGCCCAGCATGATCTCACCCCCGCTGGCGACGACATCGGTGACCTTGGCCACCGAATTGATCGTGGTCTCCAGCTTATCGCCGTTCGCCGTGGTTGCCTTGACCGCCAGCGTATAGGCGCCGTCCGGCGCGCGCGTGCCGTCGCTCTTCTTGCCGTCCCATTCGAACCGGCCCTGCGCCTTCGGATCGAGCGTCACCGTGTTCACGACCTTGCCCGATGCATCGGTGATCGTCGCGGTGATCGCGGTGGGCGTCCCGTTCACATGATAGGTCCATTTCGCCGGATCGGTGCCGAGGCCGGCGACGGCGGAATCGAAGCGCGCCTCGCGCCCGATGAAGCTCGATGCCTGCGACATCTGCTGGGCGCCGAGCTGCGACAGGATATCCTTCAGAGCGCCGGTTTGCTGGATCGACTGCTCGACCTGCGAATATTGCACCAGCTGCTGCGTGTATTCGGAGGTGTCCATCGGATCGAGCGGATCCTGATGCTGCATCTGGGTCGTCAGCAGCTTCAGGAACATCGTATAGTCCTTGGACAGCCCCGCCAGCGGCGATCCGGAATTGTTCGTGCCGTTCGCGCCGGCATTTGCGTTGATCGTCGTCATCCTGCCTCGTCCTTATGCCATGAGATCGACCTGACCGCTGGATCGCAGCGGCCGGTACTGCACGTCGGCGAGGTCGGCTGAGCCGTCGCCCGTGGAACCCTGCGAGCCCTGCTGCCCGCGCTGTCCGCTCTGATTGCCGCCCTGCCCCTGATCGCTCGATCGCGCATCGAAGCGCAGCGACTGGGCGTCCGAGCGGATGCCCGCATCGGCCAGCGCCCGGTTGAGATCGCCGCTTTCCCGCCGCAGCATGTCGAGCGCGGCAGGGCTGTCGGCGGACATCACCGCGCGCAGCACGCCGTCGCTGTCGAAGGACAGGCGGACATTGATGCGCCCCATGTCGCGCGGATCGAGCCGGATCAGCAGATCTTCGCGATCCCCATTGGCGGCCTTGGCGATTTCGACCCCGATATCGGCGCCCATGCGGCCGGGCTGAGCCGCAACGACGGGCGCCTGCGGAGACGCGGGCGCGACCGCCGGATAGGGCATGGCGGCGGGGCGGCCGGTTACCGGCGCCATCGTCTGGGTCAGCAGCGGCGACGGCAGCCCTGTATCGGGCTGGTCGGCGGTTGCAGGCACGTCCGTAGCGGCAACGGCCGCACTCTGCGCCACGGGGCGGGCCGCATCGGCTGCCGGCATTTCCTTGCCGCCGGACATCGGCGTGTTCGCCGCGGCATGCGCCTGTTCGACCGCTTTCGCCCGCCTGACCTCCGGAACCGCTTCGGACGCATCCGCCTCGACTTTTGCGGAAGCCGCCGGAACCGCCTGCGCGGCTGGCTGCGCCGCACCGGTCGACGGGACCGGGGTTTGCAGCGCGGTTGTAGCTGGCTGCGCGGCGACCTCGCCCCCCTCGCCTTCGCTTGCAGCCGGATCTGCGGTCTCGTCCTTGAGCGGCGGAACCGGTTCCGTCGGCGTGCCGGCGATGACAGCGGGCTGATGCTGAGCGGGCGGCTGAGGCTGCACGATCACGGGCTGCCCCGGTTCGACAGGTTTCGCTTCCACATCAGGAACAGATTCATCCGCATGCACGGACGGCTTGCCCGGAACCGGTGCGGCGGGCTGGCCTTCGGCCCCGCTCGCCGGCGGAAGCGGTGGCTGGCCGCCGGCCACTTCCGGCATCGGCGCCGACAGCAGCTCGTTCGTAACGGGCATCCCAACCGGCTCGATACCGGCAGGCGCGATCGCGCCGGGTGCCGTCGCGGGCGTAACCGACGGGTCGATCCGCGCCGTGGCAGCGCTCGGCTGCGCGGACGGGGCGGTCGTGGCATCGACCAGCGCGCCGAAGGCGGCGGCTGCCGCGGGCAGGACGGTTCCGGCTTCCGCGGGCGGCGGATTGGCGGCGCCCGTCAATGGCGCCGGTGCAGAGAGGATCGCTGATGCTGTCATGGGCTCTCGATCGTTGGGCGGGCGGCGAACGCACCCGTCATGCTGTTTATAGAGGGGTTGGCGGTCCCGCGGTCGCGTCAGCCGATCATTCCCAGGCTGCGCAGGCGCGCACGGGGGTGGACCTCGTTCTGCGACAGCACGACCGTGGCCGGGCGGACCCGCTCGATGATCGAGCGGACGAAGGGGCGCAGCGGCGGGCTGGTCAGCAGACAGGGGATCTCGCCCTGGGTGGCGAACCGGTCATAGGTCTCGCGCACCGCACCGATGAACGCCTGGAGGTTCGACGGCGCCATGGCGAGGTGACGCTCCTCCCCCTGCCCCACGATGCTCTCGGCAAAGGCTTCGTCCCACTGGCTGCCCAGGGTCACCACCGGGATCGTCCCTTCGAAGGTCTGCTGTGCGGAGATCTGGCGCGACAGGCGGGCGCGGACATGTTCGGTCACCTGCGTCAGGCTGCCCGTCATCGCCGTCGCCTCGGCGATCCCCTCGAGAATGGTCGGAATGTCGCGGATCGAGACGCCCTCCGCCAGCAGGTTCTGCAGCACGCGCTGGACGCCGGAGATGGAGATCTTGGCCGGGATCAGGTCGGCGATCAGCTTTTCCGCGTCCCGATGGACCTCGTTGAGCAGCTTCTGCGTCTCGGCATAGGAGAGCAGGTCGGCGATATTGTCCTTCACGATCTCGGTCAGGTGCGTGGTGACGACCGTGCCGCAATCGACCACGGTGAGGCCGCGGAACCCTGCTTCCTCGCGCATATCGCGGTCGATCCACAAAGCCGGGAGCTGGAACACCGGCTCCTTGGTCGGTTCCCCGCGGATGCCCGTCTCCTCGCCGCCCGCGTTGATGACGAGCAGCTTGCCGATACGCAGCTCGCCGCGCGCGATTTCGGTCTCCTTGACGTAGACGACATATTCGTTGGGCTGGAGCGCCATGTTGTCGAGGATGCGCACCGACGGCAGGACGAAGCCGAAATCGATCGCCATCTGGCGCCGCAGCGCGCGCACCTGATCGTCCAGCCGCGGTTCGGCGCTGGCGTCGTTGATCATCGGCAGCAGGCCGTAGCCCAGCTCGATCCGCAGCGCATCAATGGCCAGGGTATGGGAAATCGGTTCCTCGACCTGCTCGGTCTCCTGCTGCGCCACGATCTGCGCGAGGCGTTGCTCAACCGCGGCGGCCTCCGCCTTCTTGCTCATGCTCCACGCCAGCCAGCCGCAGATGCCGCCGAACAGCGCGAAGGGCGCAAAGGGCAGACCGGGCATCAGCGCCAGCGCGAGCATCAGCGCCGCAACGACGCCGAACGCCTTGGGATAGCGGCCCAGCTGCTCGCCGAGCGCCGCGCCGGTCTTGCCCGCGATGCCGCCCTTGGACACCAGCAGGCCCGCGGCGATCGAGACGACCAGCGCCGGGATCTGGCTGACCAGCCCCTCGCCCACGGTCAGGATCGTATAGGTTTCAAACGCCTCGCCGAAGGGCACGCCATGGATGGCAACGCCGATGATCAGGCCGACGACGATGTTGATCGCGGTGATCAGCAGCGTCGCGATCGCATCGCCCTTCACGAACTTCGACGCACCGTCCATCGCGCCGTAGAAGCCGCTCTCCGCCTCCACCTCGGCGCGACGCTCCTTCGCCTGCGCTTCGGTGATCGTGCCAGCGTTGAGATCCGCGTCGATCGCCATCTGCTTGCCGGGCATCGCGTCGAGGCTGAACCGCGCACCGACTTCGGCGATGCGGCCCGCGCCCTTGGTGATAACGACGAAGTTGATGACGATCAGGATCGCGAAGATGGTGAGGCCGATCACCGTCTCGCCGCCCATCAGGAACTCGCCGAACGCCGCGATCACCCCGCCCGCGGCGTGATGGCCTTCATGCCCATGCCCCAGGATCAGCCGCGTCGAGGCGAGGTTGAGGCCCAGCCGCAACATGGTGACGATCAGCAGGATCGTCGGAAAGCTCGACAGCTGGAGCGGTTTGTCGATGAACAGCGCGGTCATCAGGATCAGCACCGACGCGGTGATCGACAGCGCCAGACCCAGATCGAGCAGCCAGCCAGGCATGGGCAGGATCAGCATCGCGATGATGCCGGTCACGCCCAGCGCCAGCGCCAGGTCGCGGCCAGGGCCGAGACGCGCGAGCGTTTCGCTGACCTTCGCGGGGAGTTGCACGTTCATGGACGGGTTCCGTTGCGGTTAGTGGGGCAGCGCGCCGGGCGGGCGAGCGAAGTCCTGAGCCACGAAGGTGCGCAGCTTGTTGCGGATCGTCCGCACCGAGATGCCGAGCATCGCGGCCGCCATGGTGCGGTTGCCGTGGCAGCGATCGAGCGTCTGAAGGATCAGCGCCCGCTCGACCTCGTCGACGGTGCGGCCGACCAGATCCTCGACCGCGGCCGTCATCGGCTGATCGGGCCCGCGTTCGCCGCGCAGCCGGGCGATCACGTCGGGCAGGTTGATGGCGACGTCCACCACGACCAGCTCGCTGACGGTGCGGCGCCAGTTCTCCAGCGCCTGGTGATCCGCCGTGCCGATCGCGATGCTCGCGGCGGACCCGCGCACCATCTCGACCGCCAGGCCCATCGCCTTGTTGAGATCGCCGACCAGCATCAGGCGGGTCGGATCCTGTTCCAGTGCGGGCATTATCGCTCCTGTCGCACGATTTCGGTAAGGGTGATGCCCAGCGCGCTGTCGATCAGGACGACCTCGCCGCGGGCGATCAGGCGGTTGTTGACGAAGATGTCGACCGGCTCGCCGACCCGGCGGTCGAGCTCGACCACCATGCCGGGCTTCAACCGCAACAGCTCGCCGATATCCATCCGCGCGCGGCCAAGGATCGCCTGCACCTTCACCGGCACGTCGAACACGGCATGAAGGTCGTCCGGCACCGGCGGGGCGCTAGGACGGGGNGACCAATTGGGGTCGGCATTCATCTCCACATCGCCGTCCGCACCGTCGGTCAGATGGGCCGGCGTCAGCTGCCGGGGTTCGGTATCTTCACTCATTGCTTCCCCTTTCATGCATTCATCCACTGGCGGATCACCGACGCCGATTCCGCGGGTCCTGCGGCGATGGCTTCGCCGATGCGCTTGAGCGCGGAGACCTTGATCCGTCCGTCGATCTGGGCGAGCGCGATCTCTTCGTCGAGCAGCGGCACATCGCCGGCGCGGCGTTCTTCCAGCTCGCGCATCGCGTCCTCGTCGCCATCGGCCGCGCGCTGGGCCAGCGCCGCCATCTCATCGTTGCGCGGGGTCAGCAGGTGCTCGGCCGGCTCGGCTTCCGCCGCGGCGGGGCCCGCCTTGGGGCGCAGCATCCGGATGGCGAACAGCACCACGCCGCCGATCAGCGCATATTTGGCGAGGTCGAGCAGGTTGGCGACAGTCAGGCCGAAGGGCAGGCCGCCCTCCGCGCCTTCCAGCTCGCCCGGCGCGGCAAAGCTCATATTCTCGACCACCACGCTGTCGCCTCGCTCAGCGTCGAAGCCGACCGCATTCTCGACGAGGCGCTGGAGCCGCTGGATCTCGGCCTGCGGAAGCCCCTTGGGTCCGCCATCGACCATCACCGCGACGGTAAGGCGCGAGACCTTGCCGGGCGATCGGACGCTGACCTTCTGGGTCCGGCTGTTCTGATAGGTGACGTCCTCCGACGTCTCGTTGCGAGCCGATCGGCGGGTTTCGCCGCCCGTGCCGTTGATCGCAGCCTGATTGTCGGGGAGCTGCGCGCCCACCGTCACGCCCTCTGCGCCGGCGGCGTTCTCATCATTCTGGTCATTGGATTCGACCGTGACCTGACGCGCGACGACCTGGGTGTCGGGATCGAAGGTCTCGGCTTCCTCGCGCACCTGATCGCGTTCAAGCACGGCGGCGACCTCGGCGCGGACCTTGCCGGTGCCGACGATCGGCGCCAGCATGCCCTCGATCTCCGAGCGCAGCTTGGTCTCGACCGCGCTCTGGCGCTCGTCGATCTCGGACGACCCGGCGCTGCCGCTTTCCCCGGCCCGCGCCAGCAGTGCACCCGACTGATCGACGACCGAGACGCTCTCGGGCGACAGCTCGGGCACGGCGGCGGCGACCAGGTGGCGGATCGCCTGCACAGACTCCCCGGGAAGGCGGCCGGTCGTCTTGACCGTCACCGATGCCGTTGCCTTGCGCCGTTCGGTCTCGAACATGGCACGTTCGGGCATGACAAGGTGGACGCGCGCCTTGCTGACGCGCTCCAGACTCTCGATCGAGCGGGCGAGTTCGCCCTCGACCGCACGGGTTTCGTTGAGCTTGGCCCGCGATGCCGACATGCCGAAGGGCTGTTCGGCGTCGAGCACCTCATAGCCGATCTTGCCGCCCAGCTGCTCGCCAGCCATCGCCATGCGCAGCTCGGGCAGCTTGTCCACCGGCGCCATCACCGACGTACCGTCGGCCGAAAGCTGGAACGGGACGCCCTGCCCCTTCAGCTTTTCGCTGATCGCCTGCGCGGCGGCGGGCTCGAGGTCCGTATACAGAAAGCCCATCTCGCTCGCCGGGCTTCGCAGGGCGAGATAGCCGATGCCGACCAACAGGGCGGCGGCGACGCCCGCCATCAGCAGGGCGCGACGCGCGCCGATCTGCTCGATGAAATTCCGAAAGGCGTTCAGGTTCAAGGCAGCCTCTTCTTCTCTGCTTGAGAGAGTGGGCGACCCCCCTGGCCGTCCCCCTTTCATTATAGGAGGAGCGACTAGGCAACTCTTGCCGGATGCAGGAAAAGTTTACGCGTTCCCGTCGCGCTCGATCAGGTTACCGAGCTCGCGCAGCACCGCGGCGCGGCGCGCGGCAGCGTCGATGATCAGACCGCCTTCGGCCCAGCCGACATGCGCGTCGTGCGGCGCGATCGCCTCGTCGGCGACGATGCTGATATCGAGCGCCCGCCGTTCCTCGGCGCGGCGCTCGGCGACCAGTCGCTCGACATCCTCCAGACTGTCGGGATGGACGCGGATCAGCAGGGCCGTTCCGCGTGTGACCTGGCGCAGCGCCCGGCCCAGCGCCTCGTCGATCGCGCGCGCAGGCTCCTGCCGGATCGCGTGCCCTGCGATCATTTCCGCCGCGGACAGTGCCACCTCGGCAGCTTCCTGCGCGATGCGATCGCTTTCCTCCGACCAGCGCCCGCTCAGATCGTCGAGCGCGGCGTGGAGCGCGTCGGTTGCGGACAGCATCGCTTCCGCCCGCTCGCCGCGTGCCTGCGCCAGTCCCTGCGCGATGCCGTCGGCCCGCGCCTTGAGCAGCGCGGCCTCCTCATTCCGGCGCATCTCCTCGATGCGTTCCTGAAGCGCCGCGATCTGCGCATGCAGCTCGCCCGTCGCAACCGGAAGCGGCTCCTCCTCCGGCGCCGAGCCGAAGCGGAACACACGGTCGAAGCCAAAGGGCTTAATCGAAATTGCCGCCTCCATCATGGCGTCAGTAGATCATCGCATCGTCACTCTTGGGATCGACGAGCATGATTTCTCCACGATCTCCAAGCGACTTGGCAAGACGGACCAGCGCAGCTTGCGCTTCTTCGCACTCGCGCGCGCGCACCGGCCCCATCGCGGCCATGTCGTCGCGCATCAGCTTCGCGGCACGCTCGGTCATCGCGCGATAGAAGATCTGTTTCATCTCCTCCGGCGCGCCCTTCAACGCCAGTGCCAGTTCGCGCTTGTTGCTGTTGCGCACGATGATCTGGATCGCGGCCGGCAGCAGGTTCGCCAGATCCTCGAAGGTGAACATCAGCGCACGGATGCGTTCGGCCGATTCCGGCGCGCGATCGTCGAGGGCGCTCAGCATCGCTTCCTCGGTCGAGCGGTCGAGCGCGTTGAACAGCTCCGCCATCGTCTCGTGCGGATCGCGGCGCTGCGCGCGCGACAGGTTCGTCATGAACTCGCTCTTCAGCGTATGCTCGACCTGCTGGATCACATCCTTCTGCACCGTGTCCATCTTCAGCATCCGCATGACGACGTCTGTCGCCAGGTCGCGCGGCAGCTCCGCCAGCACGCGCGCGGCATGGTCGGAGCGCAACTTGTGCAGGATGACGGCGACGGTCTGGGGATATTCGTTCTTTAGATAGCCGGCCAGCACCGCCTCGCTGACATTGGACAGCTTGTCCCACATCGTCCGGCCGGACGGGCCGCGGATATCCTCCATGATCTCCTTTACCCGATCCGCAGGCAGGATCCCGTCCAGCAGCCGCTCCGCGGTCTCGAAGGACCCGTGAAGCGACGCCATGCTCGATACCTCGCCGGAGAACTGCACCAGCAGATGCTCCACCACGACCGAGGGCACACGGCCGAGCTGCGCGATCGCCGACGACAGTTCCTTCACCTCTTCGACCGAAAGCTGTTCCCAGATCGGCCCGCCATGCTCGCGTCCCAGCGCCAGCATCAGCGCCGCGGCGCGTTGGAGCCCCGAATATTTCTTGAGTTCGGGCGGCTCGCCGATCGGCGCCGTCATCATCGTCATCTGCGCATATTCCCCAAAATATTGCCCCGCCGGCGGACCGGATCGGGGCTGCATTCCTCTATCTTATAGGAGAGTGCCGGCAGCTTCCGGCGATGGAGGTTCGCTTGACGACAAATATATTCCGCGGCCTGACCGGCCTTTCCCTGCTGGGCGGATCGGGCGGCGTGTTTTCGTCCTACTACGCGAGCGCGTCGCTCACGCCCGCGGTGATCAAGGCCAAAAAGGCCTTCACTACGCCCGCGACCACACCGCCCTGGCAGGCCGAGCCCAGCAAGGCGCCCGTCAGCACGCAGATCGCAGCGATCAAGCGCCTGTCCACGATCATCGATACCAAGGGCAGCCCCTCACTCGGCGACCTTCCCGACGTCCAGGCGGCGTTCACGACCTACAAGGCGCTCGATACCCTGCGCATCCTTGCAGAGAGCGCAGCCAAGAAGACAACGTCCGATACCGAGCGCGCCGCGCTGCAGAAGGTGTTCGCCAAAGGGTTGAGCGAGCTCCAGGCCTATCTTGGCCAGGCGGAAACCGATCAGCTCACGCTGAACTTCGGCATGAGCACGCGGCGCAGCCAGAGCGTGGGGATCGACGTAGCCAACACTCTCGGCAAGACCTTTGGCGAAGGCGTCAACAAGACGCGCGCCGCGGCGGTCGCGGGGTTGAGCGGAAATGAGGTTTTCAAACTCACCCTTGATCGCGGGACGACGACGCAGACGATTACGGTCGATCTGTCGGCAACACCCCAGCCGCCGACGCTGGATTCGGTTGCTGCCGCGCTCAATGGCGCGATGGGATCGGCGGGCTGGCAGTCGCGCTTCGCAGTCGAGAAGACCGGCGACACCTGGGGGCTTAGCTTCACCGCGGCCGGCATCGAGAAGGTGTCGATCGATCAGGTCAATTCCGCCGATGCGCTGATGGTGGTGAGTGGAAGGACCGCGACGAACGGACCGGTTTCCGCGCAGGTCTTCCGCGTCGACGNCCCCGCCAATGCGCTGGAGGCGCAGCGGCTGAGCACAATCAACGCGATCAACAGCAAGGCGACGGCGCAGGCACAGGCGGCGGCCGCCGCCAATGCCAAGGACGGCAAGGTGGCCGAAAAGCCCGTCGTCTATGCCGGCACCACGGCCCGCGCCATCGCGACCGACGCACAGGGCTTCAGCTATGTCGTCGGCACCACCGCAGGCGATCTCGGCAGTTCGCTGTCCGACGGCGCCAACGACCTCTTCCTCACCAAGGTCGACAGCGAGGGCAAGGTGATGTGGCAACGCAGCCTGGGCGCGGCAGGTACGGGCGAAGGCGCTGCGGTGACCATCGCGGCCAATGGCGACATCGTCGTCGCGGGCACGGTGAGCGGTGCGTTCAACGGCGGCGACGACAGCCAGACCGACATGCTGGTCGCACGGTTCACCGCCAGCGGCACGCAGAGCTTTGCCACGTCGATCCGGCAGGTCGGCAACGAAAGCGCAACCGCCGTAGCGGTGGGCGACGATGGCAGCCTCTATGTCGCCGGCCGGGCCTCCACCGGGGGCGGCGACGCGGTCATCGTGAAGCTGAACGCGACCGGAAAGATCCAGGAAAGGCGGACGCTCGACAGCGGCGGTCCCGACGCGATCACCGCACTCGCCATTGACGGTTCAGGCGAGCTGCTGGCCCTGACCAAGCAAGGCGCGAACGCCACGCTGATGCGGATCGATGCGCAGGCGCTGTCGACCGATCTCGGCTCGGTCGCCCTCGGCGCAGTCGATGCCCGTGCCATCGCGGTATCGGACAGCGGGGAGATCGCGGTTGTAGGCGCGGCAAACGTCGCTGTCAGTGGCGCACAGGCAAATGGGATGAGCGGCGGACGCGATGCCTTCGTCACCCGCATCGCCTCCGACCTCTCCTCCGCCAGCACCAGCTATGTCGGTACGGCCAGCGACGAGCAGGCCGACAGCGCCACCTATATGAACGGTGCGCTCTATGTCGGCGGCCGGACCAATGGTGCGCTGGAAGGCACGCGGAGCGGCAAGGTGGATGGCTTCGTCGCCCGGATCGATACCGCCACCGGCGCGGTCCAGGACGTGCAGCAATGGGGGCTGACCACGCATAGCGTCGAACCGGTGAAGATTGCCGCGGCAGCCGGGGGCGCGACCGCGCTCGGCGCGCTCGGCCTTGGCCGGGGAACGCTAAACCAGAGCGTTTCGGCCACCCTCTCCTCCCAGACCACGTTGAAGGAAGGGGACAAGTTCAGCATGCGGGTCGATGGTGGCGCAGTGCGCACCATCACCATCGGCAAGGACGAGACGATCGCAACGCTGGCAAAGAAGATCCAGCGCATCGCCGGTACAAAAGGCACGGCGATCTCGGCGAAGGTCAATGACGATCAGGTGCTGCGGATCGATGCCAAGACCGGTCACGATATCGAGCTGATCGCCGGGCCCAAGGGCAGCGACGCGCTCGCCAAGCTCGGCATGGCGCCCATCCGCCTGGTCGCGGCCGCACCCAAGCCCAAGGACGCGCCGAAGGTCACGCCCGGTGGCATCTACAACCTGAACCTCAGCGACACGCTGACGCTGACCGATGCGAAGTCCGCCAGCGCCGCCCTCGCCAGAATCAAGGCCTCAGCATCGATGACGCAGAGCGCCTATCGATCGCTCTACTGGGATTCGGCCAAGGAAGCCCAGGTCAACGGGACGGTCACCGGCGGCGGCTCGGCCTATCAGCAGGCCCGGCTCGCCCAATATCAGGCCGCGTTGAGCCGGATGGGCGGATAGCCCGCCCTGCCGGCCGATCGCGCTGTCCATGCCGCGCCGCCCCATCTCGCCCAAGGAATATCCAAAGCCATGACCTCCACGCCCTCCCTGCTCGCCGGCATCGGCCAGTCGATGAAGAACCTGTCGCATCGCCAGCGGGTGATCGCAGAGAATATCGCCAACGGCGAAACGCCCGGTTTCAAGGCCCGCACCGTCGCGGCGCCCGACTTCTCGTCGCTGGTCGAGGTCTATGGCGGCAGCAGCGGGAAGCCGAACATCCGCCGTCCCCAGGTGCAATTGTCGGCAGGCATGTCCGCTCTCGGGGCCCGTCCGCCCCAAGGTGGCGGCGGGGNGATGCTCGACGGCGACATCAGCGAGACAAAACCCGACGGCAACAACGTCACGCTGGAAGACCAGTTGCTCAAGATGGGCAAGGTCCAGTCGGACTTCGCTGCCATGACCAACCTCTATCGCAAACAGGTCAGCCTGTTGAAAACCGCGATCGGGCGAGGCTGACCCTTTCCGACCATCTGCACGCGACGCTGACGGACCCGCAGCCGACCAAGCGGCTGCGGGNCCGTCCATGCGTATCTGCTGCCCGTTCAGCCTCCGGACATGCACGCTTGATAGGAGGAAGGCGGTGGGTGTGACGCCGCATTCAAGGATAGGCGGCAACGCCCCCTTCGCGGCACCGGAAATAGCAGCAAACGATGGAAAATAACGAAAATGCCGTCGAATTTCCGGGAACAACCGACTTATAGGCGCGTTTCGCCGGATTAGCCAGAATGAGTACAGAACGCCTCGACATCCTTTATCGAAAAGCCATGATAAACATATCGAGGCGATTCCGAATTCAAATCACCAACCTTGTCATGAACCACGAAGATCGTGCCGCCAAAGGAGTGGATGACAATTTCTGAGTCTATTGCTAAGACAGAGGGCGCCATGATTAAGAGCAATCGCCGCTCCGATACGAAAAAGAACAGGGCGAAGGCGATTTTGAAACCGATCTCCGGCATCGACACGCTTCGCGCGTTCATCTTTCCGAACAACATTCGGGAATATAGGAGAAAAAACAACATCGGCTCCTTGCTTCAGCTCGCGCAGCTGATCGGGTCGATAACCTATATTCGCCTGTCGAAGATCGAACGCGGAGAGATATTCGCCCGCGCCGACGAACTTCGGGCGATCGGCGCGGCGCTGAACGTCGATCCGGCGCTCCTGCTCGTGGATATCGACGATCCGGCCTTCGACATCGCGGCGTGGGCGGCGGAGTTTCAGGCACCGGATAGCGTTGACCTGAAGGCCGATACCGTCGCGGTCATGCTCGCCGCGGCCCTGCGCGCACGGCGCGCTGCCGACGATACGCTGACTATCACAGCGCTCGAGGTGGATTACGGCATCGCGCCGGTGATCCTCTCGCGCATCGAAAACGCCTACAAGCCGTTCGACCGGTGGAACACCGACATCCAGCAGGCGCTGCTCCGCCTCCTCGGGGTCGCCGGTGCCGCAGAACTGGAATCCTATCTCGCCGAAGCCCATGCAAGGCACGAGCTGGACGCGTTCCTGCCGCTGGTGGCCAATCCGGAGACGCGGATCGGCAAGACGCGCGCCAAGGTGCAGGCGCTTCGCGAAGCACTCGGGCAGGAAGAGCCCGCCTCGCCGCGGCAGCGTGGCAAGGCAACCCAGCCCGTGCAAGCGAANCCGTTCCTGATCGGCAGCGGCGCGGCGCCCGCAGACGGCGTGCTGGACACCATCCATGCCTCGGAAAGCGCCACCGTCCGCCTGCTGCCCGTGTTCGGCGCCCCGCTGAACGACGGCCTCGTCGCCCGCATACCCACGGGCGAGCAGGTGGAAGCGCCGCGCAGCGCCGGTCCGCGCGCCTATGGCCTTAGGATCTGCCGGCCGACCCTGGGGTCCGGCCTGCCCGGCCGTTCGGTCATCGTCGTCGATCCGGACCGGTTTCCCTCCGCCGGCGGCCTGGCAGTGATCCGCGAACAGGAAGGTCTGCGCCTGCTGTCCGTCACCTTCGACCGGCAGGGCCGCATGCTGGGTTATAGCGAACATCCCGACAGGGAGATCGCAATCGACGATGTCGCTCCCGAGGATGTCGCGACGGTCCTGTCCGCCCAGTTCGAATAAGATCGCCGCCGGGACCGCGCCGATCGCCTTCTTCCCTCTATGATGGAGGGTGAAGG